>FWWM01000216.1_pt1 | contig 111499 bp, 96 predicted proteins | sample 2228351 | NCBI WGS metagenome assembly FWWM01 (sample SAMEA103939774, study PRJEB20133) | metagenome
CAGCGGCCCGTAAGCCAGTGCCTGCTGAGGCGGCGCGATGGATAATTGTGGCCCTTGGGCAGCCGTAGAAAAACCCGTCAGCAGCAGGACAGGCACAACCAGGGCCGCGCAGAAGAGCGCCAGTCCCCTCCATGGAATAAGGCGCGTGCGTCTCATCGGCTCGCTCCTGTGTCTGGGCAGCACACCGCCGCGCGGCCCGTGCGCGTTTCCTTCCATCCCCCCGGATCGCAGGTGGCAAGTATACCACATCCTCCCGATGCCCGCCAATTTAACGTTCTTAAACATCTGTGCAATTTCAGGACCAGAAGGGCCCTCGCCCCCTCTTCCACGCTGCGGGAGAAAGGGTGGGAGGGATGCGGGCCCTCCACCGCATCCATAGCGCCCGAACGGTGTTCAATCTATAGGCCCGATGTACAATAGCAGTCAGCGGTCAGCTTTCAGGATTCTGGGGGCGGATTCGTTGGAATCGCAGCGTTGGTGGGAATATGGGGGCTATACCATGAAGGGTGTAGCTTGAGTGCGGCTCCGCTGAAGCCACACCATGAATGGTGTGGTCCTCAATCGCTCTGGCTGAAAGCTAAGATGGAGAGGGCTCATGGCTGAGGGAGCACAGCGGCGCGTGGCCATCGTCACCGACAGCACGGCCAATCTACCCGCAGATTACGTCCGCGAACATGGCGTCCACGTCGTCCCACTGCTGGTGATCTGGGAGGGCGTCACCTACCGTGACGGCGTTGATATGGACCCCGCCGCCTTCTACGAACGGCTGGCGACGAGCCGCACGCTGCCGACAACCTCCCAGCCTTCTGCCGGGGCCTTCGTAGAGGCCTTCCAGGAGGCCGGGAAAGCATTCCGGGACATTGTGGCGGTGCACATCAGCGAGTCGCTGAGCGGCACGATCGCCTCGGCCAAAGCCGCCGCCGAGATGCTGACCGACCTGAATATCCACATCGTGGACTCGCGCTCAGCGTCTATGGGGCTGGGCTTCTGCGTCATGGAGGCGGTGCGCGCAGCGGAGGCCGGCGCCTCCGCCCAGGAGGTGGCCGAAGCGGCGCGGCAACTCGTGCCCCGCATTCAGGTCCTACTCACCCCGGCCACGCTGGAATTCCTCTATCGCGGTGGGCGCATCGGCGGCGCCCAGCACCTCATCGGCACCGCGCTGGACATCAAGCCCATCCTGGCCCTGGTCCAGGGGCGCGTGGAGCCGGTTGAACGCGTGCGCACGCGGCGGAAGGCCCTGGACCGCCTGGCTGAGCTGGTCATCCAGCGCGCTGGCGACCGCCCGACCCATCTGGCCGTCCTGCACACCGGCCCGGTAGAGGAGGCCGCCGCACTGCGCGAACGCCTGAAGCAACGCCTCCACTGCGTGGAGGACCACTTCCTCCTCGGCCCGCCCACCATCGGCGCGCACACCGGCCCGGGGACCGTGGGCGTTATCTTCTACACGGACTGACCTATGCAGACAGGCACGCCCGCTGCACGCGGTGATGAACCAAAGCTGGCCGCGCTGTCTGCGCTGTACGACCGCGCCGCTGCCTCTGTGTTCGGCCTGGCGTTGCATATCCTGGGCGACCGGCAGGCCGCCGCAGAAGTGACGGAAGAGGTCTTCCTGGAGGCGCTGGAACATGCGGGCGACCTCCGGGGCCGCCATAGCGCGGCCTGGTTGCTCCACGCCACCCGCCGCCACTGCCTGGTGCGGCTGGGGCGGCGGCCTGAGCCGCAATTCCCAGAAGCGCACCTGTCGGCCCTGATCCCTGCCAGCCTGGGCGGCGATGAGGAGCGCGCCGCGCGTGTGCGCCAGGCCCTGAATAGCCTGCCCGACGAAGCGCGCCAGGCCGTTGAATGGCTGTATTTCCAGGGGCTGCCCCGCCAGGAGGTGGCCACGCGGCTGGGCTGCGCCCAAGGCGAAGTGCCCTACTACGCCCGGCTGGGGCTGGAGAAGCTGCGCGAAGCGCTATTGCCCGGCGATCAGGGAGGGCCCTGACCCCCTATCCCCCCGTTCCCACGCTGGGGGAGCGGAGCCAGGGGTGAGTGAGGGCTCCAGCCCTCCCCTCTCGTGGGGGAGGGAAAAGGCCGCCGCCGATTTCTAATCGGCGGCGCCTTCTGAGAAACCCGCGTAGCGGGTTTGATACAAGTAGCCGGGGGATAGAATCCCCCGGCGGATTTCCTTGTGGGGGAGGGCTGGGGTGGGGGGCAGCGAAGGGATAATGAGAATGAGCGACGATGCCTGATTCGGAGCACGTTGAGGAACTGATCGCGCTCTACGTCCTGGGCGGGTTGGAGAAGGAGGAAGCCGGGCAGGTGACGGCGCATCTGGTGAGCTGCGCCGCCTGCCGCCGCCTGGCCAGCGAGGCCCTGGCCACGCTGGCCCTCCTGCCCTACGCCGTTCCGCCAACTCCACCCCCGCCGGAGACAAAGGCCCGCCTGATGGCCCGCGCCCGCGGCGAACCCCTCCCCGTTGCTCTGACGCCGCGCCCGCCGGGTTTCTTTGGCCGTCTGGTCCTGGCCTGGCGGGTGCTCGCCCCCGCTGTGGCCGCCCTCGGCCTGATCCTGGTCCTCGTCCTCGTCGGCCTGAATCTGTCTCTGCTGCGCCAGATCGCCCAACTGCGCCAGGAAAACACCCAACTGGCCCAGCGCCTCCAGGAGGAGGCGCAACACCTGGCGCAGAGCATAGACGAAAACCGCAATCTGACCGAACGCCTGCAGCAACAGGAGCAATATCTGGCGCTTATCGCCGGGCCGGGCATCGTCAGCCGTGACCTGCGAGGCACCGACCTGGCGCCCCAGGCCAGCGGGCGCCTCTATTTTCGGCCCGGCGAAACCACCGGCCTGCTGCTCGTGTACGACCTGAGCGGCCTGGCTCCCGATGAAACCTATCAGTTTTGGGTGATCGGGCCGGAGGGCCCACAAAGCGCGGGCCTCTTCCGGGTCCAGCCCGATGGTCGCGCCGAACTCCCCATCACCCTGCCCGCCCCTGTTGACCGCTACCAGGCGGTCGGCGTCAGCCGCGAGCCTGCCGAGGGCAGCCCGCAGCCCACGCGCATCGTGCTCATGGGTGAACTGTCGCCCCCCTAGAGCACAGGACCATCACCCCCTCCCCTTGTAGGGAAGGGGGATACCCCACCGTAAACGGTGGGGCCTCCTCAAGCCGCAGCGTAAACGCTGCGGTATACTTCCCCCCTTTTGCGGGGGGAAGGGGTGGTTGGCCCCCCACCCCCTCCCCCATCCACAGGTCGCCCCAAATAGGGAATACACCCGTAAAAACCGGGTGCATTCCACATTGGGGGCAGTCGCCTTCAGACTGTCATTCTGAGCCAAAGCCCTGAGCAATGTCATCCTGAGCGTAGCGAAGGAGCAGCGAAGGGGAAGCGAAGAATCTCCAGTTCGCACCTCAGAGACCCTTCGCTGCGCTCAGGGTGACAAACTCGCCCCAGGTATGGAATGCACCCGTAAAAACCGGCGCCCTTGCCCGCTCCGACTATCTGGAATAGAATCATTTGATGATGGATGCGTACACGGTGATCAAATCGCTGCGCGCGGTGCGGCACTTCGCCGACCGGCCCGTGCCGGATGAGGTCATCCGGCGCATTTTGGAGGCCGGGCGCTGGACGGGCAGCTCCAAAAACACGCAGCCCTGGCACTTCATCGTCATCCGCAAGCGGGATACGTTGGAACGGTTGGCCCAATGCGGCTATTACGCCAGCCATCTCAAGGGCGCAGCGTTCGCCATCGGGCTGGTGATTGAGCCGGGCGGTCGCGCGGAGTTTGACGCGGGGCGCTGCGCCCAGAACCTGATGCTGGCGGCCTGGGCGCACGGCGTGGGTTCGTGCATCGCCTCCATGCACCAGGAGGAAGCCGCCAAAGCCATCCTGGGCATCCCCCCTGAGAAGCGCCTGCCGCATGTGATCAGCTTCGGTTACCCCAGCGAACAGCCGCAGACGATAATTGAGGGCCAGCCGCGCGAGCGCGTCCTGGCCGCTATTGGGCGCCGTCCGCTGGCCGAGCTGGTGCACTGGGAGAAGTGGTGAGCGAACGCGTCACCCCCATGCTGGGGCAATACCGCAGCCTGAAGGCGCGCTACCCAGACGCGCTGCTCCTGTTCCGCCTGGGTGACTTCTACGAGATGTTTGAGGAAGACGCCCGCACCGGGGCGCGCGAACTGGGGTTGTACCTGACTACGCGCTCGTTCAGTAAAGGCGTGCGCCTGCCCATGTGCGGCGTGCCTCACCAACACGTCACCAATTACATCGCCCGGCTGCTGGAACGCGGCTATAAGGTCGCCGTTGTTGAGCAACTGGAAGACCCCAAAAAGGTCAAGCGCCTGGTCAAGCGAGATGTCGTCCGCGTGATCACGCCCGGCACGGTGGTTGAGGATGCGCTCCTGCGCGACGCCCCCCAGAACTTCCTGGCGGCGATCGCCGTTGCAGACGATGGACGACAGACGGCAGAGAGCCCAGTACCGGGCTTCAGCCCGGTTTGGTCCGCCCTCCGTCCTCCGCCTTCGGTCGCTTATGGCCTGGCGCTGGTGGACCTCTCCACCGGTGAGTTTATCACCACCCAGACGGACGGCCCCGGCGCCTGGAACGCGCTGCTGGAGGAGCTGGAATGGGCCCGGCCCAGCGAGTACGTCTTGCCGCCCCGGCTGATGAACGACGCGGCAGCAGTAGCCCAACTCCGCGCCATCCGCCCGGCGCGGCTCTCGCCGCTGGACGAGACGCACTTTCGTTACGAGACGGCCCGCGCTGCGCTCCTGGCCCACTTTGGTGTGGCCTCGCTGGAAGCCTACGGCTGCGAGGGGCTGCCCGGCGCGGTGATGGCGGCGGGCGCGGCCCTGAGCTACCTCAAGGCCAACCAGGTCTCCACCCTCGCCCATCTGCGCAGCCTGACCACGTATAGCCCCGCCGACTACATGCGCCTTGACCCGGTCAGCCGCCGCAACCTGGAACTCACCGAGACGCTGCGGTCCCGCAGCGTCCAGGGCAGCCTGTTGGGGGTTCTTGACTATGCGAAGACCGCCATGGGCAGGCGGCTGCTGCGCCGCTGGATCACCCAGCCGCTCCTGGACCTGACCCGCATCGGCGAACGCCTGGACGCCGTTGAGGAACTCGTCACCAATGCCTTCCTCCGCGCCGACCTCCGCGCCCTCCTGGACGGCCTGTACGATATGGAACGGCTGGTCGGGCGCATTGGCTTCGGCAACGCCCACGCCCGCGACCTGGTCGCGCTCAAAAAGTCGCTCCTGCGCCTGCCGCGCCTCAAGGCGCTCCTCGCCCAGGCCCGATCCGCCCGCCTCCGCCACCTCCAGGCCACCCTGGACGACCTCCACGATGTCGCCGATCTGATCGCCAAAGCCATCGTGGACGACCCACCCTTCCTGCTCCACGAAGGAGGCCTGATCCGCCCCGGCTACCACGCTGAACTGGACGAGTTGCGCCGCCGCGTGGCGGCGGGCAAGGACTGGCTGGCCGAACTGGAGGCCCACGAGCGGGCGCGCACCGGCATCAAGAACCTGCGCGTCCGCTACAACGAGGTCTTCGGATTCTTTATTGAGGTCCCGCGCAGCGCCGCCCGCCTGGTCCCAGCCGACTACGAGCGCCGGGCGACGATCACCCACGCCGAACGCTATGTCACGCCCGAACTCAAAGCGCAGGAGGCCCACATCCTGGACGCCGAGGACCGCAGCCAGGCGCTGGAATACGAGCTGTTTGTCCAGGTGCGCCAGCACGTCGCCACGCACGCGCTGCGCCTGCTCACCGCCGGGCACATCCTGGCCGAGGTGGACACCCTGGCCTCGCTGGCCGAAGCCGCCGCCCGCCACGGCTACGTCCGCCCTGAGGTGGACGAGGGCCTGGGGATTGACATCGTGCAGGGCCGCCATCCGGTCGTGGAACGCACCCTGCCGGAAGGCGAGCGCTTCGTTCCCAACGACGCCCACCTGGATGGGGAGGCACGTATGCTGGTGGTCACCGGCCCGAACATGTCCGGCAAGAGCGTCTATATCCGCCAGGTGGCGCTCATCGCGCTGATGGCCCAGATGGGCAGCTTCGTCCCGGCGGCCTCAGCCCGCATCGGCCTGGCCGACCGCATCTTCGTCCGCGCTGGCGCCAGCGACGACATCACTCAGGGCCGCTCCACCTTCCTGGTGGAGATGAGCGAGACCGGCTACATCCTGCGCCACGCCACGCCGCGCAGCCTGATCGTCCTGGATGAAGTGGGCCGGGGGACCAGCACCTACGACGGCGTGAGCATTGCCTGGGCGGTCGCCGAATTCATCCACGACGTCCTGGCCTCGCGCACCCTCTTCGCCACCCATTACCACGAACTGACCCGACTGGCCGCACACCTGGAGGGTGTGCGCAACCTGACCATGGCCATCGCCGAACGCGGCCAGGAGATCATCTTCCTGCGCCAGGTCATCCCCGGCGGCGCCGATAAGAGCTACGGCATCCACGTCGCCCGGCTGGCCGGGCTGCCCGATACGGTCGTACAACGCGCCTGGACTGTCCTTCAGGAGCTGGAGGGACAGCAGAGGGAGGGCGAAGGACGGGAGACGAAGGACCACCCCCCCGCCTCCATCCTCCATCCTTCGTCCTCCGTCCATGATTTGACGGGCGCAATGAATTACGCCCCTTCACAGCCACAGATGCCCGATGCCTGGAGCGAGGTACTGCGCGAGCTCTTTGCGCTGGACATCGCCAACCTGACGCCGGTGCAGGCCCTGGTGGCCCTGAACGAACTCCAGCGGCGATTGCGGCAGGGGGGCAGGGACTATAATGGCTCCTGTTGAGAGCAAGGTGAGAATGAACAATGGTCGTCAAGGAACGTGAGACAACTACCCCACCGGCGGGCAAAATGACCTTTGAACAATTCCTGGAGTGGGCCGACGAGGACACCTGGGCCGAATGGGTGAATGGGGAGGTGATCATGGTTTCACCGGCATCGGACCGACATCAAGATGTTGTGCGGTTCCTTATACGCGTCATAGACCCGATTGTGGAGGCCCGCCAACTCGGCGTGATTCGCGCGGCGCCGTTTGCGATGCACTTGCCTGACGTTCAACGCGTGCGCGAGCCTGACATCCTGTTCGTGCGCCAGGAGCATACCGATCGCCTTAAGGAGAATTTCCTGGACGGGCCAGCAGACCTTGTGGTTGAAGTAACATCACCTTCCACGATCCACATTGACCGGGGCACGAAATACGTGGAATATGAAGCCGGCGGCGTGACGGAGTATTGGCTGATTGATCCGGATCGGCAGCAGGCGGAATTTTATCGGCTGGGGGCCGACAGGCATTATCACCTGGTCCTGCCCGACGCGGCAGGCATCTACCGCTCAGAGGTGATCCCCGATTTCTGGCTGCGCGCGGATTGGCTCTGGCAGGAGCCGCTCCCCATGGCAGAGGCAATCGCCATTGAGATCGGTGGCGTGTCCCATGCCCGCGCCCTCCTCCAGATGATGCTACGCACATTGGGAGCCGAAGAACTGCAACGCTTGCTAGACGAGCTAAGCCGCTCTGGGCCAACGTTGTGATCACTCCCCCACCCCGCATCCACATCCTCCCTGAGCCTGTGGCCGGGCGCATTGCTGCTGGCGAAGTCGTTGAAAACCCGGCCTCGGTGGTTAAGGAACTGGTGGAAAACGCGCTTGACGCTGGTGCCACCGCCATCTCCATTGAAGTGCGCGACGGCGGGCTATCTCTCATCCGCGTCAACGACAACGGCACGGGTATGAGCCGCACTGATGCCCCGCTGGCCCTGGCCCGCTTCGCCACAAGCAAGGTGCAGACTGTTGAAGACCTGGCAGCGATCCGCACGTTGGGCTTTCGCGGCGAGGCGCTGCCCAGTATCGCCGCCGTCAGCCAGGTGGAGATCCTCACACGCGCCCAGGATGAAGTAGAGGGCACCCGCCTGCGCGCCGAAGGGGATCACATCCAGGTTGAACCTGCCGCCAGCCCGGTCGGCTGCTCGGTCACTGTGCGCGACCTGTTTTACAACGCCCCGGCGCGGCGCAAGTTCATGAAATCGCCCCTGCGCGAGCGCGAACGCATCCATGAGACCCTGATCCGCTATGCGCTCATCTACCCTGGCGTCGCCTTTCGTTTCGTGGCCGATGGCCGCGAGCTCCTGGCCGCGCCACCTGCATCGCCGTTGGAGCGCCTGGGGAATTTACTGGGGCGCGACGTCGCTGGAGAGATGCTCCCTATCCAATGGGAAGCCATAGACCTGCGCGTGAGCGGCTTCATCAGCCGCCCCACGCTCGGTCGGGCCAGCCGCGCTGAACAGTTCTACGCTGTCAATGGCCGGCCCATTCGCGGCGGGTTGCTCATCGTCGCCCTGGAACGCCCTTACGCAGGCCGCCTGCCCCCCGGTCGCTATCCGCTCGCCTCCGTCCACATTGAGATCGCCCCCCACCTGGTTGATGTAAACGTGCACCCCCGCAAAGCCGAGGTGCGCTTCCTTCAGGAGCGGTCGGTATATTGGGCGCTCTCCCAGGCGGTTGAAACCGCGCTCTCGCCCTACCCCCGCCAGGCGCAGGCCCTTACGGATTTCGCCTGGCCCTTCGCCGAGGCCGCTGCACCCGCCAGGCTGCACGAGCCAGCCACCCCTTACCAGGCGGGCGCCATGCGCCCTATCGGCCAGGTCCACTACAGCTATATCCTGGCCCAAAGCGCTGAGGGGCTGGTCGTCGTGGATCAGCACGCCGCGCATGAACAAGTGCTGTTTGAGCGCCTGCTGCGCCAGGCCCAGCCCCAGCCCCTGACGCCCCCCACCCGCCTGACGCTCACCCCACGCGAGGCCGATACGCTTATGGAAAACCTGGATGCCTTCCTGGGGCTGGGAATGGAAGTAGAGCCATTCGGCGGCAACACCTTCCTCCTGCGTAGCCTGCCAGACGCGCTGGCCGGGTGCGACCCGCAGACACTGCTCACCGCGCTCCTGGGCGAACTGGATCGTTACCGCAACGCCGGGCCGGACGAGCTGCGCCAGAGGCTGGCCATGAAAGCCGCCTGCACTGCGGCGATCAAAGCAGGCGATCCGCTGACCCTGGAACAGATGGCGACCCTCTTGCGCGACCTGGGCGAAGCCTGGTCGCCGGCGACCTGCCCGCATGGCCGCCCGGCGTTCATCACAGTGACCCTGGAGGAATTGGAGCGGCGCTTCCTGCGCCGCTGAACGGAACAGGCATCCTGTGCAAGGGCATCATGCCATCCCCACCCACAGGGTCGCTATCAGGAACTCACAGGGAGGAAGATAATCTGGTCGTGGTATTCTTCTTCGTCCGATGCGCCACTGATGAGCAACAGTTCGTCAATGGTCTCTCCAATGCCCATATCGGGATTCAACACCAAAACTCCCGGGATATGCCGACCCTGAGCTAAGTGATCTCGCACATGGACTGGCATGGAGCGGCGATTATTTGTTACCAGGATGAACGAGTTGCGTTCACACCAGTCTAATATCGCGGGATCAGGCGTACCTTTTGGGGGCGCACCAGGTGTACCGACCCTCCAGACGACTAACGTCGGCTCGCGTTTTACGAGTTGGGCGTGATACAGATCGTCAACGTTTTCGTCAAGCAAATAGCGAATGGCGCTCACGAAACGGCTTTAGCCTTTTCACGCTCTGCCTTTAACGCCCGCAAGCGCACGACAACCGGGGGCGGGTTACGGTCCTGTTCTTCTCGCATCCGCTGCCCCCACTCTAACCAATCTTCAAGATAGGCGTCAACCTGCTGGCGATTGTGCAGGTAATATAAGATTGTAGCATACACCTGTTCTAAAGTCAGGGAAGGGTAGCTGGCGACAATCTCCTCAGGGGATCGGCGCCGGTGGATAAAGTCATAGAGAATGGTCTCTATGCCAACACGGGTCCCTTTAATGCGAATGTCATCGGGCGCAAGAAAGTCAAAGTAGTCTTCAAGCTGCATGGATCTGTTCCCCCTGCCCATGATTATACGATAGGAACGTGAGCCCTGCCAGAGTCCCCAACCTTTACGTCGCTGGGCTACCCCTTGAGCGCCCCCGCCAGCAGCCCGCGAATGAAGAAGCGGCCCAGCAGGATGTAAATGAGCAAGGTAGGCAGCGCGGCGATCAGCGCCCCGGCCATCTGCACGTTCCACTCCACAATATAGCTCCCCGCCAGGTTGTTCAATGCCACTGTGATCGGCTGCGTCACCGGCTTACTCGTCACGGTCACTGCGAACAAAAATTCGTTCCAGATGGATGTGAACTGCCAGATGATCACCACCACGAAGCCTGGCATGGAGATCGGGAACAAGATGTGCCGGTAAATCCCGAAGAACCCCGCCCCGTCAATCCGCGCCGCCTCCACCAGTTCGCCCGGCACGGTGGCGTAATAGTTGCGGAAAATCAGCGTGGTGATGGGAATGCCATACACGACATGCACCAGCACCAGCCCGGCAATTGACCCGTAGCCCGGCACGATCCCGCTGAGAAAGGCAGGCACATGCAACTCGTTCGCCAGCCGGTTGATCTCTTGCAACGTCTGCACCAGGGGGATCAGGATGCTCTGATAAGGGATGAACATGCCGAACAGCAGCAGGGTAAACAGCGCATCCGAGCCGCGAAAGCGCCACTTGGAGAGCACATAGCCGTTCAGCGAGCCGAGCATGGCCGAGAGCAGCGTGGCCGGGATGGCCAGCTTGACGCTGTTCTGCAGGTTGGGCGAGAGCGCCTCATACGCTTTGACAAAGCCATCCAGGTGGATGCTCTTGGGTAGCTGCCACATCGTCGCCAGGTTGACCTCGGCGAAGCTCTTCAGCCCGGTGACCAGGAGGACATAGATGGGCATTAAATAGAAGGCGGCAAACAGGATGAGGAGCAGGTAGATAATCACACGAGATGGACGCACCCGGCTCATACCTGGGCCTCCGTGCGGATGCTGTAGCGCAAATAGGGCACCACGAGAACGCTGACCATGATCAGCATCACAATGGCGATGCTCGCGCCCTGGGCGTAATGGTCGCCCTGGAAGGTCGTCTCAAACATGAAGTAGGCCGGCACGTCGGTGGAGAAGGCTGGCCCCTGTTTGGTCATCGCAGCGGTGAGGTCAAAGATCTTGAGCGAGATGTGACCGAGGATGATGACAGCACTCAGGGTGATCGGCTGAAGCAGCGGCAGGACGATATGGCGATAAATCTGAAACTCACTGGCCCCATCCACCCGCGCTGCCTCGCGCAACTCTTCCGGAATACCGCGCAACCCGGCCAGGTATAAGGCCATGACAAAGCCCGACATCTGCCAAGTGGCGGCAATCACCACCGCTTTGATGCCCACATTCGGATCTGTGTACCAGCCGGATTTCAGGAAGCCCAATCCCACCTGGTCAAACAGCAGGTTCAGGCCCGTCGTCGGCGCCATCAGCCAGCGCCACACCACGCCGGTGACAATGAATGAGACCGCCATAGGGAACAGGAAGATACTGCGAAAGAGGTTCTCACCGCGAACGCGCTGATCCAGAAGGACCGCCAGGAGAAAGCCGATGACCAGGCAGGCAGCCAGAAAGAGGGCCGTGAAGACCAGCGTATTCTCCAGGTCCTTCTGGAAACGGGGGAGGGTGAACAGCCGCTGAAAGTTGCGCAGGCCCGCGAAGCTCAGGTCCGGGCGCAGCCCATCCCAATTGGAGAGCGAAACCCAACCCGTCCAGCCAATAAACCCGTACACGAACAGGCCAATCGCCACCGCTGATGGCAAAATCATAAGGATGGCGACCGCGCGGTCTCCGAGGCGATAGCGTCGCATCGCACCCTCCAGGGGCCGGGGGCAGGGGTCGGCGCCACGCCACCCCCGCCCCCCCATCTTCCAGCCTTTATGGTTTTACTGGCACACCTTGGCCGTCTTGCAGGCCTCAGCCAGGCCAGCCTGCGCCTTGGCCACGTCGCCATCCGTCACGAAGGCGGTCATCACATCGTTGATCGCTGTGACCCAGCCCTCGGAGGCCGCCGCACCGTGCGCCAGACTCGGCACGATGGTATCCCTCTGCCAGTCCTGCATGGCGGACTGGAGATAAGGCCCAAACAGTGCGGGGTTGCAGTCGGTGCGGGCGCAGATGGAGCCCTTGACCGGGTTGAAGGCTTCCTGGCCCTCCTTTGAGCCGACGAGCTTGAGCCAGGCCAGCGCCTGCTCGCGGTGCTTGGCCCCCTTCGGCAGGCCAAAGGTGTCGGACAGCGCATCGTAGATGCCCTTATTGCCCGGCGCGGGCGCCCAGCCGGAGTCCTTGAAGCCCTTCGCCAGGTTGTCGGCATCCACCCAGTCGCCCATGATGGTCATGCCGGCCTTGCCGTCAATCACCAACTGGTTGGCCTGATCCCACGAGAGGGACGAGTGGTCGGCGTTAACGTAGGTCAGCATCTTCTTCATGGTCTCAAGCGCCTGCTTGACCTCCGGGCCGTTCCAATCCGTCTGGCCGGTCCACAGGCCCTTGTACTTCTCCGCACCCATCGTCCCGATCAGCACGGTCTCAAACAGGTGCGTGGAAGCCCAGATGCCGGTGTCGCCCAGGGCAAGCGGGGTGATGCCCTTGGCCTTGAGCGCCTCTGCCACCTGGAAGAACTCGTCAAAGGTCGTCGGCGGCTGGAGGTTATTGTCGGCGAAGACCTTCTTGTTGTACCAGAGGACATTGGCGCGGTGGATGTTGACCGGGACAGACCAGTAGTGGCCGTCATATGACACGATGTCCAGCACGCCCTTGGGGAAGACCTTGTCCCAGCCTTCGGACTTGAAGAGGTCATCCAGCGGCTCCATATAGCCGGTCGTCACCCAGGTGTCAATCAGCTCGTGGCCCATGTGCACCTGGAACGAATCCGGCGGGTCATTGCCGAGCATGCGTGTCTTGAGCACGGCCTTGGCCTGGAAGCCAGCGCCGCCGGCGACAGTCGCGTTGATGATCTCCACGCCGGGGTTCTGCCGCCGGTAAATCTCGTACAGCTTCTCCAGGCCCGCAGCCTCACCGCCGGTCGTCCACCAGCTAAAGATCTCCAGCTTCTTCTCGGCTGCGGGCGGCGCTGTTGGCTGCGCTGCCGGCTGGGGCCCACAGGCGGCGACCAGGAAGGTGATAATGGTCATGAGGCTCACGGCCAGCGTGAGCCGCTGATGCTTGCGAGACATGTCGGCTTTCCTCCTTCTCCTCAACGTTCTGCTTGACAAGAGCCTGAACGCAAAGCAGTTCGGGATGTGGCAAAGCATCACCTCCTCTCTCGCCTGATGAAATCAGCAGGGATGATTATATGCAAATAGAGGGGGAAGGGAAAATCCGGGGAATTGGATTACCCCCTCCCCCCTTGTGGGGGAGGGTCGGGGTGGGGAGCATCTCACCCCCTCCCTGGCCCTCCCCCATCCAGGGGGAGGGAAGTCACTAAACGTAGCGGGATGTTACGAGCCTGATTTCTCCTCAACGGAGATCATGACGCTCACCTGATTGCCCTCAACCGTGATCGTGATACTGGCTTTACGACCTTCTTTTTCATACGTGAGCATGGCCATTTGCTCCATGATGAGGGGCTCCTCGCTGCTGGCCTTCCAGCCCTTCCCGGGCATCTCCTGCTGGTAGAAGTCAACCACCTCTCGGAATGTGCTGGTGGTCTTATACATGATCATGGAGCCGAACGTGCTCTTCTCGGTCGCATCGGCCATCACCGGGATGTCCTCGGCGGGCCCCTGGCAATCCGCGGGCGGCTCAATCTTAATGGCCTGGTTAATGTCGGTCACCTCATAGGTCCAGGTCAGCTTGCCCTCGGTATTGGGCTTGCCGAAGAGCACATCCCTGCCCTCAGCGGTGAGCGTGTACTTCACGACGTAGTTGCCATCCACCGCCACCCAGGCTTCCCCCTGGGCTCGCACCAGGCCGGTCAGGCCCACCAGGCTCTTTTCATCAAAGGTATAGTGGCGGGCACGAATCCCATTGATCGTCTGGTCAGGGCCGGTGCGGCGCGCGTTGGACAGACCGCCCAGGATGTCATCGGGCTTGAACAGCTCCCTCACCTCCGAGGGTTGCTCTCCTGTGCTGTAGGAGATGCAGTTGCCGGCGCCTTCGCCGAACTTCATGTACTGCATATCCCCGACCTGCACGATCTCAAAGCCGCTCAGCTTGTTGACATCCTCTGTGCCGCTGCCCATATAGGTGATGCGACTGGCAGCGGGGTCTTTCATGGCCTCTGTCTTCATCTCAAAGGTCCACTGAACGGGCTTCCCTTCTTCGCTACCCTCAAAGGCCATCGTGAAGGTGGCGCGATAGCTTTTGAGCGTGGCCAGCCCCTCCGTCACCTTCTCCGCCTGAAAGGTGTCCTCAGTAGGGGTGGCCTCCGCCGCCGGCGGTGGAGGTTGTGTGGCCTCCGCTGGAGGTGCGCCAGCCGTTTCCTGCGCTTCCGGCTGAGAGGGCGCTGTGGCAGGGGGCGCTGTGGGGCCTGCCCCGCCTCCAGTACAGGCGGCAAGGGCCAGGGCCAGCCCAAAGAAGAGAGCCAGGGGTTTATAGGTGGTTTTCATTTTTTACTCCTCCGTGTTTTATTCCATGCTGTCAATGCCCTGGCTTTTGCTGGGGGTCACAAACGCGACCTGAATTGGCGTAAGCCCGGCATTGCCCTCATTATAACACAGGAATGCTCATCTGTTAATATTATCACAAATGCGACAGGGCCGATTTTCAAAGGCGAGCCGTATCGGGCAAACAAGGGGGCCCCTGCCTGGGGTCTATCGTCCGTCGTCAGGCGTGTCTTCACTTGCCGACCCTCGCGACCCATTTACCTAATGAAAAGAGCCCCGACAGGGGGGCTCCTCATGCGCCGGGAGGAACCCGATCGCGGGTCGTGCCCCTGCCCGGTTGGCACGACCTGGCGCGAAGGGTCACTCTACCCCTCACATTACAGGAGGATCCAGCGCGCGGTCAATAGGAACGTAGTCCAACGCGGCGACGCAGGGCCAGCGTCGCCGCGGCCAGCCCCAGGCCCGTGGCCAACAGCCGCACACCGCGCCCGACCGTGATGAACGGTCGGTGAATGGCCTCAAAGCGCGTCTCGGGCCGGAAGATGGTTTGCGCTACACGGATCACGGCCTCACGGGTCACGCGGTCAATCTCAGCGAAGTAATTCGGCACGGGGGCATCCGGATGTTCATACAGCGCCTCGCCCGCCAGCCACCAGGCCAGTTCCAGGTTGCTTTCCAGCCCCAGGAGGGCGCGCCCCCGCAGCGCAGCCCTGGCCTCGTCCAGCGCAGTCTGGCTCAGCTCCCCCTCACAAATCCGCCGGATATGGCGGTTGATGCTCAGGCGCACGCGGTTCAGCGAATGGCCATCGCAGGTCGTCGCAATGGTAAACAGGCCAACGTCGGTGTAGGCGACAATTTCGGCGGTGATGTCATAGACCAACCCCTGCCGGTAACGCAAGTCTTCAATCAGCGCGTGTTCCAGGGCCTCGGCCAGGACCTCCTGAGCGAAGCGGTCGGGGTCGGCCAGGCCGCCGGTGCGCCCACCCATAAGCAGTCCGGCCCGGTCATTGATCGCTGGCCCGCGCAGGCGCACGCGCAACGGACGGCCCAACTGAGGCGGCGTAGCGGGTCGCGGCGGCAACGGGCCAGGCGCAAAGCAGCCAAAGAACGTTTGAACCTGGCGATGGACAGCCTGCGTGTCCACATCGCCAACGACGATCAGGGTCATGTTATCAGGCAAGTAATAGCGGCGATGGTGCGCCAGCAGTTCCTCACGGCCAATATGGGCAAGCGAGGTATCCTCGCCGATGACATACAGGCCAAGTGCAGAGCCGGGGAACATGCCACGCCGCACCGCCCGGCCCAGGTCATAGCCGAAGCCCAGGTCGTCCAGCCAGACCAGCCAGCGGGATAGCCGCCCGCCCTTCTCTTCAATGATCACGCTGCGCTCACGATCCACCATCTCCGGCGGCAGGGTGGGGCGGAAGACCACCTCAGCCAGCCAATCCAGGCCGAAGGCCAGGTCGGCGGCGCGCAGATGGACCTCATAGGTCGTGTCCTCATAGTCCGCTGTGCCATTCCACGAGCCGCCGCGCCGCCGGATGGCCTCTTTGATCTCCTCCTCCGTCCAGCGCTCGCTTCCCGTGAATACCATATGCTCCAGGAAGTGGGAGATGCCGTTGTTCTCCTTCGTCTCATAGCGTGTACCCACACGCACCTGGAGCAAGAGCGCGACTGTCCCCGTGCCGGGGCGCGGTTTGCACCACACCCGCAGCCCGTTGTCCAGCGTAAACCGTTCAACAGTGAACAACTCGGCTTCCATTGTCTAGCTATCAGTGATCCGTTATCTGCATCGGCTGAACGTCAATGTCTGAATTAAAGTATACCTGGGAATGAGAGAACAGGCGAGCAGTGGACTTGCTCCCCTCCTTGTAGTAGGGGGTTGGGGTGGGGGGAACACATCCCCTTGCCCATTCCCTCAGCCCGAATAAAATAGCAGCAACATGCAGCGAGCAGAGGTATCCACAGAACGGGCAGTGCGCCTTTCGCGCCTGGGCGAGGTGATCGCCGTCTTCGGCAAGCTGGGCATCATTGGCTTCGGCGGCCCGGCGGCGCATATCGCCCTGATGGACGATGAGGTCGTGCACAGGCGCGGCTGGGTAAGCCGTGACCACTTCCTTGACCTGCTTGCCGCGACCAACCTCGTCCCCGGTCCGAACTCCACCGAGATGGCCATCCACCTGGGCTACCTGCGCGCCGGGCTGCCCGGCCTGCTCGCCGGCGGCGTCGCCTTCATCCTCCCCGCCATGCTCATTGTCCTGGCCCTCGCCTGGGCCTATACACAGTACGGCGCGCTCCCCCAAATAGATGCGCTGCTCTACGGGATCAAGCCCGCGATCATCGCCATCATCGCCCAGGCGACTTATCGGCTGGGTCGCTCCGCTCTAACGGACCGGAAACTGGTGGTGCTCGGTGTGGCCGCGTTCATCGCAGCCGCCGCAGGCGCCGATACCGTGTTGGTGATGCTGGCGGCTGGCGTTATCGGCGTCCTCCTGTATGCCCCGCCCACCTGGTTGCGCCTGGGGATGCCCGCCCTGGTCGGTTGGGGCCTGCTCCTGGGGCCAGTAGCGCCAGCCTCAGATAACCGCCTGGTGGGCCTGGCGCTCTTCTTCCTGAAAGTGGGCGCCTTGCTTTTCGGCAGTGGCTACGTCCTAATCGCTTTCATTGAAAAGGAGATCGTGGGCCAACTGGGCTGGCTGACGCGCCAACAGCTCGTGGACGCCATCGCTGTGGGTCAGATGACGCCGGGGCCTGTCCTGACCACGGCCACATTCATCGGCTACCTGATCGCGGGTGTGCCGGGCGCCGTCATCTCCACCGTCGCTATCTTCCTGCCCTCCTTCCTGATCGTCCTGGCGCTCAGCCGCGGGATGCCCCGGCTGCGGGCCTCCCAGACAGCGGCGGCCTTCCTGCGCGGCGTGAACGCCGCTGTGGTGGCCGCTATGCTCCTGGCGCTGATCGCATTGGCCCGCGCTGCGCTGGTGGATGTGTGGACCGGGTTGATTGCACTGGTCGGACTGGGGCTGTTGCTGCGCACCCGCGTGGATAGCACCTGGCTTCTGGGTGGCGCCGCCATCCTGGGGCTGATCATCCGCCTGATAGCGCCCCTTCCAACGGGCCTGCCCCTGCGCTAAGATCACTTCAGGGACTCTACAATCGCCCGCACGTTGTACTTCATCATGTCCACATAGGTCTCAGCGCCGCTGCCCGGCCCGCCCAGCGAATCGGTGTACAGCTTCGTCACCACCTTGACCCCGGCATCGCGGGCGATCTGCTCAGCGAATTTTGGATCCACCGTGCTCTCAGTGAAGATCGCCTTCACGCCCGCCGCCTTGATCGCCTCAATCAGCGCGGCGACCTCCTGAGCCGAGGGTTGGGCTTCCGCGCCGCTCGTTGGGAAGAGCGCGCCAATGACCTCAAAGCCGTAGCGCTGAGCGAAATAGCCGAAGGTATCGTGGCTGGTCACCAGTTTGCGCCGTTCCGGCGGGATCTGATTGACCTGCTCAACGATCCACACATCCAGCTCGTTTAACTGCGCGAGGGTGCGCTCGGCGTTGGTAGTATAGACGTCACGGCCAGCAGGATCGGCCTGGATCAGGCCGTCGCGAATCCGCTCCACGTAGTGCATGGCATTGCGCACATCAAACCACAGGTGCGGGTCGGCTATCTGCTGTCCCCCCTCCTCCCTCGTGCGCAGCATCAGACCGCCGGCGCACTCCACGATCAGGGGCTGGCCCCCTGCGCTGCGCAGCAAAGGCTCCAGGAACGCCTCCAGCCCGGCACCATTCATAAAGAGCACCTGGGCTCTGCCGATGGCGGCAACGTCGCCGGGGCGTGGCTCAAACATATGGGGGTCGGCATCGGGCGGGAGCAGCACTGTCACCTCGGCGCGGTCGCCGGCGACGCGGCGCACCAGGTCGCCGATGATGGTCGTCGTCGCCACGACCTGAAGTTTGCTCGCGCCGGGACGGCTGGAGGAATCGGCCAATGGGGCGCCGCACCCGCTGAGTGCCAGCAGCACGCAGAGGGCAAGAAGAGCCGCAACCGCCACGTTTAATCCACGCCTGTCCATCCTCCGGCCTCTAAATGAAAATTCTTTTCAATATGAAGAGGATTTTAATGCAGGTGTCTCAATCTGTCAAATGGCCCGATGACCCGGTCCCGGCTATAATCGCGATGTCATGACAATGAACGACAGGCAGAGCCGACGTCAGCTTGAGCATCTGGTGCTTCTCTTGCAGAAGAGCGGCCATGCGCTGGCGGCCTATCTGGTTCAGCCGCAGGCTGAAGAAGGCGAGGTTGAACTGCTCCTGCTTGTGCCTGATGAGGACCTGGCGACATTAGGCGACAGGATAGCGGAGGTCACTGGCGCGTATCTGGCCGTGATCCCAGACGCCGAACCTCACACGTTTCGCCTCTTGAGCACGGCGGGGCTTCCTGGGCCACGCCTGCGCGCCTTCCCCGCTTCCCGGCGCAGCGACTTCCTGGCCCAGGCGGCCTCGCGGCCCGGGCGGGTGCTCTTCGATCACCCCGGCGTCTTCGCACGAAGCCGCCTGTAAGGATTTCTTAACCGTTTCTGAACCAAAGGGTATTGACAGGCCACAAAAAGCGTCATATACTGTGATCGGTAGAGTTAAGCTCCAAGGGACACGTGGTTCCCTCTGGAAGCTGAGCGTTCTGAGGCCGGTCCGCTCCGGTCGGCTCAGATCACCTTCGGGTGACCTTACATCAAGAGCATGCCACAGAAGTGGCGCTATCCGGCGGCAAGCGGCTTCAGGGCAACGCCCAGCCTGACCCAGGGGCTCGGCATCCCCGCTGAGTTGTGCCACTCCTTGGGGCTTAACGTTTGATCCCCCGTCACCAGACCCGCCGGCCCAGGATGTTTAACGGCGTCGTTGTGATCAGGTTCACCAGCACCGGCCCATAGGCGATAAGAATCAACACGGCTGCAATCGTCAGCCAGGGCCGCCACTGATCCAGGATCGCAGGCGCCTCCTCCGGCCCGGACAGGGCCTCCGCCACCGGGATCTCCACCCGCGCTTTCTCCCTGGATAACAGCGGCGTCAGTACGATGTTAAGAAAGAACAGGACACCGCTCAGGAACAGGATGGAGCCGCCGATGCCCACCAGGGGCAGGATCGCCTGCCACTCCGGCTGGAGGGACAGATAAGGAGATACACCGATCGCTGTCCGGCGCGGCATGCCCAACAACCCCAGCCGGTGCAGCGCATTGGCGAAGATGGCCATGCCGATGAACCAGCTCCAGGCCTGCGCCAGGGCGACGCTCTTGCTCCACAGCGCCTTGCCCGTCAGATAGGGCCACAGCCAGTACAGGATGCCCATGAAGGTCAGCGTGACCGCTGTGCCCACCGTCAGGTGGAAGTGGCCCGGCACCCAGGCGGTGTTGTGCACCGCCAGGTTAACGTTGTATGAGGCATTCACCAGGCCGCTGATGCCCCCGAAGGCGAACAGGATCATGGCCAGCACCTGCGCCGTGAACGAGGGCTCACCCCAGGGCAGGTTGCGGATCCACATCAGCCAGCCCTTGCCGCCGCGCGCCCGCCCGCCCAGCTCCAGCGAGGCGACAACGTTAAAGAACGTCAGCAGGCTGGGGAAGAACACGCCGAAGGTGAACACGGCATGAACGAACTTCCAGCCCTGCCCCACGCCGGGGTCAGTATATTGATGGTGCAGCCCCACCGGGATGGAGAGGATCAGAAAGAGGATAAACGCGGCCCGCGCCATCGGGTCGCTGAACAGCCTGCCCCCGGCCTGCTTCGGCACCATCGTGTACCACGAGACATAGGCGGGCAACAGCCAGAAATACACAATCGGGTGGCCGGTGAACCAGAACAGCGTCCGCGCCAGCAGCGGGTCCGTGCCGCCGACCATGCCCAACGACCAGGGGATGAGCAGGAAGACCATTTCGGCGGCCACGCCAAAGGTCGCAATCGTCCACATCGTCATGGTGATCAGCGACATGAAGGCAGCCAGCGGCGTACGCACGCCAGGGTTATCTTTGCGCCAGCGGCGATAGGTCATCACCAGGTTCGCCAGCACCAGCCACGTGCCCACCACGACCAGCGTCAGGCCGATGTAGAAGGCGGGGTGGGCCTGGAGGGGCGGGTAGAAGGTGAACAGGACGGTGGCGTCATTGCTCAACAGCGGCCAGGCCGCCAGGAGCAGCCCGACGGTCATCAGCCCGAAGGTGAACCAGCCCAGCCGCAGATCCGCCAGAGGCCGGTTCAGGCGGTGGACAGTCACAAACGTCAGGAAGCCGCAAATAAAGAAGGTCGTCCACACAAGCACGTTGAGCACGCCGTGCAGTGTCAGGCCCTGATAGTAGCTCTTGATGATCGGCGACAGCGCCGGATACAGGTTGATCCCAGCGTGTTCCAGCCCCTGGAACAGGCCCATGAGCAGGCCGATGCTCAGGGCAATGAGGGCAACAATAAAGTAAGCTGTGGTCAGGCGGTTCTCGTTGCGGAATGGTTGCACAGATGCGATGGCTGACATATTTGAGCCTCCGTTTTACTATTTACTACTACACCGTAAACGGTGTAGCTTTACTCTACGATGACTTTGCCGAACATCAGGTGATGCCCGACGCCGCAGTACTCCTGGCAAATGAACAGGTACTCGCCAGGCGTATTAAAGCGTGTGGTCATGCGGGAGACCTGGCCCGGCAGGAGCATCATGTTCACGTCCGTGTTCTCAATCTTGAGGCCATGAATGACATCCTTGCTGGTGGCGATGAACGTGACAGTTGAACCGGCAGGGATGCGGATTTCGTTCGGCGTGAACTGCCAGGTCTGAGCCACGATCACTACTTCATAGCGGCCCGGCGCGAGCTGGCGCAGCCCCGGCTGGTCAAACGGCGGCGAGGAGGCCAGTGCCTGCGGGTCCACGCGCCCGGCCACGCCCGGCAGTTGAATGCCGATGGCGAAGGCGCCCAGCACAATCGCCACCATCATGGCGATGGGGATGGCGATGCTGGGGAGGATCCACAGCGATTCAAACACATAGAAGCGAAAGCGGTCGTTCATGGCTGCGGCAACCCCCTCTGCAACAGTTGCAGATAGACGTTCGCCCATAGAATGGCGAGGATGAACAGGTAGATCACCGTGATGAGTAACGCCCCCTTGGGCGGCTCATGGACCTCCTGTTCTCTGGTCGGTTCATGTTCTGACATCCTGTCGTCTCCTTTCTTGAATCACAGATTTGTCATGTCGTGATATGGTCACCCCCTCCCCGGCCCTCTCCCATCCAGGGTGAAGTGGCTCCCTCCCCCCTTGCGGGGGAGGGCTGGGGTGGTGGGTGAGAGGCTTCCCTGCGCTCAACATCACTCATGGATCTATCTGGGATAACATAGGAACAGGTGCGCTGCCTCATAAACCAGGCGCGTCGCCCCCTGGCTGGCCGCTTCGCGCGACACCAGCCGAATGTCGCGGATCACCCGATCCACGTCCAGGGTCAGATCATGGTATTCGGCGCGGATCAGGCCGCGCTCATCCACCAGAACAAAGCGATTCTCATGAACGAAGTCGTAGTCGCCTTCGCTGTGACCGGTGTGGCCGGCCTGTTCTCCCATGGAAGGCCGGGCGGTCTTCTCATAATAGACACCGAATCCCCCACCGATCACCGCTTTGACTGTGGCCGGATCGCCTGTCAGGAAGCGCCAGGCATCGGGGTCGGCCTGGAAGTGGGCCGCATAGTCATGCAACACCTCTGGCGTGTCGTGCTCCGGGTCAAAGCTCATGGACACCAGGACAACCGCCTCCCCCAGCATCCCTTCCGCGCGCAGGCGTTCCTGAAGCAGGCGCATCTGCGCGGTCATTGTCGGGCAGGCAGTGGTGCAGCGCGTGTAAATGAAGTTGACGATGGCGATCCGGCCACGCAGGTCGCCATCGCTGAAGGGTCGCCCACGCTGGTCAGTCAGTGTGAAAGTGGGGGCAGGCGCGACGCGCGGCAACACCTGGACCGGCCTGCCCAAGGCAAAGCCCAGCGTCGCCAGGACGAGCACACTTAAGCCAATATAAAACTTGCGCATGGCAGTCGCACGTTGTAGGGATGGCGTATCTTTCTCTCACTTTACGCCAGGCATCCTCAGACACAAGGGACAGGTATCACCCTTTTTAGATGACATTCGTCCTATATTCACTTCTCAGGGGATCCCTTGATCTTTTGTGTCATTACATGACACAAGGCTGTGGTATAGTAAAGTCAAATGGACGTTCGGAGATGTACCGGGTCTGACACATATCACCAGATGCAGACGGAGCCATCGTCGAACGGATGACAGGAGAGAATGGGTTTCAGAAAGGAGACTCGACGATGTATCAGAAATACGTGATTATCGGCAACCTGGGCGCAGACCCCGAGCTGCGCTACACCCCCAGCGGGCAGGCCTACGTGCAGTTCTCGCTGGCTGCTAACCGCGAGTGGACCACCGACGCGGGCGAGGAGCAGAAGGAGACGACCTGGTTCCGCGTGGTGGTCTGGGGCAAGCAGGCAGAAAGTTGTCATGCCTATCTGAGCAAAGGACGGCGTGTATTGGTAGAAGGTGAGCGTTTACGGGTCAGCCCCTATCTCAAGCGCGACGGCCAGCCGGCTGCCTCGCTGGAGTTGACCGCCCGCACCGTGCGCTTTATGGACGCGAAGGGGGCCAATGGCAGTACCTCGCCCGAAGCTGCAGAGGACCTCACCGCTGCCGACCCGGCGCAGGATGAGTTCCCCTTCTAGCGTTCCACGCGCGCTCTCCGGCGCAGCTCGTTGATCGCGAGCGGCCTCAGCCCCTCCCTGAGGCCGCTCGCTTGCTTTTGGGGATCTCGCCCAGCACCCCCAGCCCCAGCGCTTCCAACTCCGCCCGGCTGCGCACGGTCGGGTCCAGGTAATCCACCAGGAACGCCAGCGCCACGCCAGCGGCCAGCGCCAGCCCCAGGCGCAAGGGCAGGTTGAGACGGCTGCTCAGGCCCGGCGGGGCCGCACCCACGACAACCGGGTCCAGCGGCGTGACCACTGCCCCGGCCCCGACCTGGGGGAAGATGTCGCGGTTGCGCGTTTGCAGGACGCGCGTGGCTGCCTCAGCGATAGCCTTCAACTGCCCGGCGTCCGGCCAGTTCTGGATGTACACCACCAGCAAGCTGCGCTGATTATCGGCGGCGATATGCCCCTGAAGCTGCCCGGCATCCACCGCCACGCCAGCCGCCCGCAGTTCGTCGCTCACCGCCATGGCGAAGCTCCCCGTGCGCACCCAATCGGCCAGGCCGTTGGCGATGTACTCCGAGGCCAGCCAGGCGGGGTACTCCCGATTGTAGAGATAAGGGCCGCCGGGGTTGTCCAGCGACTGGCCGATAGCGTAACGCATCGTCGTGCTATACCCCGGCGCTGGCGCCGGCGGGAAAGCCAGATACAGCCACCCTCGCACCGGGGCGGGAAGCGCCCCGGCCAGCGTATGGGCCGCCAGCGCCAGCAGCGCGGCAATGACGAACGGCGCTACGACCAGTGGCCAGCGGCGTACAATGACGGTCCAGAGGGCACGGAGTTCCATAAGCCTTGTGGTTGTCCTCGCTCTTCTAAGAGTGCCATCAGCTTGCGCTGGAACACACGCTTATCAAACTGGAGCGCGTGCTGGCGAATCGCGACGGGATTGAAATCGCGGGGGTTGAAACGGCGCACGGCCTCGGCCAGCGCCTCCGGGGTCGGCTCGCGGAAAAACAGGCCGGTCACCCCCTCAACCACCGTGTCCAGCGCGCCACCGGCAGCATAGGCGATCACCGCCCGGCCCGCTGCCTGGGCTTCAACCGGGGCAATGCCGAAATCCTCGTGGCCGGGGAAGACAAAGGCGCGGCAGCGGGCGAACAGGCCCGGCAGTTCAGCGTCTGCCACCCGCCCCAGGAAGCGGACGTTCGGCCCGGCCAGCGCCTCCAGCCGCGCCCGGTCGCGCCCATCCCCGGCGATGACCAGGGGCAGTCCCAACGCAGTGAATGCCTTCACCGCCAGGTCCACGCGCTTGTACGGGATCAGGCGCGAGACGACCAGGAAGTAATCGCCATCTTCTGCTGTGGCTACCTGGGTGAAGCGGTCAGTATCCACCGGCGGGAAGATCAGGACCGAATCGCGGCGATAGTACTTGGCGATGCGGCGCTGCACCTCGGTGGAGATAGCGATGAACCGATCCACCCGATCCGCAGCCAGCCGATCCCACTGGCGCAACCACAACAAAATGGGCTTGAGCAAGGCATTCACCAGCGGGCCAATGTTTTCGCGCCCGGCATAGGCGTGGTAGGTCCACAGGAAACGGCCCGGCGTCAGGCAGTAGCACAGGTGGGTCGTGCCCGGCGGGGTGATCACGCCGTGCGCGAAGCCGCTGCTGATGGATAGCACCACATCGTAGCCGCTCAAATCAAAGCCCTCAAAGGCCAGCGGGTACAGCGGCAGAAAGGGTTGGTGGTGCCGGTGGATGAAGGGCAGCCGGTCCAGCCAGGAGACGCGAATGTCCCACGTCCGATAGTCCGGCGGCATGGCCTCCGGCCAGAACATGCTGGTGTAGACCGGCGCCTGAGGCAGCAGCTCATGGACGGCCTCCAGCACCCGCTCGGCGCCGCCGTATTGGTTCAGCCAGGAGACGACAACGGCAGCCTTGAAGCGGGGCACCGGGCTGGACGCCCGGTAGCGGGGTTCATGACCTCTGTCTTCCATAGGTCTAATTGAGATCGGCCCGAATCAGCCCACGCTTCATCGCGTAGGCCAGCCCCAGGCCCACCACCATGCCGATCAGGTATCCATAAGGCAGCCTCGCCGCGATCAGACCGACCAGCAAAATGATGAACAGATCGCGCTTAGAGGAAGATAAATCCCGCACCAGCAACATGAGCGCCAGGCCCTCAAACAGCAAAATGACGCCCAGGATAGGCAAGGGGAACACACCCACCACGGCGTCAAACCCCCGGCCGAAAAATAGCCCCAGGAGCACATATAGCGCCCCCTCAATGATCACAGACCCACCCGTGCGCGCGCCGAAGGCATAGTGGCCGGCCAGGCCACCTGAGCCATGACAGGTGGGGATGCCGCCAAAGAAGGGGTTGATCAGGTTCATCAGGGCGTAGGTGAAGCTGATCTGCCGCACCGTGAGGGGCCGTTCAGGGAACAGGTCTTCAGCGATCTGACGGGTGGCCAGGATAGAGTTGCCCAACGACAGGGGGATCTGCGGCAGCGCCAGGAGCACAAAGCCCGTGAGAATGTCCCCCCACTGGGGAATGGTGACCTTAGGCAGGCCCAGGCCGACCCCGTGAAGGACAGAGGGAAGCTGGAGTTTGAACGCCAGGGCGTAAATAAAGCCGGCCAGGACCACGAACAGCGCCGCAGGGTACTTCCGGTTCCCAAGGAAGAGGATCGCCAGCACAAACCCGACGGCGGCCAGCCCGTACCCCGATACGCCATCCGCCTGGATATACTCCTTCAGCGCCAGCGTGGCCAGTTGCAGCCCCAGCCCAAACTGAACCCCGCGGATCACACTTTTAGGCACAATCCGCGCCAGCCAGTCAATCAGCCCCGAAAGGGAGAGGAGCAACATGGTGACACCAATCGCCAGCCCGGCGCCATACAACACCGGGCCGCCTATCTTTTGGGCGATCACGATGGCGGCCATGGCCTTGAGTGGCTGGACAGGCATGGGGAGGCGGTAGCGTAGCCCGGTGAGGACCTGCATCAGGCCGAACATGATTAAGACGCTTGTGCCATCAAGGTGGGCAGCCAGGGTCACCCCTACCACAAGCGGCAAATCGGTGCCAATATCCCCAAACGCACCCGCCAGTTCATTCCGATCAAACCGAATAGGGATTGAACCCGCTTTGACGGTGGGCTTAACGGCCTCCGCGCTTTCCATCAGGCCAGAGTCAGCCTCCTCCTTCTGCGAAATGGGTGAGTCTATTGTGTTCAAAGTATACCCTGAATAGAGCAGAGAGCAAGGCGATTACCCAATTCATGCCATCCGGTGTATGATAAGGCCATGCCCGAAGTGGATGCGTACAATCTCCTGGCCCGCTACTACGACCTGGAACACGGGGACATCAGCCTGGATGTGCCCCTCTATCTGGATTTCGCCCGGCGGGCGGGTGGGCCGGTTCTTGAGCTCGGCTGTGGCACGGGGCGGCTGCTTATCCCGCTCGCTCAGGCCGGCTATGAGGTCGTAGGGTTGGACCGCTCGGCGGCGATGCTGGCGCGGGCCCAGGCCCGGCTGGCAGCGGCGGGCCTGTCCAATCGCGTCACGCTCATCCAGGCCGATATGACCGGCTTCCATCTGGGGCGGAGCTTCGGCCTGATTATCTTCGCGCTCAACACGTTTATGCACTTGAGCGAACAGGCCGATCAGATTGCGGCGCTCACCTGCGCCCATCGCCACCTGCGCCCCGATGGCCTGCTCATCCTGGACCTGCCCGGCCCGTCTGAGCCTTTCCTGATCCAGCCCGGCCTGATCCTCAGCGGCCAGTTCCAGACCGCCGAGGGCCGCACCGTCCTCAAGCTGACCGATAGCCGCTACGACCGGGCGCAACAGATTGAGGAGATCATCACCATCTACGATGAGACGGGCGCAGATGGCATTACCCACCGCACCATCGTCCCCCTGCGCCTGCGCTACGTCTTCCGCTACGAGTTGGAGCTATTGCTGCGGCTGGCAGGGCTGCGCCTGGAGGCTGTGTACGGCGATTATGACCTGCGCCCGTTTGATGAGGAGGCGCCGCGCATGATCGCGGTGGGTACTCCTGACTCCCTTCCTTCGTAGGGAGCAAATCCCCCTCCCAACCGGGCGTGGGAGGGGTGGCAGGGAAGAAGAGGCATAGGGGACTATGTCCCTTCTTTTGACGAGGAGGATCAGGGTGAGGGATCATCCATGAGCTGGTTGAGACGCATAGGGCTACTTCTGGCAACGCTTCTCATCGGCTGTGCGCCAGCCGCGTCCGGCCCAAGCCCGGCGCCCACGCCACCGCTGGCAGCCACACGAGGATGCCTCGGGGGCCAACCCGCGCCCCAACCTGTGACCATCACCGCAGCGGATGGGGTCCAACTGGCGGCGACATTCTATCCCTCCAGCGCCGAGGAGGGCCAGCGCTCCCCCGCCATCCTGCTCCTGCATATGGTGGGGCGCAACAAAGAGAGCTGGCGGGACTTCGCCGCCTTTGTTCAGGGGTGCAGCCGCTACGCGCTGCTCGCCCTGGACCTGCGCGGTCATGGCGCCAGCGGCGGCTCGCAGGAGTGGAGCAAGATGCCCCAGGATGTCGCCACCGCCTGGGCGGCCCTGATCCAGCGCCCTGATGTGGACCCCGACCGGACGGCTATCATTGGCGCCAGCATCGGTGCAAACCTGGCGCTGGTTCAGGCGGCCAGCGAGCCGCGCATCCGGGGCGTTATCCTGCTCTCGCCGGGGCTGGAATATCGCGGCATCAAGACCGCCGACGCAATGCATATGTACGGCCAGCGACCGGTTCTGATCGTGGCCGCACAAGATGACGGGTACGCCGCCGATTCGTCGCGCAAGCTGAACGACCTGGCCGAGGGCGAACAGCACCTGGAGATGTTCACGGGGAACGCGCACGGCACGGACCTGCTGAGCGCGCAGCCGGAGTTACGCTGGTTGATCCTGGAATGGCTGGAGAAGATGCTAGGCTGACTCGCCTGAGGGGCTTAACGTTTCTTCCCTGAACAGCCGCCGCAGCGCAGTCAGGGCACGGTACTGCATGGCCCGCACAGCCTCTGCGCTGCTCCCCAACCTGTCCGCGACCTCAGCCGCGCTCAGGCCCGCGCCAAAGCGCAGCAGGATGACCTGCTTTTGCTCCGGGCTCAGGCAGTTCAATACCTGGCGCAACCAATCGGCGAATCCAATGCGCTCTATCGCCAGGTTCACCGCCTCGTCCTCGTCTCCCAGATGCTCATCCCACACCTCAACCCATCCAGGCGGCGAACGCCGGAAGTGATCAATCAGCCGGTGGCGAGCGATCTGAAACAGCCAGGCGCGCAACCCCTGGTCAGCGAACGTGCCGCTGTGCAGGGCTATCAGCGCCCGCAGGAAGACATCGCTGGTGAGGTCCTCGGCAAGATGGGCATCGCCAAGGCGACGGTAGAGGAAGCGATAGATGCGCGGAGCATAAAGGTCATATATCTCGCCAAGCGCCTGAATATCCCCCGCCCTGGCGCGAGATAGAAGTCCGCCTTCACTCTCCCATGTCCCCCTTGACACGCGCCGCCCCCACTGCACATTATACCCCTCTCCTCTTACAAGGCAAGCCATCGGATAGAATCCGACGGCTTCTGGCATCAAACCCGTAGAGCGGGTTTCCCCTACGTAGCCGTCGGTTTTTAACCGACGGCAGTTTTTCAAGGCGCGGGGCCACAGGTTGGCTGATCGGGCGGCGAGTGCGATAATAGATCTCAGATCATCCTGCCAATGGGGACACGCCATCTATGTCTGAGATCATCATCCGCCCATTGACACCCGCCGATATTGAGCGCCTGCCGGGGATGGAGCTGAACTTCCAGGCCGAAGCCTACCTGGCGGTGGAGAAGGTGGTGGAGGGGCTTAATGTGACCTGGCGCCTGGTGGAGCAGCCACTTGACCCGCCTTTCGTCAGTGTGGACTATAATATAGATAAACAAGACCAGGCCGAGATTGCCCAACGCCTGAAAGAAAACGATGGGCTGTATCTCGTCGCCGAGCATCAAGGGCGGCTGGTCGCCCTGCTTGACCTGGAGCGCGAGGCCTGGCGCGATACCGGCATGATCTGGAACATCGTTGTGGACCGGGCCTACCGGCGCCAGGGGTTGGGCACACGCCTGATCCAGCGGGCGATCGCGTGGGGACGGCAGCGCGGCCTGCGAGCGCTGGCGCTGGAGACGCAGACGAACAACCTGCCCGCCTGCCGTTTCTATCAGAAAATGGGCTTTCAACTTTGCGGCCTGGACGACCATTTCTACTCCAATCGTGACATTGAACGGAAGGAAGTGGCCCTGTTCTGGTACTACGAACTCTGATGGCTGCACTTTCGCTGGAGGAACAACGTGCCGCGATCCGGCCCCTCCTGTCGCTGAGTGATCCCGGTGACGCGCTGACGGTGTATTACGCGCTGTATCACGACCCCAGGCGCACCCAGTTGACGCTGCATATGGACACCAGCGGGCGGGCGGATGGATTTGTGGCGGTATGCCGCACCGGGCAGGACCTGTTCCGGCCCCTGGTGACCTTGCGCGCCCGCTCGCGGCCTGTCCTGGCCGAACTGCTGTCCCAGGCGCTCATCCCAGGCCGGCCCTACACCTGCGTGGTTCCAGCGGAGCTGGCCACCGCCATCAACGCAGCCGTGGCGGTGAGCGCCCCCCGCCTGAACCTGATCTATGTCCTGGACCCGGATCGCTTCCAGCCGGTGATCAACGTGTTTGTGCAGCGGGCGCGGGGGCTGGATGGCTCACCGCGAGCAGTCATCCGCTCCGGCGAGCGCATCATCGCCGAAGCCGGCCTGAACTGGCGCTCGCCCTATTTCGCTGAGGTCTACGTCCACACCGAGCCTGCCGTGCGCGGGCGGGGCTATGGCCGTTCGGTTGTCGCCGCGCTGACCGCGCTGTTGCTGGAGGAGGGCGTGCGCCCCTTATATGTCGCTGGCGAAGGCCACACCGAATCCATCCAACTGGCCCAGGGCCTGGGCTATGTGGACAGCGGCGCGCGGGAATACCAATGTGAGATCACCCTGAACCCCTAGAGGGGCCGATAACCGCAAAATAAACACAGGAGGCACTCCATGAGGATCCAGCGGGCGCTACTTAGTGTCTGGGATAAGACCGGCCTGGTCCCGTTTGCAGCCGGGTTGGTTGAAGCCGGGGCCGATTTGATCGCCAGTGGTGGCACAGGCCAGGCGCTGCGCGAGGCTGGCCTGCCGCTGCGCACGATTGAGGAAGTGACCGGCTTTGCGGAGATGCTGGGGGGGCGAGTGAAGACACTGCACCCGGCCATTCACGCCGGTCTCCTCGCCCGCGGCAGCGCAGCCGACCAACGCGACCTGGCCGAACGCGGCTGGGCGCCGATTGACCTGGTGGCGGTCAACCTCTACCCCTTCGCTGCCACCATCGCCCGACCCGACGCCACCCTGGAGGACGCGGTGGAGAACATTGACATCGGCGGCGTGGCGCTGTTGCGCGCTGCTGCCAAGAACTTCGCCCGCGTCACCGTCATCTGCGACCCGGCGGACTATGGGCGCGTCCTGGAGGCCATCCGCCAGGAGGCGCTCTCGCTTGAACTGCGTCGCGAACTGGCCTATAAAGCTTTCGCCTATACCGCCGCCTATGACGCGGCCATCCGCGATTACCTGGCTCCCCCGGTGGCCCCAGGCGAACCCCCAGCTCACCTGCGGCTGGACCTGACACGCATCCAGGCCCTGCGCTACGGCGAGAATCCCCACCAGGTCGCGGCCCTATATGCCCCGGACCCGACGGTGGGGCCGCTTGGCGGACGGCAATTGCAGGGCAAGGAGCTTTCCTACAACAACCTGCTGGACCTGGATGCTGCCTGGCGCGCCGCCCTCTCCTTCAACGACCCAACCATCGTCATCGTCAAGCACCTCACGCCCTGTGGCATCGCCAGCGCCGCGACGTTGGCCGAGGCCTGGCCCGCAGCGCTCGCCTCGGACCCGGTATCGGCTTTCGGCGGCGTGATCGCGGCCAACCGCCCTTTTGACGGCGCAGCGGCTGAGGCGCTGGGCGGCCTGTTTATTGAGGCCATCGCCGCGCCTGCGTTCACTGCCGAGGCGCGGGAACGCCTGGCCCGGCGGGTGAATTGCCGTCTGCTGGAGATGGGCCAGGAAGCCCGTTCCTGGGCGCCCTGGGAGATGCGCAGCGTGCGCCAGGGCCTGCTGGTGCAGTCACCTGACCTGGGCGATGAGGCTGAGTGGCAGGTGGTGACGCGCCGGGCGCCGGATGAGCGCGAGAGGGTGGCATTGCGCTTTGCCTGGCGTGCCTGCCAGCACGTCAAGTCAAACGCCATTGTCCTGGCGCAGGGAACGGCGACCGTGGGCATCGGCGGCGGCCTGCCCAGCCGGGTGGATGCGGTGAAACTGGCGGTGGCCAAGGCGGGCGAACGGGCACAGGGCGCGGCCCTGGCCTCGGATGCCTTCTTCCCCTTCCCCGACGGCATTGAAGAGGCAGCGCAGGCGGGTGTGACCGCCGTCGTCCAGCCCGGCGGCTCGGTGCGCGACGCCGAGGTCATCGCCACCGCCGACCGGCTGGGCCTGGCGATGTGCTTCACCGGCGTACGCCACTTCCGACATTGAACCGCAGGGGCACGGCCTGCCGCGCCCCTGCGGCGGTGTTTCTCTAAGCCTGCCGGGCCCGCTTCCTGACCAGCAGCGCCACAATCGCCGAGAGGCCCCCCAGGCCGCCTAGCGCCGCGAAAACGCCCACAGGCAGGCCGCTGGCCGGCGGTCCGGGCTGCGCCGGGGCGCTAGGCAGGGGGAGCGGCGTGGCCGTCGGGCTGCCTGGCGCGTTTGCTGGCTGAGGCGTCAGCGTGGGCGGTACGACCAGCGGATCGCCTGGGCCTTCCACCGTCTCATAAGCGACCCCGTCCAGGACAACGATCACGCGCGGCCCTAAAGCGAAGACCGCCCCCAACTCAGGCCGGGCCGCGAGCAGCCTGAAATAGTCATCTGAACCGAAGCCCACGCGGGTTGTCTTCATCTGTGAGGGGTCAAAGGTCGTGTCGGTCCACACGCCGTCTCGCAGGACAAAGGTCTTGCTCCCCACGGTCTTGACCACCCCGTAAGGCTCACTGCCCGGACCGCCGCCGCCTCCCAGTGCCGGGGCGTAAGCCTGCCCGGCATCACGGAGTTCGCGCTCCGCCTGGCTACGAAAGACCGCGTCCGCGCCCGCCTGTGGCATAGCGGGCGCCGTCGCCAGCGCCTCGGTGACGATGCGCTGCCGGCCTTCCCGCGTCAGCGCGTCCTCCTCCTGCACCAGATAGGACGTGTAGGGCGTGACGATGCCGTAGCGGATGCTCAGTTTGACAATGGCGTCTATGGTTTCCTGATCCGGGCCATTCAAGCGGATCTGGGTCAGCAGGTGGCCGATGGCGCGCGTGGCCCACAGGCGCGGGATGAACGCCTCTCCCCCCTGCGGGCGGAAGAGCTGATCAGGATAGGTAAACCGTTGCTCCGCGCCGTTAATCTGGCCGGAGAGCGTGATCGTGGCCGGGCCGCCCTGCCGGTAACGCCCGGCCACGATGAGCTGTGACCCGGCAAACAGGTCGGGCAGCGGGTCGGGATAGACCTCATCCACCGTCACGCCCGTCACCTCCAGCGTGAGGTCGGTCAGGAGCGGCGTCTGCACTTTAGCGTAAAAGCCGGAGACCGCCTCATCCAGAGGCTCGTCGGGGCGCACGTAGGCGCTGGCGCCGTGATGCTCCTGGGCCAGCATATCCAGCAGGGTCGTATTGACATCGTAGCCAACGCCAAAGGCAAACAGCCGCACATTGTCGGGCGCGGCCTGGGCGACATTGCGCAAGATGCCCTCGGCATCGGTGACGCCGACAGTGGGCAGGCCATCGGTCAGGAAGATCAGCACTGTGGGGCGTTCCCGGTCGGCCTGACTCATCGCCTCCAGGAGGGCGCGGTTGATGTCCGTGCCGCCACTGGCCTCCAGGCGGCGCACGAACTCACGCGCCTGCGCCGCTTCGCTGGCCGGGCGCAGCTCCCCGGCGTAACGCCTGAGGCCGGTGCTGAAAGCGATAATGTTGAAGCGATCCTCCGGGTTCAGATGGTCCAGGATGTAGATCAGGGCCTCCCTGGCCTGGCGGAGCTTGTCGCCCTCCATGCTGCCGGAGGTATCCAGGACGATGAGCACGTCTTTGGCCACGACCTGGGCCTGGTCAATCTCCACGTCAGGCGCAACCAAAAGCAGGAAGAAGCCATCCTCATCGCCTTCGCGGAAGCTCAGCAGATTCAGTCCAATGGCCTCCTCGGCCACGCTGTAATACAGCGCAAAGTCGGTTTCCGGGCGGACGTTGGTCTCTTCGTAGCTGACGATAGCGTGGTGGTCGCCATCACGGTCAATGGCGATCTTGTGGCTGGGCGAGTAAATGGACTTGAGCGCCGCTGTGGAGCGGATGTCCACCTGAATGGAGACCTCCTGGAGGGGGCGGGCGGAGAATTTCTCCGTGTTCAGGGGATAGACATAGCGAACCAGGCCGCCCTCGGCGGGCAAAACCTGGCTATAAGTGAGTTCAACACGACGCTCGCTGCCGGGCGGGATAGGGAAGATGCTGGCCTGGACCGCGCCCCGACCGACGTATTCCAAAAGCGCCGGGTCGCGTCGCTTGCGCACGATCTCCTCATAGATGGCGCGGGCCTCCTCGCGGCTGAGCAGCTTGCCCTCCATCCGCGTCCCATCCACCCACATGGCGAAGTCAGACACGGCGGCCTCAGCGGGCAGGGGGAACAGATATGTGCCTTCAATGGTATAGGGTTGCTCATTGACGAAGACCTGGTCCACGTGCGTGGTGGCCACGCCATCCTGGATCGTCACCGTGACGCGGTGGTATTTGACGGTCAGACTGGAGATGGGCGGGCACGGGGCGGGCGGGCAATCTATACACAGGGGCATCTCCGGGCAGGGCGGGCCGGGCGGCGGGTCCACGATGATGAGCCCGTCGGCGGTGGCGGGTGCGACCCGCCCCAGCAAGCTGGCGCAGATGGCGAAAGCCAGTGCAAAGGCAGTGCGTGCGTTCATATCCTTAAGCCTCCATCCCTTCTGCCTGCTAGACGCGCAGAAGGGGAGAAATGTTCCACCGGAACGGCCTGATCTGCGATTGACAAATGGTATCATCAGGTGTAGAATGGTTGTGAGGCAGGAGTCATTGGACGTTGATGGCTTCAATGTTTCATGCCAGCGTGTGGGGTCCGGCGGCTTGGGAGTTTGCCGCCCATCTCGGTTCAGGTCAAGCAGATCAGCATATGACGAGCGGATAACTGAGCTATGGGCAAAAGCTAGCGGGCCAATCTTCCTCCGGACACCACCGCTCGGCAACGGGCCGTTTGTGCAGGCGGCCAACAGGTTTGCCGGGCGTTTTTGTTCATCTACATGGTGGGTTCAGAGACGGAACAGAACGAATTTAGCGACTTGCAAGCGTTTCTCGATGAAGCCTATCGTTACCAGCGGCCAGAGCGGGGCGACATCCGCATGGGAACCATCATCTCCTTAGATCGCGAGGGGGCGATTGTGGACCTGGGCCTCAAACGGGATGCGTTCGTCCCGCAGAGCGACATCGCTCAGCTTAGCCCGCAAGAGCGTGAGACCATTGCGGTGGGCGCCGAGGTGCCGGTGTATATCGTCCGCACCGAGGACGAGGAGGGCAACCTGATCGGGTCGCTCTATCAGGCGCTGCTCAACAAGGACTGGCTCATCGCGGAGCGCTATCTGCAGAGCGGCGAGGTCTGGGAGGGCCGCGTCGTGGGCACCAACCGCGGCGGCCTGATCGTCAAGTTCGGCGACATTCGCGGCTTTGTGCCCGCTTCGCACGTCACCGGCCTGCCCCACGGCCTCACGGAAGAGGAGCGCCAGCGCCGCCTGCAAAGCATGGTCGGGCAAACCTTTGGCTTCAAGGTGATTGAGGTCCATCCCCGCCGCCGCCTGGTCCTGTCGCAGCGCGAGGCGGAGCGCGATTACCGCGACATGCGCAAGGAGCGCCTGCTGGCCGAGCTTAAAGAGGGCCAGGTGCGGCGCGGCGTGGTCACCGGCCTGCGCGACTTCGGCGCGTTTGTGGACCTGGGGGGCGCGGATGGCCTGATCCATCTCTCGGAGTTGAGCTGGGGGCGGCTCAAGCACCCCCGTGAGATACTCAAGGTCGGCCAGGAAGTGGAGGTGCTTGTCCTACGCATTGACCCGCAGCGCAAGCGTATCGCCCTCAGCCTGAAGCGCCTGCAACCCAACCCCTGGCTCCAAGTGGAAGAGCGCTACTACGTGGGCCAGTTGGTGGAGGGCACGGTGACGCGCCTGATGAACTTTGGCGCGTTCGTAGAGATTGAGCCGGGGCTGGAGGGCCTGTTGCATCTCTCGCAGATCAGCTCGCCACCCCCCTCCAGGCCCGAAGATGCCTTGAGCGAGGGCGACCGGCCGGTGCTGCGCATCATCAGCATTGAGCCGCAGGAGCAGCGTATTGGCCTGAGTCTGAAGGACGTGAGCGAGCGCGAGCGCATGCGCTTCCTGGAGAAACGCCAGGCTGGGCCCCCGTCGGGCGACGGTGCACGCCAGGATGCGCCCCAGGTCCAGGCCCAGGCCATAGACGATGAAGGGTAGTTTATCCTCCAGTCGTTCGCTCTCATCAGCTGCTGGCGATTTGGCGTATAGGATCACAGGGGGTATCGGGGTAAAATGCACGATATTGAGAATGGAGAGGGGGTGACAGGATGACGACGGTGACACTGCGACCGAACGAGTCGCAGGAAAGCCTGCTGCGGCGCTTCCGCAAGAAGGTGATGAAGAATGGTGTGTTGAGCGCAGTGCGACGCAAGCGTTGGTACATTTCCAAGAGCGAGTTGCGGCGTATTGAAAAGAAGCGCGCCATCCGCCGTGCCCGCCGGCGTGAGCGGCGCCAGCTTGAAGAAGAACTGGAATAACCTCACAGGGGCCGGCGGTCAGTAGCCAGCTTTTTGAAACAGGGTATACTGGCTACTGACCGTCGGCACCTGACCGCTGAACGAAAGGGGCGCATGGCCGCGAAATCCAAAGAGGAGAAGATTGAGGTTGAAGGCACAGTAGTTGAAGCGCTGCCGGGGACCATGTTCCGCGTGCAGTTAGACACCGGCCATGAGGTGCTGGCCTATCTCTCCGGCAAAATGCGCAAATACTACATCCGCATTCTGCTCGGCGACCGGGTGCGTGTGGAGCTCTCGCCTTACGATCTGACGCGCGGTCGCATCACCTACCGCTTCAAGAAGCGCGGTGTGCTTGAAGAGGAAGAAGAGTTCTTCTAAACCGTTCCCTCCCTCTATGCAGGACTCTGACGAAACGCGGCAATGAATCTTTGCCAGCCCGCCTCGTCCTGGCCTGGGACGAAGGGCTGATACAGTGCCAGCCGGTCAATCAGACCGGCGTATCTGGCCCGCAATTGGGCCGCGACCTCCTCCCAGGTGCCGCTCACAGCAAAGACCTCAAGCTGCTCATCGCTGATCACGCCGGGCATCTCCGCCCACTGCCCTCGCGCCGCTAACGCTGACAGCCGCTCACCGGTTGCCTCCCAGCCGTGCTGTGCCCATACCACCCGATAGGACGGTGTCGCGCCGTAAAAGGCGATCTGCCTGCGGACCTCCTCGCGCATTCGGGCCCGCCCGGCCTCGCTCTCGCCGACAATAGCGAAGGCGGCTGTGGCAAGCTGGATGTCGTCCCGCCTCCGGCCAGACGCGGCAGCGCCTGCCATGATGTTGGGCAGGATGACCTGCTGGAGATACTCCCGCGTGTGGAAGGGGTGAACGTGAAATCCATCGGCGACCTCACCCGCCAGCCGGCATAGCCGCGCATTGACGCCCGCGATATAGATGGGGATGGCCGGGTGCTCAATGGGGCCGGGGTTGAAGAAAGGCGACATCAGGGTGAACGTGTAGAAGCGGCCCCGCAGGTTAAGCCGCGTGCCGTTCTGCCAACAGTCCCAGAACGCCCGGATGCCCTGGATGGCCTCGCGCAGTTTGGGCACAGGCGCCTCCCAGGGCATGCCGAAGCGACGCTCAATATGGACCCTCACCTGCGTCCCTAGGCCCAGGTTAAAGCGCCCCCTGGAGAGCGCCGCCAGGTCCCAGGCGCTATAAGCCAGGAGCGCCGGGCTGCGGGCAAAGACGATGGCCACGGCGGTGCCCAGTTCAATCCGTTCGGTGTGCTCCGCGGCCAGCGCCAACACCTGGAAGGGGTCGTGCTGGATCTCGCCGACCCACAGCCCATCAAAGCCCAATGCCTCCGCCGCGCGCGCCACCTCAGGCACGTCGCGCAGACGGGAAACGTCCAGGATTGCGTCCAGTTTCATGGGATGGGATGGTAGCATCGGATAAGGTGACCTCCAAGAGATTCTTCGCTCGCCAGGCTCGCTCAGATAAGCAGACCTTTCACACACTCTTGACGATTAAACCACCCTCGCCCCCTGTTGATCCACGTCCAGGACCAGCGCCCTGGCCTGGACGCCCTGCGCCTCCCAGGCATGCCGCATGGCCTCTCCAATCCGCTCATGCCCGGTTTCGGCAAAGGCGATCAGGCTTGGGCCTGCGCCGCTGAGGGCCACGCCCGCCGCGCCCGCGGCCCGCGCCGCTTCGGCCACCGCCTCCAGGCCGGGGATCAACCGGGCGCGATATGGCTGGTGTAACCGATCATCCAGCGCCCGCCCCAGCAGATCGTAATCCCCCCGCTGTAGGGCGAGCAGAACCAGGGCCGCGCGCGCCAGGTTGAACACGGCGTCATGCCTGGGCACGGAGGCCGGCAGGATGGCGCGCGCCTCCTGGGTGAGCAGCGCGAAATCCGGCACAGCCACAACAACGCGCAGCGGCGACAGGGATACCTGCGTGTAGAGCAGGTCACTCTCGCTGGCGCTGACGACCACCAGCCCACCCAGCAGCGCCGGCGCGACGTTATCGGGATGCCCCTCTATTTGCGCCGCCAGCTTCAGCAGGTCAGGGCGCGTCAGGGGGCGGTGAGCGAGTTCATTGGCCGCGACCAGGCCGCCCACGATAGCCGCCGCGCTGCTGCCCAGCCCGCGCCCCAGGGGAATGGCGTTGTGCAGGGCCACACGCAGGCCGCGCAGCCGGTAGCCAGCGGCGTTAAACAGGCGTTGCGCGGCGCGCACCACCAGATTAGAGGCATCCCGTGCCAGCGCCTGTGCCCCCTCGCCCGAAATCACGACGTGCGTTTCCTCGTCCTCCTGCATCTCCACCGAATTGTATAGCGCCAGGGCTAGGCCGAAGGCATCAAAGCCTGGGCCCAGGTTGGCGGAGGAGGCGGGGACCAGCACACGCACGGGCTTCATGGACATGGAATAGGCTGCGTTAAGGGCGGAGAGCGGAGGAGGAAAGGGGAGTGATCCCCATCGTCCGTCTTGCGTCCTCCGTTGGGCGGGCAGCGCCCGTTCCGTGAAGAAGGGGCAGCACCGCTTCCAGTCGCGCCGGAACAGGCGCGACGTCGGGTACCTGTTTCAGCGCGGTCTCCGGGTCTTTCAGACCGTGCCCGGTGAGCACGCATACGGCCAGCGCATCGCGCTCCAGTTGGTTGAGGCGCGCCAGTTTCAGCAGCCCGGCCACCGATGCCGCCGACGCCGGCTCCACGAAGACCCCCTCCTTTTCTGCCAGGGTGTGATACGCGGCCAAAATCTCGTCATCGCTCACCGCGGCGATCACGCCACCGGAGTCGCGGGCCGCGGCTTCAGCCTCCTTCCAGCGCGCCGGATGGCCGATGCGGATGGCTGTGGCGATCGTCTGGGGGGTGGCGATGGGGTGGCCGCGCACAATGGGTGCCGCGCCCTCAGCCTGAAACCCCAGCAGGCGCGGCAACGTGCTCACGCGGTTGGCGCGGCGATATTCGGTGAAGCCCATCCAGTAGGCGGTGATGTTGCCGGCGTTGCCTACTGGGATGCACAGGACATCGGGGGCGCGGCCCAACTGATCGCACACTTCAAACGCAGCGGTCTTCTGCCCTTCCAGGCGATAGGGATTGAGCGAGTTGACCAGGTAAACCCCTTGCAACCCGGCGATCTGCCGCACCAGGGCGAGGGCCTGGTCAAACGCGCCCTGAATGGCGATGACCTGGGCGCCATAGGCGATGGCGCCGGCGAGCTTGCCCAGGGCGACGGCGCCATGCGGCAGGACAACGAAGCAGCGCAGTCCGGCGCGCGCAGCGTACGCCGCTGCCGAGGCGGCGGTGTTGCCGGTGCTGGCGCAGATCACCGCGTGCGCGCCCTCTTCCACCGCCCGCGTGACCGCCATTGTCATGCCGCGATCTTTGAACGAGCCGGTGGGGTTGGCGCCCTCGCATTTCAGATAGACGCGCAGCCCGGTCAGGCGGGAGAGCACCGGCGCTTCCAATAGCGGCGTGTTCCCCTCGCCCAGGGTCACCGCCGCCGCGGGGTCGGCGACCGGCAGAAACTCGCGGTAGTGATGGATGATGCCGCGCCAGATCATGGGCCTCGCGCTCGCTTCCGTGTGTGGGCCGCCTGGGGCCAGCCGGGGGCAATTATATCACGGCCCGCATCGGCGACCAAGCCAGGGGCGCAATGCATCGCGCCCCTACCTGCCAAACCGCTGCGCGGTTGGCGCAACGCCACCGCAGCGTAAACGCTGCGGCTTGTGAAGGCACCCTTAATCATCCCTCCTCTCCCGCAGTGTGGGGAAGAAGCCGGGGGTGGGGGTCATATCACCTCCTCCCTGTCCCTCCCCCATCCAGGGGGAGGGAATATGCCCCCTCCCAACCAGGCTGACCCAGTACCAGGCTTCAGCCTGGTTGGGCACTGGGCGGGGGAGGGAGGGGTGGGGGGAATGCGCCTGAGATTAAATAAAACCGAGACTCCTGGGCCTGATCATCATGCGCCAACGCGGCACCCAACCCCGCCACAACGCAGGGGCAGTGAACTGCCCCTGAAAGCGCCTTATGGGTCTGGCGGAGTTCTGCAACCTTGTAGGAGCGCGATCAATCGCGCCCGTCCACCTGCCCCCTCGCCTGTGAGAGGGACGGCTCCGTGATCTGCGAGACTCAGTAGATCACAAAAGTGTCACCCTGAGCGAAGCGAAGGGTCTCAGTAGATCACAAAAGTGTCACCCTGAGCCTTCAACCCTGAGCGCAGCGAAGGGGAAGGGGCAGCGAAGGGTCCCCCTGAACATACATTGGAGATGCTTCGCTGCGCTCAGCATGACAAAAGAGATGCTTCGCCAGGCTCAGCATGACAGACCTGCGATGTGCTGAGACTACAGCGCAGGCCCTGGCGCCAGCCAGACGAAACGGTAGGGCCACAGCACCACAGCCCTGTCCAGTCTCACAGCCTCCCCCGTTACAAGGTCAATCCAGGTGGCCTCCGGGCGGACGCCATCTATCTGGGGGCTGGGAAGTGACTGCTCTATCGCGCTGAAATTCGCCAGCACGACCACGCGCTGCCCCTCATGCTGGCGGACATAGCCGAGAACGTGGGGATTCGCGGTCTCCAGGACGGTCATCTCCTGGCCAGCGAAGGCCGGGAGGCGCTTGCGCAACTCAATCAGGTGCTTCAGCCGCGTATAAATGCGCCCCTCAATTGTGGTAGGGTTCTGGCGCCGGGCCACCTTCTCCCAGTCCGTGCGCACGCGGTGCAGCCAGCGGCTATCCATCGCCTGATGGGGATCGTTCAGGTAACTATAGTCGTTCAGGACGCCGATCTCATCGCCTAGATAGAGGAGCGGGATGCCGCCCATTGAAAGGATGACGCTATACAGCAAGAGGATACGCCGGAGGGCGAGATCAATCTCTCTCTCGTCCCCGGCCGCCAGGGCCTTCTCCAGCCCGGCGAGCGAAGCCGTTGTGCCGGAGATGTGCGTGCCCTCCTTCTCGGCCTCCTTGCGGAAACGCATCCCCCGTGCGAAGCTCCCCGCAACCTGCCCGCTGTAAAATGCATTAAGGAAGCGCCGGTGCGCCGGGCCATCCAGTCCCACAGCGCGGGCGTCCGCATCGCCAAACACCCAGCTAATATCATCGTGGACGCGCACGAAGTTGACCCAGGCGCATTCCGGGTGGATGCGGAAATGCCGCCGCAGCGAGCGGGCCAGCAGTCGCACCGAGCCGGTGGCCAGCGCCTCCCACAGCAGGCTCATCAGCGGCGCATTGTAAGCCAGGCGCGAGCCGCGCGGGTCCAGATACTTCACCAGCTCATCCGGGTACTCAATGGCCTCGGACTTGAAGATCAGCGCCGGGGCCACGATACGGGCCAGGGCGGCGATAGCGCGGATAATCAGGTGAGTCTCCGGCAGATTGCGGCAGTTTGTCCCCAGGCGCTTCCAGATCACGGGGACGGCGTCCAGGCGCAGCACCTCCACACCGACATTGGCCAGAAAGAGCATCTCCTCGGCCATGCGGCAGAAAACGACAGGGTTCGCGTAGTTCAGGTCCCATTGGAAAGGATAGAAGGTCGTCCACACCCAGCGGTCAATCTCCGGGCGATAGGTGAAGTTGCCCGGCGCCTGGTCGGGGAAGACATCCGAGAGGTGGGCCTCGTAGGCATCCGGCAGGGTGCGGTCCGGGAACATATGATAGTAAGCCTGATAGTCCGGGTCACCCGCCAGCGCCCGCCGCGCCCAGTCATGCTCATCCGAGGTGTGGTTCAGGACGAAATCCAGCACCAGGCTGATGCCATGCTGACGCAGTTCCCTGGCCAGCTCTCGCAGCTCGTCCATCGTCCCCAGGGCCGGGTTGACCTGGCGGTAATTGCTCACCGCGTAGCCGCCGTCGCTGTTCCCCTGGGGGGAGGCAAACAGGGGCAGGAGATGGAGATAGGTGATCCCCAGTTCCTTCAGGTAAGGGAGCTTCTCGCGCAGGCCGGCCAGAGTGCCCGCAAACCGGTCCACATAGCACATGGCGCCCACCATCTGATGCGACTGGAACCACAGGGGGTGGGCCTCACGTTCGGCGTCCAATGCCTTCAGGGCCGCCGGGCGTTCCCGCGCCATGTGCGCGGCGGTCGCCAGCAGGCGCTCCAGGTGATCGCCGAAATCGGGCCGCTGCCCATACAGGTGCAGGAGCGGCTGATAGAGGGCCTCAAAGTGGGCCTCCAGGCGCGCACGGAAGATGTCCCAGTCTGCACCCGGCCCAAATTGCGCCTCCAGCCGCGCCAACATGCCCTTGAGGACCGCCTTCCCGGTCCTCCGTCCTCTGTCCCCCGTCTTTCTCACTCCTTCAAGCCGGTGGTGGCGATCCCCTCAATGAAGTAGCGCTGGAAGAGGAAGAAGAGGATGATGATGGGCAGGCTGTTGAACAGCGACCCCGCCAGCACGTTGGAGTACAGCGTGTAGTACTCGTTCTTGAACCATTGCAGGCCCAGCGGCAGGGTGAACTTCTCCGGCGTCTGCAACACGACCAGCGGCCAGAGGAACTCGTTCCACGTCCCCTGGAAGGTGAACAGGGCCAGGGCCAACAGCGGCGTCTGGCTGATGGGCAGGATCAGGCGGAAGAAGATGGTGAAGCGCCCGGCGCCGTCTATCAGCGCTGCCTCCTCCAATTCAGTGGGGATGCTCTTGGCGTCGCTGCCGGGCCGCCACAGGCGGTAAGCACCAGCCCCAAAACCAGGGACAGGGTGACGATAGGGGCAAACGCTTGGCCTTTCATTTTTCTCTCCTCCTTTTGAACTGTGATTTCTCTGCCCAGCTCAGGGCAAACTTTACGAACCGGGTATTCACACCCTTAGCGTGCAGCCTGGCTGCTGCGTCTTAATACAGCCATCTCTCACCCCCTTTCCAACCTCAGTGATCCGCTTTCAGATCAACAGGGAAGGCGCGGCCACGATAACGCAGGGTGAACTGCAGCCGCCGCCAACCCTGTGGCAGCCTGGGCCTGAAGGCAGGCCCCTGCGGCGTGAGCGTCATCCCGGCAAAGCCCATGACGAGAGCCTGCCAGACGCCCCCTGCCGAGGCCGCATGGATACCGTCCTTCGTGTTCTTGCGCAGGTCCTCCAGGTCCACCAGCGCGGCCCGCAGGAAATGCTGGTAGGCTTCATCCCTCTGGCCCAACTCGCAGGCCAGGATAGCGTGGATGGCCGGGCCAAGCGATGAGCCGTAGGTGTGATCGGTGCGCGGCGCGTAATAGTCCCAATTGACGCGCAAGGTCTTATGGTCGTATTCATCCCGCAGCAGGTACAGGAGCATGAGCACGTCGGCCTGCTTAATCGCCTGGATATGCTGGAGGCGCTCCATCCCCAAGATCTCCTGTACGGATCGGGTCCGCGGCTCTAACGCCCCCCAATCCAGCTCCTCCAGCCCGAAGAAGCCCTCAAACTGCTCAATCAGCCCGGAGGCGCGATCATAGGGGATGGCCAGGCGGCGGCGGATGTCCTCCCAACGGGCCAGCCGCGCCTGGCTCAGGTCCAGGCGTTCTTCCAACTCACGCGCCTTGTGCGGATAGCGCTGGCGCAGCCAGGCGAGCGTGTCCAGCGCCCGCCCCAGATGCCATTGGACCATGCGATTGGTGAAGGCGTTATTGTTGACGTGCTCGTGGTACTCATCCGGGCCGATGACATCGTTGATTTCATAGCGCCCCCGCTGGGGGTTATATTCGGCGCGGCTGCCCCAGAAGACCGCTGTGTCCAGGATGATCTCGGCGCCGTAAGCGGCCATGAAGTCGTCGTCGCCCGTAGCCTGCCAGTATTGCCACACGGCATAGGCCACATCCGCAGAGATATGCTGCTCAATATCGCCGCACCAGATGCGGATGAGTTCCCCGTTGGGCAGGGGCACCCAGCGCGGTGTGGTCTCGCGGCCATCGCTGGCGCTCTCCCAGGCGAACATGGCGCCCTCATAGCCAGCCAGGCGGGCCTTTTGGCGTGCGCCGGGCAGCGTATGGTAGCGGTACATGAGCAGGTTGCGGGCCAGTTCAGGCCGGGTGAAGGTGAAGAAAGGAAGGATAAAGATGTCGGTATCCCAGAAGACGTGGCCGCGATAGCCGAAGCCGGAGAGTGTCTTCGCCGGGATGCTGGCCCGGTCGGTGTGCTGCGGCGCGGCGATGAGCAGTTGGAACAGATTATAGCGCACCGCCCGCTGGGCCACCTCGTCCCCCTCAATCACCACATCGCAATCGCGCCACAGGTCGGCCCAGCGCTGTCTATGGCGTGCCAGCAGGCTGGAATAGCCGCTGGCAAGGGCATCGGCCAGCAGGGAAGCCACCCCCTCTACAAGGGAAGGGGTGATTGTCCCCCCACCCCGGCCCTCCTCCACCCAGTGCCAGGGGTCAGCCTGGTTGGGAGGGGCTGATTGCCCCCAGCAGAAGGCAACCAGCTTCGTGGCCACCGCGGTCTGCCCTGGCTCTAAGTGGAAGCGGGCAACGACGCCGGGGCGCTGCGGGCAGCCTACGGGCTGATAATCCACCTGGGCCACAGCGTCCACCGCCAGGTGCATGGCCGCCGCCAATTCCATCTGGCTGGCGCGTGTGCGCAGATGGAGAAAGGCCGATTGGGCGCTGGGATGCCCCTGATCCAGCAACAGCCAATGGGTCAGGCCGAGTGGGAAGGGGGGCAGGGGGTTCTCAACAGCGCCGTTCAATTCCGCCAGCAGCTCCACCTCTCCGGCGAAATCCAGCGCGGTGATGCCGTAGTGCAGGGCGCAGATAGCCGGTTGGGCCATAGAAGCCCAGCGCTGGATGCGCAACTCCAGGGTATGTCCCTTGGGGCTGCGCCAGCGCACGAAGCGCGTCAGAATGCCATCGCGCAGGTCCAGCCTGCGCTCATAGGCGAGCACCTCGCCCTGGAGCATGGAGAAGCGTTCGCCGTCTAAGCTGAGTTGGCAGGCCAGCCAGTTGGGGGCGTTGACGAGCTCGGTGTACACCACAGGGGCGTCGTCAAACAGGCCATGGATGAGCGTGGCTGGCAGGTCACCTGGGAGGCCCTCTTCAAACGAGCCGCGCGTGCCCAGAGCGCCATTGCCGATAGTGAAGACGGTCTCCTGGCGTTGGATGCGATGGGGGTCAGTGGGGGTATTGCGGATGGGGGGCTCCGTCTCACGCACCATCCACGTCTCGGCGGCGGTCTGACCCGCCTGCAGAGCAGCCAGAATCCTTTCCCAGGTGACGCCTTCCAAGGAGGGCAGCAGGGCATCGGGGCGCACCGGACTGAAGCGCTCCGCCGGGCCCAGGGCCAGGGCCCACATGCCCGCAGCCTGGGCCGCTTCAATCCCCGCAGCCGCATCCTCCACCACCAGGCACTCCGAAGGGGGGATGCCCACCTGCGCGGCAGCGTGGAGGAACAGGTCGGGCGCGGGCTTGCTGCGGGCGACGCTGTAGCCATCAGCCAGGGCATCCACACTCTCCCACAGCCGCAGGCCGTCCAGGACGATGCGGGCGTTCTTGCTGGCCGAGGCCACAGCGATCTTCAGCCCCAGGCGGCGCAACTCGGCCAGCAACTCGCGCACACCAGGGAGGATGTCGGCGGGGGAAATGTGTTTGATCAGCTCATTGTAATAAGCGTTCTTGCGGTCCATGAGCGCCTGGGCCTGCGCCTCGCTCACCGGGCGGCCTTTGAGCACAAGCTCCAACGATTGGCGGCGCGAGACACCCCGCAGCGCCTCATTGTCGGCGCGGGTGAAGGGGATGCCCTCCTCATCGGCCAGGCGCTTCCAGGCCCGGAAGTGGTATTCAGCGGTGTCGGTTAAGACCCCATCCAGATCAAAAATCACAGCGCGGATAGTCATGTGCATCAAATCAAGCCACACCAGGCCATGCTGTCATGCTGAGCCATGTTGTCATGCTGAGCCATGATGTCATGCTGAGCCATGTTGTCATGCTGAGCGATAGCGAAGCATCTGCGATAGCGAAGCATCTGCGATAGCGAAGCATCTCTCAGGTGCCGACGACGAGATTCTTCGCTGCGCTGATTCTTCGCTGCGCTCAGAATGACAACAGGATGTCATGCTGAGCCATGATGTCATGCTGAGCCATGTTGTCATGCTGAGCGATAGCGAAGCATCTGCGATAGCGAAGCATCTGCGATAGCGAAGCATCTGCGATAGCGAAGCATCTCTCAGGTGCCGACGACGAGATTCTTCGCTGCGCTGATTCTTCGCTGCGCTGATTCTTCGCTGCGCTCAGAATGACAAAGCTACACCAGGCCACACCATTTACCCGTAGGGGCGCGATTGATCGCGCCCGTCCCCCTGTTCCAATTTTAACCAGCGGTATGCATAAGGCTGCAAGGCCAGTTCGTAAGGCGCCGTAATATGCCCGGCCAGCGCGCCCCCTGCCAACAGATCGCGGAAGGGCGCGCCCTGCCAGCGGGCCAGCTTCAGCCGGGTGCGCTGGGGCGACCCGGAAAGGTTATGCACCGCCAGGATAGTCTCCTCACGGCTGGTGCGCATGACCGCCAGCACCGCCGGATTATCTCCCTCAATACACTCACAACAGCCCTCGCCAAACACAGGATGGGCTTTGCGCACAGCGATCAAGCGGCGCAGCGCGTGCCAGAGCGAGTCGGGATCAGCGCGTTGTGCCGCCACATTCACACGCCGGTAGCCAAAGCGCTCATCGTCAATCAGGGGCAGGTAAAGCGCCTCCGCAGGCGCAGTAGAGAAGCCCGCGTTGGGGCCGTCGTCCCATTGCATGGGCGTGCGCAGGCCGTCGCGGTCGTCCAGCCAGATGTTGTCCCCCATGCCGATCTCGTCACCGTAATACAGAATAGGCGACCCAGGCAGGGCGAACAGGACGGCGTGAGCCAGCTCAATCTTGCGGCGGTCGCCGTCCAGGAGGGACGCCAAGCGGCGGCGGATGCCCAGGTTCAGGCGCATACGCGGCTCCGGCGCATACTCCCGCCACATCCATTGGCGCTCCTCCTCGGTGACCATCTCCAGGGTGAGTTCGTCGTGGTTGCGCAGGAAGGTGCACCACTGGCAGGCAGGGGGGATAGGCGGCGTGGCCTCCAGGATGCGCACAATCGGCTGGCGATCCGCCTGGCGCAGGGCCATGAAGATGCGCGGCATGAGGGGGAAGTGGAAGGCCATGTGGAATTCGTCGTCCCCGTTGCCAAAGTAAGGGCGCAGGTCATGGGGCCACTGATTCGCCTCGGCCAGGAGAATCCGGTCGGGATAGCGTTCGTTCAGCAGGCGGCGGATGCGCTTCAGGTAGGCGTGCGTCTCCGGCAGGTTCTCACAATTCGTGCCCTCGCGCTCAAACAGGTAGGGCACAGCATCCACACGAAAGCCGTCCAGCCCCAGGTCCAGCCAGAAGGCCATCACGTTAAGCATCTCAGCCTGGACAGCGGGGTGATCAAAGTTCAGGTCGGGTTGGAAGGCATAGAAGCGATGCCAGTAATACTGTCCGGCGAGTGGGTCCCAGGCCCAGTTGGATGTCTCCGTATCCAGGAAGATGATGCGCGCCTGGCTGTACTTGCGATCGGTATCGCTCCAGACATAGTAATCGCGGAAAGGCGAATGGCGGTCGGCGCGCGCCGCCTGGAACCAGGGATGCTGGTCCGAGGTGTGGTTGAGCACCAGGTCAGCGATAACGCGCAGGCCGCGCGCATGGGCCGCCGCCAAAAACACCTTGAAGTCCTCCAGGGTGCCGTAATCCGGGTGGATGCCGTAAAAATCAGAGACATCATAGCCGTCGTCGCGGAGCGGCGAGGGGTACATGGGCAGGAGCCAGAGGCAGTCCACGCCCAGCTCCTGGAAGTAGTCCAGCTTCGCGGTCAGGCCGCGAAAGTCGCCATGCCCATCACCGTTCCCGTCGGCGAAGGCGCGAATATACACTTCGTAAAAGACTGTGTTCTTATACCACAGCATCCTCACACCATCAGCTATCAGAAGTCAGTAGTCAGAAGTCAGTAGTCAGAAGTCAGAGGTCAGACAGAAAGCTGAACGCTGAGCGCTATTTTCCGTCAGCCCTTCACCGAGCCCGCCAGGATGCCGCGCACGAAATAGCGTTGCAGGCCGAAGAAGACGGCCAGAGGCAGAAGCATGGAAATAAAGGCCGCTGCGGTGAGCACCTGCCAGTTGCCGCCCAGTGAGTTCACCAGGTTGGCGATGCGCACGGTCATGGGGGCAACGCTGGGCAGGGCGCCGAGATAGATCAGGGCCACCAGCAGGTCGTTCCACACCCACAGGAACTGGAAGATAGCCAGGGAGGCCAGGGCGGGCACGGAAAGCGGCAACACCAGCCGGAAAAAGGCGGTCATCATGGACGCCCCGTCCAGGTAGGCCGATTCAAACAGGTCCCTGGGCAGTGCGCCGAAGAAGTTGCGCAACAGATAAATGGCGAAGGGCAGGCCGTAGCCTGTGTGGGCCAGCCACAGGCCCACAAACGTGCCGCTTAACCCCAGCGTGTTGAACAGGCGCAACACCGGGATGAAGGTCATCTGCAAGGGGATCACCAACAGCCCCACCACGGCCACAAACAGCAGATCGCGGCCAGGGAATTTCATCCAGGAGAAGGCATAGGCCGCGAACGCCGCGATCATGATGGGGATCACGGTGGAGGGGATGGTGATCGTCAGGCTGTTGAGGAAGCTCTGGGCCATGTTGCTGGCGCTCAGGGCCTCGCGGTACAGGTCCAGCGTAAACTGGGAGGGGTTGCTGAACGCTGTCCACCAGCCGCTTGAGGCAATGGCGCGCGCGGGCCGGAAGGAGCTGACCAGCAGGCCCAACGTGGGCACCAGCCAGGCCGAACAGATCAGGATCACCACCAGGTGCAGCAATCCGCGCCTGAGCAGGCGCACCAGGCGCCCCCCCAGCGCCGCCTCTATGGGCCGGACCCGGGTCATGGCTTCGGTTGTCATCGGATCGCCTCCTGGCGAGCGAACTCGCGGATATTGCGCAGCATGATCGGAATGATGGCTAACAGCAGCATGACAGCGATGGCGCTGGCCCGCCCAGATTGCTGAAACTGAAACAGCTCCCGATACATGCGATTCGCCAGCACCTCCGTGTCATACAGGCCATTGGTGAGCACATAGACAATATCAAACACCTTGATCGCCGCAATGAGCTGCGTGGTCAGGACAACGGTGATGGTGGAACTAAGCATGGGGATGGTGATCCGCCAAAAGATCTGCCACTCGTTGGCCCCGTCTATGCGGGCAGCCTCCAGGACCTCCGTGGGGATGCTTTTCAGCCCGGCGGAGAGGATCACCATGTTGAAGCCGGTAGCCGTCCACAGCGCCACGCCGATCAGCACAAAGTTATTGATGCTCTGGTTGGTGAGCCAGGCCTGCGGCTGAAAACCGGGGACCAACGCCGTGAGCAGGGCATTGATCGTGCCGATCTGCGGCAGCCCCGGTGGGCGGTACTCCAGCATCAACTTCCAGATCACGCCAGCCGCCACAGCGGAGATGGCCATCGGCAGGAAGACCACCGCCTTGGCCACCGATTCATAGCGCACGCGGTCAAACAGCACGGCGGTAATCAGGCCCAGGACCAGGCTCATCAGCGGGAACAGGATCAGCCAGAACAGGTTGTTCCTGAGTGTGATCAAAATCTCCGGATGGGTAAAGGCATAAATGTAGTTGCCCAGGCCGACGAACTGAGCGGAATTCTGATCATACAGGCTCAGGCGGGCGGTCTGGAGCATGGGATAGATCAGGAAGACCAACAGAAACACCAGGGCGGGCGCCAGCCACAGCCAGGGCCGCAGGCGCGGCTGAAGGCGTTCCGGCAAAACGTCCAACAAGCGTTCAATGACCAGCACGTAGGCCACCGTTGCCGCCGGCACACCGACGACCGCGATCAGGACAGTGAGCAGGGTGTTCATGGGAGCCCCCTTTGTGGGGGAGGCGTGCTGCCCGCTGCCTGCTGAGCGCAGCGAAGCATCTCCTCAGGCAGCACGCCTCCCGCTTCAAACATCACTTATAGGCGTCTTTGGCCGCTGCCTCCAGTTTGCTCAAGATGTTATCCAGGTCGGCGGGGTTCTGGACGAACTCCACCATGCTGCGGTTGAAGGGGCTGGCCACGGCGGCGGGCATCAGGTCGCTGGCGTCAAAGCGCACCGCCGGGGCCTTCACCAGCATGTCGGCGATCTGCTGGGCGATGGGGTCGGGATAGACACTCGCCGGCACCTTCTTGTTGGGCGACAGGTAGCCGCCGCGCTTGGCCCAGATCTCGTGGGCCTCCGGCGTGGTCAGATACTTGATCAGCGCGCGAGACTGGGGCGTATCCCGGAACATCCCGAACAGGTCGCCTGCCGTGAGCACAGGGTTGCCCTTGGCCGGGTCTACGGGCGGGAAGGGGAAGAAGAGCAGGTCCACCCCCGGCTTCACCTCCGGATGCGCCTGGACGATGAAGTCGGTGATGAAGCTGGCCTGGCGGTGCAGGTAGCAGCCCGGCGGGTCGGTGAACAGCGCGGCAGGCGAATCGCCGAAGTTAGTGGAGAGCACGCCCTGCTTACCGCCCAGGACGTACTTCTCATTGTTGACGATCTTCCCCCAGGTTTCAAAGGCGTTCTTAATCGCCGGATCGGTCCAGGGGATCTCGTGCTTCCACCACTTGTCATACACCTCCGGGCCAGCGGTGCGCAGCATGATGTCCTCAATCCAGTCTGTGCCCGGCCAGCCGCTGGCGGCGCCGCTCTCCAGCCCGATGCACCAGGGCGTCTTGCCCTCGCTGGCGATCTTCTCGGTCAGCGCCATCAGCTCGTCCATAGACTTGGGCACCTGATAGCCGGCCTGCTGGAAGGCCTTGGCGTTATACCACACCAGGCTCTTGACGGCGGCCTTGGTCCAGATGCCGTACATCTTCCCGTTGTAGGTGGCCAGGTCCAGCCAGCCCTGGTCGTACTGCTCGCGCATGGCGCTCATATCCAGGATGTCGTCCAGCGCGACCAGCCAACCCTTAGCGGCGTACTCCTGAAGCCTGCCGGGGCTGGGCAGACCGGCGATGTCGGGTGGGTTGCCGCCTTGCGCGCGGGTGGCCAGCACCGCGTCCAGATCACGGGTGCCCTCGTACTCCACCGTGATGCCGGTTTGCTCCTCAAAGGGCTTGACCATAGCCAGGAAGCTCTCCATTTCGCTCCCGCCCCAGACAGCCATGACGGTGACCTTGCCACCGATCTTCTCAGTGGCAGGCGGCGCCGTCTGCGTAGGCGGGGGCTGAGTGGGTTGGGCCGCCGGGGCACCACAGGCCACCAGGGCCAGGGTCAGAATGACGGCCAGATGGACAACCAGCGTTCTATGGCGAAACATCTTTTTCCTCCTTGTGATTTTTCCTCGCTCCCCCGGACTCCCCCGATGGGGGGAGAAGCCGGGGGATTACCCGATCGCTGTACCGCTGAGAGCCGTGCAGGAGATGTCTCTCTCAGTGCAGGGCCTCGGCGGGACATTCACCTCTGTGGCGTCTCATGCCCTCCTTTCTGGAGCCGGGGTTCAGCCTGCGGCCCCACAGGACCGGCGCACAACCAGTTCGGTATCCAACAATACGTGCGGCGAGCGGATCTCCTCGCCGTTGAGCAGGCGGATGAGCAGATCGCCTGCGGCAAAACCGAGTGCGAAAGCAGGTAACCGGATCGTGGTGAGCGGTGGTTCAATGTAGCGGGCCAGGGGGATGTCATCAAAGCCCACCACAGCCAGGTCGCGGGGGATGTTCAGGCCCAGACTGCGCGCCCCAGCCATGGCCCCCATGGCGACCAGGTCGCTGGCGACGAAGACCGCTGTAGGGCGTTCCCGTGTGCTGAGCAGGTTGACCATGGCCGTGTAGCCGCTTTCGGCAGTGAAGTTGCCGTAACGCACCAGCGCCTCATCGTAGGGGAGGCCAGCCGCCTCCAGCGCGGCGCGATAGCCTGCCAGGCGCGCTGCCGCCGCCGTGTACACCAGGGGCGCGTTGGTGATCAGGCCGATGCGCCGGTGCCCCAGCCGGATCAGGTATTCTACGGCGGCACGCGCGCCAGCGGTATTGTCCACATCCACAGAGGGCACATCAGAGCCGGGGAGCTGGCCCTGGAGGACAATAGGGAACCCTTCGCGGTGGAGTTGGATCAGCTCGGCGTCATCGGCGCGCGGGCCGGAGAGGACCAGCCCATCGGCATGATTCTCGCGCACCAGGGTGCTGTAATGGCGCGTGCTGTCATTGGGGTCCAGGGCCTCCAGCATGACGTGGAACCCATGGCGGCGTGCGGCCTGGCTCAGCCCATGCAGCGCCTCTGGCAGAAAGGCATCGGCAGCCATTTGCTGGGGCGTCTGGCGCAGCACCAGGCCAATAATGCGGGTGCGCCCGCTGACCAGGCGGCGGGCAGCGGCGTCGGGGTGGTAATTCAGGCGGCGCACAGCCTCCAGGACACGCTGGCGGGTCTCCTCCGAGATGCGCACCCCAGGCACGTTGTTCAGGACGAAAGACACCGTGGTGCGCGAGACCCCAGCGGCCTCGGCGACTTCACGGCTGGTGGCACGACGCCGGGCCATCTCAGGCTCTATCCTCGCTCCATTTCAGGACTGCTGCCTTAGCTAATTCGTGTTAGTAATACGTGTTAGCATATCCAGTATAAATCAATTTTTGTGAAAGTCAAGAGGGTAACGCCAGGATTTTCCGGGTTTCCCCCCAGCCTGCCCGGCGCTAAGGTGGCAGCGGGGTCGGTGTGGGCAAGAGCGAAGGCGCAGTGGGCAGTGGCAGCGGCGGCGTGGGCGTCTCGGTGATCACCGGCGGTGGCAGGGTCGGCGAGGGCGGGATGGGCGTGGTCGTGGGCAGCGGTGTGGGCGTCTCCACGGGCGGCAGCGTGGGTTCGGCGGTTGGGTGCATCACGAGGACATGCACCCGCGCCTCGGCCTGGTTGCCGAGCTGGTCAACGACCACCAACCGCAGCGTGTATTGGCCATCGGGCAGGGCCTTCGTGTCCCATCGCGCCAGCACACCGTTCTCCACCGGCTGCTCCACCGGCCCCTCCACCCGTCCCCATCCCTGCGGGTCAAAGCTGACCCCATAGTCCACGAAATAGTTGGCGAAGCGGTCGGACTTCGCTATGCCGATGATCTCAATCTGACCATCTACCGTCTGGCCCTCGCCCGGCCAGAAGATGGCCGCCTGCGGTGGGGCGACATTGCAGTCCTCCTCTTTACCTACAGGAACGTTATTCTCCTGCGCCCACTGCGCCAGCCAGTTGCGCCCATCCTCCTCCAGCACCTTCTCCAGGACAATGAAGCGCCTATCCGGCTGCTGGGGACAGGCCACCCACCAATCATATTCCGGCCCCAACGGAGGCTGATCGGCAGCAAACACCTCCCGCCGCCGCTGCGGACAGGCTCTCGCCTGCGCCCCATTGTCCGCACACACCTCCATCTCCACTACCCCCTCCGGCAGCTTAAACCCCTCCACCTCCTGCCCCGCCAACGCCCCCTCCATGAAGTCATGCCAGATCGGCGCCGCTCCCGTAATCCCACTCACGTTCTCCATCGCCGTGTTGTCACTGTTCCCTACCCATACCCCCACCACCAACCCCGGCGTGTACCCCACCGTCCAGTTGTCCCGCGTGTCGTTCGTCGTCCCCGTCTTGGCCGCCGCCGGACGACTCAGCCGCAGCGGGCTGTTCTCCCCAAAAGCAGGCGCGCGCGCCGCGTTGTCCGACAAAATGCTGCTCATCAAATAGGCATGTTGGGGGCGAATCACCGGCTCCCCGTGCACCTCGTGCCGCCAGATCACCTCCCCATCGCTGTTGCTGATCTCCAGAATCGGGGCGGGAGGAACACGCACACCCTGGTTGGCAATCACCCCATAGGCGCCGGTCAACTCCAGCAGCGTGACCTCCCCACCGCCCAGGGTCAGCGACAGGCCGTAGTCGGGTCGGGTGAGCGTGGTGATGCCCAACCGGCTGGCGATTTCTTTGAAGTTGTCAATGCCGATGAATTGTAAGGCCTTCACCGCAGGAATGTTGTAGGAGTTGGCCAGGGCACTGCGCAGGCTCTGCGGCCCGTGAAACCGGCCATCGTAGTTCGTGGGACGGTAGGGCTGCGGAAAGCCGGGGAACTCCGTGGGCAGGTCCCACAGCAGGGTGGCGGGTGTCCAGCCCAGCTCAAAGGCTTTGAGGTAGGTGAGGGGTTTGATGGCCGAGCCAGGCTGGCGGGGGCGCAGGGCAACATTGACCTGGCCGTCTATGCTCTCGTCGTAGAAGTCCTTGCTGCCCACCATCGCCAGGATCTCGCCGCTGCGCGGGTCCAGGGCCACCAATGCCCCATTGGTCACGTGCCGCCCGGCCAGCTTATCTACATGGGCGCGCACGATCTCCTCCGCCAGCGTTTGCAGCCTGAGGTCCAGGCTGGTCCTGACGCGCAGGCCACTGCGGTAAATCTCCTGGGCGCCGAACTGTTCTTCCAGCACCTGGCGCACGTAGTTGACAAAGTGGGGGGCGCGGGTGTCCATGCGTGGGGGGCGCAGCGTGGAGATGCGCGAACGCATCTCCTCAACAGCAGCATCCGCCTGGGCCTGGCTGATGTCGCCATGCTCCACCATCAGCCGCAGCACCTGCGCCTGCCGCCTCAGGGCAGCATCGGGGTTGGTGAAGGGGTCGTAGATGGCAGGCGCCTGAGGCAGCCCCGCCAGCAGCGAGGCCTCAGCCAGGTCCAGGTCACGAGCGTCCTTCTGAAAGTAGGTCTGGGCCGCCGCCTGAACGCCATAGGCCAGGTTGCCGTAGTAGATTTCGTTCAGGTAGAATTCCAGAATCTGGGCCTTGCTGTAGCGGCGGGTGAGTTCGGCGGCGAGGATGACCTCTTTGATCTTGCGGGAGAGGGTGCGTTGTGCCCGTTCCTGGTCGGAGAGCAGGAGTGCGCGGGCCAACTGCTGCGTGATTGTGCTCGCACCAGAGACCGCCTCCCCTTCACGTATGTTCTGCCAGACCGCCCGCACGATAGCAACGGGGTCAAAACCGGGGTGCTCATAGAAGTCCTTGTCTTCGGTGGCGATGGTGGCCTGGATCAACAGGGGCGATATTTGCTCAAGCGGCACCTTGATGCGCCGCCCGCCGTGCGGGTCAAGGAGTTCATACAGCAGTTCGCCGTTGCGGTCGTAGATCAGCGTGCTCTGGAAGCTGGCCGCACGGGCCTGAAGTTCATCCGGCCCTGGTAACTCGTCGGCGATGCGGATATAGCCAATGGAAGCCGCCGCTGTGCCCGCGAAGATCAGGACAATGAAGGCGATCAGGCCGAGGACGATCCCCCGCAGGATACAGCCTGCGCGCCCCGCCTTGCGGCGCGGGCGGCCAGCCGGTCTCCGTTCAACGGGCGGGCGCGAACGTGGCGGCGGAGTGGAGCGCGAAACCCAAGGTAGACGAGATTCTTCGCTGCGCTCAGAATGACAAGGCTTCGGCTCACGGCGAGAGGCGTGCGCTCCCGGCGTCCGTGGGACCATCATCGCGTTGGCGGATACAGGCCGGTAGGGCCAGTTGAGCGCGTCTTCCAGGTCTTCCAGCGAGGGCGGGGGAGGGGGAGCCTGGGCCTCATCATTCAAGTCACCACGCATGTCGTCTTCTGGTCTCATCGTTGGTTATGTTAGCCGGTGAGGTTGTCTCGCTGATCACATAGACGCTCTCTACCCCGGCGATGTTCCCTCCAGCGCTGCTGGCCTGCCGCGCACGAGCACCGTCCACTGTCCCTTCTGTACGGTCTCGCCGCGCTGGTTGATCAGCGCCATGTTGAAGACGATGAGCCCCCCCTGGCCCAGCGGCCGGCGTTGGGCGACCTCTGCTTCCACATGGATGGTGTCCCCAAATCGGATGGGGGCTTTGAACTTCCATTCCAGGCCGGTGAACGCCTCCACCGTGCCCTCCAGGAAGCCCAGTTGCATGGCCAGCCCGGAGGCAACCGCCAGGCCCAACAGGCCGTGAGCGACGCGCTCGCCGAACATCATGGTCCTGGCGTATTCGGCATCGGTATGCAGAGGGTTGTAATCGCCGGAGATACCGGCAAATAGCACGACATCGGCCTCAGTGATGGTGCGACCGGCGGTGACGACACGGTCGCCGACCTGGAAATCCTCAAAGTAGCGCCCACGGGGCCGGTGCAGTGCGGCTTCAGCCATTTCCTCCTCCTTATGCTGATTTGCGGCGGATTGTACTCAAAGCCAGCCGTCCACGCTAGACCAGGTATGGCCCGTCCGGCGCGCGCAGCACCTGCCATTGGCCCGTGTCGCTCAGGCACAGCTCAAACACGGCCTCACCTGGGGCCAGGACCAGGAAGTGCCGTCCGTTCTCGTCGCGCCAGGTGCGCCCGCTGCCGATGACGGGCAGGCGCCTGCCCTGCCAGGTGAAGCTCGTGATGCGGACCGCGCCGCCCGCCTCCATGCGGGCCTCCACCTCCGTATCCCAGGGTCCGTATCGCATGGGGCAATTATACCCCCAAAATGCAACCGGGCTGAAGCCCGGTACTGGGATTCCGACCAAGGTCCCATGCCAGAATCAGACTAAGGGCCTATACCCGGCTGTATTTTATCCCCCTGCCTGGCTCTCTATATAGTATGGACACACAGTGTAAAGCGCCCGTTGACAGTGCAACCGGGCTGAAGCCCGGTACTGGGATTGCCCGGTACTGGGATTGCCCGGTACTGGGCGTTGCCCAAAGGGATAGAATGACCAAACCATCCCGGATACTTCTCTATTCACATGACACCTATGGGCTGGGGCACCTGCGCCGGACGTTGAACATCGCCGGGCAGTTGGCCTGTGACCTGCCCAACGTCAGCCAGTTGGTCATCACCGGTTCCATGGTGGCCGGGGCCTTCAGCCTGCCGCCCCATCTAGACCTGATCAAACTGCCCGCGCTGAGCAAGCGCAGCGATGGCCGCTATAAGGCCCGCGCCCTGCCCCTCTCCCTTGACGAGATCATGGGCTGGCGCGAGCAGATGATCCTGCAGGCGGTCATCGCCTTTGAGCCTGACCTGGTTCTGGTGGATAAGACGCCTGCGGGCGTGCAGGGCGAACTCCTGCCCACGTTGCACTACCTGCGCACACAGCGGCCTGAGACCCACCTGGTCCTGGGCATGCGCGATATTGAAGACGATCCGGAGGCCACCCGGCGCGAATGGGCCGCCAACAATACACGCTGGCTGCACGAACAGGTCTATGACCGCATCCTGCTGTATGGGCAACGCGAGGTGTTTGATCCGGTGCGCGAATACGCCATGTCGCCGCTGGCCACGGCCAAGCTGGTGGAGTGCGGTTATCTGGATCGCGTCAGACCCTCGCGTCCGGGCGAGGTGGTGCGCCGCGAACTCGGCGCGGGCGACCGGCCCCTGGTGGTCGTCACCGTTGGTGGGGGCGGGGACGGCTTTGACCTGATCCACACCGCCCTTGACGCGCTGACCTCAGCTCCTGCGCTGGCCGGCATCCATAGCCTGGTGGTCACTGGCCCGCTCATGGCGCGGGACAGGCGCGATCTCTTGCGCATGGCGGCGCGGGCGGAGGGCCTGACGCTCATGGAGTTCACGCCCGATCTGGTCAGCTATATCGCCGCCGCCGATCTGGTCGTGAGCATGGCCGGGTATAACACCGTATGCGAGACGCTCTCGCTCGGCGTGCGCGCCCTGCTCGTGCCGCGCGTGCGCCCCCGCGCCGAGCAGCGCATCCGCGCTGAACGCTTGGCCCAGCGCGGTTACGCTCGCGTCCTGCTCCCGGAGGACCTGTCGCCTCAACGCCTGGCCGATGAGATTGTGGCTGCCCTGGCCGCACCCCCGCCGGAGGTCAGGCTGAACTTTGACGGCCTGTCGCGGGCCAGCCAGGCCATCGCCGAACTGTTGCAGAGCAGACCGAGCAGGGAAGATGGAATGAGCGGTCAGCTTTCAGCGGTCAGCGTTCAGCTTTTTCCTCCGACCCGCAAGCTGAAAGCTGATAGCTGATGGCTGATGGCTTTTATGAGGGTATTGGCATGACCGCAATCGCTTATATTCTGAAAATGTACCCGCGCTTCTCCGAGACGTTTATCGTGAATGAGATCCTGGAGCTGGAACGCCAGGGGGTGAAGGTGCGCATCTACTCGCTGCGCAAGCCCGACGATGGCCGCTTCCATGCCAGCCTGGCCCGCGTCCAGGCGCCGGTGGTCTACGTGCCCCAGTATCCTCTGATGGAGATGGGGCGGATCATCGCCGCCCACCGCGCGCTCTTCCGTGCTGACCGGAGGCGCTACTTGCACACGCTGGCCTTCGCCCTCTCGCGCGGTCACTATTACGCCCTCAAGCGCTTCCTGCAGGCCGGCGTCATCGCCGAGGACTTGCGACGCAGGCCGGTGGACGCCTGCCACGCGCACTTTGCCACCAGCGCCACCCGTGTCGCCATGTTCGTCAGCCGCCTGACCGGCCTGCCCTACAGCTTCACCGCCCATGCCAAAGACATCTACCACCAGGACATCAACCTGGATACCCTGCGTAGCAAAATCCGCTCGGCTCGCTTCGTCGTCACGGTGAGCGAGTTCAACCGGGCCTATCTGCAAACGCTCATGGCGGCCTGGCCGGGCACGCCCGGCGACATCCGCCGACTGTATAACGGCATTGACCTGACCGTCTTCCGGCCCGATCCCAGCGTGCCCCGCGAGCCTGACCTGATCTTGAGCGTGGGTCGCCTGGTGGAGAAGAAGGGCTTTGCTGACCTGATCCGCGCCTGCGCGCTCCTGGCGGCGTGGGGCCTGCCCTTCCGCTGCCAGATCATCGGCAAGGGGCCGCTCCACGCTGATCTGAACCGGCTGATCGCCGAGTCGGGCCTGGAGGAGCGCGTGCAGCTCGTCGGCGCCAGGCCGCAAGAGGAGGTCCTCCAGGCTTACCGGCGGGCGACCGTGTTCGCCCTGCCCTGCGTCATCGCGCCGGACGGCAACCGCGACGGCCTGCCCACCGTCCTGCTTGAAGCCATGGCCACGGGCCTGCCCGTCGTCTCCACCGACATCACCGGCGTGCCGGAGATCGTGGATGACGAGGTGAATGGCCTGATCGTCCCACCCGGCGACCCCATTCGCCTGGCCCAGGCCCTGGCGCGCCTGTTGACCAACCCGGCGCTGCGCCAGGCGTTGGCATCCGCGGCGCAGCGCAAAGTGGAGCAGGAGTTTGACGTGCGCCAGAATGTCAGCATTCTGCGCCATTGGTTGGCAGGTGGGGCACAAAGCCCAGTACCGGGCTTCAGCCCGGTTTTAGAACTTCCCAGTACCGGGCTCCCGCCCGGTTCTAGAGCGCCCGCAACAGCGTTGACCGACATAGGGGAGGCGGTACCAGCACCATGAAAATTCTCTACATATGCGCAGATGCGGGTATCCCCATCCGGGGGCACAAAGGCGCTGCCGTGCATGTGCGGGCGCTGACCGATGCCTTTGTCCGCGCCGGGCACCAGGTGACGATTTTGACGCCACAACCCGGCCCGGCGGATGGCCCCGCACCATTGGCTGATCTCATCGTTATACCTCCATCTCTCTCCCCACTGCCCTATCCCCTCTCCCCCTCCTCAATCTCCGGGGAGGGGGATGAGGGGGGCGGGACAGAGGCGCAACCTGGAGGCGCAATGCATTGCGCCGGTTCCCAGTACCGGGCTTCAGCCCGGTTGGAGAAGCACGCCTTTGACTTCATTTACGAGCGCTATTCGCTATGGAGCGATATCGGCGCCCGGCTGGCGCAGGCCACCGGACGGCCACTTGTGCTGGAGGTCAACGCGCCCCTGCGCCTGGAGGCGGAGCGCTACCGCACCTTGCCCGACCCCGAACGCGCCGCCCAGATTGAACGGACCCAATGGATGGCGGCCAGCGCCATCAGCGTGGTCTCCCAGGCGCTGCGCGATTATCTCATTGAGCAGGGCGCGCCAGCGGAGCGCATTCATGTCCTCCCCAATGGCGTGGACCCGCAGCGCTTCCACCCGGCGGTGCGTGGGGGGGCCGTCCGCAACCGGCTGGGCCTGCACAACCGCATCGTCATCGGCTTTGTAGGTCGCCCGCGACCCTGGCACGACCTGGAGACGTTGTGCGCGGCCTTCGCCCGGCTGCACGCCAGCGACCCGCGCTATCATCTGCTGCTGGTGGGCGAACCGCCTGCCACGCTACCCGAGACCATCGCAGAAGGCGGGTTACGCCAGGCAGTCACCCTGACCGGGCCGGTCGCGCACGAGGATGTGCCCTACTACATCGCCGCGATGGATGTGGCCGTGTCACCACACCCGCCGCTGGCGGATTTCTACTTCTCGCCGCTCAAGCTATTTGAATACCTCGCCTGCGGCGTGCCCACCATCGCCGCCGACATTGGACAACCCGCCGCCATCATCCGTGACGGGGAGACCGGCTACCTGTATCCGCCAGGCGACGCTGAGGCGCTGGCTGAGCGCATCCGCTTCCTGATGGCCCACCCAGACCATGCCCGCGAGATCGCCTGGAAGGGCGCGGTCTCCGTCCTGAAACAATACACCTGGCAGGGCAATGCCCGCACTGTGATCAGTTGGATTGAGGCGCATTCTGAGCGAAGCGAAGAACCCATATGTCATTCTGAGCGCAGCGAAGAACAATGTCATTCTGAGCGCAGCGAAGAACCCGTGCGCAACCAGGAGGCCCCTGTGGTACCCCATTTCGCTGTTCACGATCCGCACCCCGGCAACCGGGCTGAGGCACCCCCTCTCCCTATCCTTGACCCTAAGCTGCGCCAGCGGCTGTATCGCGCCACGCGCCCGGACCTGGCCGGGCCGCTCATGGCACGCCGCTTGCCGGCGTTTTCAAAGAAAGGCCCGCAGCAGCTTTTGAGCGTGCAGGACATCCAGGTCCTGAAGTACAAGCCGGGCCGCCGCTGTGTGCTGGCCTACGAATTGATCGGCCAGACACGGCGCGAGGGTATGCACACACAGGTCCAGGTCATCGGCAAGGTGTATCGCGACGAGCGCGGCCAGCGCCTGTTCCGGCTGCAGCAGGCCCTGTGGAACGATGGCTTCGGCCCGCACGCCCCCGACCGCATCCATGTCCCCCGCCCCCTCGCCTATATCCCGGAGATGCGCATGTTCGTGCAGGAGCGCGTCGCCGGCGCCACCCTCAACGCGCTGGTCACAGCGCCCGGCCTGCGTGCACGCATACACCGCAGCGCCGAGGGCCTGGCCAAGCTACACAACCTGCCCACGGGCACACTCCTCTCCCCTACGAGGGAAGGGGCCGGGGAGGACGCCCCACCGTTTACGCTGGGGTATACCCCCCACCCAACCGGGGAGACATTCGGCTTCTATCTTCTGGCCGACGAGCTGGCCAACCTGGACCGCTTCACCAATGAGCTGGCCCAGGTACGCCCCCAATCGGCTGCCGCCGTTTCAGAGGTGGTAGAGGCCCTGCGCGCCTGGGCCCGGCGTCTGCCCGCGCTGGAGGCCATCACCCCCATCCATCGCGATTTCTACTACAGCCAGGTGTTGTTTGAGGGGCCGCGCCTGGTGCTGATTGACTTTGACCTGTTCGCCCTGGGCGACCCGGCGATTGATGTGGCCAACTTTATCGCCCACCTGCACTTCCTGGGGCTGGACCGGCTGGGCGATCTGGACGCGCTGGCGGCTGAAGCGCCAGTGTTCATGGAGGCCTACAGGCGCTATCGCCCTGTGGATGCGGCCTTCTGGCAGCGCGTGGCCTTCTACAAGGCTGCCACGTTCTTCCGGCTGCTCAACGTGGTCGCCCCCCGGCCCGGCCTGGCGCAGCACTTTGACGCCCTGTATCGCCGCACGCTGGCATGTCTGGAGGAGGCATGACGCGCCCATCCCGCCCTTCGCCCTCCATCCCACTTGTGGGCATAGATGTCCGCTATCTGCGTTACCTGAAGCCCTACGGCGGGCTGCTGCTGCTCTCGCTGTTGCTGATCATCACCGTCGCCGTGCTGGATACCCTGGCGCCCTGGCCGATCAAGTTCATCGTGGACAACGTCCTCCAAGGCAAGCCGATCCAGGGGACAATGGCGGGGTGGATCCAGGCCCGCTGGGGCCATGACCCGCGCCTGCTCACCGCGGTTCTGGGCCTGGGGCTGCTGGCCTTGACGCTATTGCAAGGGCTGGCTGCTTTCGGTTACGAATACATGAGCGGCCTGATCCAGGAGCGCGCCACTTTCCGCCTGCGCTCAGAGGCCTTCGGCCATGTGGCCCGGCTCTCGCTGGAGTTCTACGACCAGACGCGCCTGGGCGACGTCCTGCGGCGCGTGACCGACGACGCCGGGCGCATCATGGTGGCGCTCGTCGGCAGCCTGGGCGAGCTTTTGGTGAACGCGGTCAAGCTGGCCAGCTTCGCCGCCGTCATGCTGTTCATCAACTGGCGCTTCTCGGTCATCGTCCTGGCCTATGCCCCCCTGCTCCTGTTCCTGTTCGTCAGCTTCCGCCGCAATATCCGCGCCACAGCCAAAGAAGCACGCTCCTATGAGGGGCAAATGGCCAATCTGGCGCTGGAGACAATGGGCACGATCCGCGTGGTCAAGGCATTTGGGCGCGAAGAGCACGAGCAGGCCCGCTTTGACGCCCACGCCCGCGAGCGGGTGCGCGCCGGGCTGCGCGCCATCCGCTGGGAGGCCTCCTTCAGCCCGGTGGTGGATTTCGTCCAGGCGGCGGGCACCGCTGCCGTCCTCTGGTATGGGGTGGCGCAGATCCTGGCCGGGCACCTGACTGTAGGCGAGCTGCTGATTTTCCTGTCGTACCTGAACAGCATCTACAAGCCGCTGAAAAAGTTCAGCCAGGTGGCAGGGGAGCTACAAAAAGCGGCGGCGGGCGGTGACCGGCTGGCCGAACTCCTGGATATTGACGCCGGGCTACACCAATCGCCGCAGGCGCGCCCCCTCCGCCGCGCCAGTGGACAGATCACCTTTGAGCAGGTCAGCTTCGCCTATGCCAACGCACCGGAGCGGTTGGTGTTGCAAGACCTCAACCTGCGGGTGGAGGCAGGGCAGGTCGTGGCGCTGGTGGGCGCCACCGGCGCGGGCAAGTCCACCATCGCCAACCTGCTCATGCGCTTTTACGACGTAACCGCTGGGCGCATCCTGCTGGACGGGATCGATCTGCGCGACATCTGGCTGGAAGACCTGCGGCGGCAGTTCGCCCTCGTGCCCCAGGAGTCCGTCCTGTTCTCCACCTCTATCCGCGACAATATCGCCTATGGTCGCCCGGAGGCGAGCGAGGCGGAGATCATCGCTGCCGCGCAAGCGGCCAACGCGGATGAGTTCATCCGCGACCTGCCTGACGGCTATGACACCGTTGTCGGCGAGCGGGGAGCGACGCTCTCCGGCGGCCAGCGCCAGCGCATCGCCATCGCCCGCGCCTTGCTGCGCGACGCGCCGGTCCTGATCCTGGATGAGCCGACGGCGGCGCTGGATGCGGAGAGCGAGGAGTTGGTGATCAGCGCGCTGAAGCGGCTGATGCAGGGGCGCACCACCTTCATCATCGCCCATCGCCTCTCTACCGTCCGCGAAGCTGACCTGATCGTCGTCCTGGATCAGGGGCGCATCGTGGAGCAGGGTCGCCATGCAGAGCTGATCCAGCGGGGAGGCGCCTATGCCCGGCTGGTCCAGCTCCAACTTGGCGAGAACGGCCATCGGGCCGCCAGCAGCGCGATTGGGCTCCAGCCCGATGATGGGTACGCTGTGGGTTATCTCAGTGAATGGAGGAGGAAAGCATGAAACGCATTGGAGGCTATCTATTACCTGCTCTGGCCGTGATCCCCGCACTGGTCGTGACCGGCGCCAGCCTGGTTGCGCTGCTCTCCGGCGAGGCCGGGGGTGTGACAGCCAGCGCACCGCCGGTCGCCCCTGGCGGCAATACGATCGTAGACCATACCAATCCCCGTGAGATAGGTGTGACAGCCAGCGCACCGCCGGTCGCCCCTGGCGGAGGGCCTGTGCTGGCACCGCTTATCTTCTCGCAAGCGCCTCTGTTGTCGCTGGCTGCTGTGCAATTGCAACCTGAACGGCTGCCACGCCAGACGATCCAGCCCGCATCCACTGGAAGCGGCCATACCGCTATCGCCCCTGCGATCGTGCGCCAGCCCACTGTGGCCCAGTCCCAACCGTCTGGCAACGCCAGCGGGGACCGCAATGGCTCCAACAGCGGCGAGCGCCGGGGGGATAAGAGGGATGATGACCATAAGGGGGATGATGATAGAGGGCACGGCGGGCACGGCGATGATGACCGGCACGATGATGATCATGGGCACAAACACAAAGATGGAGACGATGATTAACGCGCGGATTTGGAAGCGGGTCACATCGGGCATACAATGCCTGTGAGCACTCTGAGGATAGCTCTCCGGTGGGCCAGGATTCTGATGCGCAGTTGATTCAGGCCTGCCTGCGTGGCGATGAACACGCCTGGGAGGCCCTGCTGGAACGCTACGAGCGGCTGATCTACAGCATCCCGCGCCGCTACGGCATGTCCGAGGACGAGGCCGCCGAGGTCTTCCAAAACGTGTGCATCACGCTTCTGGAGCAGCTTGAGCGATTGCGCCACCATGAGAAGCTCGGCGCGTGGCTGGTGACGACGACACGGCGGGAGTGCTGGCAGCAATGGCGCCGCACTCAGCCGGTGGCGCAAGATGGCCCTCCCGCGTCGCTTGCCGTGCCAGACATTTCCCCTGAAGAGGTCGTGGCCGAGTACGAGGAATATATGCACGTGCGCAGCGCCCTGGAGCGGCTGGCTGAGGGCTGCCGTAAGCTGCTCTGGCATCTCTATTATGACCCGGCCCAGCCTTCCTACGCGGACATTGCCCGGCGGCTTAACCTCCCCCTGGGCAGTATCGGCCCAACGCGGGCCCGCTGCCTGGAGAAGTTGCGCCTGGTTTTGAAGGAGAGTGGGACATGAGCGACGCCACCTTGAACGATAGCCCCAGGCCCGGCCACCTGACCTTCGCCCAACTGGCCGATTACGTGGATGGGCGGCTGTCGCCGGAGCAGGTGCGCCAGGTGGAGGCCCATCTGGCCACCGGCTGCTCCCTGTGCCAGGCCGACCTCGCCTGGTTGCAACGCACCCTGGGGGCAATGAAAGACCGCCGCTGGAGCGAGCCTCCCGAATGGGCGCGCCAGCGGGCACGCCAACTGTTCAGCAGGCCGCCTGAGTGGCTGCATGAGCGTGCCCGCGCCCTGTATCGCGAACGACGGGCCGCAGACAATCAACAACGACACGTTGACTTCCGTCCCCCGCCCTCCGTCCCCCGTCCTATCGCCCGCCCCAGTCCGCGTTGGGCTGCGGTGGCCGTTGGCCTGCTCCTGGTCATTGCCAGCCTGGTCCTGTGGCAGAGGATGCAGCCTCAGCCCGCCAGCGTGGCATACGCGGCTACGCTGGAGGAAGTCGGCGGCGCGGTGGAGGTCCAGCCCAGCGCCGATGCCGCCTGGACCGCCGGGAAAAAGGGGCTATTGCTGTATAGCGGCGCCGGGGTCCGCACCGGCGAAGGGGGTTGGGCGCTGGTGCGCTTCCCCGGCAATCCCACAGTGACGCTGCGCTCACGTGCCCACCTGGTCATCAGCGCCATGAGCGGGAGCGGCGGCCAACTCACCGCCCTGCAGTTTGAACACATCCTGGGAGAGGCCGAGTACGCCATCCCGGCCATCAGCGCACCAGGCTTTTATTACAAGGTGACCACCCAGGCCGGGCAGGTCACCGCTGCGCAGCCCACGCGCTGCACGGTGCGCGTCAGCGACGATAGGACCACCTGGGTCAGCGTCAGTGAAGGCGCTGTCATGGTCAGCGCCCCCGGCCTGGAGCGGACGCTGGGCGCTGGGGAGTGGCTCACCCTGCCGGCGGTAACGGAAAGCACAGCCACGCTGACCCCGCTGCCCTCGCCCACGTCCACCCCAACGCCGACGGCCGTCCTGCCCACAGCCACGCCGCCACCGTTCACTTCGGCCCCCACCCCCACGCCGCGCCCACCTACCTGGACGCCACAGCCCACCGAAACCGCCGAGCCGGAGCCGACGGAGACGCCCAGGCCGAGCAGGACACCGGAGCCAACCGAAACGGAGGAGCCAACCCGGACCCCACGCCCAACTGAAACGGAGGAGCCGACTCAGACCCCGCGCCCAACTGAAACGGAGGAGCCGACCCAGACCCCGCGCCCAACTGAAACGGAGGAGCCGACCCAGACCCCGCGCCCAACTGAAACGGAGGAGCCGACCCAGACCCCGCGCCCAACCCAAACTGAGGAGCCGGACCCAACCCCGGACCCGACGCACACAGAAGAGCCAGAGCCGACGGAGACAGATGAGCCTCCAGATGGATGAATTCAAGCCAGATAGCCGGGGGATTGAATCCCCCGGCTACTCGTATCAAACCCGCTACGCGGGTTTCTCAGAAGTAGCCGCCGATTTCTAATCAGCGGCAGCGGCAGGTTACCCAGGTCAGGCGGCGTCAGGGCGTGACCGTCAACGTCCCTGACATCCCAGCCTCCTTGTGGCCGGGAACGGAGCAGTAGAACTCGTATTCGCCCACCTCATGCGGGATGAAGGTGATCGTGGCCATCTCACCCGGCTCAACCGCCAGGTGGATGACCGGCGGGCCGCCGTGCTGCTTATACGCAATGGGGGTGTCCATACCAGGGGTATGATGCGGGCTTCCCCCCTCTTGCTCAATCACTTCAGCTTCCAGATCGGCAACGACAAAGTCATGGAGAACCGTGCCCTTGTTCTCAAATATCAGCCGGACCGTCTCTTGTGAGGACATGCTCAGCGCCTTTGGCGTAAAGGCGAACTCCGTCGCCTGCACGGTGATCTCCCTGGGGCCGGTCGCTGTGCCTCCTCCACAGGCGCTGAGCCCCGTGAGGCCCAGGACGGTCAGAATAAGCCCTCCCCACTGTCTATTCCGAATCATATGCCTCCTTTTAGCATCGTAAATATCTACAATCTATACTATCACAACTTAACGCCTGAAGGGTAGCGCTATCTGGCGGAGGCATGCCTCCGCCAGATAGCCTGCTTTATCTCCCCCGCCCTGGCTGGGAGCTCAGGTCAGGGCCTCGGTTTAACTCCCCTTCAAGATCAGCGGCAGGTAGAGCTGCCAGTTCGGGGTAGGCGTTGGCGTCACAATCGGCGTGGCCGTCGGCGTGGGGGTAGGCGTCCCACCTGTGGGCCGGAAGAAGCGCACCACCAGGCCATCCGTGAGGACCTCCTGGTTACAGGTGTATTGCAGCGCCATCCCGCCTGACGCGTTCTGGATGCCTGTCGTCGCTGAACCGCCGCGATTGGTGCCTGGATCGCCGAAGTCGGTGTCGCGATACAGCCAGTAAATGTCGCCGCTGGCCTCCTCCAACTGCACTTCAAACGTCGCGCCCGAAGGGCTGGGGCCGAAATGGCGAATGTCGCGCCATTCAACCGTCAGGATGCGATTGGGGGCAACGCCGGTGACGCTATAGTAGATGCCGCCCCCGCCCGGCGGGTACAGGTCATCCCAGAAGGGGGCGATCATGCGGCCCATCTGCGAGGCAGGCAATGGACAGGCATTTGACCAGGCCGTGCTGCTTGTGGTGAATTGCAGGTTGCCGTTGGAGCTGACGTTGACGCTGGTGTACGTATTCCCATAGAAACTGAAGTTGAAGCCGATGGGGATCGTCACCACCTGGTCGTCCTGGGTGATGCCGGTGTTCGTCGTCGCTGTGATCCAATTCCGCGCAATCAGGTCCTCGCAGCGGTAGCCGAAGGGGTCCGGCGGGCCGCAGCGGCCTGAGCCACGCTCCAGGACGAAGTTCTGCGTCTGATGGCCATTCACCTGGACCACGCGCTCCACCGGGGCATGGCCTGCCGCCGTCACGCGCATGGTCCACGTCCCCTGGGCAACCTCTGCGCTGTAGAAGCCCGTGGCCGGATCAGTGTAAATCGGGCCCAGGGGCGTCTCCAGGAAGCGCAGCGTGGCCGAGAGCGGTGCACCCGTCCCCGCCTCGGTCACCGTCCCGGAGACCGTCCAGAGCGGGGCGACCGGCATGGACAGGTTCTGCGTGGTCAGGCTGCCGGTCACCACCTGCACATCGGGCACGGTGGTGTCCAGATAGCCGTAATAGCGCGCGGTGAGGCTATAGGTGCCGCTGACGAGCGTCATCGTATAGTAGCCGCTGGCGTTGGCTGTGCGCGTCGTGGTGGCGCCGCTGCCATAGTGCCTGGCCGTCACTGTGGCTGGCAGCGGCACGCCGCTCCCCGCCGCCGTCACCGTGCCATCCAGATAGCCCACGCCGCTCTCCAATACGCCTGCCGCGTGGGCCAGCGTCGCTGCCGCCGCTTTGGTGAACTCAGTGAAATAGGGGAAGTCATTGTTCTGGATGCGGTCTCCGGTGGTATGGTATTGGGGGTTGAAGTCTTGCAGGTCCTCAATGCCCAGGATGGCGGCATAGCCATATTGCCAGAACGATTGGTGGTCGCTCCCGCCCCCGATGCTCGTCACCTTGATCGGTACAAGCCCCAGATTGTAGGCCGCATCCACATCAATGAACAGGTCGGCCAGGGCCACCGTTGCCGGGTTGCTGTTGACATGCAGGTTGACCCGCCAGTTGGTGTCGCTGTTGTAAGCGATCATGTCGTAATTGAAGACGCCGCGGATGTTCTCCCCCCGGTTGTACACCATTTGCGCATAGGCCGCGCTCCCCAGCAGGCCCTGCTCCTCGCCTGTAAACAGCACAAAACGGATGGTGGAGGCGAAATTATAGTTCCTGAACACATCGGCGATATGCAAGACCGCCGCTGAGCCGCTGCCGTTATCATCGGCGCCTGGGGCCCATGTGGTAGGGGTTTGAGAGGTGTCATCCAGGTGCGCCGTGATCAGATAAATCTCGTCAGGTGAGACCAGGCCGAGCTTGGTGGCGATGACATTGGGGGCGGTGGCTGGCCCCCAAACATGGTAAGCCACATCATAGCCCATCGCCTGGAACTTCTCATAGGCGTATTGCGTGGCCTTTTGAATATAAGTGCTGGCGTTGGTGTAGCGCGTGCGGAGGGTGAAAGGCTGTCCGCCGATGATCACCGGCCACTCGCCACTGAGACCGCCGTCAATCGTGTACACTTCGGTCTGTTGAATCTCGGCGATGATCTGGGTGACGATCGGGCTGGGGGTGACTGTAGCCGGGACGATTTGCTCTGAGGGCGGGGCCGAGATGCCCGGCGGGGCATGATCGCTCCAGGGGGTGGGCGGTGGGTCAATAGGGCTGGCTGGCCGGGCTGCCACTGCGGACGAGGCTGTGAGCAGCACCACAGCGGCCAGAAACAGAACCCAGCGCAGGGGGGGTGACATTCGCATGATGGGCCTCCTGTGCGTCTGCATATTGGGCCGGAGCGGGCCTGGGGTGGGGCAGGCGTTCCCCGGCCATGAGGGTGATTCATTGTGCCTTCCCAAACATAATACACCAGAGGGCCGGGTTGCGCAAACCCAGGTGCATTTCCCTCCCCCTGGATGGGGGGGGTCAGGGAGAGGGTGGAGGGGCAAGGTATGCCTCGCCCAGGCGTCTATGCCAGACTGTGCTTTTCTCCCCCGTCAGGCGGAAACCGAAGCGCTCGTACAGCCGTCGCGAGGCCCAATTGTCCGCCTGTGTATTCAACGTCACGGCGGCCACGCCGCGTTGCCTCAACGCAATCAAGGCGTTGACCAACAGCCGCGTGCCGATCCCCCGACCCTGCACGTCAGGGTGGATCGCCAGGCGGCCAATATGCCCATACCTCCCGTAAGTGGAACTGAATTGATAGCCCACCGGCCTTCCCTCTATCCAGGCGATGTCAAAGCTGATCACCTGGCGGTAGGCCGCGCGGAACATGGCAGCACTATGCCGCCAGCGCGGCTCAAAGGCCGCCGCATCCAGCGGGATGAGCATAGCCAGGTCCTCCGGCTGTGCCGGGCGAATATCCACGTCACGGGCGCCCTCATCGGGGATAGGGCCATTGTCCCTGATATAGGTGATCACATCCACCAGGGGATGGAAGCCCGCATCGCGGAGGAGGGCCTGAAGCCACCGCTCCGGCCCCAATATATTCAGCTCCTGAGCTCCCAAATCGGCCAGCGCCGCCAGCCCGGCCTCCAGCAGCGCCTTGAAATCGCGCATGGGGTGGGCATCGGCCAGCGCCGCCAGCCGCACCCAGGCCGCCGGTGGGGGGTCCGGCGGGCAGGCCAGGCAGGCCACCAGGCGGCGGTTATGCTCGGCAACCAGATAGGGCCTATCGCCCAGGTAATCGTCCGCTGTGCGCCAATCCGTGTGCACATGGACGCGCAACGGGCCGCGCAGCAGGACACGCAACGCCAGGCGATCGGCCTCAACCGCCGGGCGCACCTGGGCCGCTTCCGGGCGAAATAACATAGCTTCCCTTTTATCTCAATAAACATCCTAGCATAATTTGCCCCCGACGAAAAGAGCAGGTAAGCTTGATCCCATGTCTACCCATGAACGTGCGCCCTCGGCCCTGCGCCGACCGCTGATCCTGGCCTCAGCCTCACCGCGCCGGCGCGAGCTGTTCGCCCGGCTCGGCCTGCCTTTTGAGGTGCGCGCCGCCCAGGTGGATGAGACACCCCAGCCAGGCGAGACAGCCGAGGCCTTCGTCCGCCGCCTCAGCCGGGAGAAAGCCCTGGCCGTGGCCGCTCAGGTGGCGCCCGGCCCGATCATCATCGCAGCGGATACCACAGTCGTGTTGGATGGGGCCATCCTGGGCAAGCCCGCAGACGCGAACCAGGCCACCGACATGCTCCGCCGCCTGCGAGGCCGGACCCATACCGTCCTCACAGCGATCACCCTTCTGGACACCGCCAATGGCACGTCAATCACCGACCTGGCGACCACAACCGTCACGATGCGCAATTACACCGATGAGGAAATCGCTGCCTATGTCGCCTCTGGCGACCCGTTGGACAAGGCCGGTGCGTATGCCATCCAACACCCCGACTTCCGCCCGGTCGCCGCCATAGAAGGCTCGTATACGAACGTCGTGGGGCTGCCGCTGGAGCAGGTAGTCGCGGGGCTGGAGCGCCTGGGGGTTCTGGCAGGAACTCGCCCGCCCGGTAGCGGGCTTTAGCCCGGTTTGCCCCCGGCAATTCACCCCCCACCCCCACCCTCCCCCACAAGGGGGGAAATATATCGCAGCGTAAACGCTGCGGCTTGAGGACGCCCCACCGTTTACGGTGGGATATCCCCCTTCCCTCGTAGGGAAGGGGCACATTCCCTCCCCCAGGCACGCCTTCAATCGCAGGGCTGTCCCCAATGTGACATGCATCTCCCTCTACAGATGGCTTGCCATTCGCTCTTGCTCCGGCTAGAATTGAGTCTATGCCCGACACCATCATCGGCGTGGTTGCTGATCTGTTCTTCAGTGTGAGCATTGAGGACGTGGCCCGGAAGCTCGGCTACTCAGTTGTCTGGGCGCGGCCAGGGGACCACTTCGCCGACCTGCTGGTGCAGCATCAACCTGTCCTGATCATCGTGGATACGGGCGATCAGACGCTGCCCTGGGCGGATTGGATTCTCCGCGCCAAAGTGGACCCGGCCACGCGCCGTATCCCGGTGTTGGGCTTCGGCTCCCATGTGGATACGGCCACCCGTGAGCGCGCCCTGGCCATGGGCTTTGATGAGGTCCTGCCGCGCTCACGCTTCGTCGCTGAGTTGCCTGAGCTGATCGCCAGATATGCGCGGGTCATGCGCCCCGACGAACTGGCCACGCTGGCACGGCAATGCGCTGAGCCATTGCCGCCCTTGGTGCTCCAGGGGCTGGAGCAGTTTAATCGCGGCGAGTATTTTGAAGCCCACGAAACCCTGGAACACGCCTGGAAGGCCGAAACCGGGCCGGTGCGCGACCTGTACCGCGCCGTGCTTCAAATCGCTGTAGCCTATCACCACATCACCCGGCACAACTATGCCGGCGCGCTCAAAATGTTCCGGCGCAGCCGCCAGTGGTTTAACCGCCTGCCCCCCCAGACGTGCCAGGGGATTGACCTGGCCCAACTCCGCGCCGACGTTGAGCGAGCCGAAGCCGCCCTGCGCGCCCTCGGCCCGGAGCGCATCGGCGCAATAGACCTGTCGCTGTTAAAGCCCATCACCTACCGGACAGAGGACAGGAAAGACGGATGACGGAGGCGAATCTCTCCTCCCCCATCCATCTCCCCTCGTATAGCAATGCCTGAACTCCCTGAAGTTGAGACCATCGCTCGCGGTCTGAGATCGGCGCTGATTGGGCGCACAATCACGGGCGTGCATGTGGAGTGGCCGCGCTCGGTGGCCACCCATTCTGTTGATGACCTGCGCACTGAGCTTCTCGGCCAGCGCATTGAGGGCCTCCACCGCCGCGCCAAGTACCTGATCTTTGACCTGTCTGGCGGTGGCGCGCTCCTGATCCACCTGCGGATGACCGGACAGTTGTCAGTCGCCCCGGCGCACAGCCCCCCCGCCCCCTACAGCCGCGTCGTCTTCACCCTGGACAATGGGCAGGAATTGCGCTTCTCAGACAGGCGTAAGTTAGGCCGGATCTATCTCGTGCCGGACGCGGATTGGGTGGTGAGCCGGTTGGGGCCGGAGCCGCTCTCAGAGGAATTCACAGCGGCGGCGCTGCGCGCACGCCTGGCGGGGCGCTCGCGCCAACTCAAGCCTTTGCTGCTGGACCAGACCTTTATCGCCGGTGTGGGCAACATCTACGCCAATGAAGCGCTGTGGCTGGCCGGGCTCAGCCCCTGGCGGCGCTCAGATACGCTCAATGAGGCGGAGGTGGAGCGGCTGCATCAGGGCATCATCGTTGCCCTCAGGCGCGGCCTGGCGCACGGCGGGGCCACCATTGACGCCTACCGCCAGGCCGATGGCAGCACAGGCAGCTATCAACAGGAGTTCCTCGTCCACGGCCGCGCCGGCCAGCCCTGCCCCCGCTGCGGCATGCCCATTCACCGCGCCGTGATCGGCCAGCGCAGCGCGTACTATTGCCCTACCTGTCAAACGTGAAACATGGCCTCTGACGCTTCACTTTTCACGCGGAGCTTCCCCTCCTGTTCCACCAATCGTCCCACCGGCACGTGCACATCGTGCTCAAAGATAAGCAGGGCGTTATGCTCCAGCGCCCAGCGCTGCCAGCGGCGCTTGGTTTCCAGGTTCTCCAGGGGCTCAACATCATAGGCCGTGAGCCAGGCCAGCCGCTCAAAGTGGACAGCAAACGAGGCCATGTCGGCGACGTAGAGCACCGGCTCGCGGCCCGCTTCCAGAACCACGGACTGGTGGGCGCGGGTGTGGCCGCGTGTGATCACCGTGCGCACTTCAGAGGTCACCCGCGTATCCCCGTTGAGCAGGCGAAGCTGGCCACTGGCCTCCAGGGGGCGGAAATTGGCCGCCAAGTACGTCGCCCGCGTGCGTTCGTTGGGGAAGCTCGCCTCCGCGTATTCCAGCCGCTGCACCCAATATTCGGCCCTGGGGAAGGTGGCCACCGCCTGCCCATCCTGGAGGCAGGTGTTGCCGCCGCAGTGATCGGCGTGGAGATGGGTATTGATCACAATGTCCACATCGCCAGGGCTTACCCCCAGGCGCGCCAGCGCCTGGAGCAACCCGCCCTCAGGCCGCTCCAGCTTCCACTGGGCGCGCTCCTCCGGCGTGAGTTTGTCCCCCACCCCGGTATCCACCAGGATGGTTTTGCCCTGGGAGCGCACCAGCAGGCAATTCAGCGCGAAGGGGACACGGTTGAGCGCATCGGGCTGGAGCACCTTCTCCCACAGCACCTTGGGCACCAGCCCAAACGCGCCCCCGGCATCCATCCAGATCACGCCATCGCTGACCAGGTGGAATTCAAAGTCGGACATGGGTCAACTACTCGGCCTCTCCCTCACCAACCAGCCCCAATAGTGCCAGGTGACTGCCAGGCTGAGGGTGGCCCCTAAGGCCAGGGGGATAGAGTACATCAGGGTGTAGAACAGCGGCGGTTGGCGCAGCCAGCCCGGGCCGCCCTCAACCGTGATCACGCTCAGCGCCCAGAAGAGCCGCGCGCCAATCGCCACGGCGATCAGCAGCGCGGCCAGATGGAACAGACGGTAGATGCGCGGCATGCGGATGACTTCCCCCAGCCGCTTGCTCAGCTCCATCAAGATCGTCACCGCATATAAAACGCCGGCCAGACCGACGCTCCCCAATAAGGCCCAAAGGAACATAGGCTTAACGCCTGACCGTCATCAACTGCAACAAGAGATACCCCAACCCCAACAGGCCCGATCCGCCCAGACAGAGCAACGCCTCACTCGCCGGGCTGCCCGCCGGAAACTCGCCCCACAACGCTTGAAGCACCCCGCCTACAACAAGCAAGGCCAGCGGGATCAGGAAGAGGCGGTAGTGCGATCGCTCCCCCGAGCGGAGCTGGTAGAAACGGGCGATCAAGGCCAACATCCCTACCAGCGCCCCAATGGCCAGCCAGCTATACAGAGTGAGGAGTCTGTCCAGCAGCCCCACGGGAATGTCAGTGGCGCTCCCCCAGGAACGCCTTGTCAAAGAAGTCGGCCATGCTCCGGGGTGTGCCGCTCAGGATGCCCTCCTGGCCTTCAAACTTGTCGCGGACCACCAGCCCCTTGTCGGTGATCTCGTAGCGGCGGATGTCCTTGGCATGATCGCTGCCACGATGCTTGAGCACCAGGACTGCGCGATGGATGACGCTTTTGATCTCCACGTAGCGCAGCAGGATGTAAGCATCTACGACGAAGGCAATGTCCTCCTCGTCCTCGCTCGGCTCACCCAGGAGCGCCGGGCTTTCGCGCGTGAGGATGCTCGTCAGCCCCTCGCGTTTCAGACCGTTAATAAAGCCATACATCAGACGGCGGTAGGCAACGGGGGCACGTGCCAGGTGCTCAAAGTGCGATAGGCTGTCCACCAGGATACGCCTGGCCCCCATCTGGCGGGCCGCCGTCTCAATCTGGCCACCCACATGCTCCAGGTCGGCCAGTGTGACCTCCGGGCTGGATCGGATGATCCGCAGGGCTCCCTCCTGTTGCAGGCGCTTGAGGTCCCAGCCGAAGCTGGCCGCATCGTGGAGGTACTGTTGTGTGTCTTGTTCAAAGGTGAGGATGAGACCGGGTTCGTTAAACTGGGTGATGCCGCTGTACAGGAACTGCATCCCCAGGATGGTCTTGCCGGTGCCTGGCGCGCCCTCCACCAGGTTAGCCGTCTGTGGCAGGAGGCCGCCCCCCAGCATGTCATCCAGGCCCTTGATGCCTGTTTTCACCCGCTCCATGCGCCTCCTTTACTTTGACCCCCTGATGATGTGATAGATGGCCTTAATGCGGAACTGCCGGTCGTCGCAAGCCAGGACAAAGCGATCTATCAACTCACGGATGTGAGGGTCAGTCGCCAGCGTGTAAACGATCAGGTCACCCACCCGGTGCGACTGGAGCACGCCGTTCTCCACCATTTCCGCCAACTCATCGGCCACCGTTTCGCGGTCACGACCGATGAAGCGGGCGATGTTCTCGGCGGTATCGGTCGCATAGGGGTTGTCGTGGAAGAAACGCATGAGGTCCCACTTAATGAAAGACGTGACATAGGACTTGAGGAACTGTAACAGTTCCGGATCCATGTCCCCCATCAGACGGGAGGCCAGTTCCTTATCACTTGGGCTCATCCATTCCTCTTCAGTAGTCAGTAGTCAGACAATCTGACGACCGAACCACACCGTTTAGGGTGTGGCCAACCACACCGTAAACAGGTTAACCACAGCGTAAACGGTGTGGCTTACGACCGGTCTTAGCGCTTGCGACGCTTCTTGGCGCGCGGGTTCGGGGCGCTGCGAGGCGCTGCGGATGCTGTGCTCATGGGTGCGCTGCCAGGGCGGCCCAGGCCCCTGGCCTGGTCCAGGCGCATATGGCAATGCTTGTACTTCTTACCGCTGCCGCAGTAGCACGGGTCGTTGCGCCCGATCTGGGCGGACGTGGCCGACCGGGCCGGGGCGGGATGCCCCCCACCATCTGAACGGTTGGTTTGCAAGATCGGTGCCGACTCTCCCACCCCTGCACCTCTCTCCCGGCCAGCAGAGGCCAGGGGCACAAGCTGGGGGCGTACAGCGCGCAAGGGGCGGCGGGCCGGTTGCGCGGGCGCCGGGCTGACGTGGTAGATCAGGGCCACGATGTCATGCTGGATGCTGGCGCGCAGCGCTTCATACATCTCAAAGGCTTCCTTCTTAAAGGCCACCAGCGGGTTCTGTTGGCCATAGGCGCGCAGGCCAATGCCCTCCCGCAGGATGTCCAGGTCGGTCAGGTGGCGCACCCAGTGGCTGTCCACCACGCGCAGCATCGTCAGCCGCTCAGCCTGGCGCATAAACTCAGCGCCATAGGCCCGCTCCAGGGCCTCGTAGTTCGCCAGAGCGAGGTCATGCAACTGGCTTTCAATCTCGGCAACTGTCATCCCGGCCCAGGCCGCCGGCCCGGCACCGGGGGGCAACGGCATGATCGCCTGGACCGCGTGATACAGGCCGGTCAGGTCCCACTCCTCCGGGTCGCTGGAGGCCGTGTGGGTCTGGACCAACCCGCTCAGCTCGTCGTAGATCATGTTGAGGACGATGGGCTTGAGGTCCGGGGTCTCCAGAATGCGGCGGCGCTGGGCGTAAATGACCTCCCGCTGCTTGTTGATGACGTCGTCGTACTCCAGGACATGCTTGCGGATGTCAAAGTTGTAGCCCTCAACCCGCACCTGGGCCTGCTCAATGGACCGGGTCAGCCAGGGGTGGGTGATGGGCTCATCCGGGTCCATGTTGGCCCATTCCATGAAGTTCTTGACCCGTTCGCCGCCAAAGCGACGCATCAACTCATCTTCCAGCGAGATGTAGAAGCGGCTGGAGCCGGGGTCGCCCTGGCGCCCGGCGCGGCCGCGGAGCTGGTTGTCAATACGCCGGGCCTCATGGCGCTCGGTGCCCAGGACATGCAGCCCACCCAGCGCCACCACCTTCTCACGGTCGCGCGCACACTGGGCGCGGGCGGCCTCCAGCGCGGCCTGCCACTGTTCGGGCGTGGCCTCGGTGATCTCAATGCCCTGCTTGCGCAGCATCTCGCGGGCCAGGCCCTCCGGGTTGCCGCCGAGCAGAATGTCCACGCCGCGCCCGGCCATGTTGGTGGCGATGGTCACAGTATAGGGGCGACCCGCCTGGGCAATGATCGCCGCCTCCTTTTCGTGCTGCTTGGCGTTCAGCACCTGATGGGGAATGCCCTGGCGGTCCAACATGCGCGACAGCCGCTCCGAGGTCTCAATGGCCGTCGTGCCCACAAGCACCGGACGGCCCATCTCGTACAACTCCTTGATCTCGTGCACCACCGCCCGGAACTTGGCCGCCTCGTCCTTGTACACCACATCGGGATAGTCAATGCGCTTATAATAGCGGACCAAGGGGTCCTTGGGGTCCTCATAGGTGACGATCTCAATCCCGTCCTGGTTCTGTTTGTGGACGATCAGTTCGCCGCGGCTGGCGCGGAATTCAATGTTGGTGGGCAGGACGACCACATCCAGCCCATAGATGCGGAACAGCTCCTCGCGCTCGGTCCAGGCCGTGCCGGTCATCCCGGCCAGCTTGGCGTACATGCGGAAATAGTTCTGGAAGGTGATCGTGGCGTAGGTCAGGCTCTCGCGCTGGATCTGGACGCCCTCTTTGGCCTCAATCGCCTGGTGCAACCCCTCGGAGAAGCGGCGCCCATGCATCAGGCGACCGGTGAACTCGTCCACAATGATCACCTCGCCCGCGTCGGTGACAATGTAATCGCGGTCGCGATGGTAGATGACCTGAGCGCGCAGGGCGTTGTCCAGATAGGGCGTAAGCTCAAAGTGCTCTGGGCTGTACAGGTTGTCAATGCCCAGCATACGCTCCACCTTCTCAATCCCCTGCTCGGTCAGCGTGACGTTCCTGGTCTTCTCATCCACCACATAGTCACCGTCCGGCTCCTGGCTGTTGCTGGAGGGACGCAGGCGACGGACGATGTCGGCGAAGACGCGGTAATAGTCCGAGGGTTCCTCCGCCGGGCCGGAGATGATCAGCGGCGTGCGCGCCTCGTCAATCAGGATGTTGTCCACCTCGTCCACAATGGCGTAGTGCAGCTCACGCTGAACCGTCTGCGACAGGTCCCAGACCATGTTATCGCGCAGGTAGTCAAAGCCGAACTCGTTGTTCGTGCCGTAGGTGATGTCGGCCAGGTAGGCTTCGCGGCGCGTCACCGGGCGCAGGTACTGGTAGCGGGCGTCGTCGGAGACAAAGGTGGGATCAAACAGGAACGAGCCCCGACTGGGGTCGGCGGCGGCGTTCTGAATCACACCGACCGACAGGCCGAGTATATGATAGATCGGCCCCATCCACTGGGCGCCGAACTTGGACAGGTAATCGTTGGGTGTGACCAGGTGGCAGCCATGGCCGGCGAGCGCGTTCAGATAGAGGGGCAGGGTGGCGACGAGCGTCTTGCCCTCGCCGGTCTTCATCTCGGCGACCTTGCCCTGGTGCAGGACCATGCCGCCGATGAGCTGGACATCGTAATGGCGCTGGCCGATGGTGCGCTTGGCGGCCTCACGCACCAGCGCAAAGGCCTCCGGCAAAATGGCATCCAGCGCGCGGTCCTCAGCCTGGCGCAGCGCCTTCTGGGCTTCTTTCAATTCGTATTCCAGGCGGCGGCGATAGTCGTCATCCTCCTCGGCGGCGAGTTGGGCGCGGAGCCTAGCTACCTTCTCGGCGTAGTCCGCCGTCTGCTCGCGCACATAGGCTTTGAATGCCTCGGTTTTGGCCCGCAGCTCAGCGTTGGAGAGCTTCTCAAACTCCGGCTCCAGGGCGTTGATCTTGTCCACAAGCGGCAGGTACGGCCCCAGGGCACGCCAGACCGGGTCGCCGCTGAGTTTGCTTAACAGACCTCGCAACATAGAGACACCCACCTTCGCCGTCAGCGCTGGCTAAAAAGACGAAGCCCTCCGGGCCCCCTGGCGGGCAGCTTCCCATGGCCATCTTTCAGGTCGGGCAGCTTGACATGGCCGCCGGATCAGCCCCGCAGGGGCTTCGCTCATTTGGCGTGCGGAGCGCCCCATGCACGCCCGCGCTGGTTCGGCCAGAGTATTATAGCACAGGCTCAGGCAAACTCCAATGCCTGTGATGACCAGGGGCATCGGTTTTAATGGCCCGTCCTCCGCTATGGAACTCGCCGTTGCCCAGCAGCGTCTTATGGATAAAGTTGAACGAGGGAGGAAGAAGAAGCCATGTCCAGACCCTATTGGCCCTTTGTGGGGCTCATCCTGATCGCTGTGGTGCTCAGCGGGTGTGGCGCCGCCGCGCCCACCTCACTGCCGCCGATGGCCACAGCAGCGCCGATGCCTTTTGAAGCGCCGGCGTTCAGCGGGGAGGCCGATCAGGCAGCCGGCAGGAGCGCCCTTGACATCATCCAATCCAGCCTGCCCGAGACCAGCCAGCGCTTAATCGTGCGCACCGCTAACCTGTCCATCGTCGTCAAGGACACCAATGAGGCGCTTCGCCAGATCAGCGCGCTGGCGACGCAGATGGACGGCTTTGTGGTCACCTCACACACCTCCAGGGTGGACCAGGCGACGCGCGGCTCAATCACGATTCGCGTCCCCGCCGAGAGGTTTGATGACGCACTCCAGCAGATTGAGGCCCTGGCGACCGATGTGGAGACCAGGGACATCCGGGGCCAGGATGTGACCGAGCAATATGTGGACCTGCAATCGCGCCTGCGCAACCTGGAGGCGACCGAGGCCCAGCTTCAGAAGATCATGCAGCGCGCCGATAAGATTGAAGATGTGCTGAACGTCTACCGCCAACTCTCCGAGACACGCAGCCAGATTGAGCAGGTCAAAGGCCGCATCCAATTCCTGGAGCAATCGGCGGCGCTCTCCAGCATCACGGTGGACCTGATCCCCGATGAGCTGGCCCAACCCATCGCTGTGGGCGGCTGGCGGCCCACCGGCACCGCCCGCAATGCCCTCCAGGCGCTCGTCCGCACGCTCCAGGGACTGGCCGACATCGCCATCTGGCTGGCCCTATATGTCCTGCCCATCCTGGTGGTGCTGGCGGTCCCTATCGTGATCATCGTCGTGATTGTGCGCCGCCTGCGCCGCCGGGCACGCCCTGTAACAGCTTAGAGCGCAATTCGCCTGCTCCCCCTTGTAGGGGAGGGAGTGGCCTGTCCCCCCCAGGCGCGCCTGCCGTCGCAGGGCTGCCCCCAATGCGGAATACATCCTGCCCTCGCTCATCCTTGACAGGGCGGCCTCTTGGCCGTATAATGGGCTGCCGTGCCCAATGGAGGGCACCAGGCTGATCTGTTAAGGAAAGGATAGGAAAGTTCTGTGGGTCCACTTCCGAAGCGTAAACTCTCAAAAGGGCGGCGTGACCGCCGCCGTTCGCAGGACAGGCTGCACCCTGTGCAGCTCGTTCCCTGCCCGCAGTGCAAGGAACTCCGGCCCCCGCACACGGTATGCCCCCATTGCGGCAGCTATCAGGGGCGCGAGGTCTTGGCTGTTGAGGAGGAATGAGCCAGGCCACATCTGGCCGCTGAGAGTTGAGGCGTGGGGCCGTGCCACTTCGTGATGACAGGGGAACGAAGGCTTAGCACGGCCCTTTTATTTGTCTGAGAACGCCATGAACTTAGTGAAACGACTCCGGCACACCGCCTTCGTCTTCCCCGGCCAGGGCTCGCAGTTCGTGGGCATGGGGCGTGACCTGTATGAGCGCGAGCCCGTGGCGCGCATGGTCTTTAACGCCGCCGACGCCATCCTGGAATTCCCGCTCTCACGACTGTGCTTTGAAGGGCCGGAAGCCGAATTAAATGACACTTACAATACCCAACCGGCCATCTTTGTCACCAGTATCGCGGCCTTGCGCGCGCTGGAGGCGCGGGGGGTGGGGCTGCCTGCCTTCGTTGCCGGGCATAGCCTGGGGGAGTTCGCCGCACTCGTCGCGGCGGGCGCACTGAGCTTTGCCGATGGCCTCAAGCTGGTGCGCGAGCGCGGTCGGCTGATGAAGCTGGCCGGTGAGCACAACCCTGGCGGCATGGCCGCGGTCCTGGGCCTGGATCGGGCCACTCTGGACGCGGTTTGCGCTGAGGCCTCGGCCCTGACCGGGCGACCGGTCCAGGTCGCCAATGACAACTGTCCCGGCCAGATCGTCATCTCCGGTGACCACAAGGCCTTAGAGGCCGCATTGGACCTGGCGAAGGCGCGCGGGGCACGGCGGGTTGTGCCCCTGGCGGTGAGCATCGCGGCCCATTCGGCGCTCATGGCCACCGTCAGCGAGACCTTCAAGCAGGTGATGGAGAAAACGCCCCTGGCCGATCCGCAGGTGCCCATCATCGGCAATGTCAGCGCCCGGCCCCTGGCCGACGTCGCCGCCATCCGCGCTGACCTGGGCGCGCAACTGACCGCACCGGTCGCCTGGACGGATTCGGTGCGCGCCATGCTGGCGCAGGGCGTGACAGCCTTCGTGGAGATCGGCCCCAAGGATGTCCTCACCAGCCTACTCAAGCGCATCGCCGCGGACGCGCGGGGCCTGACCGCCGGGGATTCTGCCAGTGTGGAGACAGTAGCCCATGCCCTCGTATGAAACACCGCGCCTGGGCTTTATCGGCCTCGGCCTGATGGGCCGGCCGATGGCGCACAATTTGCTCAAGGCTGGCTTTGCGCTCAGCGTGCACTCGCGCAGCCCGGCGCCGGTTCAGGAGCTTGCCGCCGCCGGAGCACGCCCGGCGCACTCGCCCCGCGAAGTCGCTGCTGCGTCTGACATCGTCATCACCATGCTCCCGGACGCACCAGATGTGGAAGCGGTGCTCTTTGGCCCGAATGGCGTCATAGAGGCCGCTCGCCCGGGCCTGATCGTCATTGACATGAGCACGGTCTCGCCGCTGGCGACACGGCACATGGCCGCGCGGCTGGGAGAAGCTGGCGTGGCGATGCTGGACGCGCCGGTGAGCGGTGGCACGGTGGGGGCCGAGGCAGGTACGCTTTCCATCATGGTGGGGGGCGACGAAGCCACCTTTGAACGCTGCCGCCCGATCTTTGAGGCCCTGGGCAAGCGCATCACCTACATGGGTCCCAGCGGCGCAGGCCAGTTAACTAAGGCGTGCAACCAGATCATGACCGCCGGCATCTACGCCGTGATGAGCGAGGCGCTGGTGCTGGCGGCGAAGAGCGGGCTGGACCCGGCCAGGGTCGTGGAGGTGTTGAGCGGCGGCGCGGCCCGCTGCTGGGCGCTGGAGGTGCGCGCCCCCAGGCTGCTGCGGCGCGACCTGGCTCCCGGCTTCAAGGCCTCCCTGCAATACAAGGACCTGAACATTGTGGCCGAGGCGGCCCGCGCCCTGGGCGTGCCCATGCCGGTGACGAGCGTGGTGCGCGAGCTGTACCACGCCATGATCGTCGCCGGAAACGGCGAGCTGGACAATTCAGCCGTGATCACGGTGCTGGAGCAGCTGGCGGGTACGGAGGTGAAAGCCAAAGGAGGCAGCCATGGAGCTTGAAGGCAAGGTGGCGCTGGTGACCGGCGCCTCGCGGGGCATTGGCCGGGCCATCGCCCTGGAGCTGGCTGCTCAGGGCGCACGGGTTGTGGTCAACTACCATAAAAGCGCAGAGGCCGCTCGCGAGGTCGTCGCCGCGATTGAGGCCGCCGGCGGACAGGCCCAGGCGATTCAGGCGGATGTGAGCGACCACGAGCAGGCCCAGGCGCTCATCAAGGCGGTGCTTGAGGCTTATGGGCGGCTGGATATCCTGGTCAACAACGCCGGCCTGACCCGCGACACGTTGCTGATGACGATGAAAGAGGAGGACTGGGATATTGTCCTCAACACCAACCTAAAGAGCGTGTTCAATTGCTGCAAGGCCGCAGCCCGCGCCATGGTACGCCAGCGCAGCGGTCGCATCGTCAATATCACCTCGGTCGCCGGCATCACCGGCAATGCGGGCCAGACCAACTACGCGGCCTCAAAAGCGGGTATAATTGGATTTACCAAATCGCTGGCGAAGGAGCTGGGCAGCCGTAACATCACCGTGAACGCGGTGGCGCCCGGCTTTATTGAAACCGAGCTGATCCAAAACGTGCCTGCCGAGATCAAAGCAGCGGCGCTGAAGATGACGCCATTGGGGCGCTTCGCCACAGCCCAGGATGTGGCTTATGCGGTGGCCTTTCTATGCTCTGACCGCGCCGCGATGATCACAGGGCAGGTGTTACAGGTAGATGGCGGCATGGCGATGTAGGGCAGTGGTCAATAGCCGGTCGTCCTGGGGTCAGATTGCCTGCTGACTGACCCCCCTGGCTATTGCGAATTGAGGTCATGAGGGCACGTCGGCGTGCACGCGCCTTGGCGCTGCAAGCACTTTACGAAATTGATAGCGTTGGGCATCCGGTAGAGGAGGTTCTGCAAGCGCGGCTGGCCGAGGAACCCCTGCCGGAGAAAAGCGTCCATTTTGCCCGGCAGCTTGTGTACGGCGTTATGGAGCACCGGGGCAAAATGGACATTGTCATCCAGAAGCTCGCCCCAGAATGGCCGCTGGATCAGATGGCCGTGATTGACCGCAACATCCTGCGCCTGGCGATCCTGGAGTTCGCCATCCTGCACACCACGCCCGTTAAAGTGGCGATCAACGAGGCAGTAGAACTGGCGAAGATGTTCGGCTCAGACAGCTCGCCGCGCTTCGTCAACGGCGTCCTGGGCACACTGGTGGCCCAGGGGGGCGAGCTGACGCGGCTACTGGGGGCAGGGAAGGATAGGCGCAGGACGTGAAACCTAAGGCGTCAAACGTCATAATCGCGTTTGACGTTTGATATTCCGCCATGGAAATCTTTAACATCGGCACGGGCGAACTCCTCTTTATCTTGCTCCTGGCGCTCCTGGTGCTGGGGCCGCGGCGCATCCCGGAGGTGGCGCGGGCGCTGGGCCGGGCATTGCGCGAGTTGCGCTCCATCTCCGACGAGTTCACCACCGCACTGACGCGGGAGGTGGAGGCCGCTGAACGCGCCGAGCGGCTGCAGCGCGCAGCGCAGGAGCGGGCGGCGCGGGCCCGCCCGGCATCGCCCCCCGCCGAAGAGGCACAGCCTGTGAGTGGACCACCGCCGGTGGTTGAAGCGCCAGGGAGCGAGCCAGCGGCAGGTGAGGCAGAGGGTTGAGGGCAGTGGCAGGGCGTGTGGCTGAACGAGATGAGTACGTGGCTGAGCGCGCGGAAGACGAAGCGCGCATGAGCCTGCTGGAACATCTGGAGGAACTGCGTTCACGCCTGATCAAAGCGGCGCTGGCTCTGCTGGTGGGCACGCTGATCAGCTTTGCCCTGGCGCAGCAAATCATGGAATTTCTGGCGCGGCCCATTGGCGGCCTGAGTCAACTGGAATCCATTGAGATCACGGAGAACATCGGGGTGTTCATGCGCGTCTCGCTGGCCTCCGGCGCCGTCATCGCCATGCCCGTCCTGGTTTACCAATTGTGGCGCTTCATCGCGCCGGGCCTGGTGCCACGCGAACGCCGCTACGTGTATTATGTCGTGCCGGGCGCGACCCTTCTGTTCCTGCTCGGCGTCGCCTTCGCCTATTTCATCATGTTGCCGGTGGCCGTGCCTTTCCTGAAGAACTTCTTGGGCATCCCCAACACCCCTCGCCCCGCTAATTATTTCAGCTTCGTCACCTGGGTGATGCTATCTATGGGGCTGAGCTTTGAGACGCCCATCTTTATCTTTTTCCTGACCAAGATGGGGCTGGTGTCGCCGCGCACCCTGCTGCGCCAGTGGCGCTACGCCGTTGTGATCATCGCCATCATCGCTGCTGTAGTCACCCCGACGGTGGACCCGGTGAACATGTCTATTGTGATGCTGCCCTTGCTGGCGCTCTATGCGCTGAGCATCCTGTTAGCCTATCTCGCATAATAAGGAGAGTTAAATGCCGCCAACACGCGTGCTGATCATGGGGGCTGCCGGGCGCGATTTCCATAACTTCAACGTGTATTTCCGAGGCAACCGGCGCTATAAAGTCGTGGCCTTCACCGCCACACAAATCCCCAACATTGAGGGCCGGGTCTACCCGGCGGAACTGGCTGGGGAGGGCTACCCCAACGGCATCCCCATCTACCCTGAAGACGAGCTGGTGCATCTGATCAAAGACCTGCAAATTGACCAGGTGGTATTCGCGTATAGCGACGTCTCGCACGAGTACGTCATGCACAAGGCCTCTGCTGTGCTGGCGGCGGGCGCCGACTTCCGCCTGATGGGCATACGCGCCACACAGTTGAAATCCACCAGGCCGGTCGTCTCTATCGGCGCGGTGCGCACCGGCGCGGGCAAGAGCCAGACGACGCGCCGCGTGACCCAGGCCCTGCGCGACCTGGGCTATCGTGTTGTCGTCGTGCGCCACCCCATGCCCTACGGCGACCTGCGCCGGCAGGTGGTTCAGCGCTTCGCCACTTACGAGGACCTTGACCTGCACCATTGTACCATTGAAGAGCGCGAGGAATACGAGCCGCACCTGGCGCGGGGCGTGGTGGTGTATGCGGGTATAGACTACGAGAAGATCCTGCGCCAGGCTGAGGCCGAGGCGGACATCGTCATCTGGGACGGCGGCAACAACGACCTGCCTTTCTTCAAGTCGGACCTGCACATCGTGGTGACCGATCCGCACCGCGCCGGGCACGAGTTGAGCTACCATCCGGGCGAGGCCAACCTGCGCCTGGCCGATGTGGTGGTGATCAACAAGGTGGATACAGCGGACCTGGCGCCCATTGCGCGGGTGCGCGAGAACATCGCTCAGGCCAACCCGCGGGCGCTAATCGTTGAAGCGGCCTCCCCCATCTTCGTGGAGGACCCGCTGGCGATTCGCGGCAAGGCGGTGCTGGTGGTGGAGGATGGCCCCACCCTGACGCATGGCGAGATGGCCTATGGCGCGGGCATTGTGGCCGCCCGGCGCTACGGCGCAGCGGAGATCGTGGACCCGCGCCCGTATGCCGTAGGCTCCATTGTGGAGACCTACCGGAAGTATCCGCACATTGGGCCGCTTCTGCCGGCCATGGGCTATGGCCCAGAGCAGATACGCGAGCTGGGGGAGACGATTAACAACACCCCCACCGATCTGGTGCTCGTAGCCACACCCATTGACCTGCGGCGGGTGGTGCAGATCAACCGCCCCTCCCAGCGGGTGCGCTACGAGCTTCAGGAGATCGGCCAGCCGACGCTGATGGATATTCTGCGCCAGCGTTTCGGCGAGCGAGAGGCCACAGGCGAGAGAAGGCGAGCCGCGCTGGGAAGGGCGTAGCCCTCTACCGGAACAGGTTCGCCATCCATAGGGGTGAGGCGTCGCCTCACCCCCTACTTTTGAGTTCCTATACTTACTTTCGGCCCTCCGCCATACGCCTGAGTTCGGCCTCATCAATCATGGGGATACCCAGCTCCCGTGCCTTATTGTACTTGGTCGCGCCGGGGGCCTCCCCCACAACCAGGTAGTCCGTCTTCCTGCTCACGCTGCCGGTCACCTTACCGCCGTGCGCCTGGATATAGGCCTCCACCTCTTCGCGGCTGAAGCCGGGCAATGTGCCGGTGACCACAAACGTCTTGCCTGCCAGTGTTCGGGTCTCAGGCGCGGCGGCTGGCCGTTCAACGCTAAAGCGCAGCCCGGCCTGGCGCAGCCGCTCAACCAGCGCACGGTTGCGCGGATTATCAAACCATTCGCGCACGGCGCGCGCCGTCTCCGGGCCAATGCCTTCAATGGCTTCCAGCGCCTCCTGGCTGGCGTTCATCAGCGCATCCAGGGAGCCGAAGTGCCGGGCCAGGAGCGCCGCCACAGTCGCGCCCACATGGCGGATGCCCAGGGCGGCCAGGACGCGCTCCAGGGGCTGGGCCTTAGACGCCTCAATACCCGCCAACAGGTTCTCCACCTTTTTCTCGGCAAAGCCTTCCAGGGCCAGCAACTGCTCGCGCCTGTCCTTGAGCGTATAGATGTCGGCGATGTCGCGGATCAGCCCGGCCCGCATGAGCTGGGACACGGTTTCGCCGCCGAGGGTGACCATATCCATGACCGCCACAAACCACTCCACCTGGCGCATCTGCCGGCCGGAGCAGGCGTCGTTCGGGCAATACACATACACCTCTCCCTCCGGGCGCAGGGTGGGTGTGCCGCAGAAGGGGCAGGTGGCTGGCGGGAGGATCGGGCGTTCCTCGCCGCTGCGCAGGTCGGCCACTGGTCCGACGACGTAGGGGATGACGTCGCCTGAGCGCTTGATCGTGACAATATCCCCCAGCCGAATGTCTTTGCGGGCAATGTCCTCGTAGTTATGTAATGTCGCATGGCGGATGATCACACCGCCAAGCTCAACCGGCTCTAGCACGGCGACCGGGTTGAGGATACCGGTGCGCCCGACGTTAATTTCCACATCCACAAGGCGCGTGGTGGCCTCTCGCGCCGGGAACTTGAAGGCAACCGCGCCGCGCGGGTCCTTCCCCACCACGCCGAGTTGCTCGGCCAGGCGCAGGTCGTTGATTTTGATCACCATGCCATCGGCTTCAAAATTGAAGCGGTTGCGTTCCCGTGCCCACTTCTCGCAGAAGGCGATAGCCTCCTCCAGGGAATGGCATAGCGCCACTTCGCGCGCCACCGGAAAGCCCAAGGCCCGCAGCACGGCCAGCGTCTCCCACTGGGTGGTGACTTCCAGGCCCTCGGCTTCAACGATGCTGTAACAGACCAGGTCAAGGGGACGCGAGGCTGTGATGCGCGGGTCAAGCTGGCGCAGCGCGCCAGCGGCGGTGTTGCGCGGGTTGGCATAGACGCGCTGGCCCTGCTCCGCCATCTTGCGTTTGAACTCCTCAAACTTCGTCAGCGGGATATACGCCTCGCCGCGCACGACCAGCCGGCGCGGGATGGTGAGGGCAGATGGCTCAAACAGGGGGAGCTGTTGAGCGGATGAGGGGCCAACGGGGGATGGCGCAAATCCATCGCCTGTCCTCTCCCTGGCGTCATTCACCACCATCAGGCGTAGCGGCAGGCTTTTGATCGTCTTCAGATTGGCCGTAATGTCCTCGCCGACCTCCCCATCGCCGCGGGTCGCCCCCTGGACGAAGACGCCGTTCTCGTAAGTCAGGACGACCGTCAGACCATCCACCTTAGGCTCCACCACGAATTGGACGGACTGGACTTCCGGCGGGATCAGTTTGCGGATGCGCTCCCACCAGGCGCGAACCTCGTCCGCGCTGTAGGCGTTGCCCAGGCTGAGGATGGGGCGGGGATGGCGCACCTTGACGAATTTCTCCGCCGGTGCGCCCCCCACGCGCTGCGTGGGCGAATCCGGCGTGATCAGCTCCGGGTAGGCCTCCTCCAGTTGACGCAGCTCCGCCATAAGCGCATCGTACTCGGCGTCCGAAATGACCGGCGCGTCCAGAACGTAGTAACGAAAATTATGATAACGGATCTGTTCGCGCAGATGCTCAACCCGCTCAACGATCCGGGGATCGATCATGCCGACATCCTCCTATCCATCAAAACCTGTTATTCATTTTACCTGGTCGGGGCTGGCCTGGCAAAGCCCTGCCTGAAGCGGGGTGCATTTCAGGCCCACCGGGGGATAGAATCCCCCGGCGACCCATATCAAACCTGCTGCGCGGGTTTCTCAGAAGAAGCCGATTTCTAATCGGCAGCGGGTTACTGGCCCTTCACATATTTGTCAGAGAAGGCGATAGAGCGCCGCATCGCCAGGCTGAAAGAGTTGGAAATGTTATGGTTATCGCCGGGATAGCTGTAGAACTCCACCGTCTTGCCGGCCTCAAGCATCTGCTGATACAACATTTCCGAGAACTCGTGCGGGACGCTGGTATCGGCGCTGCCATGATGGAGTTGCAAGGGGCCGGAGATGTCGCGGAGATAGGAGTTGGGCGAGATGGAAGCCCAGAATTCCGGGTTCTGCTCTGGCGAGCCGTACAGGGCGGTCAGGCTGCCGCGCCAGCCCCGGCTGGGGGCCGTGCTGCCCGCCGGCCTCCTCCAGCGGCTGAGCAGGTCCGGGTACGAGGCCACCACACCAGCCCAGATGACCCCCGCTTTGATGTCCTTAGAGACGACCATCGCCCGCAGGGTGATGTGACCCCCCATAGAATGTCCCCACATGCCGATGCGGTTGGGGTCCGCTTCGGGAAACCGTTTGATTGAGGCCAACGCATTGAGGACATCAATGGTGTAAGCCGGGGAGCCATAGGCGCCTGAAGGGGAGCCTTCGGAATTGCCATGACCCCGGTAATCCGGGCGGAAGACAATATAGCCGTTCCGGGCGAAGGCATCCACATAGGCGACATAGCGCTCGGTGGGCCTATACTGAGAGGGTGGGATGTAGCCGTGATTGAAGATGATGACCGGCCAGCCGCTCGCAGGCCGGTCGCCGCGCGGGACGGTCAGCAGGGCGTAGATCTTCAGCCCCTCTGACCGGTAGGAGGCGATATAGCGGTTGTAATTGCCGCCCGGCTCCAGCGTCTGCTCAATCACGATGTCGCTGCCGGGGTACGTCTGCTGGCGCATCCGCACAATGGAAAGCGGGTGCAACGGGGTGGGGGTCGGCGTCGGTGTCTGGGTGGGCGTAGGGGTGTTTGTGGGTGTATCGGTAGGCGGGACAGGCGGTGGCGAGGCGGTGGGTGTGGCCTGCGCCACCGCTTCAGGGGCCCCTGGGCCCGGCGGCTGAGCCACCGGGCCGGGCGACGGCGGGGTGCTGCCGCGACAGGCGGTGAGCACCAGTATCCCAAATAACAGGAGCGCAAGGCTCCGCAGTCGTGCCGTGTTCATCCTCTCCTCTTGACGGACGCCCGATAATACATGGAGGGCGAAAACTGTGCAAGTGCCGCCGGGGGATAGAATCCCCCGGCTACTCGTATCAAACCCGCTACGCGGGTTTCTCAGCGGCGGGGTTGGGTGAGAGCAGAGAAGGGAAGAGGTTGTAGAATCCAGTTGTCTCTCCCCCTGGCTTATGCTAAGATAGAGCTATGGATGTTGAATTGCCTCGGCGGCGCAAGAGCCTGGAGGAGCGCCAACAGCAGCGTCAGCGGGAGCGACTGATCTTTCTCACCGTGATCCTGTGGGCGGGGCTCTGTCTGGCAGGCTGGGCAGCGTTGCCGCGCGTCTTACGCGCTCTCCCGCCGCGTTACGTGGCGCGCCTGCCTGAGCCTATTCAGGCGCTGGTACGTGAGCCAGCGGATAGCCTGGTGCCTACGCCGGCCCTCTCCGCCGCCAGCCAGGCCGACCTCTTGCGCCTGATGACCCCGCTGCCGATAGCCACGCCGATCTCTACGGCAACGCCTCCGCCCGCGCTGCGGGCCAGCGCAGGCGAAGGGCAGACAGGGGATATGAAGCCGCCGGCGCCCAACACGCCGACACGCCTGCCCCCCTCCCCATCGCCGACCGTGACGCCCACCACTGCTGCGCCAACGGTCCGGTTGACCGGTTTCCACCTTGTTTACCAGACATGGAACAACTGCGGCCCGGCGACGCTCACGGTCAACCTGAGCTATTACGGCTGGACAGGCACCCAGGCCGATGCCGCCGCTGTCCTCAAACCCGACCGCGAGGACAAAAACGTCAGCCCCGAGGAGATGGCCGCGTTTGCCCGCTCCGTCCTCGGTCTCCAGGCCATTGTGCGCGTGAACGGCACGCTGGACCGCATCAAGGCACTCCTGCACGCAGGCATCCCCGTGATCGTGGAGACCGGCTACGACCCGGACCCCAAGACGTTGGGCTGGATGGGCCATTATCGCCTGGCCATCGGCTACGATGATGCGCAGGGGCATTTCATCGTGCATGATGTCTATCAGGGCGGCGGAGATAAAGGCGATGGTGTGCCTCAACCCTACGAGGACTTTGACAGGTTCTGGCGCCACTTCAACCGCACCTATATCATCGTGTATCGGCCCGAGCAGGCGCAAACGGTCGCCGACATCCTGGGCGCGGACATGGACGATACGGCCATGTACACAGGCGCGCTGGCGCGGGCACAGGCTGAGGCTGCGGCCAACCCCAAAGACGCCTTCGCCTGGTTCAACATCGGCTCCAGCCTGGTGGGGCTGGGCCGCTATGAGGAGGCCGCCGCCGCGTATGACCAGGCACGCATCCTGGGCCTGCCCTGGCGCATGTTGTGGTACCAGTTTGGCCCGTTTGAAGCCTACTACCGCGTTGGCCGCTACGACGATGTGTTGGCGCTGGCGCAGGCCAACCTGCGGGTGACACCCTACGTTGAGGAGACCTTCTACTACAAGGGGCTGGTGTACCAGGCGCAGGGCGACCTGAACGCCGCCCGTGAGAACTTTCAGCTCGCGCTGCGCTACAACCCGAACTTCCATCGGGCCAGCGAAGCGCTGGCTGCCTTGCCCCCCGGATAACCCCTGTGCAGGCTCGCCGTCTGGCCGGATCCACCCTCATTGTGATGTTGGCCTTTGGCCTGGACAAGGTCATCGGCCTGGCCCGCCAGGCGATCATCGGCCATGCCTTTGGCACGGGCAGCGAACTGGACGCCTATTATGCCGCGTTTAACATCCCCGATCTGCTGTTCACGCTGATCTCCGGCGGCGCCCTGGCCACGGCTTTCCTGCCGGTTCTGGCCACCTATCTGGCGCAAGATGACCGCGCAGCGGCCTGGCGGCTGGTCAGCACGGTCATCAATGTCGCCTTTGCCCTGACGCTGCTCATCGCTACGATTGTGGCCGTTCTCGCGCCCGCGCTGGTGCGCACCGTCGTCGCGCCCGGCTTCACGCCCGAAAACCAGGCCCTCACCGCCAGCCTGATGCGGCTGATCCTGATTTCAACCATAGTCTTCGCGGTCAGTGGGTTGCTCATGACGGTGCTGCACGCGCACCAGCATTTCCTCCTGCCCGCGCTGGCGCCGCTCCTGTACGATGTGGGCATCATCGGCGGGGCGCTGTTTCTGGCGCCGCGCTGGGGCGTGTATGGGCTGGCCGTGGGCGTGATCGCCGGGGCATTGCTCCATCTGAGCATCCAACTGCCTGGGCTGCTCCACTATCAGGCCCGCTGGTTCCCGCTGTTCAACCTGCGCCATCCTGGGCTGATCCGGGTGGCCGCGCTGATGGGGCCGCGTGTGCTGGGGCTGGCGGTGGTGAAGATCAACCTGCTCATCACCACCAACCTGGCCTCGCGGCTGGGCGAGGGCGCGGTCTCCGCGCTCAACTACGGCTGGATCCTGATGCAGGTGCCGGAGACGATCCTGGGCACGGCGATTGCGACGGTGGTTTTCCCCACGCTGGCCGAACGGGCAGCGCGCGGCGACCGGGAGGGCCTGCGGCTGGCGGCAACGGCGACGTTGCGCATCATCCTGGCCCTGACCATCCCGGCGGCGGTGGGCCTGATCCTGCTGGGCCATCCGCTTATCCAACTGTTCCTGGAGCGGGGCGAGTTTGGCCCTGAGTCCACGCAGGCGGTCTATTGGGCGTTGCTCTTTTACGCGCCTGGGGTCATAGCGCACGCCGCGCTGGAGGTTGTGGCGCGGTTGTTCTACGCCCAGCAGGACACACGCACGCCGTTCCTGGTCGCCTCGGTCTCCATGCTGGTCAACGTGCTCCTGGCGCTTATCCTCATTGAACCGCTAAGCTACGGCGGGCTGGCGTTGGCCAACTCATTGGCCGTAGGGCTGGAGGTCAGCCTGCTCCTTCTGATCGCCCGGCGGCGGCTGAACGGCATGGAGGGCGCGCGGCTGGCGCGGACGGGTTTGCGCTCGCTGTTGGCGGCTGGGGCCATGGCTGTAGCCATTGCGGCCGTTGTCGGGCGGCTGGCGGACGCCCGACCCATTTTGGTTGGGCTGGGCGGCGCGGTCACGGGGATGTTGGTCTATCTGCTGGTTATCCTCATGCTGGGGTCCGAGGAGGTGCGCGCTTTGCCTCAACTGGTGCGGCAGCGCAAGGTCATGTGATGCTGATCGGGATTGACGCCAGCCGGACCACGCGAGCGCAGCGCACAGGCACGGAGGGCTATGCGCTGCACCTGATCCGGGCGCTCTTGCGCCTGGATGGCGCCCATCGTTACCGGCTGTACTTCAACCAGCCCCCGCCCCCCGGTTTGTTTCCCGAAGGCGCATATGAGGCACGCGTTATCCCATTCCCCCGCCTGTGGACACACGTCCGGCTGGCCGTTGAGGTGGTCCGGCAGCCGGTGGATGTGCTCTTCGTCCCGGCGCATGTCCTGCCGCTGGTGGGCGCCAGGCGCAGCGTCGCGACGGTGCACGACCTGGGCTATCTGGCCTTTCCGCAGGCGCACCGCCCGCTGGACCGGCTTTATCTGGATCTCTCCACGCGCTGGAACGCCTATCGTGCGACGCGCGTGCTGGCCGACTCGGAGGCCACGCGGCGCGACCTGATCGCCCGCTATCGTGTCCCGGCTGAGAAGATTGCGGTGGCCTACCCGGGCTGGGATGAGGATGTGTGGCGGCCTGCGCCTCAGGAACAGGTTGCAGCCGTCAAAGCGCGCTACGGGATAGCGGGCGATTATATCCTCTACCTGGGCACGTTGCAGCCGCGCAAGAACCTGGGGCGATTGGTCCAGGCCTTTGCCCGGCTCCTGGGTGGCGGCTTTGCACAGGGCCACCCGAACAGGCTACAATTAGTCCTGGCCGGTCAGGCAGGCTGGCTCTCCCAGGGTGTGTTTGAGGCGGTGCGCAAGCTGGGGCTGGAATCCGCCGTGGTGTTCACCGGCTACATTGCCGCTGAGGAGGCGGTGGCGCTGATGAGCGGGGCGCGGGCGTTTGTCTTCCCTTCACTCTACGAGGGGTTCGGCTTCCCGGTGCTGGAGGCAATGGCCTGTGGCGTGCCGGTGATATGCTCCAATACCTCCTCGCTGCCTGAAGTGGCCGGTGAAGCCGCGCTCCTGGTGGACCCGCTGGATGTGGACGCCCTGGCCCAGGCTCTCCAGCGCATTTTGACAGACACGGGCCTGCGCGAGAGGCTGGTTGCGTGCGGCTATCGCCAGGTCACGCGCTTCTCCTGGGAGCGGTGTGCCCGCCAGGTCAGAGATGTCCTGGAGGCGGTGGGGCGCCCATAGAACGCATATGCCTATCCCGCGTCGCATCCTGGTGGTCAAGCTGGCCGATCTGGGGGACGTGATCACGTCGGGCCCGGCGTTGCGCGCGCTGCGCACGACGTTTCCCCATGCCCGCATCGTGGCCCTGGTCACGGCAGCGACTGCGCCGGTGCTGGCAGGTTCGCCCAATGTGGATGGCGTGCTCACCTTTGACAAGTTCGCCTACGACCGCCCCCTGAACGCGCTGCACCCGGCCAATCTGCGGGCGGCGGCGCGCCTGGCCTGGGAATTGCGCCGCCAGCGCTTTGATACCGTCGTCATCCTGCACCACCTGACCACGCGCTGGGGCGCGCTCAAATATGCTGCGCTGGCCTTCGCCACGGGGGCCCGCCGTCGGGTGGGGCTGGACAATGGCCGGGGCTGGTTCCTGACGCACCGCGTCGCGGATGACGGATTCGGCGCCCGGCATGAGGTGGAGTATGCCCTGGGGGTGGTAGGGCTGTTGGGCGCGCACACGGATGACCCCCGGCTGGAGGTCCCCATCTCCCCCGCCGATGCCGCTTACGCCAGGGAGGTGCTCGGAGCGGATGGCCCAGGCCCCCGCATCGCCATTCACCCCGGCTCTGGCGGCTGGAGCCTGGCCCGCCGCTGGGAGCCTGCCGGATTCGCTGCTGTCGCCGATGCGCTGGCGGAGCGGTATGGGGCGCGCATCGTCCTGGTTGGGACGGTGGATGACCCTGTGGATCGGGTGGCGGGCGAGATGCGCACAAAACCGCTCAATCTGGCAGGGCGCACGACCATTGGGCAACTCGCGGCGGTGCTCCAACGCTGCGACCTGTTCATCGGGGCGGACTCCGGCGTAATGCACGTCGCGGCGGCTGCCGGGACGCCGACGGTGGCCATCTTTGGCCCGACGAACCCCTGGGCCTGGGGCCCCTGGCTGCCGCCGGAGCGCTACCGCATCGTGCGCAGCGCACCCTTGTGCAGCCCCTGCGCTTACACGGACACCGGCCTGGGCACGCCGCAGGGTTGCCCCGAACGAACGTGTATGCGCATGGTCACGGTTGCACAGGTATCGGCGGCGGCGGAGGCGCTCCTGGCGGGCGGGAAGAGCATGGAGCCTGGGACGTGGGGTGTGAAGCGAATCGCCCAGGCGGCACAGCCCGTTGGGCTGTGGGACCATGTGACCCTCCATCAGGCGATGGAGCGCATCCAGCACTTCGTTGAAGGGGGGCAGGCGCGGCAGGTGGTTCTGATGGGCCTGGATAGCTATACAATAGCCGGGCGTGATCCTGTCCTATTCCAGATCCTGCGGCGCGCGGCGCTCCGGCTCGCCGTCGGGCCTGAGCTTCCCCCCTCTTCGCGACCGCCCGGTCAGCCGCCCCCGGTGGTGTTGGATGCGCGGGACCTGGTTGAGGAGGTCGCGGCGCGAGCTGCGGCGGCGGGCTGGCGGCTGTTTCTGCTGGGGACCAGGCCGGAGGGGGTGGCGGGGACGGCAGGCGCGCTGGCCGCACGCCATCCGGGGCTGGTGATCGCCGGGACGCACGCCGGCTCCCCTGCCGGCGAGGAAGAGGACGCGATTGTGGAGGTGATCCGGGAGGCACAGCCGACCATCCTGTTGGTGGGCTTCAGTGTGCCAGCGCAGGAGAAATGGATCGCGCGCAATCTGCCCCGATTGAACGTGCCGGTGGTGATCGGCGTCGGCCTGGCCCTGGAACGCACGGGGGGCGGGGCCGCTCCCCCGTCGTTCGCCGCCGGTCTGCGCAGCCGCCTGCGTTATCTGTGGGCGCTGGCCGGGCCGGTCATCAGCCTGTGGCCGGGCGGGCGCTAGCTCCAATACCTCGCCGCGGCTTTCGCTTGGGGCGGATGATGCTATAATTTCCTCTATCCGGCGACCCTCATCAGCCGACTGGATACGGTCTGGACGACAGCGCGTGAAATTGGCAGAGAATGAGAGCCGCCCGGAACGGCCCCGTGAATCGTGATAAGGAGCGATAGGATGAAACCCTTAGAAGTAGAACTACCGGACAAATTGGCTGAAGAACTTGATGCAATCGTGAAGGCGGGTTGGTTTAGCAGTGAGGCTGAAGTTGTACGTTGGGCACTCCTGGAGTTTATGCATCGCTACCACTTTGAGTTGCTTGAACGGTTTCAGCGTGAGGATATTGCCTGGGCGCTTAAGCAAAAGGAAGCCAGAACGTGAGGCGCGTGGTCTCGGATACTGGTCCCTTGCTGCATCTCAGCGAAGCACAGGCCCTCAATCTGCTGGCGTTGATAGGCGAAATCCATATTCCGAAGGCTGTAGATGCCGAGATGGTGCGGTACAATGCGCCCTGGCAGGTGCAGCGACCGGCGTGGATCAACGTGGATGCGCTCATAGCACCCTATGATGAAGAAGCAGCCGCATGGCGACAGGCCGGATTACTGGGTGTAGGGGAGGCTGAAGCGATTGCCCTAACGCGACAGCTTCAGGCCGACTGGTTATTGACGGATGATGCGGCTGCGCGCTTATTCGCCCAATCGTTAGGGCTAGAGGCACATGGTTCTTTGGGCATCGTGCTCTGGGCAGCCGCCTCAGGCCATCTCTCCCATGCCGGGGCGGAAGCGGTATTAAATGGGTTAGCACAGTCACCACTGTGGATCTCTGCACGGGTGCTCTCGGAGGCCAAAGCAGCACTGGAGCAGGTATTCTCAACATGATCGGTATCGCATCTAAACAGGTTTGGAAAGGAGCCTCATGCCTGACGAGCCATTAAAGATCGGGCTGATTGTCGGACGCGAATGGTCGTGGCCGCCAGCGTTCATTGAAGAGGTCAACCGGCGCAACCAGGGCGTCATTGCCGAGTACGTCAAGCTCGGCGGCACCCGCATGAATGAGCCCTGCCCCTATCGCGTCATTGTGGACCGCATCTCGCATGAGGTGCCCTATTATCGCACCTACCTCAAAAACGCCGTCCTGCAAGGCACCTACGTTATCAATGACCCCTTCATGTGGTCAGCCGATGATAAGTTCTTTGAGGCCTCGCTTGCAGACAGGCTGGGCGTGGCCCACCCTAAAACGATCGTCCTCCCCAACAAAGACTATGTGGAGGGGATTGTCCCCACCGAATCGCTGCGTAACCTGATCTATCCGCTGGACTGGCAGGCCATTGCCGACTACGTGGGGCTGCCCGCCATCCTCAAGGACGCCTGGGGCGGCGGCTGGAAGCAGGTGTACCGCGTTAACTCGGTGGAGGAGCTGATCTGGCGCTACGACCAGACCGGGCGGCTGACGATGATCCTCCAGGAGTTCATTGAATGGGAGCACTACGTGCGCTGCATTTGCCTGGGGCGCGAGAAAGTCCTGCCCATCAAGTACGATCCCATCAACCGGCGCTACCTGGTGGAGCACGAGCACCTGACGCCAGAGCTGGGGGAACGCATCGTCAACGATGCCCTCAAGCTCAACCGGGCGCTCGGCTACGACATGAACACGATTGAATTCGCCATCCGCGATGGGGTGCCCTATGCGATTGACTTCATGAACCCCGCGCCAGATTTTGACATCTATTCGCTGACACCGCACTACTTTGAATGGGTGGTCAAGGAAATGGCCGATCTGACCATCAGCATCGCCAGGAGCGGACGGAAGGTGGGCGAGCACTATTTATGGTATAGAGCTGTACAGGCTGAGCGGGCCAGCAGGCGCGGGCCAAAACGACGCAAGACGGAATAAGGGATGGGCAGCGATGGACGGGATGCTGGAACAGGTGATAGAGGACTATCACGACCTGCTGACCCCCGCGGTGGCCCAGGAGACCTGGGAACGGCTGGTGGAGGGGATGACCACCCGCCGCATCGGGTTTGGCGACCGCCTGCTGTGCACCGTGCTCAGGCCGCGCTTCCTGACGCGGGAACAGTATGCATGGATTGAACAGGAGTGCAGGCGGCTGCTCCGCGCCTTCGCCACAGCTTACCAGGCCCTGTTGCATCACGCTGACCTGCGGGCGCAACTGGCCCTGACCCAGGCGGAGGAACAACTGCTCGCTATTGATCCAGGGTTTGAGCCGCCCACCGTGAGCAGCCGCCTGGATTGCTTTACCACGCCGGATGGCGGCTTTCAAAGCGTGGAGTACAACGCCGAGACGCCCGCCGGGATCGCCTACGCGGATGCGCTGTCACAACTATTCCTGGAATTGCCCGTCATGCAGGACTTCCAGCGGCGCTACCGCCTCCAGGCGCATCATATCCGCCCGTATCAACTGGAGGCCATGCTCACCGCCTGGCGTGCCTGGGGCGGACACGGCCTGCCGCGCATCGGCATCATTGACTGGGTCGGCGTGCCCACGACGAACGAATTTCTCCTGTTTCAGGAGTTCTTCGCTCAGCACGGGCTGGAGGCGATCATCGCCTCGCCGGAGGAGCTGGAGTATAGCCGTGGGAAGCTGCGGGCGCGGGGTCAGGTCATTGACTTTCTGTACAAGCGCGTCCTGGCGAGCGAACTGCTGGACAAATACGGGCTGGACCAGCCGATTGTGCGGGCGCTGCGTGACCGGGCGGTGTGTATGGGCAACAGCTTCCGCGCCAAGCTGCTGCACAAGAAATCCATCCACGCCTTCCTGACGGATGAGCGCAATGCGCACCTGTTCAGCGCCGAGGAACAGGCGGCGATTGCAAGCCACATCCCCTGGACGCGGACAGTGGAGGAGCGCAAAACGCTCTATCGCGGACAGACCATTGACCTGCTGCCGTTCATCGCCGAGAACCGTGAGCGGCTGGTGTTGAAGCCCAACGATGAGTATGGGGGGAAGGGCGTCGTGATCGGTTGGGAGACGACGGCAGAGGATTGGGCGCGGTCGTTGAAGGAGGCGCTGAATGAGCCGACGGTCGTTCAGGAGCGGGTGCCGGTGGTCACTGAGCCTTACGCGGCGTTCATCCATGGGACGGTGGACATCAGCCCGCGGCTGGTGGACCTGGACCCCTATTTCTTCTCCGGCCAGACGGTCTATGGGATGTTGACGCGGCTCTCCACGGTTGCCTTGCTGAATGTGACCGCCGGGGGAGGCTCGGTCGTGCCCACGTTTATCGTGGAGTAGCGCCATGTCCTCAATAGGGATACGACAAATGTCATATAAAAAATGTGATAAGTGTCACTGCATAAAAGAGGGATTCAGTAGTAAGATGTGTCGTGGAAGCATGAGCCAGGCCCCCCTTCCCCGGCCGGTTCATCGCGACTCCTCCTTTGGCGACCGCTCCCACCGGGGACTCCCCACTCCGGTGGGAGCCGCTTTTAAGCCCAGGGACACCAGCCTCACCACGCTGGCGCTTTGATTTAAGATCAAAATGCCTCAGGCTATTGACATGGACGGTATATCTCCGTATTGTGGGGTCTGATCTCGCATGGGATGCGCCACTCTGGTCCTGGAAGACGGCACGGTCTGCCACGGGGCTGCCTTTGGCGCGGCAGCGGATGCCGTATTTGAGCTGGTGTTCAATACATCGCTCACAGGGTATCAGGAAATCCTCACCGACCCCTCCTATCGCGGTCAGGGGGTTGTGTTCACCGCTCCCCACATCGGCAATGTGGGCATCAACCTGGAGGATATAGAATCGGAGAGGCCGCAGGTGTCGGCGGTGGTTGTGCGCGCGCTCAGCCCGGTCGTGTCAAACTGGCGGGCGACGCAGCCGCTGGCGGATTGGCTGGCCGCGCATGACGTGCCGGGGATCAGCGAAGTGGATACGCGTACTCTGACGCGCAAACTGCGCGACAGCGGTACACTGCGCGCGGCGCTGTCCACACAGGGGACGCCTGCGAAGGCCCTGCTGGAGATGGCCCGCGCCTGGCCTGGGCTGGATGGCGTGGATATGGTGAAGCTGGTGACCTGTGCCGCGCCTTACGAATGGAGCGGTGATAGGGCGCAGCCCTGGGTCCAGGTGGCCGACGTCACTACCCAAATCTGTGGCGAAAGGCCGCGCGTGGTCGTGTATGACTTTGGCGTCAAGCGCAACATCATCCGGCATCTGGCGGCGCACGGCGCGCGGGTGACCGTGCTGCCATCGGGCGCGCCAGCGGAGCAGGCTCTGGCGCTGAAGCCACATGGCATCCTGCTCTCCAATGGGCCGGGCGATCCCGCCGGGCTGCCCTATGCCGTAGAGACGACGCGCAGGCTGATTGAGAGCGGCGTGCCCACCCTGGGTATCTGCCTGGGCCACCAGTTGATCGGCCTGGCGCTGGGTGGGCGGACGCGACGGCTGAAGTTCGGCCATCACGGCGGCAACCACCCGGTCAAAGACCTGCGCAGCGGTCAGGTGTGGATCACGGCCCAGAACCACAACTACCATGTGGACATAGAGAGCCTGCCCAGGAATGTGGCGATCACTCATATCAGCCTGAACGACGGCTCGCTGGAGGGCCTGGCGCTGCGCGACCGGCCCGTGTTCAGCGTGCAGTTTCACCCGGAGGCCAGCCCCGGCCCGCATGACGCGCACGGTGTGTTTGCGCAGTTCTTCCGTCTCATGGAGGACTTCTGGTCGGACGTCAAATACGCTTACCACAGAGACGCGGAGCGCGCAGGATCACAGATTTACCCCCACCCCAACCCTCCCCCGCAAGGGGGGAGGGGGTAAGTGCCCTTCCCCTCCAGGGGGAGGGCAGGGTAGAGGGTGACAATGCTGACAGAGGATACCCCACCGTAAACGGTGGGGCGTGCTCAAGCCGCAGCGTTTACGCTGCGGTGGCGTTGCTATGCCCAGGCGCACGGATATTCACTCGGTCTTCGTCATCGGCTCCGGCCCGATTGTGATCGGGCAGGCGGCGGAGTTTGACTACTCCGGCACCCAGGCGATCAAGGCACTGCGGGCAGAGGGCTTCCGGGTCATCCTGGTGAACTCCAACCCCGCCACGATCATGACCGATCCGGAGCTGGCCGACGCCACCTATATTGAGCCGCTGATCCCGGAGGCCCTGGAGGCCATTATCGCGCAGGAGCGCCCGGATGCACTCCTGCCCACCGTAGGCGGGCAAACCGGCCTGAACCTGGCGCAGGCGCTGGCCGAACGCGGCGTGCTGGAACGCTATGGCGTCAGGCTGATCGGCGCGTCGCTGCGGGCGATCCAGATAGCCGAGGACCGGGCCCTGTTCCGCCAGACCATGCTGGCGCATGGCATCCCTGTGCCCCAGGGGGGCGCGGCCACTTCCCTGGCTGAGGCGCAATGGCTGGCCCAGACCATCAGCTATCCGCTCATTGTGCGTTCATCGTTTGCGTTGGGCGGGACGGGGGCGAGTTGGGTGAGTGGGCCAGAGCAATTAGACGAGGCGGTAGAGAAGGCCCTGAACGCTTCGCCGGTGCGGCAGGCCTGGCTGGAGGAGTCCGTCCTCGGCTGGAAGGAATATGAGCTGGAGGTCATGCGCGACAGCGCGGATAACTTCGTCGTCGTGTGCAGCATTGAGAACCTGGACCCCATGGGGGTGCATACCGGCGACAGCATCACCGTGGCACCGGCGCAGACCCTGACCGACCGCGAGTATCAGGTGCTGCGCGACCTGGCGCGACGGGTGATGAGCGCGGTGGGCGTGGAGACGGGCGGGGCGAACGTGCAGTTCGCGGTCCATCCGAGAGATGGCCGGGCGTTGGTGATTGAAATGAACCCGCGCGTGTCGCGCTCCTCGGCGCTAGCCTCCAAGGCGACCGGGTTTGCCATCGCCAAGGTGGCCACGCTGGTGGCGCTGGGCTACACGCTGGATGAGATCACCAACGACATCACCCGGCAGACGAAAGCCTCGTTTGAACCCTCGCTGGACTATGTCGTGGTCAAGATCCCGCGCTGGGCGTTTGAGAAGCTGCCCGGCGCCGACCCCCGGCTTGGCCCACAGATGAAATCGGTGGGCGAGGTGATGGCGCTGGGGCGGACGTTCATTGAGGCGCTGCACAAGGCGGTGCAGTCGCTGGAGATCGGCGTGGATGCGCTGGATGGCTCCGGCGAGAAGGGCATTCAGGTGGGGCGGCTGCGCCCGCTGGAGGCCCTGGCCGTGCCTGGGCCGGGGCGCCTGTTTGACGTGTATTGTGCTCTCCAAAGTGGCCTTCCCCTCCAGGCTATCGCTGAGGTAACCGGCTATGACCCCTGGTTCCTGGCGCAAATGGCGGAGGTGGTGCGCATAGAGGCGGAGTTGCGCAATGGGTTTCCCCCCACCCCAGCCCTCCTCCACCAGGGGGAAAGGGAGGAGAGGCTTCGCTTCGCTCAGTATGATGGACTGGCGGCATTGCTGCGGCGGGCGAAGCGGGCGGGGATCGCGGATAGCCGCATTGCCCGGCTGGTCACGACCCCGGAACGACCGCTGAGCGCGCTGGAGGTGCGGGCGCTGCGAGAACATATGGGCATCCTGCCCACCTTCTTGCGCCTGGATACGTGCGCGGCGGAGTTTGAGGCCCAGACACCGTACCTGTACAGCACGTATGAGACGGAAGACGAGGCCCAGCCGACCGATAAGCGCAAAATCCTCATCCTGGGCAGCGGACCGAACCGCATCGGCCAGGGGATTGAGTTTGACTATTGCTGCTGCCAGGCGGTGTTTGCCCTGCGCGAGCTGGGCTACGAGACGATCATGGTGAACTGCAACCCGGAGACGGTCTCCACGGATTATGACACCGCTGACCGGCTGTACTTTGAGCCGCTGACGCTGGAGCACGTGCTGAATGTCGTGGAGCGGGAGCAGCCCGACGGGGTGATCGTGCAACTGGGCGGGCAAACACCGCTCAATCTGGCGCAGGCGCTGGCCGCGGCGGGCGTGCCCATCATCGGCACATCGCCGCAGGCGATTGACCTAGCGGAGGACCGCCAGCGGTTCGCGCAGTTGCTCAGGGAACTGGACATCCCCCAGCCGGAGAACGGCATCGCGCATTCGCTGGAAGAGGCCCGCGCCATCGCCCGACAGTTGGGCTACCCCCTGCTGGTGCGGCCCTCGTATGTGCTTGGCGGGCGGGCCATGCGCATCGTGGAGGATGAGAGCCAACTGGAGAGTGTGGTGGAGCAGGCCATGGCCGCCGCGCCGGGGCAGCCGCTCCTGGTGGACCGCTTCCTGGAGGATGCCTACGAAGCCGATGTGGACGCGCTGTGCGACGGCGAGCGGGTGGTGATTGGGGCGATCATGCAGCACATTGAGGAGGCGGGCGTCCATTCGGGCGATTCAGCCTGCGTGTTGCCGCCATATCGCATCAGCGCCTACCACCTGGAGACGATGCGCGAGTATGTGGAACAGTTGGGGCTGGCGCTGGGGGTGCGCGGGTTGATGAACGTGCAGTTCGCCATCCGGGATGATATTGTGTACGTGCTGGAGGTCAACCCGCGGGCGTCGCGGACAGTACCCTATGCGAGCAAGGCGACGGGCGTGCCTTTAGCGCGGCTGGCGACCAAGGTGATGGTCGGGCGCACGCTGGCGGAACTGGGCTTCACCACGGAGCCGAAGGTGGACGGCTTTTTCGTGAAGGAGGCGGTGTTGCCGTTCAAGAAGCTGCCGGGGAGCGACGCCGTGCTGGGGCCGGAGATGCGCAGCACAGGCGAGGTCATGGGCCATGCCTCCAACTTCGGCCATGCCTTCGCCAAGTCGCAGCTTGCCGCGGGGGCCGGGTTGCCTTTAGAGGGAAATGTGCTCATCAGCGTGAACGATTACGATAAGGGGGCGGTCTTGAAGATCGCCCGCGACCTGTGGCGGATGGGGTTTGGGCTGTACGCGACGCCGGGAACGGCAAAGTTTCTGCGGCGCGTGGGGTTGCCGGTGGAGGCTGTCAACAAGGTGTCGCAAGGCTCGCCGCATGTCGTAGACCTGATCCGGGCGGGGAAAGTGCAGATCATCCTGAACACGCCGCGCGGGCCACAGGCACACTCCGATGGGGCGCTGATCCGGCAGGCAGCGCTGGCCATGGACGTGCCGCTGCTCACGACGCTCTCAGCGGCAGCGGCGGCAGTGGCGGGGATCCGGGCACTGCGGGCCAGGGCGCTCAAGTACCGGAGTTTGCAGGCGCATTTTACCCCTCACCTGGAAGGCGGGGGAGGGAGAGTTGCACCTTCCTGACGAATCGCTGTAAAAAATACTATTCATTGATGCCAACATCCCAATGTATGCGGCGGGCGCTGAGCATCCACTGAAGCAGCGCTGTGTGGCGATTCTGGAGGCGATTGCCAGGGGCGAACTTGTGGCGCTGACCGACGTTATCCAGCACATTATTTCCGCGGACCGCCACTTTGAGGGCCTGCCTGATGTGGTTCGGATTGACCCGGCAGATTGGCCCGGATGAGAGCGCCTGCAGCCCTCCCCGGCGTGGTGTCGTCGCCCTATGCGGTCTGAGGTGCTGGTGAGCTGGTGCGCTGTTTCAGTTGCTCAATCTCGCGCTGGATCACGGCCAGGGCCTCCTCACGATGGATGCCATCCACCAGCGCGGCCTCGGTGCTCAGGCGTTCATTGGCGCCAGTCAACCACTTCTTATCAGCCGGGGTCAGATTGCGTGTGTGGCTGCGGTTGATCAGATCGCGCACGGTCTCCATGAGCACCTGGGGCTGGGGGGCGCGCCAGCGGGCGTTGAGTTCGGCAACGCGTTCGCGGGTGTCATCGGGGAGGGGGCGCCCTGGGGAGCGCAGGCAGGCGATGATGGCGGCCAGGCCGTTCACGGCGCGGCGCAACCCGATGGCTTCGGCTTGAGCAACGGGGAGTGATAACAGACCATCGCCGCTGAGCCGGATGTTATAGTAATCGGTAGCCTGGCCCTCCTGGCTGCGTGTCATCACCCCTTCAACGACACCTGAGCCGAACATAGGATGGATCACCGGCTCCCCTGGCCGGAGCAAGTCAGTGCTCATGAGTATTCTCCTTTGAGGAGGGCGGATCGCAGGCTGCGATCCGCCCTCCGTCGTGGGTTGGCTAGCGGCGGCGCCGGCCCCCGCCGTAGCTGCTGCGGCTGCCGCCATAGCTACCGCGATTGCTGTCTGCGCTGTAGCGCGGGGCCTGCGGGCGAGCCTCGGCGACCGTGATCGTGCGGTCGTCCAGGGTCTTGCCATTGAGTTGGTGAATCGCCTGCCTGGCGGCGGCATCTGTGGCCATCTCCACGAAGGCGAAGCCGCGTGAGCGGCCCGTATCGCGATCGGTGATAATGGCGACGTCGGTGACCTCGCCGGCCTGGGCAAACAGTTCGCGCAGCACGGTCTCGGTCGTGCTGTAGGGCAGGTTGCCAATGTACAGTTTCTTCGTCATGAAAGTCTCCTTAAAGTTGTTGAGATACGTAGGTCGGAGCGAGGTCGAGGCCGGGGAGAAACACGACCGCCCAGGCCGATCCTGCCTGGGCGGTGGCTCGCTGACCGAGACAGAACTTACTTCGTCCTACAAAAGCAAGTATAGCACACATTTGGATTTCTGTCAAAGCGACTGCGGTTGGCCAGCCCAGCCGGGGGATAGAATCCCCCGGCGACTTGTATCCAACCCGCATAGCGGGTTTCTCCGAAGAAGCCGCCGATTAGAAATCGGCGGCGGGTTTCCCCCCTGGATGGGGGAGAGGCAGGGTGGAGGTGACACATAAGCTAATAACTTGGCGTTCGCCCTGGAAGTGTGGTATAATATCCAGGCCCGCCAAGGCGGGCTTTTGATTTACCGCGCCGGATAGGGAATGATCACAGATGAACGAACTCATTAAAGCACTGGAAGTGAAGCCGAATGAGAATATCCCGGAACTTCGCCCCGGCGATACCGTGAAGGTCCATGTCCGCATCGTAGAGGGTGATCGCGAGCGCACCCAGGTCTTTCAGGGCACAGTCATCCGCGTGCGCAAGGGGGGCAATGACGCCAGCTTTACGGTGCGTCGCATTGCGGCGCACGGCATCGGTGTAGAGCGCACCTTCCTGCTGCGCTCACCCCGCCTGGAGAAGGTGGAAATCGTCCGCCGGGCCAAAGTACGCCGGGCGCGGCTGTATTACCTGCGTGGGTTGCACGGCAAAGCCTCACGCTTAAAGGAACGCCGCGAGCAACAGCCCGCCGGAGCGAACGCACAGTCAGCAGGCTGATCCGGCCCTGGGCTGCGGATCAGGCACCCAATGAGGCAGAACCATCGGCGGCCCCTCATCGGCATCACCTCCCGCCGCGACCAGACACTCTCGCCGGTCGTGTTGCCCACCTTTGCCTTAAGCCAGGCCTACGTGAGGGCCATCTCCCTGGCCGGTGGTGCGCCCCTGATGATCCCGATCGCGCCGGATGAGGAGCAATTGCGCAGCATCTACGCGGGGCTGGATGGTATCCTCCTCTCTGGCGGGGGCGATGTTTCGCCGCACCTGTATGGGGAAGAAGCCCATCAGAGCGTCTGGGGCGTGGACGAGGAGCGGGACGCGGTTGAGCTGGCCCTGGCGCGCTGGGCATTGGCCGAGGGGAAGCCGCTCCTGGCGATCTGTCGTGGCATCCAGGTGATGAACGTCGCCGCCGGGGGCAATCTCTACCAGGATATCCTCTCCCAAATCCCCCAGGCAATTGAGCACGTGTACTATCCCGGTTACCCGCGCAACTACATTGCGCATCCGGTCCGGCTCATGCCCGATTCGCTATTGGCCCGCATCCTGGGCACGAACGAGGTCGGCGTGAATAGCCTGCATCACCAGGCGGCCAGGGTCATCGCGCCGGGCCTGGTCAAGGCGGCTGAGGCGCCGGACGGCGTCACCGAGGGTTTAGAGAAGCCGGGCCATCCCTTCGCTGTTGGCGTCCAATGGCATCCGGAGGAGCTGACCGACCACAGGCCCATGCGCCGCCTGTTTGAGGCATTCATCGCAGCAGCCAGCGGTCAGTAATCCATCGTCAGACGGATGGCGGGAATGAGCGATCCGCGCCCTATCGGCATTTTAGATTCCGGCGTCGGCGGGCTGTCTGTGCTGCGCGAGATCGCCCGCCAGCTTCCCCACGAGGACCTGCTCTACGTCGCCGATCAGGCCCACATCCCCTATGGGCCGCGCTCACTGGAGGACATCCGCGCCTTGACTCTGGGCATTGTCCGCTTCCTGCGCGCCCAGGGGGCCAAGGCTATCGTGATCGCCTGCAACACCGCTTCCGCCGCTGCACTTCACCCGGTCCGCGCGGCCTTCCCAGATATGCCCATCGTAGGTATGGAGCCGGCGGTGAAGCCCGCCGCCGAGCGCAGCCGGGTACGCCGCATCGGTGTCCTGGCGACACCGGCCACCTTTCAAGGGGAATTGTTCGCCAGCCTGGTTGAGCGCTTCGCTCAGGACGTGGAGGTGCTGCCTCAAACCTGTCCGGGCCTGGTTGAACAGGTGGAGGCCGGGGAGCTGGATGGCCCGCAGACGCAGGCGCTATTACGCACCTATCTAAGCCCGCTCCTGGCGGCGGGCGCCGACACCCTGGTGTTAGGCTGCACGCATTACCCCTTCCTCCTCCCCGCCATCACCCAGATTGCCGGCCCCCAGGTGGAGGTGATTGACCCCAGCCCCGCTGTGGCCCGGCAGACAGGCCGCGTCCTGGCGGCCAGGGGCCTGGAGAACACGCCAGGCCAGAAGGCAAATTATACCTTCTACACCACAGGCGATGTCCCGGCTTTCCGCGCCCTGGTCAGCCGGCTGATCGATCTCCCTGGGACGTTCGTAGGGTTGACGTGGCAAGGGGGAGGTGAACTTGCCATTCCCTCGCCACGCTCAGAATGACATTCCTGAGAGGGGAGAGGGATGTATCCCGCCTGGAGAGATTTACCCCACATTCCGGCTGGCTGGCGGTTGGAGCGGCAGGACAATATGAAAAGAACTGCCGGGTAGATTTACAGGGTCATATCCGGCGCTCTCGGCCCAAATGCGCCCACCGTGCGCCTCAATCACGCCTTTGGCGATGCGCAGCCCCAGCCCCGGCCCGCCGCCCATGAATTTGGTCGCCCCGGTGGAGTGCAACAGTGTGCGGCTGGCCCGGTAAAACGTCTCAAAGATCAGGTCCAGATGATCGCGATCAATCCCCACGCCCGTGTCCGTGATCACGACCTCCAGGCGGTCGTTGTTCAATCTGCGCCCGGAGATGGTGATGCGCCCGCCGTCGGGGGTGTATTTGATGGCGTTACCGATCACATTGCACAAGGCCTGGGTGAGCCGTTGCACGTCCACGCGCAGCGGCGGCAGATCGGCAACGCCACGCATCACAAACACATGACGGCGCTCGCGCATGGCCCCCATCATGCGCTCCAGGCACAGCCAGAGCACGGCTTCCAGCGTGGTCTCGCTATATTGCAACTTAAGCGCCTGGATGTCAATCTGCGAGGCATCCAGCATGGCGGCGATCAGTTCCTCTAAGCGTTGCGCCGCGCGGTCCATATGTGGGATGACCTCCGTCACCTGGTCGGGGGTCAACTGGCCCCGCTGGCTCATGGCAGCCAGCAGGTCCACATAGCCGCGCACCTGGGTCAGCGGTGTGCGCAGCTCGTGGGAGGCGATGGTGATGAAGTCGGCCTTGGCCGCGTCCACCCGTTGCAGGCGCTCGTTGGCCTCGCGCAACTCGCGGTTCAGCGCCATGATCTCGCTGTTCAACGCCTTAAGGTTGGCAGAAAGTTGCAGGTGATACAGCGTGGTGGCGGTCTGCTGTGCCAGGGTGTTGAGCAGGCTGAGCTGGCGCGCCCGGTACCCTTGCGGGGCCTGGCCCAGGGCCAGGATGCCGACAGGTTGATCGCCGCCGATCATGGGGATATAAACGGCCATGGCCAGCGCCTCTAGCCAGGCGCGCTCCTCAGCCGCCATCCCGGCATACGCCGGGTCTGTAGTAATCTCACTGTGGAAGACGGGCTGCTGGCGCTCACGCAAGGCGCGCAGGAAGGGGCTATCCGCGGCCAGCAGGCCCTCTTCGGTGGGGAGCGCGCCCAGGACGGGGAGCGGGCGCAGGCGATAGGTCCAGGCCACTTCATGCACCAGCAGCACTGCGCCCCGGTCAGCGCCGCATAGCTCTGCCGCAGTGCGCACCAGCGTCTCTGCCGCCTGGTGCACATCGGTGGCTTTGCTCAGGGCCTGGTGATAGACGCGGAGGAAGGCCAGCGACTCCAGGCCCCAGCGTTCCTGCCAGCGCGATTGGCGCACCCAGACGGCAGCGACGAGGAGAGGGAGGAGCGTCCCGGCCAGCAAGAACGCAATGCCGGCCGGTTGCGCCCACAGGGGTGGGGGGATGAACACGGCCAGTCCGATGAACAGGGCCACAGCCAGCAGCGTCAGGAGCACAGGGCCCACCCAACCTGCTGTGCGGGGGACAATTTGACCAGCCTGAGGACGTGTTGTCACGAAGCTCCGATGGCTTAACCACCGTCGGGTTGAGCCGACTGTTACCGATGTTCACCCCATGCTGGGGGTTGTTTATCCATGAGTGCAGCGAAGGAGGCCTGCCTCAGCAATGACCGTCAAGGTCTGGGGGGGTGCAGGGCGGCCCTGCTGATCACACAACCGCTATTTTATACAATCGCTATTTTTCGCCTTCCTGGCCAACTCTGCCGTCGCCGCCCCCATCGGCAGGAGCGGCGCGGCCTTGCCGGGCGTCAAGCCGGGCCAGAGAGGCGACGCTATCGCCATCTTTAAGATCCATGATGCGCGCCCCACGCGCTGAACGGCCCATCTGGGGGATGTTCTTGACCGCCGTGCGCAGCACCAGGCCCTGGGCAGAGATGATCGTCACCTCGTCGTCGGGCCGAACCACACGCGCCGCCGCGATCACGCCGGTCGCGTCCAGGCTCTTCGCCAGGGTCACCACGCCCCCACCGGCCCGGCCCTGTATGGGATAATCCAAGAGGGGCACGCGCTTACCATAGCCCCTGGTGGTCACGATCAACAGTTCAGCCCCAGGCTCAGCCACATCCATGCTCGCCACGGCGTCGCCGGGCTCCAGACGGATGGCGTTTACGCCACCGGCGGCGCGCCCCATAGGACGCACTGTCGCCTCATTAAAGCGCAAAGCCTTGCCGTGCTCGGTCACAAGGATAAGGTCCTGATCCCCGCGCGTCAGCCTCACCCAACCCAGTTCGTCATCTGCCTCCAGGCTCATCACAGTAATGCCAGCGCGGCGGGCGCTCTCAATCTCAGACAGCGCCATGCGTTTCACCCTTCCCAGCCGCGTGACCATCGCCAGGTATCGGGCAGCCAGGCCGTCCTGCGGGCGGGCGACCACGGCGGTGATGCGTTCGCCGGGCGAGAGCGCCAGCAGATTGGCAATGGGGAGGCCCTTCGCCTGGCGATCGGCGTCCGGGATTTGATAGGCGCGCTCCATGTACACCCGCCCCCGATCGCTGAAGAACAGGATGGAATCCAGCGACCCGGCTGCCAGCAGATACAGAACAGCATCCTCCTCCCGCGTCGTCATGCCCGTGATGCCCCTGCCGCCGCGCGCCTGAGATTTGTACGCCCGCGCCGGGACACGCTTGACGTAGCCGCGCTGGGTGATGGAGATCAGCACCTCCTCGTCAGGCACCAGGTCCTCCTCGCGGAATTCCTCCTCGGCTTCGGGGACAATGCGCGTGCGTCGCTCGTCCCCGTATTTCTCCTTGAGCTGGCTCAGATCGTCTTTGATCAACCCCAGCACCTTGCGCGGATGGGCCAGCAGGTCCTGAAGATAGGCGATGCGCTGTGTGACCTCAGCGTATTCCTGCTCAATCTTCTGGCGTTCCAGCGCGGCCAGGCGGCGCAACTGCATGTCCAGAATGGCCTGGGCCTGGGCCTCAGTCAGCTTGAACTTCTTAATGAGGTTGGCCCGCGCCGTCTCCGCATCCTTCGCCTGGCGGATCGTGGCGATCACCGCGTCCAGGTTGGCCAGGGCGATGCGCAGGCCCTCCAGGATATGGGCCCGCTGGCGGGCGCGTTCCAGCTCAAAGCGGCTGCGCCGGGCGATGACCTCACGCCGATGCTCAACATAGACCTGGAGCGCCTTCTTCAGGCTGAGCATACGCGGCTCGCCGTTCACCAGGGCAAGCATCTGCACGCCGAACGTCGTCTGCAAGGGCGTGAATTTAAAGAGCTGGTTCAGGACAGCGCGCGGCTGCGCCCCGCGTTTGAGTTCAATGATCAGGCTCATGCCGCGCCGGTCAGACTCATCGCGCACCTCGGACAGATCGGTCAGGCGACCCTCGCGGGCCAGTTCAGCGATGCGCTCAATCAGGCTAGTTTTATTCACCTGGTAGGGGAGTTCGGTGACCACGATGCGGTGGCGGCCACCGCGCATCTCCTCAATATGGGCGACCGCGCGCACCACCAGCCGCCCCCGTCCGGTGGCATAGGCGTGCTGAATGCCCTCGCCACCGACGATCAGGCCGCCTGTGGGGAAGTCCGGGCCTTTGACGAAACGCATCAAATCTTCAACGGTGACATCGTCCTGGCGCTCCCAGTGGTCAATCAGGTAGCTGATCGCGTCTGCAAGTTCGCTCAGGTTGTGCGGGGGGATGTTCGTGGCCATGCCCACCGCGATGCCGGAGGAGCCGTTGAGGAGCAGGTTGGGCACCCGCGCTGGCAACACCTCAGGCTCTTTCAACGTGCCGTC
>FWWM01000693.1_pt1 | contig 111381 bp, 97 predicted proteins | sample 2228351 | NCBI WGS metagenome assembly FWWM01 (sample SAMEA103939774, study PRJEB20133) | metagenome
GGGCAGCAGGCCTACAATCATTTCAAGTCACACTGACCTGTAGACCCGATTAGGGTACTGAAACAACAACCGGGGGGCTGGCAGGCCCGGTGTCTGCCACACGTCACACTGACCTGTAGACCCGATTAGGGTACTGAAACTACGGAAAAATCCAGATGCCCGCTCCCAAAAAACGAGTCATACTGACCTGTAGGCCGATTACCGATTAGGGTGTTGAAACAGTGTTTGGCGGGAAGGAGGATGCGAATGGCGATTAAGATAGAGGCATTAAAGCAAGACAGGTTGCTCTGGAATCACTGGGAGGAGATCCCGGACTACTGGATCCCCTTCAAGAAGGACCCTGCGCGGAATACGCCGTACGGTTACGGGAGGTACATTGTGACGTGTCCGCAGTGCGAGGTAACGCTGACGTATATAGCAGCGGTGGGGAGTCACGGGCATAACTGTCCGAAGTGCCACTACATGGACCCGACGTTTTTGTGGGGGGCGCCGGAGGGGATATGGGATGACCCGGATGGTAAGGGTTAAGCTGTCACACTGACCTGTAAACCGGGGTACTGAAGCTCCACGCGGTCGCCAGGGCCGCCTCTCCCCCGGCAGCGAACGAGATCAGGCGCACCCGCCATCATGGCGGGTGTTTTTGATTCCCGTCCCCCGGCCCGCCCCTGTCATCTGCCCGGCGTGATTTCCCGGCCCGGATAGGGGCCTGCCCCCATGACGGCGGGAACAACCTGCCGGTACAGTAACCACAACGTTAATGAGCACACGGAGGGGTTCTGTGAAGCGAGTCTTGAAATGGGCTGGCATTGTGGTCGGCGGGCTTGTCGGCATCGTGCTGCTGCTGATCGCCGCCTCATTCATCCTGTCATCATCGCGCATCAACCGCACCTACACCCTGCCTGAGGAGAGCATCGTGGTGGAGGCCGACGCGGCCTCGCTGGCCAACGGCGAGCGCCTGGTCAGCGTCTTCTGCGCCGATTGCCACGGGGAGGACCTGGCCGGTACGGTGTTCCTCGATGACCCCATGCTGGGCACCGTCGTGGCCAGCAACCTGACCGCCGGTGAGGGCGGGGTCGGCCAGTCTTTCACCGATCTGGACTTCGAGCGGGCGATCCGGCATGCCGTCGGCCCCGATGGCAAAGGCCTGTGGGTGATGCCTGCCGCCGAGTACGCTCACTTCAGCAACCAGGATGTCGCCGATATCATCGCCTATATCCGCAGCGTTGAGCCGGTCGATAACGATCCCGGCGAGTCGGTGCTGGGGCTGGGCGGGCGTATCCTGTTCACGCTGGGGGCCGTCCCGCTGCTGACCGCGGAGGTCATCGACCATCAGCAGCCGCACGTGGAGACGGTCGAGCCGGGCGTGAATATCGTCTACGGCGAATATCTGGCCCGCACCTGCACCGGCTGCCACGGCACGGATTACGCCGGCGGCCCCAACCCGGAGCCCGGCGGCTGGCCGGTGGCGAACCTCACGCCGCATGAGGCCACCGGCCTGGGGACCTGGACGGAGCAGGACTTCATCACGGCGATCCGCACCGGCGTGCGCCCCGACGGCGCCGAGCTCAACCCGGCCATGCCCTGGCAGGCCTACGCCCCGCTGTCCGACGAAGACCTGAGCGCCATCTGGCTGTTCCTGCAGTCGCTGCCGCCGGTTGACTCCGACAGCCGCTAAAGAGGATGAGCTCATGAGGGGCTGGTTTCACAGCATGCGGGCGGCGGTCGTGTTATCGGCGGCAGCCTTCCTGCTGTTCCTTGAGCGTGTGTTTGTCGACTTCCGTTATGTGGCCCTGGAGATGGAAGCGGTCGATGCGCTGATGCCCTTCACCGCGCCCTATATGGCGGTTGGGCTGGTCCTCTTCGGCGGCTGGCTGTGGGGGCTGCTGGCGGCCGTCCAGGGGCGGCGCGGGGCGCTGATCGCCCTGCTGGCCTTCAACCTGCTGACGGCGGTTTTCGGGGCGGCCACGCTGCTGATCCTGTGCCCCATGCCCTGCCAGACCGCCGCGCCCCTTTCAGACATCATCGACTGGGGTATGCTGCTGGTGGGCCTCGCGGCCGCCGCCTCGGCGCTGATGGCCCTCCGGGGGGGCCGGTCATCTCAGCCCGCGGGGGAGGGGTAGGCCGTGCCCCCGCGGACCTTCATCGCTACCACCGGCAGCGGCGTCGCCCGCGCGGCCTGCGACGCGGATGGGGCCTGGGTCGTGCAGCACGGGTTAGCCGGTGTGGATGTGCGCTGCCTGGCTGCCGACCCGCTGCATCCCGGCACGGTCTACGCCGGGACCGATGGGCAGGGTGTGCTGCGCTCAGATGACAGCGGGCAGACCTGGAGGCCTGCGGGCCTCCCCGATCAGCGCATCCGGGCCATCGCCGCCAGCCCCACGCAGCCCGGCGTGGTGTACGCCGGGGTCAAGCCGCCCGCCCTGTTCGTCTCGCACGATCGCGGCGAGACCTGGCAGGAGCTGGAGGCCTTCCGCCGCATGCGCCAGCCGTGGTGGTTCACCCCGGCGGAGCCCGGCCCCGAGTACGTGCAGGCCATCGCCCTCTCGCCAGCCGATCCGGATGTGATCCTGGCCGGGGTCGAGGTCGGCGCCGTGCTGCGCAGCGAGGACGGCGGCCAGAGCTGGTCGCGGCACTGCCGGGGTGCCCTGCGTGACTGCCATATGATGGCCTTCCATGCCACGGATGATCGCTGGGTTTACGAGGGCGGCGGTGGCGGGGCCGCCCTCAGCCGCGATGGCGGGCGCACCTGGTCGAAGCCCCGCCACGGCCTGGACCGCTTCTACGGGTGGGCTGTCGGCGCCGACCCCGCCCGTCCGGAGGTGTGGTATGCCTCACTGTCGCCCGGCCCGTTCAAGGCCCACGGCGATGGGGATGCGCGGGCCTACATCTTCCGCTCGGTGGGCGGCGCCCCGTGGGAGAAGCTGGGCGGCGGCCTGCCGCAGCCGCTCGATCACATGCCCTATGCCCTGCTCACCGATCCGGACAGGCCCGGTCATGTGTATGCCGGGCTGAGCAGCGGCGAGGTGTGGCACTCAGCCGATCACGGGGAAAGCTGGGTGAGGCTGCCCTTCAGCCTGGGCGGCATCCACCGGGCGCTGATCCTGGTGCAGCACCCGCGGGCGCGGTGACATCCTCGCCAGCCAGCATGTCCTGTCACGTGGAGAAGCTTGCATAGGTGGGGGATCCCCCACATAAGTGAAAACAAGGAGGATGTCTCCTGGACGCTGTTCAGCGAGAACGGCGGCACGCACGCCACCATCCAGATCACCGGCGAGATGAGCGGCTTCTTCAAGCTGGGCGAGGGCATGATCGCCCGCCAGCTTGAGCAGAGCCTGGACGAGCAGTTCGAGCTGCTCAAAGGACTTGTGGAGGCCTGAACAGGGCTGGATGTGATCGGCGGGGGCGCGCTGGCGTGCCCCCGCTGTGCGTTAAGGTGCAGGTTCTGGCTGATGCCGCTAAGATCACATCAAGACGTGACCGGAGACGGGAGGTACATGGCAGGCTCGCCCAACCGCTGGAATCGCATCGTGCTGCTGCTGGCGGCGCTCAATATCGGCCTGTTTGCCCTGTTTGTGGGGCTGCGGCTGACGCAGCCCTCCGATGGTATGCGCCTGCAGCCGGGGACCCGCGCCATCGAGTCCGGGGCTGTCGTCCTCACCGCCCTTGCCTCTGATCCCGGCGGCCTGCAAACCGGCGATCGGGTCACGGCCATCGACGGCCTGCCGATGGATGCCTGGGCCGGGGCGCTGCTGTGCTGGCGGCCTTTCTGCAAACCCCCTGAGCGCCCACGCTGGCGGGTTGGCGATACCGTCACGTATACCGTTCTGCGCGAGAATCGGCCCACCGAAGTGGCCGTGACGCTGATCCGCTGGCCGCTGGCTGCTAACCTGCGCCGGGACTGGGGCGCCATGCTCTACGCGCTGGCCCTTCTGCTGACCGGCGCGTTCGTCTTTGCCCGCCGTCCGGATGTATCCGCAACCCGGCCGCTCTTTCTGGCCGGCTCGGCGATGGTGGGCGCGACCACCTGGTCGTTCGGCCTTCAGGCGCTCGATTTTGTGGGGCCGCTCGCGTTCTGGCTGCACCGGGTGACGACTCATGGCGTCTACCTGCTCATCTGGTCCGCGGCGCTGCACTTCGCGTTGGTCTTCCCCAGCCCGCATCGCGTCGTGCGGCGGCATGGCTGGCTTATCCCGCTGATTTACGTACTGCCGTTTGCGATCCATGCTGTCGCTGTGATCGCCGCCGGGATGGCCGCCTCAGGCCCGCTCGACTGGTTGGCGCACACCGGCCTCGATCAGAATCTCACCGTTACGGCCTATCTACTGCTCAGCCTGCTGGCGTTGGCCACCAACTACTACGATCAGCCTGACCTGGTTGGCCGCCAGCAAATCCGGGTGGTGGTTCATGCGGTGCTGCTCATCATCAACGCCGCCGTGCTGCTGTGGCAGCTCCCGCAGATCGTCCGGGGCGAGCAGTGGATCACCTCAAGCACCATGGCGGTTGTGGGGCTGCTGCTGCCGCTCTCGCTGCTGGCCTCGATCCTGCGCTACCGGCTGTGGGATATCGATGTTGTCGTCAACCGCACGGCTGTCTACGGGCTGCTGACGGTCATCATCGCCGGGCTGTACATCACGGTGGTGGGCGTGCTGGGTGTTCTGTTCCAGCGGCGCGGTGATCTGCTGTTCTCGCTGATCGCCACCGGCGTGGTGGCCGTCATCTTCCAGCCGCTGCGCGAGGGCCTGCAGCGGTTTGTCAACCGCCTGATGTACGGCGAGCGCGATGACCCCTACCAGGTCATCACCCGGCTGGGCCACCAGCTCCAGTCGACCGCCGCGCCTGAGGACCTGCTGCGCATCATCACTCACACGGTGGCCGGTGCGTTGAAGCTGCCCTATGCCGGCGTCGCCATTCTGATTGACGGCGTGTTCGTAACCCAGACCGAATATGGCATCCCGCCCGAACAGCCGTACACAGTGCCGCTGGTCTATCAGCGCGAGGTCGTCGGGCGTCTGATGGTTGCCCCTCGCAGCCCCCATGATCCGTTGAGCCCCGCGGATATCAGCCTTCTGGAGGGCATCGCCCGCCAGGCCGGGGTGGTGGTGCAGGCGGTGCGCCTCAACCGCGATCTGCTGCGCTCGCGCGAGCGGCTGGTCATCGCGCGTGAGGAGGAGCGCCGCCGCCTGCGCCGCGATCTGCACGACGGGCTGGGGCCGACGCTGGCCAGCCACTCCCTCAGGCTGGATGCTATCCTCGACCTGATCGACGTCGACCCGGCCCAGGCTCGCCAGCAGGTTGAGGCTCTGAAAGTTCAGACGAAGGGGATGGTCGCCGACATCCGGCGGCTGGTCTACGAGCTGCGCCCCCCGGCCCTGGACGAGCTGGGGCTGGTCGAGGCGGTGCGGGCGCACCTGCTCCAGCCCGGCAGCGGGCAGCAGGGTCTCGCTGTCACGCTTGAGGCTCCCCCCGACGGCCTGCCGCCCCTCACCGCCGCGGTGGAGGTCGCCGCCTATCGCATCATCACCGAGGCCATCACCAATGTGCGACGCCATGCGAGGGCCTCGACCTGCCACGTGCGGCTGTCGGTTGAGACGGGCAGAAGGCCCGCGCTGTGGGTGGATATCATTGATAACGGCAGGGGGCTGCCCGGACGGCTGCAGCCGGGGGTAGGGCTGATGTCGATGCGCGAGCGGGCGGCTGAGCTGGGCGGCGGCTGCACGGTCAGGGCCGCGGCGGGTGGGGGCACGCATGTCAGCGCATTTCTGCCCCTTGACGGGATGAAGGGATGAGGATGGACATGATACGCATCGTGGTGGTGGATGATCACACGCTGTTTCGCGAGGGCCTGATCGCCCTGATCGATGCCGCCCCGGATATGCAGGTGGTGGGCGAGGCGGGGACTGGCGCCGATGCCGTGGCGCTCACCCTGGAGCAGGGGCCTGATGTGATCCTGATGGACATCATGATGCCGGGACTGAACGGCATCCAGGCCACCCGCCGTGTTCTGGAGGCGCGCCCGCAGACCGGGGTCGTCATGCTCACCATGCTGGAGGATAACGACTCGCTGTTCGCGGCGATGTGTGCGGGCGCGCGCGGCTACATCCTGAAGGGCGCTGACAGGAACGAAGTGCTGACCACTGTCCGCGATGTTGCCGAAGGGCGCGCCACGTTTGGCCCGGCCATCGCCGCCCGCCTGACCGGCTTCTTCCGCCAGATCGAGACCACCCCCCGCCACGCGGATATCGTTTTCCCTGAGCTGACCGACCGCGAGCGCGAGGTGCTTGATCTGATCGCGCAGGGCTTCAACAACCAGCAGATCGCCGATGCGCTGGTCATCAGCTCCAAGACGGTCAGCAACCACATCTCCAACATCTTCAACAAGCTCCAGGTTGTCGATAGGGCACAGGCGATCATCAAGGCGCGTGAGGCTGGCCTGGGCCGCGACCCGTAGACTGGCAGATCACCGGCTGTCAAAAGGTGTCCTCCGTGCGGGCGAGTGTGGTAGAATGGTGCCACTGCGAAAGGAGCAGGCGATCCCCCGGTTTCAGCCGGGGTTCTCTACGCCGATTTTCACATGAAAGCACTGGTCATCTACGATTCACAGTACGGCAACACCGAACAGGTCGCACAGGCCATCGCCGCCGCGCTCGGCCCTCAGGGTGAGGTCGAGATGCTGCACGTCAGCGCGGTCACGCCCGGTCACCTGACCGGCCCCTCACTGCTGGTGGTCGGATCGCCCACCCAGCGCTTCAATGCCACGCCCGCCATCACTGCCCTGCTGAAGGGCATCCCCACCGGGGCCCTGCGCGGCGTCAAAGTGGCGGCCTTCGATACCCGGTTCCCGCAGAGCGAGATCGATAAGGTGCGCGCGCTGGCCTTCTTTGTGAAGCTGTGGGGCCGCGCCGCTTACGCGGCCCGCCATATCGCCGTCGCGCTTCAGCAGAAGGGCGGCGATCTGGTCTCGGCTCAGGGCTTCTACGTGGGGGGCATGGAAGGCCCGCTGCTGGAGGGCGAGCTGGAGCGCGCCGCAGACTGGGCGAGGCAGATGGCGGCGGCCCTGTAGGGCCGCCATCCCCGCATTCGCTATTGACACAGCCGCCCTGCACCTTTATCATAGTTGTAAAGACATCTATACATCAGAGGTGCTGAAATGGATGAGGTCGTCTCACTCGACCGCACCAGCGCGATCCCCCTCTATTACCAGCTTAAGCAGTGGCTCATCGATCAGATCGAGCGGGGGGTCTTCGCCCCCGGCAGCCAGATCCCCCCTGAGCTTGAGCTGTGCGAACGCTTCCAGGTCAGCCGCGGCACCGTACGGCAGGCCACCAAAGAGCTGATCGCCGAGGGGCGGCTCTACCTGGTGCGCGGCCTGGGCACCTTCGTGGCCACCCCGCATAAGCACCGCTGGTCGCTGAGCGATTTCGTCAGCATGGCTGAGACGCTGCAACGGCAGGGTGCCCGCTTTGCCACCCGCGTGCTCGAGGTGTCACGCCGCCCGGCAGACCCGCATGTGGCCACCGAGTTGCAGATCGAGACCGGCTCACCTGTTGTATATGTCCGGCGCGTGCGCAGCCTGCACGACGAGCCGCTGGTCATCTTCGAGTCTTATCTGCCGGAGAAGCTTGCCGCCCCTCTCCTCCAAACTGACCTGACCGACCGCTCCCTTTATGGCACGCTGGAGGAGGTGTGCGGCGTGCGTGTCGTAGCGGTCGAGCACACCCTGTCGGTACGCCTGGCCACAGCAGAGGAAGCCCACCTGCTGGGCGTCTCACCCGGCTCCCCTGTTCATGATTTCGAGGAGGTGGCCTACGACGCCAGCGGGATGCCTGTCGATTATTCCCTCAGCATTTTCCGGGGCGACAAGAGCCGCTTCTATGTGCGCTCGGCACGCGTCCCCGCCGGCACAGGGCGCAGGTGATCGATGCGGGTACAGGCTGTTGTTTTTGACATGGACGGGCTGATGGTCGACAGCGAGCCGCTGGCCCTGGAGGCCTGGCAGCGCAGCCTGGCCCCTTTCGGCGCACGGCTGGGCGATGACCAGTACCGGCGGCTGATCGGAATTGGCCATGCCGACTCGGTGCGCTACGTGCTGGAGAAGACCAATGTTGCACTGACCTATGAAGAGCTTGATGCCCGCTTCTGGCATCATCTGTTCGCGCTGGCCGAGACGGCCGATCTGCGCCCCATGCCGGGGCTGCTGCCGCTGCTGGACGAGCTGGAGACGCGCGGCTTCCCGCTTGGCATCGCCTCAAACAGCCCCACCGAATACGTGCGCCGCGTGACGGGCCGCATTGGCGTGACCGGCCGCTTTGTCTCGATCGTCGGCGCAGATGAGGTGCAGCGGCCCAAGCCGGCCCCCGATGTATATCTGGAGGCTGCCCGCCGCCTGGGTGTTGAGCCGTCTCGCTGCCTGGCCTTTGAGGACTCGCCCAGCGGCAGGCAGGCGGCACAGGCTGCCTGCATGAGCTGTGTCTTTGTGCCTAACTACGAGTTCGGCGCGGCGGCTGCGCCTGATGGGAAGGCGGGGGTGTATCCCTCGCTGGAGGCCTGCAGGGCGGCGCTGGACGACATCCTGCTGTGGGCATCCGGCCCCACAGCGCTCTGATCACAGCCGGGGCGAGGCCTCGCTCTGGGCCTCGCACTACCAGGGGAAGATCGACGTGACGAGCTTCATTGAGGATTACCTCACCATCTGTATCGAGCAGCTCGCCCTCCTGCGCGAGCGGTCGGCGGCATCCATCGCCGCCGCTGCCGAGGTGGTGGCAGACGCCATCCAGAACGATAAGGGCTATTTCCTGTTCGGTAGCGGACACTCTGCGCTGATCGCGCATGAGGCCTTCTGGCGGGCAGGGGGGCTGGCCCCCGCGCTGCCCATCGTGGACCCCACCGAGGGCGACGCCGAGCGCCTGCCCGGTTACGCCCCGATCGTGCTCGATCACTATGACCTGCAGCCCGGCAGCGTGATCGTCGTTATCTCGAACTCCGGCATCAATCCCCTGCCGGTGGAGGTGGCGCTGGAGTGCAAGGCACGCGGCCTGACGGTGATCGCCATCACCTGCCTGGCGCACTCGCAGCAGGTGGCCTCGCGCCACCCTGAGGGCAAGAAGCTCTACGAGGTCGCCGACATCGTGATCGACACCCAGGGCCTGCCGGGCGACGCGGCGCTGGAGATGCCGGGCGTGCCGGGCCGGGTGGGGCCAACCTCCACGCTGCTGGGCGCGGCCATCGTCGAGGCGATCAGCGTGCAGGCGACGGCGGCGCTGGTGGCACGCGGTGTGACGCCCCCTGTGCTGGTCAGCGCCAACCTGCCGGAGGGGGATGCACACAACCGGGCGCTGATCGAACGGTACCGGAACCGCCTGTTCCGCCGCCAGGTCTCGACGGTGGACGCCAAATCCACCCGATCCTGACATGGACGCACTGGCCGTAACGGGGGCAGAGCATGTTTCGTCCGGGGGCCATCACCGATGAGCTGAGCGCGGACACAGCGCGGGCGCTCGATCTCGCGCAGCGGTACGGGCTGCGTGAGGTGGAGATCCACACTGCATGGGGGCGCAGCATCGAGGAGCTGGACGGCGAGCAGGTCGATCGGCTTCGCCAGATGCTCGCCGACCGGGGGCTGCGCGTCTGCTGCCTCTCCTCCACTGTGTTCTTACGCTGCCACGTGGATGACCGCCCCGATGCGATCCCCCCCATCCCCGGGTTCCCGAGCATCGCCGGGACCTTCGCCGATCATCTGCGCGCGCTGGAACGCTGCTTCCAGATCGCCGCCGCGCTGGAGGCCTCGCTGATCCGCGTGTTCGGCTTCTGGAAGCCGGGCGCCGCGCCGGATGAGGCCCACTATTACGCAGCGGCAGAGAAGCTGGCAGCAGCCGCCCGCATGGCGGAGTCCGCCGGGGCTGTGCTGGCGCTGGAGAACTGCCCGCACACCGCTTTCTGCCGGGGCGAGTGGGCGGCCCGGCTGGTGGCACTGGTGGGATCGGCGCGGCTGCGGATGCTGTGGGATCCGGCCAACGCGCTGCGCTGCGGTCAGGCCGACTACCTGGCCGCCTACGACCTGATCAGGCCGCACCTTGCGCATGTACATGCCAAAGACATCGTGCTGGGCACGGCGCTGGAGCGCGGGCGGGCTTACGTCCAGCTTGGCACCGGCCAGGTGGACTGGCGGCGCATCCTGCACCGGCTGGCCTGGGACGGCTTCAGCGGGGTTGTCTCGCTGGAGCCGCACTACACGGGCCCCGACGGCACACCGGAGAGCGCCGCCGCCGACTCGATCCGGGCGCTGCTGCACCTCAGCGCCGCGGTGCAGGGCAATTCGGCGCCGTAGAGGCTGTTATGAACCCTGAGCGAGTTACATGCCACCAATTGACCTCGCTCCCGCCGGACCTGCGGTCCGGTTCCCCCTCTCCACGCGTGGAGCGGGGAAGGCCGAGCGCAGCGAGGCCGGGGGGTGGGTCTCTTCAGGCATGGATTGACCCGAAAGAAGTTCATAACACGCTCTAGAGAGAGAGAGCATGATCGACTTCCACGTGCACCTGTGGGACTGGAAAAGCGACACCCCCAGCTTCGTCTCGGAGTACATGCTGGCGCGGGGCTACTTCGGGGGGGAGGCCCCGGAGACGTTCTTCAGCGTGCCGGCGCTGCTGCGCGCCTTCGACGAGGCCGGGGTTGAGATGGGCGTGCTGCTGCCGCTGCGGGCCGAGAGCTACGGCTGGATCGTGAGCAACGAGTACATCGCGGAGTGCGTGGCGCAGGCCCCTGACCGGCTGGTGGGCTTCGCCGGGGTGTCGCCGCAGCGGCACGACGCCGTGAAGGAGCTGGCCCACGCCGTCGAGAACCTGGGGCTGCGCGGGCTGAAGTTGCACCCGCCGATCCAGATGTTCACCCCCGCCGACCCGGCCTGCTTCCCCTTGTATGAGGCGCTGGAGCATTACGGCCTGCCGGTGCTGTTCCACACCGGGTCGGGGCCGTCGCAGCTCTCGGACCGCTACTCGAACCCGCACCTGGTCGATGAGGTGGCCGTCCACTTCCCGCGGCTGAAGATCGTGCTGGCCCACGCCGGGCGTTTCTGGTATCAGGAGACGCTGACCATGATGCGCCGCCACCCCAACATCCACATCGACATCTCGGCGAATGTGGGCAAGGCCACCGGCTACGGCCTGCTGCTGGCGCTGCTGATCGCCGTCAAGGAGGTGGTGGGCAGCACCGACCGCGTGCTGTTCGCCTCGGATTACCCGTGGTACCAGCCGGCGCTGATGCGCGACCTGTTGAAGCAGGCACAGGCGTTCTCGCAGATCATGCCGCAGCCGCTGCGCATCAGCGATGACGACTTCCACAGGATCACGGACGCCAACGCGCGCCGCCTGCTGGGGATGGCCTGATATGAGCGAGGAGGTGCCTGTGATCGACCTGCCCTACACCTTCGGGATCGCGCTGCCGGGGGGCCGCCCCGACCGCTACAGCAAGCACATCGAGCGGCGGTTATCGGCGCTGCGCGGCCAGTTCGCCGATGAGGAAGCGTTCGCCGCTCTGCTCGCGGCGGGCGACCCGCTGCTGTATGAGGTCTACGAGCTGGACCGCCCCCATCTGCCGGGCGAGCTGCTGCACGGCCTCTCGATCGTGCACCCCGGCAGGGTGGGCGCCGAGTACTTCATGACCAAAGGGCACTTCCATGCTGTGCTGGAGACGGCGGAGCTGTACTACTGCCTGCACGGGGAGGGCGTGATGGTGATGGAGACGCCGGAGGGTGACTGGGCGGTGGAGCCGCTGCGCCCCGGTCATGTGTTGTACGTGCCGCCGCGCTGGGCGCACCGCTCGGTGAACACCGGCGCAGCCGGGGACCTGATCACGCTGTTCGTGTACCCCGGCAACGCCGGGCACGATTACGGCACCATCGAGCGCCAGGGGTTCCGCAAGCTGGTGGTGGAGCGCGACGGCCAGCCGCAGATCATCGACAACCCGCGCTGGCAGCCCGGCCCGGCACGGAGGGCGCCATGAACGACCTGAAAGGCTGCCGGGTGCTGGTGACGGCGACCTCGTTCGGTGCCAGCGATCCGCACCTGCGCGCCGAGCTGGAGGCACAGGTGGGCGAAGTCATCTACAACCCGGCGGGCCGCCCGCTCTCCTCGGCGGAGCTGGCCGAGCTGCTGCCGGGCTGTGACGGCCTGATCGCGGGGCTGGACCGCATCGACCGCGCCGCGCTGGCACACGCCGACCGGCTCAGGGTGATCGCCCGCTATGGGGTGGGCCTGGATAACGTCGACCTGGCCGCCGCCCGCGAGAGGGGCATCGTCGTCACCAGCACGCCGGGGGCCAACGCGGGCGCGGTGGCCGAGCTGACCATCGCGCTGATGCTGGCCCTGGCGCGGTCGCTGCCCGCCAGCAGCGCCGCCGTCAAAGCCGGGGAATGGCCGCGCGTCTCCGGCGTGGCGCTGGAGGGCAAGACGGTGGGCCTGCTGGGGCTGGGCGCAATCGGCAGGGGGGTGGCGCGGCGGCTGGCCGGGTTCGGCTGCCATCTCATCGCCCATGACCCCGCGCCCGATCACGCCTTCGCCGCCGCGCAGCACGTCGAGCTGGCCCCCCTGCAGGAGGTGATCGCGCGGGCGGACTTCCTCTCGCTGCACGTGCCGCTGCTGCCGGAGACGCGCGGCATGGTGGATCGCGCCTTCCTGAGCCACATGAAGCGCGGGGCCTTCCTGATCAACACGGCGCGCGGCGAGCTGATCGACGAGGGGGCGCTGCTGGAGGCGCTGCAAAGCGGCCACCTGCGCGGGGCCGGGCTGGACACGTTCCGGCAGGAGCCGCCCGGCGCGGATCACCCGCTGCTGGCGCTGCCGCAGGTGATCGCCACACCGCACAGCGGATCGCACGCCGACAGCGCCACCAGCGCGATGGGGCGGGCCGCGCTGGATGACTGTCTGGCGGTGCTGGCGGGCCGCGAACCGGCGCACCCGGTCGGCATTGAATGAGCGCGAGAGCATAGAAAGGGCTGTGTGTGGATAAAGAGACGGTGCTGAACAGGTTGCACACCATCGGGCTGGTGGCGGTGATCCGCGGCCCCTCGCCTGACCTGACCCTGCGGATGGTCGATGCGCTGGTGGAGGGCGGCGTGACGGGGATCGAGATCACCTATACCACGCCCGATGCCGCCTCGGTGGTGCGGGCGCTGGATCAGCAGTACGGCAGCCGCATCCTGCTGGGCATGGGCACGCTCACCGAGCCGCACCAGCCCGATGAGGCGCAGGAGGCGGGGGCGCGCTTCCTGGTCAGCCCGCACTGCGAGCCGGAGCTTATGGCCCGCATGGTGGCGACCGGGCTGGTGGTCATGCCCGGCGCGCTGACGCCCACCGAGATATTCCAGGCGCACCGGCTGGGCGCGGATGTGGTCAAGGTGTTCCCCGGGTCGCTCGTCGGCCCCGGCTACCTCAAGGCGCTGCGCGGGCCGTTCCCGCACATCCGCACCATGCCCACCGGCGGGGTGAGCCTGGACAACATCAAAGACTGGTTCGAGGCCGGGGCGGTGGCCGTGGGGGCGGGGAGCGAGCTGTGCCCGCCCGCCTGGGCAAAAGAGGGGCGCTTTGCCGATATCGCACACAGCGCGGCCCTGTTCTGCCGGGCGGTTGAGGCGGCCCGCGCCGGTTGAGGCGGCAGCATGTGACACAGAGGAAGCTGACCCATGACAGATGATCAGGCCGTGCCGTATCCGGTAACGACGAAGACAAAGCCCACATTCTACTTCATCGGGGTCACTACCGCCCGATCCTCGATCATGAAGGTGTTCCCGCTGTGGATGGCCGAGCTGGGCCGCCCCGAGGTGGTGCTGGAGGGGGTCGACCTGGCGATCCACGACCGGCCTGAGGCGTACCGGAAGGCGGTGGCGCAGATTAAATACGACCCGCTGTCGCTGGGCGCGCTGGTCACGACGCACAAGATCGACCTGCTCACTGCGGCCCGTGACCTGTTCGACTACCTCGACCCCTACGCACGGCTGTGCGGCGAGGTGTCGTGCATCTCCAGGCGTGATGGCGTGCTGGAGGGCCACGCCAAAGACCCGATCAGCGCCGGCCTCAGCCTGGATGACATTATCGGCCCCGGCTACTTCGGACGCACGGGGGGCGAGGTGCTATGCTTCGGTGCGGGCGGATCGGGCGTGGCCACTGCGCTGCACGTGATCAACAAGCAGGATCGTGCGGACCGCCCCCGCCGCTTCGTGGTAGTCAACCGCTCGCAGGGGCGGCTGGACACGATGCGCCGCATGGTTGAGGGGCTGAACACCGATATCGCGTTTGAGTATATCTGCAATGCCGATCCAGCCCGCAACGACGCCATCATGGCCGGGATGCCGCCAGGCAGCATCGTGATCAATGCGACGGGCATGGGCAAAGACACGCCCGGATCGCCGGTCACAGATAAGGGGCTGTTCCCGCCAAACGGCATCGCGTGGGAGTTCAACTACCGCGGCGACCTGGACTTCATGCATCAGGCGCTGGCCCAGCGCGAGGCGCGCGGCCTGATCGTTGAGGATGGCTGGCTGTACTTCATCCACGGCTGGACGCAGGTGGTGGCCCAGGTCCTGCACATCGACCTGAGCGCCGATCTGCTGGCGCGCCTGTCTGACCTCGCGGCGATCGTGCGGCCGCCGGTCGCCGCCGGCCTGAGGCGGTAGGCAGCCTGTTGAGATGAGGTGAGGGATGTTCATCGAGCTGTCATACCCCATTGGCCCTGAGACCACCGTGCTTGAGGCGAGCCTCAGGCCACCCACCGTCACCGCCCGGTCACGGATCGCAGCGGGCGGGCACAGCAACACCAGCTACATCGAGGTCTTCGCCCACGCGGGCACGCACATCGACGCCCCCTGGCACTTCATCGAGGGGGGCCGCCAGATCATGGACTTCGCCATCGGCGAGTTCGTGTTCTCGAAGGTGCTGCTGCTCGACACCCCCTGGCACTTCATCGAGGGGGGCCGCCAGATCATGGACTTCGCCATCGGCGAGTTCGTGTTCTCGAAGGTGCTGCTGCTCGACACACCGGCGGAGGCCGGGCAGCCGATCGGGGTGGAGGCGCTCAGGCCCCACGAGGCCCGGCTGCACGGCTGCGAGGCGCTGCTGCTCAGGAGCGGCTTCAGCCGCTACCGCGTCACTGATCCGGCGCACTATGTCGAGGCCACGCCCGGCCTGTCGATCGAGGCGGCGCGCTATCTGGCGGGGTTCAGCGGGCTGCGCTGCGTGGGCGTCGATTTCATCTCGGTTGAGAACGTGAAGAAGGGCCGCGAGACGGGTTTCCCCGTGCATCACGCCCTGCTGGGCCGGCAGGAGCCGATGATCCTGCTGGAGGACGCGGACCTGGACGCGGCAGGCCAGCGGCCCATCGCGCGTCTGTATCTGTTCCCGCTGCGCATGGCCGGGCTGGAGGCGTCGCCGGTTACGGCGGTCGCCGAGGTCTGAGCGCGCGCCTGATGACACCTGAAGGCAGAATACCATGCAGCCTCCACACACCCCAAAAGAGCTGGCCGCCTACGTTGGCCGCATGCTGTTTGAGCGCCGCCTCACCGATATGTCCGGCGGCAACATCAGCCTGCGGGAGGAGGGCCAGGTCTACATCTCGCCGCGCTTCAGCGGCAGCAAACGCCACTGGCAACTCACGCCGGAGGACATCCTGCAGGGGCCGATCGACAGTGACGATCTGCTGGAGCATCCCCTGTGTTCACGCGAGACCAGGGTGCATCTCGCCATCTACCGGGAATTCCCCGATGTGAACGGCATCGTCCACGCGCACCCCTTCCACGTGCTGCCGTTCTGCGCGGCAGACCGCCCGATCGAGATGGTGCTGGAGTCGACGCAGAAGCTGGGAACGGTGGAGGTGATCAAGGCCGCCCCGGCCCACAGCCCCGACCTGGCGGCCCATGTGGTCGAGGGGCTGCGCGGCAAGGAGGCCAACATCCGCGCCCAGGCCGCGGCAGTGCTGGCCCCCAAGCACGGCATCTTCGTGGCCGGTAAAACCCTGCTTGCCGCCCTCGATGCCACCGAGCGCATTGACTGGAACGCGTGGTGCATCCTGGCGCGCGGCATGCTCCCTGCGGAGAGACTCCCCTATGTTTTTGACCGTGACGCCTAACCCGGCGCTGGACCGGGTGATCACGATCGAGGCGTTCCGCCCGGAGACGGTGATGCGCGCCAGCCATGTGGTGACGAGCGTGGGCGGCAAGGGCATGGACGCCTCAGTGGTGCTGCGGGCGCTGGGCGTGCCGACCACCGCACTGGGCTTCACGGCGGGCCTCAGCGGGGCGCAGCTTGCCGACCTGCTGGACCGCTACGGGATCGGCGCGGACCTGATCCCCGTGGAGGGCGAGACGCGCATCGCGCACGTCATCGTCGAGACGGCGCACGCGCGTCACAGCCACGTGATGACCGGCCAGATACGTGTCAGCGCCGCGGCGTGGGATGATCTGCTCAACCGATTCCGGCGGCACCTGCCGGGCGCGCAATGGGCCATCGCCGGGGGGTCGCTGCCGGAGGGCGTGCCGGTCTCGTGCTATCGCACGCTGGTCGAGATGGCCCACAACGCCCACAGGCCGATCCTGATCGACTGCGCGGGCACGCCTGCACTGGAGGCGCTGGAGGCCCGGCCCACCATCCTCAAGATGAACCGCCGTGAATACGCCGAGACCTTCGGGACGGGCGAGCTGTCACTGAGCGCGCTGCGGGCGCACGGTGCGGCGCTGGTCGAACGGGCGGGCCTGCCGGCGCTGATCCTGACGTGCGGCAAAGATGGTATCCTGGGGCTGACGCCCGACGGCCTGTGGCTGGCAGCTGCCCCCCCGCAGCGGCAGGTCAACGCCGCGGGGGCCGGGGATGCCGTCTCGGCGGCGCTGGCGTGGCGTCTCGCTGAGGGCGATGCATGGCCGGAGGCGCTGTGCTGGGCCGCCGCTGCAGGCGCTGCCGTGGTGCTCACCGAGGGTACGGCGGACTGCCACCTGGCCGACATCCGCCGCATCCTGGCGGATACGGTTGTGCAGGCCCACCTCTCTATCTGAGCGCCGCCGGTGTACAATAGGGGCAGCACCCGCAGCGCTGCCCCCACCGCCGCCCCGTGCCCCCTCGCGCAGCGCCTCACACAGGAGCAAACAGATGGCCACAACAGGGATGACTCTCAACGACCTGCTCGACGATCCGGACATCACGCAGATTGTCATCAACGGGCCAGGCCAGGTATCGATCCGGCGCGGGGCGGGGTTGGAGGCAGCCCCTGTGCGCTTTGGGGGTGAGGCCGACCTGCTCAGGGCAGTCGGTGCGTTGCTGAACATGGAGGCAGACGCACCCGGCGGGCTGCCCCCGGAAGCGCACCTGGCGGGCGGCTGGCACATGGAGATCGCCATGCCCCCCGCTGCCCCCGATGGCCCGGTGATCATCCTCCGGCGACTGCCCACCCCCGCCGACGCAGAGCAGCGTCTGCTGGCGGTGGGCACCCTGACGCCGCCCCTGGTGGAGTTCCTCAGCGCCTGTGTCACCGCCCGGCTGAACCTCATCGTGTGCGGGAACAGCCGACCGCTGACCGCGGCCCTGCTCAGCACACTGGCGCGGTACATCCCGCCGGGTGAGCTGGTGGTGAGCGTGGAATGGCAGCCGACGCTGCGACTGGATCGGGAACACCTGATCCGGCTGATCTACGCCCCGGGGGATGAGGAGACGGGTCAGCATGCCGGCATGCGGGAGCTGATGTGGAAGGCGCAGCGCCTGAACCCGGATCGTCTGATTGTTGGGGAGCTGCGGGGCGGCGAGGCGCTGGACCTGCTGCAGGCGATGATGACCGGCTTCGACGGGTCGATGGGCGCGGTACACGCCAGCGGCGCACGCGATGTGCTGGGCAGGCTGGAGATGCTGTGCAGCGCCTCAGGGGCGGGGTATGCGGTGCTGCATACACGCCGCCTGATCGACGGCGCGGTCAAGCTGATCGTCAGCGTGCAGCGGCTGGGGGATGGCTCGGAGCGGGTGACGCAGGTGACCGAGGTGCAGGGCATAAGCGGGGATGTGAACGTGCTGGTGGACCTCTTCACCTTCCAGCAAAGCGGGTATGCCGCCGGGCGCATCGAGGGGGAGATCAGGCCGACAGGCATCCGGCCCCAGTGCATGATGCGCCTGGATGAGGCGGGGATACGGCTCTCGCCGGAGATCTTCCGCGTGCCGGGGAGGCCTGGCCGCTGAGGATCATGATCGCGGGCGGCAGATGCCCGGCGATCCCTGTACGAGTTTTACAACCTCCTGACCGGTCACTCGTATAGAGTATGAAGGCCGGATGCACCGGGCCACCTGACCACTACATGAAGGGACAATCACTATGAGCGCAACAGAGAGGGAAACCCTCAGCCCGGCGGCGCGGGTGCTGGAGATCGCCATTGTGGCGATGATGCTGTTCCTGTTCGCCTTCCTGCTGACCCACCAGTTGAGAGGCACGGGCTTCTTCACAGACAGGTTCGGGCCGTTTGAGATGTTCTGTCTGTACGGGCCGATCGGGCTGGCGCTTGTCGCACCCCTTGCCCGCGCGCTGACAGGACGCCGCAGCGCGGCCTGGCCGGTCGAGGCGGCGACGAGCCTGTTCCTGGCGGCGGGGTCGCTGTGGCTGGCGATCCGCTTCCCCTTCGATTTCCCACACCTGGCCGACGTGCTGCCCGCCGGGATCCGCTTCCTGCTGGCCTGGGTCACCACCGGCATCGGCAGGGCGCTGCTGATCTTGCAGGTGGTGATCGGCCCCCTCTCGGCCCTTACCGTCGCCCGCAGGAACATCAAGGGCGTAGCCTGACCCACCGGCTTCCTCTTGCTGCCTGTCAGCGGTCCGGGGCATCTGATTGGGGCGCCCCTCGCCTGATGACCAGCCCTCATGTCGATTCTTCATCCTGCCAGCTGGTGGGCGCTGCGTCGCCCTGTATGTTGTATAGACATCTTGACATCCTGAAAAAATCTGTGATAGACTGAAAACTGTAAGGCGGCCTCCAGCTCAACGGAAGTGGTTATGATCCCCGATCTGATGAGCCTCCCCCCTGACTCAGGGTATACCTTCCAGCCCATGCGCGAGAGCCTCGCGGTAGCATGTGGCGAGCTGGAGGCCGTGGCCTTCAACCGCCTGCGGAAAGCCTGGGAGCAACCCGCACAGCGTCCCCGTCGCGCTGACTGGCTGTCTTATCAGTCCCGCCTTTACCCTGATAATACAGTTGTGGTGCTGCACAAGGGGCATGTTATCGCGCTTAACATGGTTCATCAGTGGGGGTCGCTTGGCTGGGTAGGCCCTGTCGCCGTCGATCCTGATCATCAGGGGCGTGGGCTAGGCCCTGCGCTCATGCGCTGGTCGCTCGACCGGCTGCGTGCGCTCGACTGCCTCACCATTGGCCTGGAGACCTGGGCACATAACCTGGCCAACATCGGCCTGTATATCAAATCGGGTTTCAATATCGGCCCCATCGTCTGCGTGCTTGAGAAATCGCTGACGTCCGGCAGGACCGATTTCAATGCTGTGCCCCTCTTCGACATAACGGATCGCCGCGCCATTCTGGCCAGGCTGCGGGCGCTGTGGGATCAGATCGCGCCCGGCCTGGATTACTTCCCCCTGATCGATACCCTCCAGACGCTTGGCATGGGTGATGGGTTCTTCTGGGGTGATGAAGATCGGCCTGATGCCGCTGCCATTGTGCGCTTCGCCTCGTATGCTGAGGAGCCGCCGCCCGATTTCGCCAGCGTGGAGGTGCTGACCGCTCGCCCCGGTGAGGAGCACTGGCTGGATACCTGGCTGGCCGACCTTGAGGCGCTGGCCCGCAGCGCAGGCAAAACGGCTCTGCGCATTTCGCTCAGCAGCATCCACGCGGCGGGGCTGCGCCGCCTGCTGTTTGATCTGGACTACCGGCTGATCAAGACACGCCTGCGTATGTACGCAGCCCTCCAGCCGGTAGCGCCTGATGCGATCAACTATCTGAGCTATTCGGTGTAAGGGGTAAACCGGTGGCTGACTACGCGATTGGCGTCGATATTGGCGGCACCACTATCAAGCTTGCGGTGGTCGATCGGCTGGGCCTCATCCACATGCGCGACGCCATCCCCACGGCGGGTGATTCTGATGCGCCTGCGCTGGTGAGGCGCATGGGGCAGGCAGCCCTTGCGCTGCGTGAGCGGGCCGAAGCAGACGGCTTCCCCATCGCGGGCATTGGCTTCTGCGTCCCTCACTTCTCGGAGGGCAGCGAGTGGTTCCAGCGCCAGACGAACAACATCCCCATCCTTGAGGGCTTCCCCATGTATGCCCCACTGGCCGAGATGCTCGGCCCCTCTCTGGCCGTCGCCAACGACATCAGCGCGGCGGGCATTGCCGAGCACATGTTTGGCAAGGGCCGCGATGCGCAGCGCATGCTGTTCATGGCCATCGGCACCGGCATGGCCACCTGTCTCATCACCGAGGACGGCCTGGTGCAGTATACGTGGGGGTCCACCGGCGACACCGGCATGATCATCGTTGACCCGCTGGGCGCCGCTGACTGCACCTGCGGTGGGCGCGGCTGCCTGGAAGCCTACGCCGGTGGATGGGCCATCCGCAGGCGCGCCCTTACCGAAGTTGAGCGCGGGAAAAAGACGCTGCTGGCTGATATGCTGGCTGAGCGCGGCGATCTGCAGGCCAGGGATGTCGCTGAGGCCGCCCGCGCTGGTGATGCCGTCGCTATTGATATTTTCGAGCAGGTCGGGTTCTATCTGGGGGTGGCCTTTTCCTCCTTCCTGCACATCTACATCCCCACCCTCATTGTGCTGGGCGGGGGGGTGTCGCAGGCCGGCGATCTGTTTCTGGGGGCGATGCGCCGCACCATGAACCGCCTGGCCAGCCCCTGGTTCCTGTCCCGGCTGACCGGCATCGAGCTGTCCGCCCTGGGGAAGGACGGCGGTGCGATCGGCGCTGCCACGGTCATTCTTTATCCGGGCAAATATCTGCCCGTTGAGCAGCATTAGCAACAGCATAACAGGGCCACAGCCCGGCGCTGAAGCACCGGGTGGGGGGCGAAACTGCCTCGCCCTGTCTGAGATCGGTTGGTCAGCAAATATGAAAAATTCGGGTGTTGGCACAGCATGGTGAAAGGGGGGGACATCGATAGTCTGGAGACCATACGGCCCATGCCGGTACAGGCACAGTGTTGTTTTTGCGGTGAATCGATTCTCCCGGGAGGAGGAAACATAATGAAGAAGTACATCATCTTTCTGTTGTTCGGGCTGCTGATCCTGGCCCTGACCGCCTGCGCCCCCACTGCCGGGGAGCCAGCCGCCGAGGAGCCAGCCGCCGAGGAGCCAATCAAGATCGCCTTCTTTGTGCCCTGGACCGAGGATGTCTGGTATGTGGCCGCCATCGAGGGCGCCCGGTCCCGTGCCGAGGAGCTGGGCTTCGAGCTGGAGGTGTTCAACGCTGGTTATGACGTTGCCACTCAGGTCCAGCAGTGGGATACAGCGATGGCGGGGCAGCCGGACGGCATCATCTTCGCCGGCGTGGACCCGCTGGCGATGGTCCCCAGTGTGGAGGCCGCCCATGATGCCGGGATCGTTGTTGTGGCCTATGACCGCCCGCTGTGGGAGACTGCCAAGCTGGATGCCCTGCTGGTGGTTGACACTGTTGGCATCGGGCGTGTGGGTGCTGAGCAGATCGTCGCCTATCTCACCGAGAAATACGGTGAGCCGCGTGGCAAGGTTATCCGTGTGCTGGGCGACCTGGCCGATACCTGGGTCACCGACATCAGCGAGGGCTGGAACCCCGTGATGCAGCAGTACCCTGATATCGAGATTCTTGAGGCCACCAGCGGCCCCTGGGAGCCGGAGCTGGCCGCCGCCAACGTTGAGCAGCTCCTGCTCACCAACGACGACGTGGACGCCATCTTCGTCGACAGCGACTGGCTGTCCTCTGGCATCGTCACTTACCTCCAGCGCGAGGGCTATCCCGTGGCAGGCGAGGAAGGCCATATCTTCTTCGTGGGCGTGGGGGGCATGCCGCAGGGCCTCCAGTATCTGCGTGATGGCTACTACGATGTGCTCATCAACAACCCCATCGTCGACCTCACCAGTGTGGCCGTTGACATCACCTATGCGCTTGCCACCGGCCAGGAGCTGCCCGCCCAGTGGGTCCGCGAGGGTGCTTACTGGTCGCCTGCCACCATCTATCCGTCGCCCATCTATGGCCAGGCGCCGTTCCCCAGCCAGGAGAAGCCTTATCGCGGCCCGGTGCTCAATATGGAGAACCGGCTGATCGACGTCACTATGGCGGACGACCCCACCCTGTGGGGCAACATGGCTGGCGGTGAATAGCATTGTGAATAAGCTTAAGGCTTAAAAACCGCTGACAAACAGGCTGCTGCCCTGAGACAGGCGGGGTAGCAGCCTGTCGTAGATACCGGGGAGTTGTAACATGAGCGTCCAGGCCGGAGCACGTCCGTCACTGCCAGACCGTCTCAGGTCGCTGTGGCACCGTCCCGAATATCGCGATGCGATACTCGACAACATGATCTGGCTTATCCTGATCATCGCCTTCATCGGCTTTTCCTTCATCCCCAACTACTTCCAGCCCCGCGTGATCATCAGTATCCTGGTACATTCCACTTTTCTGGCCATTCTGGTGATCGGCGAGACACTGTGCCTTCTCACGGGCAACTTCGATCTGTCGATCGAGTCAACGCTGGCTTTCACGGCTATGTTCGCTGCCGTGCTGATGGGGACCGGGTCGCCCACCCCCGGCTGGGGAGTCAGCCCCTATATTGCGATCCCCGCCATGCTGCTGACGGGGGTGCTCATCGGTGCGTTGAACGGCGTCTTTGTCGCCAAGCTCAAGATCAACCCGTTCATCGTTACCCTGGCCACCCTGATCGTCTTCCGCGGACTGACCATCATCTTCACCCAGAGCCAGGCGGTCATCCGCTTTTCCAGGGTTTACAACTTCCCTGCCCTCACCAACATCGGCCCCATCCCGCTGCTGGTGATCATCACCCTGGTGCTGTATGCGTCCTTCTACTTCATCACCACCCACACGCTGTTCGGGCGGAGGCTGTTCGCCGTTGGCGGTGACCGCGATGCCGCGTTTGCCTTTGGCATGAAGCCCGACAACGTAGTCATCACGGCCTATGTCCTCAGCGGATTCCTGGCTGCCCTGGCGGGCTGGTTCATGTCTGCCAAGCTCGACGCTGCGCTGCCCGGCATGGCCGAGGGCATGGCTTTTGACGTGATGGCCGCCGCCGTTATTGGCGGGGTGAGCCTTCAGGGCGGCAAAGGCTCTTTGATCGGCGCCCTGGGAGGAGTTCTTCTGCTGGGGGCGATCAACGCCGCCCTGACGGTCGCCGTCGTCTCGCCCTACTGGTATCGCATTGTGCGCGGGCTGGTCATCTTCCTGGCGGTTGGCCTCGACACCCTGAAGCGCCGCCTGCGTTAAGCGAGGACATCATGGATACTTCACACCCCCTGCTGGAGATGCGGGGCATTAACAAAAGCTTTGGCGCGGTACAGGCGCTGCATAATGTCGATTTCTGTGTCTATCCCGGCGAACTCGTCGGCCTGGTGGGTGATAACGGCGCGGGCAAATCCACCCTCGTCAAGATCATCTCCGGTGTCGAGCGCGCCGACTCGGGCACCATCCTGTTTGAGGGCAAAGAGGTTCACATCACCAGCCCCGACGCAGCCAAGCGGCTTGGTATTGAGACGCTTTATCAAAACCTCGCCCTGATCAACAATCTGGATATGGTCGCCAACATGTTCCTGGGCCGCGAGCGGACCATTCCGATCCTGTTTGGGGCGATCAAAATCCTCAAGCAGCGCGAGATGGAGCGCGAGACGATCGAGCTGCTGGAGCGACTCAAGATCAACCTCGGCTCCGTTCGCGAGAAAGTCGAGGTGCTGTCAGGGGGCCAGCGCCAGGCTATCGCCCTCAGCCGGGCGGTGGGCTGGGGCAAGAAGCTGGTGCTGCTCGACGAGCCGACCGCTGCTCTCGGCGTCCGTGAGTCAGGCCAGGCGCTTGATCTGATCCGCCGCCTTAAGGATCATAACGTCGCGGCGGTGTTCATCAGCCACAACCTTGAGCATGTCTTTTCTGTTGTTGACCGGGTGGTCGTGCTGCGCCGTGGGCATATCCGCGGCGAGCGTAAGATACGCGACGTCGTGGGCGACGAGATCGTATCGATGATCACCGGCTCCAGCGAGCTGCAGAAGATGGAATTCAGCGACGCCGGCCCGGAGAACGGCGAACGCTAGAGCGTGTTAAGAACTTCCTTCAGGCTACTCCATGCCTGAAGAGACCTCACCCTCACGCCTCGCTGCGCCCGGCGCTTCCCCCTCTCCACGCGTGGAGAGGGGGTGACGGACCGAAGGGCCGGTGAACCGCCGGTTCAATGGGGTGAGGTGGCCGTCAGGCACGATGCCGTGTCAGAGTAGCTCATAACAGCCTCCAGGCTGGCTGGCGCGCGTCCACCACCCCCACAGGGGGATAGCCCGGTGCTTTAGCCGGGACCAAGTCCTTATCCTGCTTTTTGAAAGGCGGATCGCCCAATGGCTGCGCAGTACCACATGATTGGCTATATCCACGAGGGCGCGGATGCCCTCCGGCGCACACTTGCCGACAACGAAGAGGCGGTGCTGACGCTGGCCGCTCGCGCCCGTGAGAGGGGGATCCGGCGGCTGGTGGTGAGCGGCCTGGGCAGCTCGTATACCGCCGCCGTCATGTCGGCCCCGATGTTTCGCTACCACAGCCCCCTCCCCGTTCATGTCCTGCCCGCCACCGACATCGGCCTCTACGCGGATCGTCTTGTCGATGAGCACAGTCTGGTGGTCGTCATCTCACGCTCCGGTGAGCGCGGCTGGGTGGTCAATGCTCTCAAGGATGCCACAGCCCGTGGTGCGCTGGGCGTGGCCATGACCGGTGTGGTCGACAGCCTGCTGGCCCGGCATGGCCAGGTCACCCTGCTCACCGCCGAGGGGCCGGAGATCACCTTCCCCAAGACCAAGAGCGTGATCGCCTGTGCCGGCCTGCTGATGCGCCTGGCGCTGGCCCTTGCCGCGCCCGATGATGCTGCCGCTGGGCCGCGCCTGGCCGCGCTGCGGGCCGCCCCTGATGTCATCCGCCGCGTGGTTGAGTCTGCTGAACCGCAGATCCGCGACCTGCTGCCCTTCATCGAAAAGCACCACACCCTGCTGGTGTGCGGTACGGGGAGCAACTACGGCGTGGCGCTGGAGGCTGCCGTCAAGGTGCAGGAGGCCGCCTATGTCACCACCCATGCCGATGACACCGGCGATCTGCTGCACGGCCCGCTGGGGCCACTCAGCGCCGACTGGCTGCTGGTGCCGCTTATCACCGCCTATGATCTGGCCCTCAGCCGCGAGCTGCTGGCGCTGGCCCGCACGCTGGGCGGGCATACGCTCAGCATCGTTGGCCCTGGCCTTGACCTGGCGGGCCTTTCCGATTATGCCCTTGTCCTGCCCGATGCGGTGGATCCGCTGATGGCGGCGCTCGTGTACTTGCCGCCCATCCAGCTCCTCGCCTACTACTGGACGCTGGTGAAGGGCATGAACCCCGACGCCCCCGACTTTATGGACGCCATGCTCGCGGCCATCCTGCCGCCCAACCGTGAGGAACCCGAACGACGTAAGGAGTAGCATATGCCACACAGGCTTGATGATCTGGGGATGAAAGGTGGTCTGATCGTATCCTGCCAGGCTGCACCGGGCGCCCCCCTGCATGGATCGGCTTATATGGCCGCTATGGCCCGCGCGGCTGAGATGGCGGGCGCGGTCGGCATCCGCGCCGATGGCCCGCTGGATATCGCCGCTATCAAGGGCGCCGTCAGCCTGCCCATGATTGGCATCTATAAAATCCGCCTGCCCACTCAGCATAAACGGGTCTACATCACGCCCACCTTCGAATCCGCCGCCGAGATCGCCGCGCTGGGCAGCGAGGTCATCTCGCTCCATGTCCTGCCGGATTATGACGCTGACGTGGAGGCGCTCAAGACGCGCATCCGCCGCATCAAAGCGGAGCTAGACGTGCTGGTCATGGCCGACATCGCCACCGTCAGGGATGCCGAGTTCGCCGTTGAGCACGGCGCAGATATCGTGGCCACCACCTCGGCCCGCTATGCCTGGCCCGATGAAAAGATACCCGGCCCGGCCATCTCGCTCATCCGTGACCTGGTGCGCGCGGTGCCGGTCCCCGTCATTGCTGAGGGGCATTTCAAGACGCCTGAGCAGTGCGTTGAGGCGTTGGAGGCCGGGGCCTATGCGGTCGTGGTCGGTACGGCCCTTACCGCCCCGGAGGTCGTGATGGCTGAGTTCGTGCAGGCGATGGCCCGGGCCGGTGGATGATGGCGGCCTTTCCTCCGTTTGAGATCCGCCCCTTCACACCCGATCGCCTCGACGAGCTGCTGGCGCTGGTCAATCAGGCCATCGCTGGCCGTCGTGAGGCGGTGACCGTCACGCCAGAGGCATTCACCCGGCGTGTGCTCGATCACCCCGGCTTCGACCCGTCGGGGCTGCTACTCGCCGTCTCGCCCGATGGCGCGCTGCTGGGCGCTGCTCATGCGTTGGTGCCGCCCCTTCACATCGCGCACTATGCGCGCCTCGCCGGGCAGGGGTTCATCTTCGGCCCCTATGTGTCCGGTGCGGCGCGCGGGCAGGGTGTTGGGCGCGCGCTGCTCGCTGAGGCCGAGGGGTGGCTCTCGGCCCGCGCCGAGGTCGCCCTGATGCACGGCCTCAGGTCGCCCTTCTATCACACCCAGGAGGGGCCGCGCCAGCCTTACTGCGGCTCCACCGAGGTCATGGGCCTCACCGCCGACGATCACGCCCTGCTCGCCTTCCTGCATGATGCGGGGTATCAGCCCATTGAGGAACGCGAGGTCTCCATGTCGGCCCTGCTGCGCCCCCTGGAGGTGCCCGATCGCATCCCCGCTGATCTGCGCGTCGTGCGCGTGACCCCCGATCGACCCTGGCCCGGCCCGGTCGCCTGGGTCGTGGGCTGCGCGGGGGGCTACGGCTACGATCGTTACCGCCCCATGGCCGCTTATGACACCTATGCGCTGGCCCACGGTGAGACGATCGTGGGGCACTGCCAGTGGTATCCCATGCGCCGCGTGGGCCGGGCCGCCCTGTTCGACCTGCGCGTCGACCCGTCCTTCCGGGGGCGCGGGCTGGGGCGGCTGGTGCTGCACGGCGCGCTGGCCGCGATGGCGGAGTCCGGCTATCGTGAGGCCGAGCTGCATACCAGCCCACAGCGCAACACCGTTGCCTATGCCATGTACCTGCACTACGGCTTCCGCGAGGTGGCCGAGTGGGTCATGCTGCGCAAGCCGCTGCGCTGATCCCCTGCCTGTCAAGAAAGCGAGATCGCTATGGCTTGCCTGTTGATCACCGGCGAGGCGCTCTACACGCCGCATCAGCGCTATGCACCCGGCGCACTGCTCGTCGAGGGCGCGCGCATCGTTGCTGTGGGCCGCCCCTCCGAGGTTGCCGCGCTGACCGCGGACGCCGAGACCATCGATGTGGGCGGCGCGCGCCTCATCCCCGGCCTGATCGATCTGCATATCCACGGCGTCGGCGGCAGCGATGTTAACGGCGCGTCGCTGGAGACGGTCATCGGCCTGCTGCCGCAGCATGGCGTCACTGCCTTCATGCCCGCCGCCTATCCCGTCGGGCCAGACACCCTGCCCGGCCATCTGGCCGCCATGGCCGACATCATCGAGGACCATCCCCTCGGCGCGCAGGTGGTTGGCATCCACCTGGAGGGGCCGTTCCTCAGCCCGAAGCTGCCCGGCATGGCCGATCCCCGTCTGCTGGCCCCCATCACCCGCGCGCATTTCCAGGCGCTGCAGGATGCCGCACGCGGCCACATCCGCATGGTCACCTTCGCCCCTGAGGAGGGCGAGGGGCTGGCCATCATCCCCTGGCTGGTGGAGCACGGCGTCATCCCCGTCATCGGCCACTCCGATGCCAGCTTCGATCTGGTGGGGCAGGCGGTGGCGCTCGGCCTGTGCCATGCCACCCACACCTACAATGCCATGCGCGGCCTGCATCACCGCGATCCGGGGGTGGTGGGCGCGGTGCTTTACTACCCCCAGATCATCGGTGAGCTGATCGCCGACGGGCACCACGTGCACCCGGCAGCCATGGCCATCCTGATCCGCGCCAAAGGGGTTGAGGGCGTCTGCCTGATCAGCGATGCCCAGCCGTTCGCCACGATGCCGCCGGGCCGCTACACCTGGGGGCCGTATGAGCTGGTGCTCGACGGCCACACCAGCCGCCTGGAGAACGGCACGCTGGCCGGGTCAGCGCAGATGATGAACACTATGCTGCGCGTGCTGGTTGATCAGGTGGGCCTCAGTTTCGCCGAGGCCGTCACCACCGGCACCCACGTGCCCGCCCGCGCCGCCGGGCTGAACAAGGGCCGCCTCGCAGCCGGATACGACGCGGATATCGTGGCCCTTGACGCGGACTACCAGCCCGTCCTGACCGTCATCGGGGGCCGCGTCATCCTGCGCCGCTGACCGCCCCCTCCCGCAGCCGCAGTTCGCACGACCATTCGAGCCACTCTGGGCCTCTGCCACTTGTTGATCTCCCGGCATCGCAGAGGTAGACTCCCCCCCGTCTGCGCCCCTGTCGGTGTGCTGCCCGCATACCTGCCGGGGTGACATCAGGGAGGATGGATACATGAAGATAATTCTGGTCGTCGGCGGTGTCCTGGCCGCCCTTGTTCTGTTACTGTGGCTGGGCCTGCGCATACAGCCCGCCCCCTTTGTGCCGTTCCCCGGCCAGCAGCCCGAACTGGAGACCGTCCCCCTGCCCGCCGGTCTTCCCGCGCCGGTTGAGCGCTTCTACCGCGAGCTGTATGGCGATCGGGTCCCGGTGATCGAGTCGGCGGTGATCACCGGGCGCGGCACCATGCGCATCAACGGCATCACCTTCCCTGCCCGCTTCCGCTTCACCCATCAGGCCGGGCAGGGCTATCGCCATTACATTGAGACCACCCTTTTTGGCATGCCCCTGCTCGCCGTCAACGAGCATTTCCTGAACGGCACCGCCCGCCTGGAGCTGCCCTTTGGCGTCAGCGAGGGGCCGGCAGTCGATCAGGGGGCCAACCTGGCGCTGTGGGCTGAGGCCGCATGGATGCCCGCCGTGTGGATCACCGATCCACAGGCCCGCTGGGAGCCTGTCGACGATCACACCGCGCTGCTGGTGGTGCCCTTCAACGAGGCCGAAGAGCGTTTCGTGGTGCGCTTTGAGCCGGATACTGGCATGATGGCCCTGATGGAATCCATGCGTTACAAGGGCGAGGATGACACCCACAAGGTGCTGTGGCTGAACGAGGCGCGCACCTGGACAACCGTCGACGGGAACCCCACCCCCGGCCTGACGACCGTCACCTGGCTTGATGAGGGCACACCCTGGGCCGTCCTGACCACCGAGAGCGTGATCTATAATGTGGATGTCCGTGAGTACATCGGGGCCAAAGGGCCTTAGGTGCAGGGAATATTCAAGATGTCAGATACAAACGTGAAGGCGGCAGCGGTCCTTTCCGTGATCATCATCGTCCTGATGATCGCGGCGTCTGGCGGCGGCCTTCTCCTGGATAACCTGTACCGCGACAACTTCGTGGTCACGTCCGGCTGGCTGGGCAACGATCTGGTCACGCTCTTTGCTGCCACTCCCCTGTTCATCGTGGCGCTGATCCTTGCGCTGCGCGGCTCATCCCGTGCCTATCTGCTCTGGATGGGCATGCTCGACTACACGCTCTACAATTTCGCCTTCTACCTGTTTGGCTCCGTCCTGAACAGCTTCTTCCTGATCTACACGGCGCTGTTCGCGCTGTCGATCTTCGCCATGATCTTCGGCCTGGCGGCGCTTGATGTGGAGGCGCTGGCCGGGGAGTTCAGCGCCAAGACGCCGGTCAGGGGCATCGCTGTGTGGATGGCGCTGGTGGCCATCTTCCTCGGCGGGTTCTGGATCGCGCAGTCGCTGGGCTATGTGTTCACCGGCCAGGTGCCGGAGATCCTTGAGTCGGTGGACTGGCCCACCAACGTGACCGGCGCGCTTGACCTCTCGCTCGTGGTATCGATCAACGCGCTGGGGGCCGTCTGGATGTGGCGGCGCAGGCCCTGGGGCTATGTGCTGGCCGGGGTTGCTAACGTCAAGGGGGCTGTCTACATGCTGGCGCTGGCAGCCACCACGGTCACGGCGTTCCGCGCCGGTGCTGTGGAGAGCGCCGGGCTGGCCGGGCTGTGGGGCGCCATCGGCCTCGGTTGTCTGATCGCCCTGGTGCTGCTGCTGGTCAACCTGCGCCGCTGAGCGCCAGCCCGCCGGGCCGCGCCCCGCAAACAGAGGAACCTTCCTCATCGCTTGCGGCAGACGTCAACCATCCTGCACGTGTTGATCCACTGTGCCTGACCCGCCCCGAAAGGTGGCCTGACACCCACGTTCACCTACGTTGGCGACCTGACCCCGCCGGAACGTGCCCGGCGGGGTGCCCTTCATGCTTTCTGAGTGTGACGCTGATCTGTTCTACTTACCCTGCCACGCTTTCAGCATCCACAGATGGCCTTCCAGCCCGTCATGGATGCCGTCCAGCAGGTTGAACGTCGTACGGTCGTTGATGGCTTCGGCAGCGGCGATGGCCTCCTTCAGCTTGTTGTTCAGTTTCACGATGTCGTCAACAATACGGGCCACCATAACCGCCCCGTCGGGCACCTCCGGGTCCTCGCTGATTACCGACTCGTCGAGCATGTGCGCCAGCGTGTGCAGGGGCGTGCCCTCCAGCCCCACAATGCGCTCGGCGATCTGGTCGATCACATCGCCAACCTGTGTGTAAATCTCCTCGAACTTCAGATGCAGCTCGAAGAACCGTTCCCCTTTAACATTCCAGTGATAATGGCGCAGCTTCTGGTAGAAAACCGTGAAGTCTGCCACCAGCCCGTTGAGATGGGAAATGGTGTCTTTTGACATAGCTTATCCTTTTCACTGCTGGCGGAATGGAATAAGGTACAGCTTACCTTTTGATTATACTATGCCGGGCGAGTCCTTTCATGTGCCAGATCACACCACCGCACAGGAGCATCATCACGCAGCACACCGCCGCAGGCCCGCCCGGCGCTGCCACCTGGGCTTGCAAACCACATCGCCGCCCGCTAGAATCTTTTATGTTGAATAGTTTGAATTAAAAATAAATGCCCGGCTGATCTGTGGTGCGGGCCCGGGGATTAAGCAGGAGACAGCAAATGAACCTGAACGGTATTCATCATGTGACATCAGTGTCGGCCCACATCGGGTTGAATCTGGACTTTTACACCCGTGTGCTGGGCCTGCGCCTGGTCAAGAAGTCCGTCAACCAGGACGATGTCAGCGCCTACCATCTCTTTTATGCGGATAAGGTCGGCAGCCCCGGCACCGACATGACCTTCTTCGACTGGCCCCGCATGCGGCCTGAGCAGCGCGGCACCGACAGCATCACCGCCACTGCCTTCCGTGTCAACGGGCGCGAGGCGCTGAGCTACTGGGCGGAGCGTCTGGCCGGGGAGGGCATCGCGCATCCCGGCATCGAGGCGATGGGCGGGCGCGCCATCCTGCGCTTTGAGGACCCCGAAGGCCAGCGCCTGATGCTGGTGGACGATCAGGGCGCGCCCTATGACGGCGAGGTGTGGGATGGCAGTGACGTGCCCACCGATTACGCCCTGCGCGGGTTTTACGCTACCCTGCTGTCTGTCCCTGCGCTGGACCGTATCGACCCGATCCTGGCGCAGGTGCTGAGCTTCAGCCCCATCGGGACCGTCCAGCACCCCGCCGGGCCGCAGGTCCAGGTCTACCGCATCGGCGCGGGCGGGCCGGGCCGCGAGCTGTGGGTCGTTGAGGAGCCGGAGCAGCCCATCGCGCGGCTGGGCGCGGGCGGCACGCATCACGTGGCGTTCCGCGTGGCCAATGACGAGGAGCAGCGTTACTGGCACGAGCGGGTGATGGGCTTCGGCCTGTATATCTCGCCCATCATCGACCGCTACTACTTCAAGTCGATCTACTTCCGCATCTCAAACGGCATCCTGTTCGAGATCGCCACTGACGGCCCCGGCTTTGCGGTGGATGAGGACGAGGAGACACTGGGTGAACGGCTGGCCCTGCCGCCCTTCCTGGAGCCGCAGCGGGCGCAGATCGAGGCCAACCTCAAGCCGATCGTCGTCCCGGCGCGCTGACGTAGAACGCAGCACGGGCCATCCCACACAGACGTGATGGCCCGTTTTTGTATCTGGCCGGTTTCCTGTTGCCGGTTTCCTACCGGCCCTCTCCCATCGTGCCGAAGACCAGGTCCCACAGCGGGGAGCTGACCCCGAAGCGTGTATCCGGGTCTTTGTAATGGTGCATCATGTGGTGGCGTTTGATGTACTTCAGCACCGGGCCGCGCATCGGGAAGTGATGGGTGGCGTAGTGCGTCAGGTCGTAGACCAGATAGCCGATGATGAACCCGGCCATCAGCGGGTTGACCCACTGTGCCGCCCCCAGCAGCATGGCCACCACCAGATAGAACAGCGCGTAGAACAACAGCGCCAGCGGGATGCTGGCAGGGAGCGGCATCACCAGCCGGGTTTTATCCTGCGGCTGGGCATGGTGCACGCCGTGGAACATGAAGAAGATGCGTTCCTGGGCAGGTGTACGTGGCTTGTAGTGGAACAGGAAACGATGCAGCAGGTACTCGGCCACCGTCCACAGGAACAGCCCGATCAGCACCCCGCCCGGGATATGCCAGGGGAAGACCGCGCCGGAGGCGTCTCTGACGGCCAGATACAGCAGGAAGGCCGTCACCGGCACCCAGATCGCCACGATCGTGATCGGGCTGATGTGCGTGAAGAACTCCAGGAAGTCAGACTTGAACAGGCGGATCGGCTCTGAGTCGGGGTTGGTGTCGATCGGCAGGGGGCTCATCTTGTCTCCTCCTTGTGCGTGGCAGTTTCCCCATTGTACCATCTGCCACCTGCCATATAAAACAAACATCCGGCCCTTTTGATGCGCCACTCCGGCCTATCCGCGTGTCCAGGCCGGCGACCGGCCCTGCACTGCCTCGATGATGTCGAGAACCAGCCCCGCGATCTCGTCCAGCTTCTGCGCGCTCACCCAGCAGGCTGTGTCGCCGGGCTGGTGGATCGCGTTGGTCAGGCCGTTCGAGTTCAGCGCGATGCTCGGCACGCCGCGCCAGGCGAAGGTCGAGTGGTTGCTCTGCGGCCAGGGGGCGGTCCACAGCATGCCGGGCCGCTGCGCCACGATCCCATCGAGCAGCCCGCGTAGCGCCTCGGACGCGCTCATCAGGGCGATGCGGTTGGTCCCCAGGCGGTGGCCGATGCCGTCCATGTTGATCGCCAGCACGATGTCGGCCATCGCCGCGCCGTGCTGCTCGACGTACATTATGTCGGTGTAGGCGTAGTACTCCTCATCGCCGAACGCGATCAGCTCCAGCCCCACGCGCAGGTCACGGCCTGCCAGGGCCTCGGCCAGCGCCAGCAGCGCGGCAACACCGCTGGCGTTGTCCCATGCCCCCGGCGTATCCTGCTTGGTGTCGTAATGCGCCATCAGCGTCACCCGCGCAGGCGAGGGGCCTTCGCGGCTCCCGATGATCGTCGCGGCCCGCCCCGGCCTGCTCTCCGTCACAATGTGCAGATGCACCTCCTCGCCCATGTGATCCAGCAGCCGCAGCCCCACCTCGGCGGGCACGGTGGCCGAAGGCACTGGCTGATCGGCGTCCTCGATGCGCGAGTCGATGGCGGGGGGGCTGAGGTTCACGGCGATCACCGCCGCCGGGCCGCGCTCGATCAGCAGCCGGTTGATGCGCTGGTCGCGCTCGGCGTTGTACACCTTGCAGTTCAGCGGGATCAGCGGCTCTGCCGAGAGGTCTCCGTAGAGCAGCAGCACCTTGCCGCTGATGTCGATCCTTTCCAGCTCGGCGAGCGTGCTGGCGCTGACCAGCGGCGCGCGCACGTCGCACGCCGGGGAGAAGACGTTGGCCACCGCGGGCAGGCGCTCCCCCGCCAGTGTGAGTGCGGTCTCGCCATGATGCCAGTCCACGCAGTCGAAGCCGATCTCATGGCGGCGCAGCCCGGCGGCGTCGAAGGCCCGCCGGATGTGCTCGGCTGCCTGGTGGTACCCCGCCGACCCCGCCGGGCGCGGCCCGATCGTCTCGCTGAGCAAGATCAGATGCTCCCATGCGCTGCTATGCTGCGGTGTCATCCTGTCGAACCCTCCGGGTATTAAGTTCGTGAATCAAGCAGGCCGGGGAGATCATACCCCGGCCCGCCCACTGCCGCTGCTTACAGGTTTCTGGTGCGCTTGAGCTGGCTGATACGCTGGATCAGCTTCAGGATCGCCACCATGAACAGCAGCATGAAGACTGCGCCTACCACCGAGAACTCATCGAAGGGGGGCGCGATCAGAAGGGCTATGTACACCGGCATGATCACGACCAGTGAACCCAGCAGCCGCCGGTACTTTTGTATCTTCGACTCAGGGTCGGTGTAAATCTGGGGATCCTCACCGGCAGCAGCTGTCCTGCGGAAGTACTGCCAGTTCCCCATCTTGCCCATATGCTCCCATCCGGCATCGCGGAAGAGCTGCAGGTACTCCTCATACTTTTCACCCCTTGTCATGGTGAAATCCATCCGGTAGGCAACATCCTTCGGCTCCCCGCGCTGAAACCTGTAGATGCCGGGCACTTTTATCGATATGAGATGCCAGCCCCGGTTGGCCATTGCCCGCAGCCAGGCTTCCTCCTGCTCATCCTGCCATGCCCAGAACACTTTGAGCTTCGTCATCACTTCTGCTGTCATATCAGCCTCCGTCGGTGCCCGGTGAATGCCCGCTGTCACGTTCGCCCAGGGCCTCCTGCCCGCAGCGAACCATCATCTCCAGCCGCCGGATTTGCGCCCGCAGCACCTCGCGCCCTTTCTCGGTGAGCACATAATACTTGCGGCGGTCCTCCTGGCCGTGCATCACGATCAGCTTCTCAGTCTCCAGCGTGGTGAAGGCCCCGTACAGGGTGCCCGGCCCGACGCTGATGGCTCCCCCGCTCATCTCCTCGATCTTCTGCATTACCCCGTAGCCGTGCAGCGGCTCGACCAGTGCCGCCAGGATGTAGAAGGTTGCCTCGGAGAGGGGCAGGTACTTATTGAGAGTCGCTCTTGCCATAGTCTGCTGCCTTTTACCCGCTATATCGTCACGCGATATATCGCTCATAGATATATTATCACACGATATATCGGCTGTCAATATATTGGCCCGGTATCCACCCGGATTTCGCTCCCCCTCACATCGACCGCGGCGTTTTGCAGTAGAATAAGGGCACCACCCGTGTCGCACTCAGGCCGGGCGGCGGGAACACATCACAGCACCGGAAGCAGCGGATACCGGCGTTCAACCATCATGGACAGGCGCCCATGACCATACTCCTGCCTTCCCACACCGCGATCGATCTCACCCCTGGCTTCCAGCTTGGGCATTACACCCTGCTGGAACGCATCGGCAGGGGCGGTCAGGCGATGATCTGGTCAGCGTGGGATCACGACCGGGGACGGGTAGCGGCCATGCGTCTGATCCCATCCTCCCCCGGCTTTCAGGAGTCCCCCGATTACCACGCGTTCGAGCGCGAGGCCCACCTGATTGCCAGCCTGTCGCACCCCCATATCCTGCCCCTGTATGAGTTCGGCTCGGCGGCGGGCTATCACTTCTTTGTGGTGCGTTACATCTCATCCGGCTCCATCGCCGACCTGCTGGAGGAAGGCCCCCTTGCGCCTGATACAGCTCTCCAGTTGCTTGCCCAGGTCGTCTCCGCGCTGGAGTACATCCACCGGCGCGGCATTGTGCACCGCGATCTCAAGCCCGGCAATGTGCTGATCGACGCCCGCCTGCACGCTTACATCTCTGACTTCGGCCTCGCGCGCGACCTGCCCCAGGTGACGGCAGTGCTGCACACCGGCCACGGCACCGCCCCCTATGCCCCGCCGGAGCAGCATCTGCGCAGCCGCATCACGCCCCGCTCGGATGTGTACAGCCTGGGCGTGATGATCTACGAAATGCTGACCGGCGATCTGCCCTGGGAGGGCGATATCTCACTGGCGCTGCAGCAGATCAACGCCGGTGCCCTGCTCCCCGATGCCCATATCCAGAACCCCCTGCTGCCCCACGCCCTCAGTGATGCGCTGCGTCAACTCACCGCTGCGAACCCCGACGACCGCCCCGCTTCGGCGCGCGAGGCGTTTGAGATGGTTTGCGCTGCCTTTGGGCGCGAGGGGGATATGCTCCTTGCCGGGGTCAGGGAAGCGCCCGATGAGGTCAGTGATGCGGAGGATGCGGCGGAGCTGCTGGCCCGCTATCTCGACCGGCAGGATCCGCTGGGGCCGCGCTTCTTCGTCAGCCTGACCCATTTCGCGCTGATCAACGCCGCCTGCTCCGGGCTGACGTGTTGCGGCCAGCCTCTTGACGCACGCGGGCGGGCCTTTATGCTGCGCGGCGCACTGCTGCATGACTATGAATTTGACACCTGGTGGGGGCGTTTGGCCGGCGATCAGGAGACACGCGGCGCGGTTGCCAGCCTGATCCTGACTCTTGAGGATGACATCAGCGTCGATCGCGTACTGGCGGTGCTGGCCTCCACCCGACCCGGTGAGCGTGTGGTGCTGGGGCCGCGTGCACTGGCCGAGCTGGTGCAGCTTGCCGCCCGCGCTCGCACCTCCCGTCAGCGTGCGGACGCCCTCGCCGCGCTGGAGTGCACCATCCCTGATGCACAGCAGTGGCAGCCTGAGGGCATTGGTCGGGGCAGCGATCTGCTGCTGGCTGAGATGGCGCTCAGTGAGCAGCCTGAGGGCCAGCGCGCTGCCCGGCTGATCGGTCGGCTGCGCAGCGAGACAGCGCTGGCACACCTGCTGGAGCAGGGGGCAGAGGATGGCCGCTTCTGGCCCGCGCTGGTCGCCATCCTCAAGACGGCGGGGAACCTTCCCCCCTCGATCCCGCGCGGCCTGCGGCTGAGAGCCTCCGCCCGGCGGCTTCAGCAGAGCCTGATCCAGGAGGGGACGGCCCGGCTGTGGGCGCAGGCGTTGATCGGGCTGGCGGCCGGGCTGCTGGTGGCCCTGCTCATGCTGGGCGGGGTGTTCAGGCCCCTGGACCTGCGGCTCAAGGATGCGCTGTTCACCAGCTATCCGGTCAGCGATATCATCACCATCGTGGCCATCGATGATGCCAGTCTGGATCAGTTTGGCCGCTGGGAGGACTGGCCGCGCGCGCTCCACGCCCGCCTGATCGAGCAGCTTGATGCGGCAGGCGCGCGGGTCATCGCCTTTGACGTGGTGTTTGCCTCAACCCGTGAGGATGACGCAGACCTCGCCGCTGCGATGCGCGAGGCCAGAAATGTGATCCTGCCGCTGGTGGGGCAGGGTGATGCGCTGCTCGATACGCCGGGCCGGGCGCGCTACCTGGCGGGCATCTGGCCGCAGGCGGGGCTGGCCGGAGCGGGGGCTGCCCTGGGGCATGCCAATGTGCTGCATGACCCCGACGGGGTGATCCGCCGCCTGCCGGCGCTGATCGAGGTGGAGGGCAAGCGCTATCTCAGCCTGCCACTGGCTGCGATCGACCTGTATGTGACCGGCGCGGCGGGCGCCCCTGAGGCGGCAGCCGGGGGAGCTTTGCGCGTAGGTGGGCGTCAGGTCCCCGTCAGCCCCTTCAGCGAGATGACCATCAACTATGCCGGGGGGCCGTCCTCGCTCGATCATCAGACCTTCCACATCATCAGCTATGCTGATGTGCTGGCCGGGGACTTCGACCGCAGCCTGATCGAGGGCAAGATCGTGCTGGTGGGCGTGATGGCCACCGCCGAGCCGGACAGCTACCTGACGCCCGTCAGCCGGGCGGGCCGCCCCATGTTCGGTGTTGAGATACTGGCCAACGCGCTGGAGACGGTGTGGGCACGCCGCTTCATCCAGCTCCCGCCTGCCTGGGCCGAGGTGACCGGCCTGCTGGCGCTTGGCCTGATTGCCGGGCTGCTGCTGCGTGGGCGTCCCTGGGTAGGCCTGCTGCTGGTGGCTGCGGCGCTGATCGCCTACTTCCTGCTCGCCATGCTGCTGTTTGAGGTGGGCGTGCTGATCAGCCTGCTCTATCCTTACCTGGTCATCACCCTGGCCCTCATCGTTGTCACCAGCTTCCGTTACTGGCTGGAGGTACGCGACCGGCGCAGAATACTGAGGCTGTTTGAGGCGCGGGTCGCGCCTCAGGTGGCACAGGCCGCGCTCGATGCCGTGCGCCGCGGCGAGATCAACCTGGGCGGCCAGGTGCATGAAGTCACCGTCGCCTTTGCCGACATGCGCAACCTGGCCCGCTTCAGCGAGACTCACACCCCTGAGGAAGTCATGCAGGTGGCCAGCACCTTCCTGAGGATGGTAGCCGGGGTCATCCTGGAGCACGAGGGCACGCTGGCGCATCACGAGGGTGACCGGACGATGGCGATCTTCAACGCGCCAGTCCCGCAGCCAGATCACGCGCTGCGGGCTGCCCGCATGGCCCTGGCGACGCGCGCGCGCGTGGAGGACTATCTCGCCACGCTGCCGCCCGATCACCCCTTCCATGAGATCGGCTTTGGTTATGGCATCTACACAGGCCGCGCGATTGTGGGCTATACAGCATCAACGCAGCGCCGGGAGTATACCGCCCTGGGCGACACCATCAGTATAGCGGCTCGCCTCACCGACATGGCGAGGCCGGGCCAGATTCTCATGGGAGCTGCCACGTATGAGCGAATAGCCCGTTCTGTGGTAGCGGCGGCCCTGCCCACCATCGCCCTGCGCGGCAGGGTGGCGCCGATTGAGGTGTACGAGCTGGTCGAGGTGATCGATGATCGGCCCCCGCCTGAGCCCCAGGGGCCGGATACGCGTAAGCTGGTCATCCAGGGCTGATAGCAGGGTGCGTCAGGGGATGATGATCTCCTCGTCGTCCTCATCCTCGCGGAAGCGCCGCCACAGCGGGAACCACAGGCCCAACCCCAGCGCCAGCAGCCCGGTGATGAGCAGCAGCCAGCGCATGGCCGGGATGCAGGTCAGCGTTGCCCCGAAGATCACCACACAGCGATCGCCGATCATCTGCAGGCCATCCAGACCGGGCATCTCCGGCTGCGGGGCGGATGGCCCCACGATGCCGGGCTCGGGTCGCGGCGCGGGTTCCTTCCCGGCGTCCGGCGCGCCTGCCTCCCCTTCCTGAATGGCGATATACTGGCACGCTGTGATCCCCTCGATCTGATCGGCGCTGGCCGTGCCGCAGCTTGACACCTGGCCCTGCGCCTCCGCGTCCATCAGCGCCTGCACCTCGATCACCACGGTTTCGCCCGGCCCCAGGCTGCCCACCAGCCATTCGATACCCCCGGCGGTCACGCTGAGCTGTCCGCGTGAGATGGTCACCAGCGTCAGCGCGGCGTCCCCACCCAGCGCATCCACCAGCATCACCTCGTTCAGCGTCACCGTCCCGGTGTTGCGGAGGGTCGTGGTGAAGATGACCACGCCGCCCGGCGCTGCTTCTTCATCGCTCGCCACCTTGCTGACCTCCAGCCCGGCGCTTGAGGCGACAGGGGGCGCGTCCTGTGGCATGGGCGGGGCTGCAGGCTCCGGCGGGGCCGGGGTCGCGGTCGGCGGCGAATCCGTTGGTGCGGGTGTGCTCGCCGGGCCGGTGGGGGTCACGGACCGGGTGGGCATACCCGGCACGATCGGCAGGGACGGCGGGACCGATGTGGTGGTCGGGATCGAGGTGGGGGTAGGGGGCACCGGCGTGGGGGGGACCGGCGTGGGCGGAACCGGGGTCGGCGGGGCGGCCACGCTCACCGAGACCTGCGCGCTGGCGCACAGGCCCCCCACGTCGCATACCCGGTAGGTGAACGTATCCGTGCCTGAAAAACTTGCAGACGGCATGTATGTGATCGCGCCGGTTGTGGTGTTGACCGCTGTGGAGCCGCCACCGGGCGCGCCCGTCACCGTCACCGAGGCCGGGTTGAGTGCGCTGTCGATGTCCGTGTCGTTGTCCAGCACGGCGATCGTCACCGGCGTGGCATGGCCTGTCGTGGCCGAGTCGGGGGTAGCGATCGGCGGGTCGTTCACCGCGTTGACCGCGATGGTCACCAGGGCACTGTCGCATGCCCCGACGGTGTCGCACACCTGATAGGTGAAGCTGTCGGTTCCGTTGAAGTTCGCAGCGGGGGTGTAGGTTACCGTGCCATTCCCGTTGGGGGTTGCTGTACCACTGGACGGCGGGCTGATCACAGAGACCGTGGAGGGGGCCAGCCCGCCCTCTGGGTCGCTGTCGTTTGCCAGCACATCGATGATCACCGCGGTGTCCTCGTCCGTGCTGGCGCTGTCGTCCGCCGCGGTGGGCGGCGTGTTGATCGCGCTCACCGTCACCGTGACGGCTGCCGTGTCGCACAGCCCGCCGGTATCGCAGATGCTGTAGACGAATATATCAACACCCTCAAAGCCCGGCCCCGGGGTATAGGTCACACTCCCCGCCGCCGGGCCGGGGACGGCCCCTCCGTTCAGCGGAGCCGTGTCGATTGAGACCGTCGTCGGGTCCAGGTTGGCGTCGGGGTCGCTGTCGTTGGCGGCCACGTCGATCGTCACCGGCGTGCCGGGGGTGGTCTGGGCGCTGTCAGACTGCGCGTCGGGGGCGGCTGTGCCGGGCGTGAAGGTGAAGAAGCACAACCCCTGATCGGTCTGGAAGCCAACCGCCAGCGCGCTGCCAAACGTGGCGACGGGGTCGTCAAAGCGCAGCTCGATGGTGGCGGTGGCCCCCCCTGCGATCGGCGTGTCGGTGATGTCGGCGATCACCGGCGGGGTGTTGTTGCCGGTGTACACTCTAACGCCCGCCGGGATGCTGATCTCCATCAGCCGGTCGGGCGGCGGCGTCCAGTTGAAGCCCATGGCCGTGATGGTGACCGCTGAGGTCGATCCGTTGGTCACCGTCAGCAGCATCTGCCGGTCGGTCTGGTAGTTGAGCTGGTAGGTCTCCAGGGTGATGTTGCAGCCCGTCTGAGCCGCCGTGAGCCGGGCGGGGCCTGTCAGCAGCGCGCCCGCCAGCAGCAAAAAGGGCACGGCCAGGCTGATCACCGTCAGCGGCCGGTACCCCTTCCGATTCGTGGGATGTGTGCCCGGCTGTGGACTCAAAGGCCCTACCTTGTCTCGATCTCGATCCTCGCCGTTAGATTGTGCCCGTTGGTTGCCTCAATAACGATCGGCTCGCTGCCGGCGGTCACCTGCGTCTCGAAGTAGCCGTTGGCCGCCACTGGCACCGGCTGCCCTGCCACGCGCACCGCCGCGCCGATCGGGGCATAGCCGCGCACATCCACCACGCTGCCCCCGGCTGGGGGTGACGTGGGACTGATGATCGTCAGCCCATCGCCCTGCGGGCGCGGCAGCAGCGGCTCCCCGACAACGGCATACACTTCCTCGCCGGGGTTCAGCAGCGCCGTGCTGCTCCCCAATGATACCGCAACCTGGCCATCGTCGCAGGCGAAGTAGCTGGAATCTGGCCCCAGCACCTCAACGGCGAATTCCGTGCCGCGCACCGACGCCGCCGATGACGGGGTGCTGATGGTAAATGTATCATCGATCCCCAGAACATGCTGCACGCGCTGATAGGTTCGCCCGGCCAGCACGTTCAGATCAACGCGATATCGATCATCGCTCAGGTCCAGCTCCGCAACGGCGACTTCCGAGCCGGCCTCCAGATCGATCGTGCTGCCGTCCAGCAGCACAAGCTGCGCGGCGGCGTTCTGCCCCACGCTGATGCGGTCACCCTCTCGCACGTCGATCGCCTCACCTTGGGCGACGGTGACCCCCTGCTCGGTGCTTAAGGCGAACAGGATGTTGCGCGTCTGGACGAGCGTGACCTGCCCTTCACTGACGGCCAATGTGGCCTGCGCCTTCTCGGGCTGCGCCAGGATCATTCCCAGCACCAGCAGCACGCCTGCTGCTGCCAGTCCCCATCTCACTACGGTGCGATACATCTCTCCCGGCCTCCTGTTTTCGCGGCTGCGCCACGATCGGGGGCGGGGCTCGGCCGGGGCGGTTTCCGGGGCGGGGAGGGTATCCTCAGGCCGGGGCGCGGCTGCTGCCAGCAGCCCGGCCAGGTTCTCACGGGGCATGCCCACGTAGGTAGCGACCTGCGTTACCTGCTCGTCAAAGCGCATCCCGGCGGGGCGGCGGCACAGCGCCAGCCGGGCCATCTGGTCGCGGTCGATGCCCAGCCGGGTGGCGACCTGATCGGCGTCAAGCCCTTCTGTCTGCCTGATGTGCGCGATCAGCGATGCCATCAGGTCAGGGTCGGCGGCGGCCTGCTCGGCCATCCGGCGCAGCAGTTCTCGATCATCCATGGCGGCTCACCCTTTTCCCTAACCGCCGGAGCCGCTGCATGATGCGGTCCTTGACCCGCTTCACCTCGCGGCGCTGTGCTGTCTCATCCAGCGCGCTGAGGCCCAGCACTCCGGCGAACACACCGGTTTCCCGTACGCCCTCCAGCATCAGGGCCAGCACCTGCTGCTCGGTCTCGCTGAGCTGTTCCTCAACCCGCACGAAGATCTCGCGCAGGGTCAGGTCCGTGTGCTGCTGGAGCCATTCCTCGATCTCGGCGTCGTTCTGCTGTGTGTTCCCGTCAGGATGCTGAAGTGCGACAGCGGGGCTGTCAAGAGGGGTCAGGGCGCGCTCAGCCCGTCTGATCTTCTTGATCTGGTTGTACATATCATACTTGGCCGCCATTCGCAGATAGCTGAACAACGAGGAGCGCCGGGGGTCATACTGGTCTGGCCGCCTGCGGTAATCCAGCAGCAGGTCGATCGCCACCGTTTCCCTCAGGTGTGCATCCTGGGCCGCGAAGCGCGCCTCCAGGAAAGCGATCAGGTGCGGCAGGGCGGCCTCGCACAGCTCCGCAAAAGCCGTCACATCTCGTTGCATGATGCGGCGGTGCTGCTCCTGCTGCCACTCAGGCGTCGGTTCGGGAGTGGGCATAGTGCCTCTTCCGTCAGTGTGACCGGCCTGTAGATCAAAAGCGGTGGCAAGCCGGGGGCAATCGCATGCGCCCACGGCTTTACTACATATTGAGCGTCACCTCGGTGCTGTACCCGGACGCATTGCTGTCGATCAGCCGGGTGAGCACACGGACGACCATTTTCAGCCTGCCCAGCTCGATCAGGTCGCCCTTTCGCAGCTCATATTGCCGCCCGGCCTCCAGCGCCTCGCCGTTCAGCCGCGTCCCGTTCGTGCTACCCAGGTCCACCAGGTAGACACCCGCCTCGAAGGGTATCAGCACTGCGTGCCGCCGCGAGATGCCGTTAGATGCCGCGCCGAAGCCCTGCAGGTCCAGGTCAGGTAGCGATCCGGTCAGCGCAGTGGATCGCCCGATGATGGCCGGTCCTTTGACATCCACGCCCACGGCGTTGGGTGGCGGGGCGTCCACCTCGAAGATCACGCGCCATAGATGCATCCCCTCTGTCTCATCGCCCGCTGATTGGTCCGGGCGGGAGGAGGCACTCAGCGGCGTAAGGTGTGGGTCGTCCTGCATATCGTCATGCTGTCCGTACATCAATCAGTCCTTGCCTGCGCTGAGAGATGATGAATCACAATAAGGCCTTAGCCTAGAGCGTGTTATGAACTTCCTTCAGGTTAATCCATGCCTGAAGAGACCTCACCCCCGCCGGACCTGCGGTCCGTCCCCCCCTCTCCACGCGTGGAGAGGGGGAAGCGCCGGGCGCAGCGAGGCGTGGGGGTGAGGTATCCGTCAGGTACGACGCCGCGTCAGAGTAGTTCATAACAGCCTCTAGATTACACAGATCGAGCCTGTAGCGCAATTCTGCCCGGCTCACGGCTCTATCGTGAACTCAGGCTCAACCACCACCGGCAGGGTGAAATAGAAGGCTGCCCCCTTGCCCGGCGTGCTCTCCACCCAGATGCGCCCGCCGTGCTCCTCGACGATGGCCTTGCATACCGAAAGCCCCAGGCCGACCCCGCTGTGTGCCCGTGTGGACGAGCCATCCACCTGATAAAAGCGCTCAAAGATGCGTTCGTGCTGATCCGGTGCGATCCCGATGCCGGTGTCGATCACTGTGATCACAATCTGATTGCGGGCTGGATCATGGGCAGCCGTCAGCCGCACGCTGCCGCCCGGCGGCGTGAACTTGATCGCGTTGGCGATCAGGTTGTCGAGTACCTGGAACACCGTCATCGGGTTGACCATCGCCTGCGGCAACTCGCCGTCCAGCCCCCACAATAGATCGATCCCCTTCTCGGCGGCCAGCACCCGGGCGGCCTGAGCTGCCCTGCTCAGCAGATCGCCCACCTCGGTGGGCATGCGCTTGGCTACTGTGCTTTCCAGTGTCTCCAGCATCACAAAGTTGTCCACCAGCCAGGCCAGCCGCCGTGCCTGCCGCTCGATGGTCTCTACGTACTCGTAATGTTCAGGCGCCATCCGTTCGCGTTCCTCCAGCAGCAGCCCCATGTAGCCCATAATGAACTGCAGCGGCGTGCGGAACTCGTGAGAGATGTTCTGGATCATATCACGCTTGAGCCGGTCGGCCTCCTGGAGTTTGCGATAGAGCTGAGCGTTGTGGATGGCGATGGCGGCGAAATCGCCGATGCTCTCCAGTAGCTTCTCATCGCGTGCGCTGAACGTATTGCCCGGCTCCTGGTGCACCGCAGCCAGCACGCCCAGCTTGTTCTCTCCGTGAATCAGCGGGATGTACAGTACGGCCTCCACAAAATAACCCGTCTTCACCTTGATCGGGCCACTCTGCGGGTCGCGCCCGGCGCGGATCGGTCTGCCGCTCGACAGCGCTACCCCGGCCAGGCTGTCCCCGGCAGGGAGACGCATGCGCCGCACGCCCTCATCTAGCAGGCCACGCGCGGCCTCCAGGAACAGGTCGTTGGTCCCCTGGTCCAGCAGCCAGATCGCAGCCTCGCCCGCTGCCGTCAGCGACATGGTCATCTCCAGCACCTGATCCAGCACCTCATCGGGGTCAAGCTGCGAGGTAATGGCCTGCGCCATCTGCGCCAGCGCGTCGGCCAGGTCGCCCTGCGCACCCCGCTGGCCCGTGCTGTGAGCGCCCTCCAGGATAATCACCGAGAGGTCCAGCGCGCCCAGCGACAGCAGGTCGTTATCCTTCAGCGGGTAGAGCTGGCCCGGGGTCAGCCTCTCGCCGTTCAGCGTGGTGCCGTTGGTACTGCCCGTGTCCGCGATATACAGCTTCCAGTCGATGACACTGATCTGGGCGTGGGTGCGTGAGACGCCGCGCTCGTGCGCCTTCAGCCGCTTCAGGTCGGCGGCAAAGGGCGACTGCCCTCCGATCCCCAGCACCGCCTCATCATCGAACTCGATGTCGATGAAGTCTGTGGGCACCGCGGTGGAGATCAGGCGGATGCGCCATCTAAAGATGCGCTGTGTAATCGGCATCGCTTTTTACTCCAGACCCTGTCAGGTTGATCAGAGGCGCTCTCCCGGCCCCATTTACGGTCGAGCTGTTCTCTCCGGCACGATCGCGGTTCACACAGCCCGTTCTCTCGGGCTGCCGATCAACCGGATGGTTGCCTCAGCGCTTATGATAAAACTTGCTGCATTTGTGAGCAACCGGTTTGCGCACTTCGGGCCAGGGTTGTTACACAACTGTACGATCGCCTCAGCCGCCCTCAGAGTTCTTTGTCCTGTCCTCTGTTTCGCCTGAGTGTCGGCGCGCTGCCGCCGTACAGCTTCTGCGCCATCGGGTTGATCTCACGGGGTGGGGCCAGCCCCTCCAGGTGCGGGTACGGGTCGATCATGTGCGGCAGATGCAGCGCCAGCATGAACTGATCCTGGAACCCCGGCTGCACAGGCAGCTCGATGCGCTCAATGCGGCGCAGCAGGCTGCGGGCGTGCGCCCGCCGGTCGCGGTTCAGCAGTGCGATGCGGGCCCCATCCCCCGCCGAGTTGCCTACCGCGTGCACGCGGTCCAGCGGGCAGTCGGGGATCATGCCCAGCAGCATCGCTCGCACGGGGTCGATGTGGCTGCCGAACCCGCCTGCCAGCAGGATGCGGTCCGGGCGTTCCAGCCCGAATTCCGCCAGCAGGTAGTGCGCGGCCACATACAGCGGCGCTTTGGCGAGCTGAACCTGACGCACATCCTCCTGGGTGATGGGGATGACCTGCCCGATCGAGGTCTGCCATTCCTCGGCCAGCACGAAGTATGGCCCGTTTGGCCCCTGTCGCAGGTTGGGCGATGCCACATCGTCGGCCAGGCGGCCATCAGCCCGCACCAGCCCCACGCGGTACATCTCGGCTACCGCATCGATGATGCCCGACCCGCAGATGCCGCGCGCCAGCGGGCGCTCGCCCTCCGCCGCATCTGACCACACCTCCGAGCCGATCACCTTGAAGCGCGGGATCAGCGTCTGTGGGTCGATCACCACCCGTTCGATCGCACCCTCGGCGGCGCGCATCCCATACTCGATATGTGCCCCCTCGAAGGCCGGGCCGGTCGGCGTTGAGGTGCACACCAGCCGCTCGCGGCTGCCGACCACCAGCTCGGCATTGGTGCCCACGTCCACGATCAGCCAGTGCTCATCCTGGGTATCCGGCTCCTCGGCCAGCAGCACCGCCATGTGATCGGCCCCCACAAATGAGGCCGCGATCGGCAGCAGGTGCACCGTCGCCCCCTCGTTGACCGCCGTCAGGCCGATGTCGCGCGCCCGCAGGTCCAGCGCGTCATGCAGCGCGGGCACGTAAGGCGCGCGGCCCAGCGCCAGCGTCTCCAGCCCCAGCAGCAGATGCTCCATCACCGTGTTGCCCACGATCACCATCTCGATAATCTCGCTGGCCTGCAGGCCCGCCTCATGCGCCGTGTGCCGCGCCAGCCGGTTCAGGCTTTCGACAATCGCGGTGCGCAGCGTCTCCAGCCCCTCCGGGTGCTCCTGGGCGTAATACATGCGCGAGATGATGTCCTCGCCGTACCCCACCTGCGGGTTTATCGCTGATCCTGTCGCCAGCACCTCGCCGGTTCTCAGGTTGCACAGGTACATGGCGATCGTCGTCGTCCCCACATCCACCGCCAGCCCCACCAGCCGCTCCTCAAAGCCCGGCTCCACGCGCACCACCTCGCGCCCCGCGCGCACGGTGACGGTCAGGCGCTGATTGCCCTCCCGCCCGGCGCGCTGCAAGGCCCGCAGCGCGGGCAGGTCGATTGTCAGGTGCTCGATGTCGAGGGGGAGATCATCCGGCCCACAGGTCAGCGGGTCGACGGCGGCCAGCGCCGCCCGCATGCGCTCCCAATCAGCGCGCGGGGCCTCCAGCGTGGGCGGTTCCAGCTCCACATAGAGCTTGCGCATCATGGGGCGGATCTCGATGGTGCGCTCGCGGGCCGCCTTGCGCACTACCTGTTTGACGGCCCGGCTGCTTTCTGGCACCATCACCACCAGGTTGCCGTGCACGCGCGCCCGACACGAGAGGCGGTAGGCCTCGGGGTCCTCCCCGCGCGCGCTGATCCCCTGGCGGCGCCTCGCCCGGTAAGCCTGCTCATCTGCATCAGGCGGGCTGAGATGCTCCGGGCGCGACGTAATGCCTTCGCGAGGGTAGTCGCCACGCTGCACAATCACCCTGCACCTGCCGCAGGTGGCGCGCTCCCCGCAGATGCTGTCGATGGCCACCCCGGCAGCGCGGGCGGCGGCGCGCAGCGTCTCGCCGTCGGGCACGTCGGCGCGCACGCCCATCGGCTGGAAGATAACGTGATGTGTTTTGCGGCTCATCGGGGCCTCATTATCAATGTATGGTGGTTATTTTGCGCTTATCATCATTGCACCACTGTCGATCCTCTGTCAACCCCTGAGAGACCGCTCTGCGGCAGCGCCTCCCATCAGCCGCGGGCCGTCCCCCACGCTCCTGCAGGGCGGCCCGGCCACGCAAAAACAACCCCTGCGCGGGCTACCCGGCAGGGGCGGTCGTCCGGGGGAGGGCGCCTAACCTTTCAGCGCGCCTGCCATCAGGCCGCGCAGGAAGAAGCGCCCCAGGAAGATATAGATCAGCAGGGTGGGCAGTGCTGCCAGCAGGGCGCCTGCCATCTGAACGTTCCACTGCACGATCTGGCTGCCCGCCATGTTGTTCAACGCCACCGTCACCGGCCAGGTGACATTGCGCGTCAGCACCACGGCGAACAGGAAGTCGTTGTAAGCCTGGGTGAACTGCCAGATCAGCACCACCACGAAACCAGGGATCGACAACGGGAATACGATGTAGCGGTACAGCCCCAGCATCCCTGCTCCATCGATGCGCCCTGCCTCCAGCACCTCGGTGGGGATGCCCGCGTAATAGTTGCGGAAGATCAGCGTGGTGATCGGGATGCCGTAGATCACGTGCACCAGGATCAGCCCGGTGATCGTGCCGCGCAGCCCGATGAACTGCATGAACTGCACCAGCGGGATCAGGATGCTCTGGTAGGGGATGAACATCCCAAACAGGATCAGTGTGAAGATTGTGTCTGAGAACTTGAACTTCCACTTGGCGAATACGTACCCGTTGATCGACCCCACCATCGACGAGATGATCGAGGAGGGGATCACCAGCCGCATGCTGTTCCACAGGTGCGGCGCGAGCTGGTCGAAGGCGGCGCGGAAGTTGTCAAATGCGATGCTGGTGGGCAGGTCCCACATGCGCTGCAGGTCCACCTCGGCGAAGCTCTTCATGCCGGTGATCAGCAGCACATACACCGGCAGCAGGAAGAATACCGCCATCAGGATCAGCAGCAGGTACAGGATCGAACGCGTGAGAAGCCGGCGAGCCGATATGCTGGTCATAGTTCTGTCTCCGTTCGCATGCTGTACACCAGGTAGGGGATGATCAGAACCGCCACAGTGATCAGCATGATGATGCCAATCGCCGCACCCTGCCCGTAGTTGTTCCCGTCGAAGGTGGTGCGCCACATGTACACACCGGGCACGTCCAGCGCGATGTTGTTCTGGCTGATCGCCACGATCAGGTCGAAGATCTTGAGTGAGATATGCCCCAGGATGATCACCGCGCTCAGCGTGATCGGGCGCAGCAGCGGCAGGATGATGTAGCGATAGATTTGCAGCTCACTGGCCCCGTCCACCCGCGCTGCCTCGCGCAGGTCATCCGAGATGCTGCGCAGCCCGCCCAGATACATCGCCATCGTGAAGCCCGACATCTGCCACATCGCCGGGAGCACAATAAAGGCGATGCCCCACGGGGGGTCGGTGAGATGCCAGCGATTGATCAGGAACTCCAGCCCCAGCTTGTCGAACAGCAGATTGAACCCGCTGATGCGGCTACCGGTGGCGGCGTTCATCAGCCAGCGCCACACTACCCCCGTTACAATGAACGAGATCGCCATCGGGAACAGGTAGATGCTGCGGAACAGGTTCTCTCCTTTCACCCGCTGGTCGAGCAGGATCGCCAGGAACAACCCCATGCCCAGGCATGCGATCAGGAACAGCACTGTGAAAATGGCTGTGTTGCGCACGTCGATCCCGAAACGGCGGTCGTTCATCAGGCGCAGATACTGAGCGAAGCCCACAAACGTATAATCGGGTATCAGGCCTGTCCATTTGCTCATCGAGACGCGCACTGACCAGCCGATGAACCCGTAGACAAACACGGCGATGGCCAGGATCGAGGGCGTCACCAGCGCGACAGCCACTGCCTGATCGCGGCTGATGATCGGCTCTTTCCGCGGCGCCTGCGCCGCTTCTGCCCGTGCGACCTCAGAAACATTCGAAGCGCTCATGGGAATCCCCCCAGATCAAAGGGCGATATCTGCTATTCTACGGCAGGCCCCCGCACCGTACAAATCCGGCGGTTAAGGAAAGGGAGGGAAGGACGCCTGTCCTCCCCTCCCCGTCACAGGGTCAGGTCAGCGGTTAGTTGGGGTAGGAGGCCGCAGCCTCGACCAGCGCAGCCTGGAAGGCGGCGATATCACCATCGGTCAGGAACAGACCCAGGGCGGTGTTGATCTCGTTCTTCCAGGTGTCATTGGCGGTCACGCCGTGCGTCAGGCTGCCCACCACCACGTCGGTCGACCAGTCAGCCATCGCCGACTGCAGGTACTCGTTGAACAGCGAGGAGTCGCAGTAGGTGCGGGCGGAGATCGAGCCCTTGACCGGGTTGAAGGCTTCCTGCCCTTCCTTCGAGCCGGCGATGGTCAGCCAGGCGATCGCGCCATCAGGATGCGGCGCGTTCTTGGCCAGCGTGAAGCTGTCGCTCAGGAACTGGAACACACCATCGGTGCCGGGAGGCGGCGCCCAGCCGTAGCCCTCACCGGGCACGAGGCCCAGGTTCCCGCCGGCAGTATCGCCGGAGAAGTAGCCATCCACCCAGTCGCCCATGATGTTGAAGGCGGCATCGCCGTTCGCCACAAGCTGCGCGGCGTCCTGCCACGTCAGGCCGGAGGCGTCCTCGTTCACATGCTCAAGCACTGCAGCGTAGGTCTCCAGCGCTGCGGTCACCTCGGCGCTGCCCCAGTCGGTCTCGCCGGTCCACAGGCCGTTGTAGGCATCCGCGCCCAGCTCGCCCAGTAGCACAACCTCCAGCAGGTGCATGGCGGTCCACTGCTCGCCCATGCTCAGGCAGATGTAGCCCGCGGCTTCGATCGTCTCGCAGGCGGCGAAGAACTCATCCCAGGTGGTCGGCAGGGACACGCCGGTCTCCTCCAGGATGGCCGGGTTGTACCACATCACATTGGCGCGGTGGATGTTCACCGGGACCGAGTAGATGTTGCCGTCCGCCGAGATCAGCGGGATGAGCGTCTCAGGCATCACGTCGAGCCAGCCGTTCTCCTCGAACAGGTCGTTCAGCGGCTCGATCTGCCCGGCGGCCACGTACGTGCCGATGATCTCCTGCCCGGCATGCGCCTGCCAGGAGTCAGGCGGGTCGTTAGCCTGCAGACGGCTCGCCAGCACTGCGCGCGCATTGGTGCCCGCGCCACCGGCCACGGCAGCGTTGATGAAGGTGATATCAGGGTACTTCTCGTTGAAGACTTCGATCATGGCATCCAGGCCAGCGGCCTCACCGCCGCCCGTCCACCATGAGAAGACCTCCACCTCGCCCGTGACGGTTTCCTCTTCCGCCGCGCCCTCTTCCTCAGCCGCAGGGGCAGCGGCCCCGCCGCAGGCGACCAGCACCAGCGCTGCGACGATCAGCACGAAAATCCATGCTTTGTGCTTCATTGTTCTTCTCGCTCCTGAAGTTTCTTCTTTTTCAAAGGGGATGACCCCAGGGTGGTACAGGTGGGTTCGAGAGGGAGTCCTTAATCTATGGCAGCTCATCACCTCCTTCCGCGACCTCACTGGCTACCTTGGTGTGCCCTCGATTGTGCAGCTTGGAAGGTGTGTGAAGTCGCTGTCATCTTATCACAAATGTGACGTTGTCGTCAATGGGGCGGGAGCAATTGCAGGCGCGGTATACTGTGGACGCGGTGACCGATCACACTACCATGCCGGAGGAACCCTGATGATCCAGTCGCTGAATGAGATGCTGGCCGCGGCGGAGCGGGGCGGCTATGCTGTGCTCGCCCCCGACTTCAGCAGCCTGTCGATGGTTCGCACCCTGATCGAGCTGGCCGAGGAGCTGGACGCCCCGCTGCTGCTCAGCTATACCCTGGCCCTGCGCGAGATCCGCGACCTGCGCAGCTACGCGCGCTTTATCGGCGTGGTGCGTGAGGAGGCCGAGGCCGCCGCCGTGCCGGTCGGCCTGCACCTTGACCACGCCCTCACGCTCGACGCGATCCGCGAGGGCGTTGAGGTCGGCTACACCTCGGTTATGATCGACGCCAGCAGCGAGCCGTGGGAGGTCAACGTCGAGCGCACGCAGGCCGCCGTCGCCATCGCCCACCCTGCCGGGGTGCCGGTCGAGGCTGAGCTGGGCCACGTCGCCACCGGCGATATGTACGTCGTCCCCGGCCACGGCGAGGACAGCCAGACCGTCTTCACCGACCCCGATCAGGCGGTTGAGTTCGTGCGGCTGACCGGCATCGATGCACTGGCCGTGTCGATCGGCACCATCCACGGCACCTACCGGGGCGCGCCCGCCCTCCAGTTCGATCTGCTGGAGGAGCTGCACCGCCGCGTGCCCGTGCCGCTGGTGCTGCATGGCGCATCCGACACCGGCGATGACAATCTGCGTCGGCTGGTGGCGCTGGGCATCCGCAAGATCAACATGTACTCCGACATGGTCAAAGCGGTCAAGGCCGAGCTGGCCGCGGTGCTGGCGCAGCCGGAAGGCATCGGGGCCATCCAGCTTGCCGAAGCCGAGCGGCGCGGCGTGCGCCGTGAGGCCGCCCGCTACTTCCAGGTGTCGGGCAGCGTGGGCTGCGGGCGCAGTGGAAATTAAAGTCGTTACATGTACAGTTACCGGGACTGACCATGGATAACCTGAGAGCAGCTTTGGACAAGATTGTGCCGGCGAACACATTGACCGTGTTTCTCGCTGTCTTGACGCTCTACCTGGTCACTATGCCACACTCCTTTCTCTCTACCGATGGGTCTGTACGTGAGGCCGTGGCGCGTCAGATCGTGTTGGAGAGAAGCCTGAAACTTAGCGCTGTTGAGCAAGGTACTATCGGTGAGTTCTGGGCTGTAACAGCCTCGGATGGCAGCCTCTATTCCTTCTATGGTCTCGGACAATCGCTTCTAGAGGTGCCTTTTATCATTCTTCAAAACTGGCTCAACAATGGTAGTCGAGGGCTGCGCCTTCTGGGGCTCCTTTTCCAACCGATGGCTACGTTAAACACTATCAGCGCTGCGCTGATCGCTGCGATTATCTTCGCGACTTCTAGGAGACTGGGGTTCTCAACAAGGGCATCTCTGGGCGGCGCATTGCTGCTGGGCTTTGCCAGCATCCTCTGGGTAACTTACCGGCAACCTTATGACGTGCTTCAAGAAACCCTGGGTGTGGCAGGAGCCATCTATTTTCTTGTGAGTGCGAAAAAGGGGCCGGGGCAGCATCAACGTCTGAACTATGTGCTGGGTGGCTTACTATGGGGCGTGGCCCTGATCACGCGCATCAACTCGATCATTGCCGCCCCAGCTCTGCTGGTTATCCTTTTCGACATAGGAGAGAGGAAAAGCTGGCAAGCTCGCACAGATAGTATTCTGTGGTTCGTGCTGGGGGTAGCGGTTCTCGCCTGGGTCATCCCCGCTTACAATATGCTGCGTTTCGGCCAGCCGCTGGCTTATGGATATGAATCAAAACCGCCCTATATTGGGCCGCCAACCCTGATGGGCATCTTGCAGTGGTTGATCAGCCCCTGGCGAGGGTTGTTTGTTTTTGTCCCTTGTTTGTTGCTGCTGGTGGTTGCATGGCCAGCTTTTCATCGTAGAGAGCGCACATTATCTTACGCGGTAGGGCTGCTGTTCCTGAGTTATTTAGGGCTGTATTCTTTGCTTTCTGGCCTGGGAACATGGGGCTGGGGACCGTACTATCTGCTGCCGGGGATAACCGCCTTATACCTCCCTATGGCTCAGTTTGTAGAGAACTTGCGCAGAAACGCGCTCTGGCTGCGCTGGCTGGCCGCAGGGCTGATTGCTGTGAGTGTGCTGGTGCAATTAACATCGATAGCACTGCCGTTTGAGTATCATATAGTCCATCTCATTAGTCAGGGTGTCGATGTGAGCGATCGTTCTGAGACCCTTTTCATGGTGCGCTACTCCCCTATCTTGGGCCAGGCCCGCGCCTCACTCGCCAGTTTTGGGAATCTCACCCATCCACAGCCTTACCTTGATACCCCTCCTGACTTTGGATACGAGACGCTGATGGCTGAGTTGTACGAGTTTAACCTCCCTGATTGGCAATGGCTGTATGTGAAGCTACAGGGCAGCGAGTCTGTTCTTGTCATTCCTGTATTCGGCTTCCTTGCGTTCGTCTGGTTTGTGTACAGACTCAAGGTATGACTATGCATCAGCTTCTCAACAAGCTCGTATCCCTTAATCGACTCAGCTGTACTGCGGTTGGATTCTTGGACAATTTTATGCCGAAGAGAGGGTCAAGCTGATTGACACAGGCAAGGTTGTCTCGCATACTCCAGAGCAGGACATGCCCCGCCTCCTCCATATTGTGCTTCTTTATGGAGGAGGGCGGTTGGGGTGGGGCCGCGCTTACTCGTACTGCAGCGCGGCGATCACGTCCATGCGGGCCGCCTGGCGCGCTATAATCAGGCAGTCGTTCGCATCATGGGATGGTAAAAGGAAAAGCGCATGGGCAAGGAAGTTGCGACACTGGCAGGTGGCTGCTTCTGGTGTCTGGAGGCGGTGTACGACCAGCTCAGGGGCGTGCTCGATGTGGTCTCCGGGTACTCCGGAGGGCATGTGCCGCATCCCACCTACGAGCAGGTGTGCGGCAAGATGACCGGCCACGCCGAGGTGGTGCAGATCATCTACGACCCCGACGTGATCACCTTCAGGGACCTGCTCGACGTGTTCTTCACGATCCACGACCCCACCACGCTCAACCGCCAGGGTAACGACGTCGGGCCGCAGTACCGCTCGGCGATCTTCACCCACGGCGAGGAGCAGGCGCGCATCGCCCGTGAGGTCATCGCCGAGCTGGAGGCGGCGCGTGTGTGGGATAAGCCTATCGTCACCGAGGTGACGCCGTTCGAGGCGTTCTATCCGGCGGAGGACTACCATCAGGAGTACTTCGCCCGCAACCCGCATCAGGGCTACTGCCGCGTGGTGATCGCCCCCAAGGTGGCCCATTTCCGCAAGCAGCATCTCGACCGGCTCAAAGCCTGACCACTGCCGCTGCCGTACAGCATAAGCCGGGGAGGCCTCCTGCGAGACATCCCCGGCTTGCTGTCAGGTCAGGTCCCTGTGCTGGCGGCTGTCACGGGGTGCAGATCGCCCCGGTGCACGAGTCCCGCCACTCAGACTGTCGGCAGTTAGGGCCTGGCGTGCCGCCCGGAGGCATGGTGCAAATCTCCCGGCACACACACACCGGCTCGGGCGGGCAGCCGGGCTGCCAGGGGCCGGTGTAGGGCCCGCTGACGATGCTCTCCGAGACGGCCACGCCGTCCACAAAGACACGCTCTACCTCGTACCACTCGAAGATGCCATTCCCCAGGAACCTGCAGTACCACACCGGCTCGCGCACCACCTCGCGCCCTGGCCGGTCGCCGGGCTGATCCGGGCAGAAGGTATCCCACACCAGGTAGGTGCCGAAGTAGGGCGAGCCGGGGGCGCCGTTGTACAGCACGCGGCGGTCGATGGTGCCATCCGGCTCGTAGTCCTGTGCGGAGAGGAGGACCCATCCCGCCTCGGAGAGCTCGGCGGGGGTCTGCCGCCCGCAGTAGTACAGCCGATTCTCGTCCGGCTCGTCACCGGGCTGGCAGTCGGGGTCGCGTGGCAGCGCACTTAGCAGGCCAGGCGTGACCTGCTGCAGCGGGGTGCACAGCGGGTTGCAGATGTCGTCGCCGGGGATGCAGGGGTCGTCCTCGCAGTCCAGGTCTCGGTCGGTATAGCGCGATCCGTCGCCGGGGATATCCACCGGCGTCCCGGCGGGCGCGGCGAGCAGGCTGGTACTGCCCATCAACTCACCGGGTGTTACGCCTGCCCGTGCAGCGACGCAGGCATAGAAGCGTGCCTGAGCATCGGCGATCTGGGCGGGGGTGGGGTCGGCTGGCAGAGTGGAGAGTATCTCATCCAGGCACTGTCGGTAAATCTCAGCCATTCCCCCCGGCTCATCAGGGATGACCTGTTCCGGCGGGACGTCGCCGACGGGCACATCGCGGTACTCCTCTGGCACGGTGACGCACAACGGATTGCACACGTCGTCGCCGGTGATGCAGGGGGTGCCCGGCCCGCCGCCGGTCAGCAGGTTGAAGCCCGGCGTACACTCGCCCACGTTGATCAGGTCCTGGTTGGGCCAGATGGTGTAGCGCAGGCCCACGGTGGAGGACAGGATATCGACCACGAACAGCACCAGGTCGCCGCTGCCGCGCATACCGGCGGCGTACATGTTCCCGGGCTGGATGGGGATGCCGTCACGGACGAAGGAAAGGGTATCGGGCAGGGGCAGGGTGTAGAGCAGGGACTCATCGCCGGGGCCGAGGTCGATCAGCCCCACCTGTCCCTCCAGGTCGGCCTTGAGCTGCACCACCCCCGTGGAGAAGTCCAGATAGAAGTCGCCGTCCGCGCCCACGGTCCCGGCGGCGGCGTTGAGGGCGTTCTCAGCCCCGCCCGCCAGCGAGGCGCTGGCGATCTCGCGGCAGGGCGGCAGGGTGATCTGCCAGCAGGCGGTGGCCGGTGATTCGCCGACCTCATTGAACGAGGCGATGATGTACTGGTAAGTGGCGCCGCACAGCGTGCCGCTGTCACGGAAGATGGTGGTGTCCACGCCCACCTCGCCGATCAGCGTCAGCAGGTCGGGGATGTCGACGCGCTGGCGGTAGACGCGGAAGCCGTCCTCATTGCTGCTGTTGTCCTGCCAGGTCACGGTGACATCGAAGACGGGGATGTGGTCAGCGGCGAGGCTGTCGGGGGCGGCGGGGGCGGTTTCACCGGCGGCAGGTTGATCCTCTGGCTGCTGCTCCGCCCCGGAGCCGCCCGCGTCGGAGCCTGCCGCAGCGTCACCGCCGCTGGTGGCCCCCTCCGGGCCAGTGCTGGCAGCGGGCTCGCCTCTGCTGCCCCGGCAGGCCGCCATGATGCCAGCCACCAGCAGTACGGCCAGCACGGCGGCCAGCCGGTACAGATGGGACTTCTTGAGCTTGATCATTGTGCCCCCTCCTTCGGGTGTGATCCCATTGTGTTCAGCGCGATCCTGTACCCGGCATGGTACGGAACATAAGTCCTGTGCTCATCATAGTATGGGTACGATTTCGGCGCAATGGGGGTGCAACATCGCCGAGGATAGATTGCCGCCTCGACAAGTACGCCAGGCAAAGCGGTTCATAAGAAAACGATCAGATCGGCCCTTCCCTTTGAAATGCCAGGCCTGCACACGTTACAATCCTGACTGACACATGAATAACCGCCTGTTGACCGATAAAGGCCGACTGGGTAAGCAGCATTCTCCACAGAAGAGAAGACTGGTTGTAAAACAGCCAGCGATGCCTGTCCGGAACGGGATAGACACACGCTGGCTGTTTGTCGCACTTTGAGTAAATTCTATGCAGCCGATCCACGAGAGGGTCAGAGGATGTTGTATGACCGAGCAGGACAAACGTCAATCGTCAGTTTCCGCGCAGCCCGTTGTGTGGCACACCCTGTCGGTTGAGCAGACGCTCACGGAGCTGGGCGTCAGCCCCGATGCCGGGCTGAGCGAACCGCAGATCGCCGATCGGCAGGCCCGCTTCGGCCCCAATGAGCTGGTCGAGCGCGGCGTCAAGAACCCGCTGCTGATCCTCTGGGAGCAGCTCACCGATCCCCTGGTGATTATCCTGATCGCCGCGGCGGTCATTTCCGGTGCCCTGGGCAAGTGGGACAGCACCATCGCGATCATGGCGATCGTGCTGCTCAACTCGGCCCTGGGCTTTGTGCAGGAATTCCGCGCCGAGCAGGCGATGGCCGCCCTCAAGCGCATGTCGGCCCCGGCGGTGCGCGTGCGCCGCGCCGGGCGTGTGCAGGAGATCGCCTCCACCGCCCTTGTCCCCGGTGACATCGTGCTCCTTGAGGCGGGCAGCATCATCCCTGCCGATGCCCGCCTGATCGAGGCCGCTAACCTGCGCGTGCAGGAAGCCGCCCTCACCGGCGAGTCCCTTCCGGTTGAGAAGAACCCGGCCACCCTGTTCAATGAGAACATGCCCCTTGGCGACCGCCACAACATGCTCTACATGGGCACAGCGGTCACCTATGGGCGCGGCACGGCGGTGATCGTCGAGACCGGGATGAACACCCAGCTTGGCCGCATCGCCGGGCTGATCCAGGGCGTGGAGTCAGAGCGCACCCCGCTGCAGCGCCGCATGGCCGAGCTGGGCCGCGTGCTGCTGGTGCTGGCCGTGATCATCGTCGCGCTGGCCTTCGGCCTGGGCTTCCTGCGCCCCGACCGAAACATCACCGATCTGTTTGTGGCGGCGGTTGCCATCGCTGTGGCCGTGGTGCCTGAGGGCCTGCCCGCCGTCGTCACCATCTCGCTGGCGCTGGGTGCGCAGCGCATGTTGAAGCGCCTCGCGCTGATCCGCAAGCTGCCCGCCGTCGAGACGCTCGGCTCGGTGACCGTCATCGCCTCCGACAAAACCGGCACGCTCACCGAGAACCGCATGACGGTCAAGATGCTCGATGTGGCCGGGCGCACCTGGGATGTGATCGAGACGATCCGCGGCGGCTACGTGACCATCCGCCGCGACGAGACGCAGCCCGCCCCTGAGAGCCAGGCCCAGGCCATCCTGCTCGCGGGCGCCGCGCTGTGCAGCGATGCCGTGCTGGAGCAGGGCGAGCAGCCCGACCAGTATATCGCGGTCGGCGATCCCACTGAGACAGCGCTGGTGGTGGCTGCAGCACGCTTCGGCATGTGGAAGTCGCTGCTCGACAAAGCCTATCCCCGTGTGGGCGAGGCCCCCTTCGACTCCGACCGCAAACGCATGACGACCCTGCACACGCTGGGCGAGAACATCCCCGACACCCCTGACGGGGCCGAGTATATCGACCTGGCGGCGCTGCTGTGCGGTGTGGGCTGTAAGGCCGCCTTCACCAAGGGCGCGGTCGACAGCCTGCTGGAGGTCAGCACACATGTATGGGTCGATGGCCAGGTGGAGCCGCTGGATGAGGCCTGGCGCGCGCGCATTGAGCGGGCCAACAACGATCTGGCGCAGGGCGGCCTGCGCGTGCTCGGCGTGGCCTACCGGCTGGTCGAGACACCCAACGGCGCCGACGCCGCGACCCTGGAGCGCGATCTGATCTTCGTGGGCATGGTTGGCATGATCGACCCGCCGCGCGCGGAGGTCAAGCAGGCGGTGGCCACCTGCAAGGCGGCGGGCATCCGCCCGGTGATGATCACCGGCGACCACCCGCTGACCGCGCAGTACATCGCGCAGGACCTCGGCATCGCCCGCACCGCCCGCGTGATCACCGGCGTGGAGCTGGCCGACATGCCCGCCGAGGACCTCGACCGCGTGGTGGAGGAGGTCGACGTCTACGCTCGCGTCTCGCCGGAGCACAAGCTACGCATCGTTGAGGCGCTCCAGAAGCGCGGCCACATCGTCGCCATGACGGGCGACGGCGTCAATGACGCGCCCGCCCTGCGCAAGAGCGACATCGGCGTGGCGATGGGCATCACCGGCACGGCGGTCTCCAAAGAGGCCTCCGACATGGTCATCCTGGATGACAACTTCGCCACCATTGTCTCGGCGGTGGAGGAAGGCCGTACCATCTATGAGAACGTGCGCCGCTTCGTCAAGTACATCCTGGCCAGCAATACCGGCGAGGTCTTCGTGCTGCTTGGCACCCAGGCGCTCGGCCTGCCGCTGCCGCTCAACACCCTGCAGATCCTCTATATGAACCTGGTGACCGACGGCCTGCCTGCGCTGGCGCTGGGCGTGGAGCCGGGTGAGAAGAGCAATATGCATCGCCCGCCGCATCGCCCTGATGAGAGCATCTTCGCGCGCGGGGTCTGGCAGCACCTGGTGTATGTCGGCGCGCTGATCTTCGCCGCCTCGTTCACCCTCTCGGTGCTGGGCTACTCGGCCTTCTCGCCGGAGGTGTGGAGCACCATGGTGTTCACCACTCTGACGCTCTCGCAGATGGGGCACGCGCTGGCCGTGCGCTCCGATACTGAGAGCATCTTCAAGAAGGGGCTGCTCACCAACAAGCCGCTGCTGGCCGCGGTGCTGGTCACGGTGGCCCTGCAGATGGCCCTGATCTACATGCCGGTGTTCAACAACTGGTTCGGCACAACCCCGCTGACGCCGGGGCAGCTTGGCATTACACTGGGGCTAAGCCTGTTCGTGACCGCGGCCATTGAGCTGCGTAAGGTATTCCTCCGCCGCCGTATAGCCCGGCGCGCGGGGCAGCGAGAGGAGTAGAAGCGCATGGCCCTGTTTGCGATCATCGGCATCCCCTTTGCGCTGGCGCCGATGCCACTGGCGGCGCGCCGCGTTTCGGGGCTGTCGGGCCTGTCGAGGCTGTCGGGCCGTGTGCTGGCCTGGCCGCTGACGCTGATCACCGCCGCGCTGTTCGGCTGGCTGGTGACGCTCCTCCCGGCCGTCACAGAGGGGGGCGCCCTGGTGGTCAGCCTGCCCTGGGCGGCCCAGCTTGGCCTGACGCTCTCGCTCTACCTGGACGGGCTGGCGCTGCTCTTCGCGCTGGTGGTCACGGGCGTTGGCGCGGCGGTGGTGCTCTATACCGGCTACTACTTCGACGACGCTGACGAGGCTGCGCGCTTTTATCTCTACCTGATGCTGTTCATGGGCGCGATGCTCGGCGTGGTGCTGGCGGGCAACCTGATCACGCTGTTCATCGCCTGGGAGCTGACCAGCGTCACCTCGTTCCTGCTGATCGGCTTCAAGGGGGCCAAATCCGCCGAGGCGCGCCTCGGCGCGTTCCGCGCGCTGGTGGTCACGGGCGGCGGCGGGCTGGCGCTGATCGTCGGGCTGGTGCTGGTGGGCGCTGCCGCCGGGTCGTTCGACCTGGCCGCCGTGCTCGCCACCGACCTGACCGCGCAGCCCTGGTATCTCGCCATCGTGCTGCTGCTGGCGCTGGGGGCCTTTACCAAGAGCGCACAGTGGCCGTTCCATTTCTGGCTGCCGGGCGCGATGGCCGCGCCCTCCCCGGCCAGCGCCTATCTGCACGCCGCCACGATGGTCAAGGCGGGTGTGTATCTGCTGGCTCGCTTCTACCCTGTGCTGGGCGGCACCGCGCTGTGGATGGCCCTGCTGACCGGTTTCGGGCTGATCACCATGCTGGCCGGGGCGCTGCTCGCGCTGCGCAAACGCGACCTCAAGGCGCTGCTGGCCTACACCACTGTGAGCTGGCTTGGTGCGCTGGTGGCGCTGATCGGTCTGCCGGAGGGGCTGGGCATCAAAGCGGCGCTGCTGGGCATCCTGGCCCACGCGCTCTACAAAGCCGCGTTGTTCCTGGGCGTGGGCGTGATCGAGCACAGCACCGGCACCCGGCTGATCGATGAGCTGGGCGGGCTGGCGCGCCGCGCGCCCGTCATCGCCGCCATTGTGATCGTCTCCGCGCTCTCGATGGGCGGCTTCCCGCCGCTGTTTGGCTTCGTCGCCAAAGAGACGTTGATCGTCGCCCTGATCGAGTCGCCGTGGGCCATCGCGGTCGCCATGAGCGGGCTGCTCGGCTCGGTGCTGATCGTCGCCGCCGGGCTGATCGTCGTCGTCGATGTGTTCTTCGGGCAGGCCCATGAGGGGCTGGATGAGCATTTCCACGCCCCGCCTGCCGGGCTGCTGGCCGGGCCGGGCGTCCTGGCGATCGGCTCGCTGGCGGCGGGCTTCGTCCTGGGGCCGGTGATCAAGCCGCTGCTGATCCCGATCGTCGGCGAGGGCTTCAAGCTGGCCCTGTTCCCCGGCTTCAACCTGGCCTTCGGGCTGAGCATGGGCGTGCTGGCCCTCGGCGCGCTGGTCTTCGCCCTGCGCGGGGCCTGGCTGGGACGCACCCTGCCCGCGCTGGCGGGGCCAGAGCGCGCCTATGACGCGCTGCTCAACAGCCTGGACCGCCTGGCCGATCTGCTGCTGCGCTCGCAGAGCGGCAGGCTGCGCCGCTACCTGGCCGTGATCCTGACGGCAGCGCTTGTGCTGCTGACAGCGGGCGGCGTCGGCTTCATGCGTGGCCTGGAGTGGACCTTCGAATTCCGCGGCGCGCCGGACGTGCTGCGGATGATCTTGCTGGCCGTGACGATCGTCTCGGCCTTTGCCACGGTGCTGTTCCGGCGGCATCTGCTCTCGGCGCTGGCGATGGGCATGATGGGCTACGCAGTCGGCGCACTGTTCCTGCTGGAGCCTGCGCCGGATGTGGCGCTGGTCTCCATCCTGGTTGAGACGCTGGCTACTGTGCTGCTGGTGCTGATGCTGGCCGGCATCGACGAGCGCACCCGCCGCGCCGCGATGGACCGGCTGCGGGGCCAGTCGAAAGGCGGGTTGCTGCGTGATGCCGTCATCGCCGGGGCGGTTGGTGTGTGGGTCACGCTGTTTGCGCTGGCGGCGGTGTTCAGCCGCGGTGACCGCCCGACTGTCGCGACCTGGTATCTGGATAACACGCTGGTCGAGACGGGCGTCACCGATGTGGTGGCGGCCATCCTCACCGATTTCCGCGGCACAGACACGCTGATCGAGATCACCGTGTTCGGCGTGGCGGCGCTCAGCGTCCTGACGCTGCTGGCCCTGCCCCAGGCCGACGAGCTGCTGCGCGGCCTCAAGCAACCCCCTGCCGGGGATGCCGCCCCCAGCGAGGCCAGGGGGGGCGGGGAGCCGCGCATCGCCACGCCCCTCTCGCGGATGGTGGCCTGGCTGGTGCTGCCCTTTGCCGTGCTGATCTCGGTCGGCCACATCCTGTACGGCGCCAGCCGCCCCGGCGACGGCTTCACCGCCGGGGTGGTCAGCGGGCTGGCTGTGGCGTTGTGGTACGTTGTCTTTGGTTACGACGAGGCCAAGGCGCGCCTCTCATGGCTGCACCCCGGGCGGCTGATCGGCGTGGGGCTGGCGGTGGCGCTGGCCAACGCCGCGCTGCCCGTCCTGCTCGGCGAGCCGTTCCTGGCGCTGCTCCGGCTGGATATCACGCTGCCCGCGGGCATCAAGGCCTACTCTTCGCTGCTGTTTGAGGTGGGCATCTTCCTGGCCGTGTTCGGCGGTGTCAGCGTCATCATGGAGGCGATTGCGCATCCGAGGGAGGTTGAGGGACTGTGAGTATATTATTTGCCATCACCACCGGCGTGCTGTTCGGGCTGGGCATCTTCCTGATGCTGCGCCGCGACCTGCTCAAGGCTGCGATGGGGTTCTATATCGTCTTCACGGCGATCAACCTGTTCTTCCTGGCGGTGGGCGCGTTTCAGGGGGAGGCCCCGGCCTATGTTGGCGTGGAGGGCCAGCCCAGCGATCCGCTGGTGCAGGCGCTGATCCTCACCGCCGTGGTGATCAGTTTTGGGTCGTTCGCGCTGCTGCTGGGGCTGGTGCGCGTGGCCGCGCGTCGCTTCGGCACCATCGATGCGGACAGCATCGACGAGCTGCAGGGCTAGAGATGCCAGACATCGGAGGGGTATGTTGAATGACTGCGTATAACGACAGGGTATTGGTATCATGAATCATCCGCTGGTATTAGGCCCGGTGTTTATCCCGCTGGCGGGGGCCGTCTTTGCGCTGCTGCTGGCGCGCGTCAACCGTGTGCAGCGGTATGTGGCGCTGCTGGCCGCCGCGCTGATGATGCTGAGCAGCTTTGGCGTGCTGTGGCTCAATCTGACGGGCGGCCCGCAGGTCTACCTGCTGGGTGGCTGGCCTGTGTCGTTCGGGCTGTCGCTGGCCCCCGATCTGCTGTCGGCGCTGTTCGGGGTGATGGCCTCCACGGTGCTGTTCGCCGGGGTGCTCTATGCCGTGAGCTGCCGCGACCACAGCATCACGTTCCCGGCCTTCATGCCGCTGTTCCTCACCATGTCCGCCGGGCTGAACGGCGCGCTCTACACCGGCGACGTGTTCAACCTGTTCGTCTTCCTGGAGCTGATGGTCGTCTCCTCGGTGGCGATGGTGGCCGTCTCCGATAACCGGCTGGGGCTGGAGGCCGCCATCAAGTACCTGTTCATCAGCACCATTGGCACGCTGGCCCTGCTGATCGGCATCGCAGCGCTCTACGCCAGCTTCGGCACGCTCAACCTGGCCGACATCGCCGCGCTGCTCGCCACCGGCGATCGCCCCCTGCTGGCCCAGGCTGCCGCGCTGATGCTGATGACGGCCTTTCTGGTCAAGGGGGCGGTGTTCCCCTTCCATTTCTGGCAGCCCGATTTCCACACCACCGCGCCCACGCCGATCAGCGCCACGCTGTCGTCAGTGGTGGTCAAGGTGGGTGTCTACGGCCTGATCCGGCTGACGACCCTGCTGTTCACGGTGGAGGCCCCGCTGATCCGCACGCTGCTGATCGTCCTGGGGATCATCGGTGTGTTCTTCGGCGGGCTGGGCGCGCTGCGCACCTATGACGCCAAGCGCATGCTGGCCTACTCCACCTTCGGGCAGATCGGCTTCATCCTGGTCGGCATCGGGTGGGGCACGCCGCTGGCGCTGGCGGCGGCCATCATCTACGCCTTCAACCACGCGCTGATCAAGGCGGCCATGCTGATGCTCACCGGCGCAGTCGCCAGCCGCACCATGCCCAAGACCGCGCGCCTCGCCGAGCTGGGCGGCGTGGGCTATAGCATGAAGGGTATCAGCCTGCTTTATCTGCTGGGCGGGCTGGCGCTGGCCGGGGTGCCCCCGCTGAACGGCTTCATCAGCAAGCTGGCACTGGTGCAGGCGGGTGTTGCCGATGGCCGCTGGCTGGGGCTGGGGTTAGCCGTGGGCCGCGGGCTGATCACCCTGCTGTATGTGACACGCGCCTGGCAGCACATCTTCCAGCGCAAGCCGGGCGAGGATACCCCGGTGGAGGTCAAGCCTTACGGGGATAGCCCCCTGGCCCCCGCCCTGCTGATTGTTCTCAGTGTGGTACTGGGGCTGTACGCCGCCCCGTTGATCGACGTGTCGCTGCTGGCCGTTGAGCAGATCACCAACCCGGCCATCTATATCGGCGCGGTGCTGGGAGGAGGGTAGAAGGGTGAAGATCGCACGCTACGTTGGGCTGGCGTTCCCCCTGGCCCTGATCTGGATGGCCCTGACCACCCAGACGACACTTGACAGCTTTCTCGTGGGCTATCTGCTGGGGCTGGCCGTGCTCGTCCTGCTGGACAGCTCGACGCGGGCGGGCCTGCGCCATGTGCCACGCGCCATGGCTGCGGCGCTGATCTATCTGCTGGTGCTGCTACGCGACATCTTCCTGTCTGGCATCGATGTAGCCCGGCTGGTGCTGTCGCCCCGTATGGCGCTCAAGCCCGGCGTGATCCGCGTGCCCATCGATGACGAGGAGGGCAGTGAAGTGATCGCCGCGTTGAGCGCCCATGCGATGACCATCACACCCGGTGAGCTGGTGATCGGCTTTGAGGATGACAACCGCGTGATGCTGGTGCATTGCCTGGACGTGGACGACTCACTGCGCACGGTGCAGGCTGATCAGGCGCAGCGGTTGGGCTACTTCAGGCGCATGCTGGGCCGCGGCTGAGGGGAGGGGAAACATGACAGACTGGCTGAATATTGGGCTGCAGGGGGCGCTGGTGGTGATGGTGGGCCTGCTGGTGATCGCCACCTATCGCATCTGGGCCGGGCCGTCCCCGGCGGATCGGCTGCAGGCTACCGAGACGACTACCACGCTGCTGATCGGCGTGATCGTGGTACTGGCGCTGTTGCAGCGCAGCTCGCTGCTGGTGGATGTGGGCATCGCGCTCGCTGCCTTCGCTTTCGTGGGCACGCTGGTGGTGGCGCGCTACCTGGCCGAGGGGAGGGTGTTCTGATGCAGGTTGTGGGGCTGATCGTGTTATGGCTGGGCGTGCTGTTCAGCCTGATCGGCGTGCTGGGGCTGATCCGCCTGCCTGATGTGTATACGCGGCTGCATGCGTCAGGCAAGGTCTCAACGCTGGGCCTGCTGGGGCTGCTGCTTGGCGCGGCCCTGCTCATGCCAGATGCCATCCTTGAGCTGCTGGTACTGTTCGTCTTCACGGTGATCACCGGGCCGGTGGCCAGCCACGCCATCGGGGTCGCTGCCCGCTGTCAGGGCATCGAGCCGGTGCAGGTTCCCCCGGAGCAGCTACCGGGCAGTGAGGCCTCCGGCGATCTGGCCCCGTGATCTCCCGCCCCCACCGTGTAGGGGCGGCCCCTGTGGTTGCCCTCCGCGTTGGCCAGCAGGGGACAAAACCTGACCACAGGGCCAAACCCTGCCGCCCTGGAGCGTGTTATGAACTTCTTTCGGGCCAATCCATGCCTGAAGAGACCTCACCTCCGCCGGACCTGCGGGGCCGAACGCAGCGAGGCCGGGGGTGAGGTCAATTGGCGGCATGTGACTCGCTCAGGGTTCATAACAGCCTTTAGCCCCCTCCCACTGGCAGCATGAACTTGAAATCCGCTCCCTGGTTCTCCTCGCTTTCCACCCAGATGCGTCCGCCGTGCAGATCGATCAGCTCTCGGCAGATGGCCAGCCCCAGCCCCGTCCCTTTCTGCCTTTGCGTCGGGGTGGCGTCCACCTGATGGAACCGGTCGAAGATATCCTCCAATTTGTGCGCCGGGATGCCGATGCCGGTGTCCTTCACGCCGATCAGCACCATTCCCTCCTCAGGCAGGTAGCGGGCGTAGAGCTGCACACTACCCGACCGCGTGAACTTGACCGCGTTGGTCAGGAGGTTTAACAGCACCTGCCGCAGCCGTACCGGATCGGCGTTGATCTCGGGCAGATCGGGCTCGATATCCTTCTGAAACGACACCCCCGGCTCCCAGGGCAGGCCGCTGCCCACCTCGTACATCTCCTCCAGAAAGGCCGTCAGCGTGATCGGCTCGGTCTCCAGCTTGAGCTGCCCCATCTCGGCTTTGGTCAGGTCGAACATGTCGTTGATCAGGTCCACGGCGTGCTCGACGGCCCCCATCGCCTTGGTGACCCACAGCATCTGCTCGTCGTTCAATGGCCCGAAAGTGCCATCCTGAAGCATCGAAAGCGCCGTCACGGCCACTGACATTGGGGCACGGATGTCATGGGCCACGTTGCCCAGGAACACAGTGCGTAGCCGGTTGACCTCGACGGCTTCCCGCCAACTTTGCTCCAGCTCAGCGCGGGCCTTCTCCAGGTCAGCGGTGCGGGCGCTGATGTGTTGTTCCAGTGTGTCGTTGATCAGTGCGTTCTCGATCGACACAGCGGCCTGGTTGGCGAAGAAGATCAGCGGGGTCAGGTCCTCCGGCTCGAAGATCCCGGCAGCGGTGCGGTTCTCCACAAACAGTGCGCCAATGACGTTCCCACGTGAGATCAGCGGCACGCACATCACCGAGCGCAATCTGAGATTTGCCACGCTTTCAGAAGTCGCGAAGCCGGGGTCGTTCAGCGCATCCTCGATCAGCACCGGCCGACGTGTCTCGATCACGCGGTTGATGATCGAATAGCTCACCTGGTCCTGCGGATTCTCCAGCGGGCCACCGTTGCGGTCGACCGTCAGCTGGAAATCGAGCGATCCGTCGTTCTTCACCAGCACAAGAATACCGTGGGTGGCATCCACCAGGTCAATGGCTTCACGCATGGCGTATTTCAACAGGGGGTCAAGCTGGCGGGTCTCAGCCATGCGGCGGCTGATCTCTAACATGCGCTCGTGGGTCTGTGCCATGCGGCGGCACATCTCCAGCATGCGTTCGAGAGTTTCCTGCTCCATCGCGCTCTCTCTCCGGCTATGGCTGCTCGACAGGAGCCCGGGCATCATCAGGTTATCAGGTGCCAAGGCGGGGATCAAGGCATCTACAATATACCCTAAACACGCGATTTGTGTTACCGTCTGGTTAGGGAATCCTAACAGGCGGCAGGGAGGGTCACCGCTGGCGGCCCTCCCTGCCCTCTGGTGGCTCGTTATCAGGTTGGCTCAGTCACGTCCTCCTTTCAGAGACGGTGGGCCGCAGGTGCGGCCCGGGAGACAACTCTGCTCTCAGTGTAGGCGAGCCGGGTTGGGCTTGCAGGACGTTTAACCTCCGCCCGCTCGCCGGATGCGGGATGCCGTCACCGTCGTGGAGGGGGCTTTCCCGGCCAGAGGGGCGCCTGCCATACATACAGATCGTCGATGCCGGATATAATGATGCTATATGGGGTTTATATCCGGTGGCTGCTGCCACCGGCCACCGAGGCAGGAAAATATATCATGCTCGACATCCACGCCCTCAGGGTCTTTCTGGAAGCAGCCCGCACCGAGAATTTCACCGAGGCCGCCCGTATATTGAACCTCTCCCAGCCCGCGGTGAGCATGCAGATCAGGTCGCTGGAAGAATATCTACAGGTTCGCCTCTTTGAGCGTGAGGGGCGCAGGATCAGGCTGACCAAGGTAGGGCAGGAGCTGTTGCCGATGGCCCGCGAGATCATCGCTCTGTCGGTCAGCGCCGAGGAGACTATCCGCGCCTCGACCGGGAAGGTGGTGGGCAACCTGACCATCGGCTGCGGCGCCCCTGCTGCCAAGTATATCCTGCCGCATCTGGTGGCACGCTTCCAGCGCACTTATCCTAACGTACGGGTCAACATCCCCATGGTGAGTGAGGAGGAGGTCACCGAGGGCCTGATGCGGGGTACGTATGACCTGGGCGTATGTTACTACTCGGAGGTCAGCGGCCTGACCTATGCCGACTTCTTCATCGATCGCCTGGCGCTGGTGGCTCCAACCACACATCCCTGGGTGCAGAAGGGGGTCATCGAGCCTGTGCAGCTTTTTGACGAGCATTTCATCTGCCACAGCCATGACTCACCCTGCCGCCGGGCGGTGGCAGAGACGATGGCCCGACTGGGCCTGAATATGGATCAGATGCAGCTTGTGATGGAGATCGACAGCCCGGAGGCGCTGGCCATATCGGTGGAGTACGGTATTGGCCTGTCGTTCGTCTCGATCGTGACCGTGGCATCGCGCCTGCCGTTGGGCCGCCTGGCGATTGTGCAGGTGGAGGGCATGCAGGTCTCGATGCCGGTGTATATGGCGCACTACCCGGCCCGCCCGGCCTCGACCGTTCAGGCGCGTTTCACCGAGTTCATGCAGAACCCGCAGACCCGCGCCCTGATCGCCGCCCACGCGCAGGGCCACATGATCTGATCGGGCGGCCCTGTGATGGAATCTCGCTGGCTGCCAGGGCTGCTGTGAGTGCGCGTCTCAGCCTGCGGAACCCGGTTTCGCAGCGACCGCAGGCGCAGCCCTCGAGGCTGCCCACCACCACCTGATCGCCCCTCTGCGTGGGGAGATGGCCGGGTAAAGCCCGGTCAGAGGGGGGAAACCATGCCCCCCGGCAACCTGGCCGGGGGGCTTCTTCGTCAGGGCATTGGGAGGGCCTACTCCTCCATCTGCTCCATGATCGCTATCTCGCGCTTCAGGTTGCGCCGCCTCAGGATCAGCGTGGCCACGTAGACCACTCCCGTCCCGATGATCAAGGCGTATCCCAGCACCATGTACGAGATGGTGTTCGGCGTCGTCTGTGCCAGTACAGAAAACATCGCTTCTCCCCCTATTCCGCCAGGAAGCGCATCTTGATCAGGTTCACCCGGTCGGCGAAGTTCTCCAGCCGGATGCGGTACCAGATCAGCGTGGCGAACACAAATGTGAAGGTGATGAAGCTGTAGATCATCGTCTGCAGCATGCGCGGCGTCATGCCGAAATCACCCTGGGCTGTTGAGGCGCTCGGCCCGATCACCGTCGGGTGGATCGTGGCGTTGATGAACCGCACGCCGAAGAACGTCATGATCACGCTGGCGAAAGCGACAATGCCATACACAGCGGCGAAGCGCTCGCGCCGCGACGGGTCCTCGATGCCGCGCCGCAGCATCAGGTAGGCCGCATAAGACAGCCACATCACCGCCGCTGATGTCAGCTTGGGGTCCCACGTCCACGGGGTGCCCCACGCGAACTGCGCCCACACCGGCCCGCTCAGCAGGGTCATGGTGATCAGCGCCAGCCCTACCTCAACGGCGCTGTGTCCGACCACGTCCCACTTGTGCTTGCTGGTGGCCAGGAACATCACCCCGCTGAACGCGGTCACCAGGAAGGCCAGCGCGCCCGCCCACGCGGCCCCCACGTGGAAGTAGAAGATGCGCTGCACCGCCCCCATCGTGCGCTCCAGCGGGGCATACTCCAGTGCCAGGTAAAGCCCCACCCCCACCATGATCAGGGTCCAGATGGTCAGCGCGATCAGAGCGGGGGGGGTACGCTCACTGCGTGCGGCGGCTACCTGCTCCCCCTGGCGCGTTGTCTCGATCTGAGTTGTGGATGCCATTCTGCTGCTCCTCGTGATACAAATCCCCTGCGTTAGGTTTCGTCCTCACTCATGCCGGCGAGCAGTGCGGCGCGCCGGGCCTCGTACTCAAAGCGGTTGATCTTCCCCTCGGCCAGCTCCTCATCCAGCTCGGCCAGCAGGCGCTCCAGATCGTCGTCGGCGGCCTCATCCTCTGCTTCCCCCGGGGTCGGGCCGCGACGCGCCATCAGCAGGTACACCATCACCCCGATCAGGAGCAGCCCGGCAGTCACCAGCGCCACCGCCAGCGGGTTGACGCTGCCTATCCCGCCACCTGTGCGCAGCGTGAAGCTCAGCGTGTCACCCGGCCCCAGGCCCTCTGCCGTGTAGGTGTTGAACACGATGGTGTCCATCGCCTGGGCTTCACCGGCGGTCAGCATGCTCGAACGCACCGTCTGGCCTTCCTGCGCCATCACCGTCACCTGGGCCGTGTTGTACAGGATGGGGATCTCGACCTCCTGGCGGTTCCCCGCTGGCAGCAGATAGCGCAGCATCACGGTGTGCGTCTGCTGGCCGGGGTAAACCTGGCGGGTGTCATAGATGCTCTCACCCTGCCGGATAAAACGGTCGCCCAGCACCCCCCCGTCGAACTCCAGCGCGGTGGCTGCCTCTGGCACAGCGACTGCCACCGTCCCCTGGATACCCTCCGGTAGCGACACCGGGCTGACGTAGATGCCGTTGCCAGCGTTGCTGAACACATAAAGCTGCACCACCATCGGCCCCGCTTCAGTGGGCTGGATCAGCACGTGCATCGAGTCGACCGTGATCAGCGAGGGGTCGCTCACCGAGTCGTACACTGAGAGCGAGAGGTCCATCTCCGGCGCGATTGGGTTAACCAGCACCCCGTTGCTGAACTGCACGTCGTTATACATCACATCGACCACGTAGGCTGAGTTGGGCAGGTCGGCCTGCAACCCCTCAAAGCGGAACGAACCGTCCTCGCCGCTGGTCGTGGTGGTGGTGAAGAATTCCTCCACGGTGTTCATATCAGTCAGGCGCAGGCCGGTCAGTGTCACCTCGACGCCGGCCAGCGGGCTGTCGCCTGCGCTGCCATTAGTCACGGTCCCCGTCACCACGCCCGCTGTCGAAAGGTCGATCACCTCATCGGGGGAGGGGGTGGCTTCCTGGGCCGGCTCGGCGGCGGCCTGCTCAGCCGGTGCATCCGAGGCCGCCCCGGAAGGCTCCTCGGCAACCTCCGCCGGTGCTTCCTCCGCCGGTTCCCCGGCGATCGGCGGCGGCTCCAGCGACACACCCGTCAGGGTGGTGTCGGCGGGGAGCGTGAGCACATAGAAGGCCACCACCCATGCCTCGTCCTCGCTCAGCCCGGCCCCGGCGGGGCACTTCGTCTCATCGCGGATGAACTCGTCGTAGATCGACTGCGCATCGCGGTCGGTCATCTGCGCCGGGTCGTTGAACCCCGCCGCCGCGCCATCTGCGCCGTAGCATCCGGTGAACAGCTCATTGTACAGCGCCTCACCCTGTGCGAGCTGCTCCTCGTCCACGCTGAGCGCATACAGGAAGTAGGTGACGTCCCAGCGCTGGGCATCGGTCAGGGCATCGCGCCAGGGAGGCATCAGGCCGCCACCCATCACGGTGCCGTTGGTGATGATCGAATACCAGCTCTGCGGGCTGCGAGCGCGCGCCAGTGCCTGGTCGGCGAGGTTCGGCAGCTCCGCGCCCTGCTCGGCGAGCTGCGCAGCAAAGGAGCCGTCGCCCTCGCCTGCTGCGCCGTGGCAGCTCGCGCAGCGTTCCATGTAGATAGCCGCCCCCCTGGCCATGTTTGGCTGGACTACCGGCACATTGACGACCTCGCCGGGCAGCGGGCCGCTCTCGATCGGCCCCGCCGGGATTGGCTCGCTGGCCAGCGAACAGCTCGACAGCAGCAAGCCGATCAGCAGCAGGCCCGCGATCAGGATAGTGCGATGCATGTGAAGTGACTGCATGGATTTCCTCAAGATACCAGTGGCGCGCCGCACGCGCCGCAGAAACGATCGCCCGGTGAGACTGACGCGCCGCAGCGCGGACAGTAACGCCCCGCCCGGCTCGCTGCCACCGCGACCGGCTCCCCGGCGGCGGGGGCGGCTTCCTGAAGGCCCCCCACGGCTGTCGCCGCAGCGGGGCTTTCGTCCGGGGCATCCAGCGCGTCGAGCTGCTTGAGCACCTCCACACCGCGGGCAACAAGTTGATACCGCTGGGCCTTATAGTCGTCCTCGGCCACCTTGTCGGTTTTGTACTCGAAATCCAGGTCGCGCAGCGCCTGGTAGATCGCCAGACGCTCAGCCAGCAGCTCTGCACGCCGGCGTGCTGCCCGCTGGCGGGGTGTGTCAGCCGGGCCTGCAGTCCGGCCCCCCGTGCGCGTCCGCCCGGATCGCCTGCTCAACAGCGGCCGGGCGATGTAGAACGCCACCCCGGCCAGCAGCACCAGCGCGATCCAGATCGCTGGAAAGTCAGCCATTAACTACCCCCCTGCCAGCGCGCGCTCGATCTCGCGGGCCAGCTCGTTGTAGGTCAGCGGCCGTGCTGCGAAGAACGTCACCCGCCCCTCACGGTCGATGACGAAAGTCTCCGGTACGCCGCGGATATTATACAGGTCGGAAATCTCGGTGCGCAGGTCGGGGCCGTTAGGGTAGGTGACACCATACTTCGCCATATACTCCAGCGCGGCGGCCTCGCTGTCCACGTAGCCCACGCCCAGGAACATCACCCCCCGATCACGGTAGGCCTGCCAGGCTGCCTCCAGGTCGGGCGCCTCATCGGCACAGGGGGCGCACCAGCTGGCCCAGAAGTTGACCACCACCACCTGCCCGCGCAGATCCGAGAGCGTGATCTCCCCCTCATTGTTATAGAGCTGCAGTGTAAAATCAGGGGCAGCCCCCTGCGTGGGCTGGCTCTCGAAAGCCTTCATCAGGCCCAGCGCCAGGAACACCAGCATCAGGCCGGTCAACCCCCATACAACGATGCGGGAGAAGGTCTTTTTACGGGTTATTCCAGCCTCTTCGATCTCGGGCTTCAGGGCAGTCTCGCTCATTTGCCTTCTATCCTCTAACTTGTGGTGAACTCGCGATATTCGGCCTCAAGGCGGGCCACATACTCCGGGTCGAGGTCGTCATAGCTCAGCGCAACATCCGGGGCAGTGGCAGCCCGCACGCTGCCGGGGGCCATGCGCCGCAACGTGGCGACCAGCAGGGCCGCCCCGCCGATCACAGCGACCACCGGCATAACCCAGATCACCACGTCGATGCCGCGGGCATCTGGCGTGGCCAGCACGCGCCGCCCGTAGCGCTCCGTGAAGTAGGCCTTGATCTCGTCCTCGCTGCGCCCGTCCTCCAGCATGGCGCGGATCTCGTCGCGCCAGTCGGCGCAGGCCTGCGTGCCGCACACATCCAGCGGCACGTTCTCGCACACCGGGCAGTAGAGCTGCTTGGCGATAGCGTTCACCTGGTCGTCGGTGACCGGCGCAGGCGGTACAGCCCCCGGCCCGCCCTCCTGTGCCAGCACAGCAGGGACGGCGCCCAGCGCCAGGGCAGCCAGCAGCAGCAGCGTCAGCAGTCGGTAGGTCTTGAGCATGGTATCCTGTCCAATCACGCCGGCCTTGCGGCCCCGTCTCCGTCCGGGTGTGCTGCTATCGGGCACACACCGGCCTCCTGTTTTGTGAAATCGTTCACCTGCCCGCTGCGTGGCCCTCCCCATCAAACCGGCTGCGTGGAGGGGGATGCCTTGCAGGGTGGGGCAGGCGGTTGCCGGCGGCGCGGGGATGCGGTAGCGCGCATCCCCGTCACCGAATTGTCTGTCGATCAGTCGCCCGCAGCCGGGGCTGCTGTGCGGCGGCGTGCCGCCGCTGCCATCGGGACGCGCTCCTCGCTGAAGTCAGGCCAGGCGGCGATCAGCGTCCCCACGATGAAGATGAAGCTGCCGCCCCATATCCAGTTGACCAGCGGGTTGTAGTAAATCTTGAACGTTGCGCTTGATAGATCGAGCTGTTCCCAGGTGACCAGCAGCACATAGAAGTCATCCCCAAGCCATGTGCTGTACTTGCCGGGGATGCTCATCGGCTGGCCGCTGGGGTAGTTATCGATGCGTGGTGTCAGCCTTGCCACCTCATTGCCGTTGTGATATACGATTGTCTGTGCACGCATCACGCTGCGTCCGTCGGTGGCCACAAAGCGCTCCAGCGTCTGGTACTCCAGGATGTAGTCGCCCAGTGTGATCGTCTGCCCGGCGGAGACGGCACGCTGTGTCTCAAGCTGGAAGGCACTGCTGGCGATGATGCCGATCGCCATGACCACCACGCCCAGGTGGATCATATAGCCGCCGTAGCGCCGCCGGTTGCGCCCGAACAGCGTCCACAGCGCCCGCGGGAAGCTCATGGTGTGCCGCCGGGCGCGCGCCTCGGCCCCGCGGTAATACTCGAACAGTGTGATCAGCGCTGTCAGGATCGCCAGCCCGAAGCCAATCAGCGGCCCCACGCGCCGGATGCCAAGGATCACCATCAGCGCCACGATCACCAGCGTGCCGACGAACGGCCACAGCATCGCTTTACCCACCCGGCTGATGCTGGCTCGCACCCAGGCCACCAGCGGCGCGATGCCCATTAGCAGCAACAGCGCCAGGAACATCGGCCCGGTGGTGCGGATGTAGAACTCCGGCCCCAGCGAGCTTTTCTCCACGCCCGGCACGATCTCGGCCAGCAGCTCGGTGAATACTGGCCAGTAGGTACCGATGGTCACCGTGACAGCGATGCTCATGAACACGAAGTTGTTGATCAGGAACACAGTCTCGCGGGAGAGCAGGCTGTCGAGCTGGTGCTCGCTTGCCAGGATATCCCAGCGTTTGTGCAGCAGCCACACGCTGATCACAATCGCCGCCGCCAGGAACAGAAAGAACAGCGGGCCGATCGCGCTCTGCGCGAACGAATGCACCGAGCTGACGAAGCCGGAGCGTGTGGCGAATGTGCCCAGGATCACCATCAGGTAGGTCAGGATGATCAGCACCATGTTCCAGCGCTTCAGCATCCCGCGCTTCTCCTGGATCATCACCGAGTGCAGGAAGGCGGTGCCCGTCAGCCAGGGGATGAACGCGGCGTTCTCCACCGGGTCCCAGGCCCAGTAGCCGCCCCAGCCCAGCACGTCATAGGCCCACCAGCCGCCCAGGATCAGCCCCAGCCCCAGGAACAGCCATGCCACCAGCGTCCAGCGCCGCGTGGCGCGGATCCACGAGTCGCTGACCTCGCCCTTCGCCAGCGCTGCCATCGCAAACGAATACGGCACCACGAAGGAGACAAAGCCCAGGTACAGCATCGGCGGGTGGATGATCATGCCGGGGTGGCGCAGCAGTGGGTTGAGGCCCTGGCCGTTCTGCGGGTAAACGGGGAACGACCCCATCGCGGGGGAGAAGGGGATGGCCCCCTTCAGGATGATGCCCAGCATGCCGGGCACCTTCTCGGCCAGGTCCAGCCGCCACGCGCTGATCTGCGCGAACAGCGTCGACGGCTGGAACAGCGTCGCCAGCACCTGGCCATCGGGCTGCTGCCAGAACCGCGCGAAAGGGTTCTCCCAGAACGTCACCAGCAGCAGGAAGAAGGCCAGTGTCCCCGCCGAGGCGCTGATCACATAGGGCATCAGCGCGCGCTCGCGCTGCCAGTTACGCAGCATGGCGGTGGCGGTGAAGGTGCTCATCAGCCAGGCCCAGAACACCAGCGACCCGGCCTGCCCGCCCCACAGGGCGGTGACTTTCAGGTAGGTCGGCATTGCGTTGTCGGTCACCGACCACACGAACTCGACGTTATACTGCCCCGTGACCAGCAGGACGATCAGCAGCAGGGACGCCGCGGTCAGCAGCGGCCAGGTGATGAACAGCGCGTTGCGGGCGCTCTCCACCAGATCATCGCGGCTCTGCCGCGCGCCGATCAGCGAGACGATGCCCGCGTACAGCGCGGCCAGCAGCGCGAACAACAGGAGGTAGACCCCCAGTACGGCATTCATAGCTGCCCCCTCGCCTTAATAGCTGCTCGCGTCGACCTGCTCGGGCACGGCCTCCTCGTAGCGCGTGGGGCATTTCAACAGCAGCTCGTCGGCGTAGAACACCCCGTCCTCGCCCAGTTCGCCGGTGATGATCGCCTGCGCCTCATGCTGCAGGAGGTCGGGTTTGGGTTCGTTGTACATCACCACCCGCACCCGCGCCGTGTTCGGGTCGTTGGCGGCGGCATGCAGCACCTCGGCCAGGCCACCCTCGTCCTCGATCTCGGCTGCTGAGTCGGGGATGTGCGCGATCACAAAGCTCAGCTCGTAACCGTCATACTCGATCGTGTCGCCCAGCACCACGCCTGAAATGCGCGCGCTGCGCCCCACAAGCTGATCCTGGCGCTCCATCAGCTCGTTGATGGTCATGAAGTATTCCTGCTGGGTCAGCAGGTTGCTGACGATGAGGTAGATCACCGCCGCCAGCAGGATCAGCCCCCCCACCAGGAACTTGGTATTGCCCTTCGAACGGGCGGGTGCTGCACTGCGGTCGGCCTGATCGAGCGTCACTTCAGCCATGTTGTTCTCCTCAACCACTCATTTTCCTTACGTGCAGATTGTAATGCGATAACCTTCATCTAAAACATTACAACTGTCATGCTTTCATCAGGATGAACTACCCGGATTCTACTGTGGCACGCTGGATTTGCGTAGGGTAACACACTTTTGGGGATATTTGCCAGCCCTTTCAACGCCGCAGGGCGACCCCGCAGTGCGGGCAAAAGCGGGCGTCGGCGGGCACGGGCTTGCCACACTGGGTGCAGAAGCGCTTGCTGCCCTCGGTAGTGGGCTTTGCCCTGCGCGGCATGGGCCGCCGATTCCTGATCGCCAGGAACACCCCGGCGCTCACCGCTGCCACCGCCGCCAGCACAATGGCGATTGTCCAGCCCAGCGGCAAGCCACTGCTGCCCGCTGCCCCTGCCGTGCTGGTGGTGTCCACCGGCGGGATCACGGCGGGCTGCTGGAACTGGTCGGCGGTCAGGGCTGTGTCGGGCTTGGTGTAGGTGAAACTGAGCGCGAGCGTCTCCCCGGCCTGCACGCCCGGCAGGGTGACCACATACGCGGGCTGGCCCAGCGCGTCGGTGACGGTCGTCCCGCCGACGGGTGTCACGCTGAGGCTGCTGGCGTTGACCGGCTGCTGCACCTCCACCACGATCTCGCCGGTGACGGTGTAGGGCAGGGGGAAGCTGAGCGCGTAGCTGCGCTGGTCACCCTCGATGCTCAGGGCCAGGTCGTAATACTCAATGTGAAAGGTCCCGTTGGGCGAGGTCATCGTCAGCAGGTTGCCCACCTGGCTTGACTGCGCGGTCAGCAGGTCCCCGCTGGCGGGGTCCTCATAGGCGACGGCGTTCAGCGCGGCTGTAGGGGGCAAGGAGAAAGTCAGGTCAGCCGGCAGGGTCGCCCCGGGGCTGACCTCCCCTATCAGGAAGACCAGCGCCGAGGGGCGGTCGAACTCTGGCCAAACGCGCACTGTCAGGCTGGCGAGCGTGATCTCCCCCTGTGCCGTTGCCGGGGCGGGGGGCAGCAGGGCCAGGCCGAGCAGGATGGTAATGAGGATGGCCAGGCGGCCTGATAGACCAACCGGGTGATGCTGTCGCACGCTGTACTCCTTCCTCTCACAGGCCATTGATAATGCGCCGCAGCTTGATTATATCGTCCCTATCCGGTGTAGAGCGCCGCTGATTTTACATAGATGCCGGCGCAGACGGTAATTTTACGGGGGCTGCTGCCCCATCACAAAAAATGGCCGGGTCCGATGCCCGGCCATCCCTGCCTGCGTGTAGGCTGCGATGGGCAAGCCCGTGCTCAGTTCTCTGGCAGGCCGTTGTTGATCCAGTCGATGATCACCTGCAGCTCCTCATCGGTGAAGTTGGCGAAGTGTGTCTCGCGCTGGCGCTGCACCAGCAGGCTGCCCTCCGGGTCGTTGGGGATCAGGACGGGCCCGCTGCCGCCGCCTGTCATCGCGCCGTTGTAGCTCTCCAGTGAAAGCCCGCCTGTGGCGATCGCCTGGCTGTGGCAGGCCAGGCAGCGTGCCTGGAACAGCGGCAGCACATGCTGTGTAAAAGTCACACTCTCACCGGCAGCCGGAGCCGGGGGCGGCTCTTCCGCGGGCGGCTGCGGCATGTCGGCGGCCAGGATCTCGGCCAGCCCCGGCGCGTCAAGGTTGGCGTATTCGTAGCTGAAGCCGTGACATGCCGAGTTCGAGCAGAATGATGTGTTGTCCGTGCCGCCGGGGTTCTCAACCGTGTGGCAGGCCTGGCACGTCTGGTCGAACGAGAAGCGGTGCAGGTTGATCCAGTGTGTGCTGAAGTGCGACTCCGGCTGGATGCCGGTTGCCAGCGGCAGGGTCGGTTCGATTACGCCTTCCCCCACCACCTGCGGGATCGAGTGGCACAGGTTACACTCCAGGCGCACGGCCTCTCCGGCCTCGTTGACGTGCTGGCCATCATGGCAGCGGAAGCACCCCGGCCAGGTCACATGCCCCAGGTTGTTGGGGTGTGTCTCCCAGTTCACCTGCTGCTCGCGGAACACGGTGTCGTCGTAGATGGCCAGCAGCACCGTCACCGCCTGCCGGATTGCCTCGCGGTTCTCGCGGACGAACTCCGGATACTCGGCGGTGTAGTAATCGGCCAGTGCGCGGATGCCCTCATGGGCCTCCTCATCGGTCGCGTAGTCGGCGCTCAGCACGCGCACGGCCTCGCGCCGGATATAAGGGATATCCGTGCTGATCTGACGGCGCGCCAGTGCGCGATCGACAGCATCAGCTGGCGGCAGGATGTTGTGTGAGATGCGGTTGTGGCACGTGATGCAGTCCATGCGCACCTGTTCCATCCCCGCCAGCTCCTCCTCGCTCAGCGGCGAGTCAAGCGCCACGAAAACGTCCTCGCTGCCATCGGCGTTGACCACCCGCACGTAGGGGATCTCCTGCTGCAACTCGTCGGTGGCCACGAACCACACCTCGTTCTCCACATGCCAGTGGATACCGCGGCCCAGCCCCTCACGCGCGCTGCCGCCGCCGGTGCGCAGCGCCAGGAAGATCGACGTGCGCGTGTTGTTCTTGTCCTCCTCAAAGCTGATGTTCTGCCGCAGTGAGTCATCGGAGAACTTGGACGGATAGTGGCAGCGCTCGCAGGTCTCCCGCGCCGGGCGCAGATTATCAGCATAGATCGGGAATTCATAGGTGCTGAACAGCGTGGCGGTCACATGCCGGATATCCCCCGCCTTGCGCGTGATGCGCTGTGAGATGAAGTCCCCGCCGATGTGACACTCCACACAGGCTACCCGTGCATGGGGTGAGATTTGATAGGCGGCATACTCGGGCGGCATGGTGTGGCAGCTCTCGCCACAGAAGGCCGGGGAGTTAGTGTATTCCCAGGTGTAGGTGCCCGCCACCAGGAAAATCAGCGTCAGCAGGCCCAGCAGAGTGTAGGGCAACAGCCGCCGCCACAGCGGGGCCCCTGCCGAGGGGAAGAAGAAGCCCCTCAGTGTGCGGCGCAGCCAGCTACGCTTCTTTTCTGGCCCCTTATCGGGTGCGCTTTCAGTCTGTTCCGCCTGGGTCTCAGGCTCTTTATCGCCCTGCGTCATGCATCCCCTCCTAAAAATGCAGGTACCTTGTCGATAGTAATACTCGTCTTTTAGATAATCGTCAAATTCTGCTGGATAGTGGCTGGATAGTAGTTGCTAAACAGGTTACCGTTAGGACAGAAGGGCCCGCAGGCAGCGCCTGCGGGCCCCCAGACCTGCTTGTCAGCGCGCAAAGCTTATGGGCGGGTCATCCCGGCCACAGCGCCTGCGCCGCCGATGTCCTCCAGGCTGTCATATAGCACCTGGATCACGTACTTGGCGTTGTGCGCGAACGCCCCTGGATCCTTCTGGGCATACTGGTAGTTGTAAGCCGCATGCAGCAGGCGCGGCGTCCACGACAGGTACCGATTGCCAAAGTTGGCCTCATCCGGCGTGGCGACCCCGTCACCGTTCGTGTCCACGAAGAAGTACGGGTACGCGGCGCTGCTGTAGACGATCGGCGTGCCGGCTGTCTCCGCAGCATAGGTCTGCATCGCGGCGTACAGCGCGGCGGTCATCGTCTCGATCTCGCCGGCGATGCCCTCCGTCACATCCCCGTCACCGTCGAAGTCAGTCTCGCTGATGCGATAGGTGGCCGGGTCCTCGCTGCCGTGGCAGCCGGAGCAGGCTGCGACGTTCGGCACGAGGGCGTGGACGTCGTGGCAGTCGGCGCAGGTGTTGAACCCGTTGACGTGCTCAAAACGCCCCACGTACTCCTTGCCCGCATACTGGTATGCGCCCTGGGCCTCGCCACCGAACAGCGTGGCACCCGCGGCGAAGTAGTGGATGTTCAGGAAGCCGATCGTCTCGTCTGGCGTGTCAGCGGGTTTGTCACCCAGCGCCCGATTCACATTCGGCGTCGAGGAGCGGCCCTGGTGGCACAGCAGGCACAGGTTGCTCTCCACGCCCTCACCGAAGGTCAGCACGGCCCCGCTGGGGAAGGTCACCTCACCCACCGCGATCACGCCGATGCCTTCCTCAAAGGTGTGGCAGGTGTGGCATGCGAACGAGTTGGCCGGCTCGGCGCTGACGTTGACTCCCTCCTTCAGGAAGAAGGCCACGCCATCAGCGGAGTGGCAGCGAGCGCAGCTGCCCGGCACCTCACCCTCGGCATCCCAGTGGCGGAAGGCCTCAGCTGTGCCGTCGAAGTGGCCGGGGTCGTTGCGATGCGCCGCAGCCATATCGATCGGGCTGGACAGGACCTCGTTCAGCGACATGATCGAGTCGTACAGCAGGGCGATATGGTACTTGGCGTTGTGCACGTAGCTGCCGGGGTCCTTCAGCGACACCTGGTAGTTGTAGGCGGCCTGCAGCAGGCGGCCCGTCCAGGCGTTGTAGGCGTTCGGGAAGGCAACCTCGCCCTCATCCGCTGCGCCATTGCCGTTGGTGTCGATGAAGAAGTAAGGGTAAGCATGGGCATCATACAGGATCGGCGTGCCGACCACTTCGGCGGAGTACGCCTGCATGGCCTGATACAGCTTCTCCTGCAGCCCGGCGATCTCCGCCGAGATCGGCTCGGTCGCATCGCCATCGCCGTCGTAGTCGGCCAGCGAGCCCTGCATGCGGATGTTGCGCACGTCCTCCACACTGGCGACACCGGTGTGGCACATGCTGCACTCCTCGACCTTCACCTCGGTGGTGTGCGGGTTGTGGCAGTCGGTGCAGGTGTCATAGCCGTCGACGTGGGCAAAGCGGATCTGGTAGCTGTTACCCGCGTACTCATAGCCGGCATGAACCTCTGAGCCGTACAGGGAGGCCGCCGCGGCATAGTAGTGGATGTTGATGAAGCGCAGGTCGGCGCTGGGGGTGTCGAGATCCTCCGTCAGCCCCAGGTCGGCGAGTGCCTGATCCACCGATGCGCCGGAGGCGCGGCCCTGGTGACACTGCATGCAGCGCGAGTCGCTCTCCAGGCCGGTGATCTCAACCCCGGAGGGGAAGACCACGCTCGTCATGCTGGCGGTGCCTTCGTTGTGGCAGGCCTCGCAGGTGATCACCGTCCCAATTGGGGCGGGGTTCTCCACCGTGCCAAAGGCCGTCCCATCAACCCCCAGGAAGTCCAGGTAGCCGGGCGTGCTGTGGCACTTGGCGCACTCCACCGGGATCTCCGCCGGGTCTTCCTCGTCCCAGTGGACGAAGGCCTCTGCCTCGGCATCAGCATGCGGTGAAGCAGCCCACAGCGCCTCAAACGGAGCCTCCACCCCTGCCTCCGGGCATTCCGGGCAGGCCGGGCAGGGTTCCGGTTCGGGGCACTCCGCCGCGGGAGCTGTCGCTTCCCCGGCGGGGGTGGCACACGCCGCCAGCAGCAGCAGGATCAGCCCCAGGCCACCTGCTATCAATGCTACTTTACGCGACATAGGACACTCTCTCCTTATCTTTCCTCGAGTAGTAGAAGTGGGTAAGTTGAGTCTCTCTCGGTGATGGTTGTCTGCCGCCTCTCCTTTCCATTATCCTGAGTTATGCCCCTCCATCATGGATGATTATGAGGCCGATGATTAAAGAAGGGGGCCGCAGCAGGGTCAGGTACGCGCTGCCCCCTTCGTGGTCTGTCAGTTAATCGTGGCCGTGCTCGTGCTCGCGGTCCGGGAAGATCGGCAGATAGTGCACAGCCAGTGTGAACCCTGCCAGCGCGTAGGCCACAATCCCCACGAATGCCCCGATTTCCGGCAAGGTGGGCACGTAGCTGATACGCGGGAACAGGAATGCCACGCCCGGTGACCAGTCCTGTGGCAGCACCAGGCCGGAGATGGTCACGTTCCAGCGCAGCATAATCACGCCGATGATCGTCAGCACGCAGCCCAGCGCCAGCCACCAGTCGTTCTCGCGCAGGCGCTTGCTGAAGAAGATGATGATCGGCACCAGCCCGCCCAGCAGCACCTCAATGATCCAGAACGTAGTGCCGTAGGGCGTCGTCTGCGTCAGCAGCGCCAGCCCCTCGGCGCGGGCGGGGATGCTGCTGTAGTAGGTGGTGGTGGCCCAGTCCCAGATTTTGATATACAGGTACAGGGCCATTGCTGAGCCAGCGAAGATGGCCACTTCGCGGATCACCTTGATGTCGATCACATATCTGTTGCGCAGCCCGCTGACGACCAGTGTGCCCAGCACGCTCGCGGCGATACCCCCGCCTGCCGCCGATAGGATGAACATGACCGGCAGGCTTGGCTTGTACCACAGCGGGCGGGCGGCGATCACGCCATAGGTGGCGCCCAGTGAGGACTGGTGCAGCAGCGAGAGGCCCAGGCCCAGCACCGCCAGCACGGGTGTGGCTTTATGGATCGCATGCCCGATCTTCGGGGCGTTGGGCCAGCGGCGTGTCACCAGGCGGCTCTCCAGCACCACGGGCGCCATCTCCGTCGCCAGCACCGTGAAGTACAGCATGACGCACATGGTGACTTCCCACAGCACCGAGTGCACGTTCCAGTAAACCACCGGATGCCAGAAGCGGTCAGGCCGCCCGATGTCCAGGAACAGCGCCAGCATCGCTGTGGAGTAGCCCAGGAAGCCCACCAGCACCGCCACGCGGGCAAACGCCTTGAAGCGCTCCACGCGCAGCAGGTACACGATGGCCGACAGGATGAAAGCCCCCGCGCCCAGGCTGATCGCCGAGAGGTCCAGGGCGATCCACAGACCCCACGGCACGGTGTCCGTCAGCCCGGTGATGCCCAGGCCCTGCACCAGCACCATCACGCCGGAGACCGCGCCGATCACGAGGAACACGGCCAGGATCGCCAGCCAGATGCGGAATGAGCGCCGACTGGGCAGGCCGGTGGGTGTGACTTGCTGAGTTGTGGCTGCGGTTGCGCTCATCGCGTCACCATCCCTTTGGCCGGAATGTAGTACACGTTTGGCTCAGTGCCCAGCTCCTCGCGCAGCCGGAAGGTCGGCGTGCTGGCCAGGATTTGCGAGACCTCGGAGTTGGGATCGTTCATATCGCCGAAGATGCGCGCGTGCACCGGGCAGATGTTGACACAGGCAGGCGTTGCCGCGCGGTCCACCCCCGGGATGAGGCCCTGCTCCAGGCCGCGGTCGATGCGGTGGATGCAGAAGGTGCACTTCTCCACCACGCCGCGGGGGCGGCGCTCCACCTCGGGCGTGCCGTATTCGGGCTGGTAGTCGTTAACCTCTCCGTCATTGCGGCGGTCGTGCCAGTTGAAGCGGCGCACATCGTAAGGGCAGGCCACCATGCAGTAGCGGCAGCCGATACAGCGCTCATAGTCCATCACCACCAGGCCATCGCCGCGCTGGTAAGTGGCCCCTACAGGGCATACGTCGGCGCAGGGCGGCTCCTGGCAGTGCAGGCATGGCCGCGTCATGTGGAAGGTCTCACCTGTGGGGGTGACGTCCAGCAGGTACACGTTCCAGCGCATATCCTCGGCCACATCATTCACGGCCTGGCAGGCGTATACGCAGTACTGGCAGCCGATGCACTTGCTCAGGTCGATGATCATGCCCCAGCGGTGGGTGCTGTCACCGCCGCCGGTGCTGGCCTCCATCGTGTGGGCCTTGATCAGCGGCCCGGTGATGGCGCTGGCAACCGCGCCAGTGAAGCCTGCCGCGCCCAGTATCTTGAGGAACCGGCGGCGGCTTACCTCGGTCACCAGGGGGGGCTGCTCCCCCTGTGGTGTGCTACTGCTACTCATCCTTGGCTGCTCCGTTCCCATTACCGTTACCGTTGCCCACCTTGTCCATGATGCGGCGGCGGCAGCTGTACAGCCATACCACCAGGCCGCCCACCATCAGGCCGCCCAGTGCGCCCTGCAGGGCGAACGTGGCGTTGGTGTTGCGGTTCTGCAGTCTCAGTGTCTCCACTGCCGCCTGCAGCTCACGGATACGCAGCGCGGCGGTCTCGCTGCCGGTGAAACTGGCCTCAGCCGCCTGGCGCGAGAAGCCATCCGCGCCGTCGTTGATCGGCTCAAGCTGGATGTCCTGATGGCAGTCCAGGCAGGCCGTGATGTTCACCTTGAAGTCATGGCCGGTGGGGGCCAGGCCGTTGATCGGGATCGGCTGGCCCGGCTCGACATAACCGTGGCAGTTGCGGCACACCAACCCGGCGTTGACGTGCGAGCTGTGCGCGAAGTCATCAAGCTGATGGCCGTGGCAGTTCAGGCACTGGTCCAGTTCGTTCTCCAGCCGCAGCCCGTTGGTGTGCGAATAGTGGCAGCTCGTGCACTGCAGCCCGGCGGCTTCGTGCAGGCTGGCGCGGTACTCCGCATAGGTCACCGTATGGCAGCTCTGGCATGACGCATTGGCAATGTCGAGGTTGACGGCAGTGAATGGGTGATCTTCGGGGACCGCTCCGTGGCAGGCCACGCAGCTCACACCCTCGATCTCATATTCCCCGGTGGCTGGACTGAAGCCGGTGGTGTGGCAGTCCAGGCAGGCCGGGTCGAAGTCCACACTCTCCCACCCTGCCTGAAATTCCTCAACATGATAGGCCGTGTGGTGCGGGCTGACCTGCCAGTCTTCCACGATGTCGGCATGGCAGGTGCCGCAGGTCTCGATCGCCGGGTCATCGGGCGCGTCCTGCGGGGCAGGCAGGGCTACTCCCTCGTACACCTGCGGGGCAGGGCTGCTGGTCCCGGCCAGGGCCAGCCCCGTCAGGCCGCCCGTGATCGCGAATAGCAGCACGATGGCAGCCGCGAGTAATTTGAAGGATTTAGTGTTAACCGTCATGCACAGCCTCTCAGCTATTTTGAAAAGAAGTATTGGCGAGAGCTTGCGTTTTACTGTAGGTTCTGCTGCCCGGGTCCGGACGTGTGATCTGGGCCCCGGCGGGCACAGGCCTGATAATGGGCCGTTATGCTCTGCGGTACATTCTTCAATTATTGCTATAGTGAGGCGGCACGGATAATGGTCAATATCACATGGATATATGACACCTGTCACATATTTATGACATCTTATGGGTATGGTATAGGATTTTTGCCCCATGCGCAAAATGGGTCGTCCATCCCATGCGTGACAGGGCCGGGTGGGGGCTTACCGCCCTGTCGGGAGCGCGCGGCGCAGCAGGCCACGGGATGCCTCCTTCTGTGCGGGTGAGCTGAAGGCCCGCCGGGGGATCACGTTGAACTGGTTGCGGCTGTGCGTATACATCAGCCCCTGCCGGATGATGGTTTATCCGCGCCAGCGTGTAGAATAGAGAGGGCGCCCTGCCGCCGCCCGCTGAACCGCCGCACCTCAAAGGGAGAGAACGTTCTATGCAAAAGCACCCGCACATCACCCGCCAGCGCCTTAAGTCCTTCATGGGCGAGTGGGGCCTGCGTGGCAGGCTCTACCCGCGCAAGGCGCCGGTGACGCTGGCCGTCTACCGCGCGCCGGGCCGCATCTCGTATGACGAGGCCCTGCGTGGCGAGTACCGCCCGGCCCGCGTGGGCGAGCAGTTCGGCCCGCTGTGGTCCACTCACTGGTTCCGCGTGGGCATCACCATCCCGCCCGAATGGGCCGGGGAGGAAGTCTACCTCCTGTGGCACTCCACCTCGGAGGCCTGCGTGTGGCAGGATGGTCAGCCCATGCAGGGCCTCTCCGGCACCGGCGATTGGTCCGACCGCCCCACTCATCACGCCTACCGACTGGCGCACCCCGCCCGCGGCGGCGAGACGGTCGAGCTGCACGTGGAGATGGCCGTTCAGGGCCTGTTCGGGCAGGGCGGCATCGTGCCTGACCCGCAGATGGGCCTGCTCCAGCAGGCCGAGATCGCCGTGCTGGACCGCGCCGCCTGGGACCTGCTGTGGGATTTCGTCACCGTGGCGGAGATGGCCGAGCACCTCCCGCCCGACTCGCCGCGCGCGGGGCAGGCGCTCTATGCTGCCAACGCCATGATCAACGCCGTCAACCTGGACGACCGCAGCACCTGGAGGGCCGCCCGCGCCATTGCCGCCGAGTTCCTGGCTGTGCCCAACGGCGGGGGCCAGCACAACGTCAGCGCCATCGGCCACGCCCACATCGACACGGGCTGGCTGTGGCCCATCGCCGAGACGCGCCGCAAGTGTGCCCGCACCTTCTCCTCAGTTTTGCGTTACATGGAGGACTACCCCGATTATCTGTTCGCCTGCTCGCAGGCGCAGCAGTATGCCTGGATCAAGGAGTCCTACCCCGGCCTGTACGAGCGCATCCGCGCCCGTGTGGCAGAGGGGCGCTTCATCCCCGTGGGCGGCACCTGGGTTGAGCCGGATACCAACATCCCCTCCGGCGAGTCGCTGGTGCGGCAGTTCCTTTACGGCCAGCGTTTCTTCCGCCGCGAGTTCGGCATCACCTGCCGCGAGTTCTGGCTGCCCGACACCTTCGGCTACTCCGCCGCGCTCCCCCAGATCATGCGCGGGGCGGGCATCCGCTTCTTCCTCACGCAGAAGCTCTCCTGGAATCAGTTCAACAAGCCCGCCAACAGCACCTTCATCTGGGAGGGGCTGGATGGCTCACAGGTGCTGGTGCACTTCCCGCCCGTCGATACCTACAACGCGCTCTGCACGCCGGAAGAGCTGCTGTTCAGCGTGCGCAACTTCAAAGACCATGAGCGCGCCCGCGAGAGCCTGTATCCCTTCGGTTATGGCGACGGCGGCGGCGGCCCCAACCCCGAGATGCTGGAGCGCCTCAGCCGCGTCAAAGACGTGGACGGCCTGCCTCGCGTCGAGATGCGCCCGCCCATCGTGTTCTTCGAGCGCGCCGAGGCCGACATCAAAGACCCGGTTAAGTGGGTGGGCGAGCTGTATTTTGAGTACCACCGGGGCACCTACACCACCCACGCCGACGTGAAGCGCAACAACCGCCGTGCCGAGTTCCTGCTGCACGATGTCGAGCTGCTGGCGGCGCTGGCCCATGCGGGCGCGGGGGCCGGGCGCGCTGCCTATCCGCATGACGAGATCGACCGGCTGTGGCGGCTGGTGCTGCTCAACCAGTTCCACGACATCCTGCCCGGCACCTCGATCCAGGAGGTGTATGTCGACACGACCAAGCAGTATAAGGACGTGCTGGCCAGCGGCGCGGCGCTGCGTGAGGCGGCGCTCGATGCGCTGTTCCCGCCTGGCGGCCACAACCTGCTGGTGGTCAACACGCTGGGCGTGCCGCGCGTCGAGGTCATTGAGCTGCCCGGAGAGCCGGGGCGGCTGGGCGTGGTGAGCGTCCCGGCGCTGGGCTGTGCGGTCTACGAGCCGGGGGAGGTCGAGCATCTGGCGGCGGGCTTCGCCCCGGTCAGCGTCGAAGAGGCGGGCGAGACCATCACGCTGGAGAACGAGTTCATCCGCGCTGTGCTGCGCCGCGACGGCCACCTGATCAGCCTGATTGACCGCGGCGCGGGTCGCGAGGCGATACAGCCCGGAGCGCTCGCCAACCACTTCGTGATCTACGAAGACGACCCGGTCAACTGGGATGCCTGGGATGTGGATGTGTTCCACCTGGAGAAGCGTGAGGAGATCGCCGGAGCGCACACCGCCCGTGTGATCGAGTCCGGCCCGCTGCGCGCCGCCGCTGAGTTCGAGTACCGCCTCAACGAGTACAGCACGCTCCGCCAGGTCGTCTCGCTCGACTGCTCCGCGCCGCGCCTCGACTTCGCCTGCGATGCCCTGTGGTACGCCGATCACCGCTTCCTCAAGGTGGAGTTCCCGCTCAACGTGCGCGCCGATCACGCCACCTACGAGGTGCAGTTCGGCTATGTGCAGCGCCCCACGCACTTCAACACCACCTGGGATCTGGCCCGCTTCGAGGTCCCGGCGCACCGCTGGGCTGATCTCTCCGAGGCGGGCTTTGGCGTGGCGCTGCTCAACGACTGCAAGTACGGCCATGCCGCCCACGGGAACGTGCTGCGGCTCTCACTGCTGCGCGCCTCGCGCGTGCCAGACCCCGCCGCCGATAAGGGCAAACACGCCTTCCGCTACGCACTGCTGCCGCACCCCGGGACGTTTTATGAGGCGGGCGTCATCGCCGAGGCGCTGCGCTTCAACCACCCGCCCATCCTGCGCCGCACCACGCAGGCGCCGGGTGACGAGCCGCAGACCGCCTTCCTCAGCGTTGATTCCCCGGCGGTGATCGTCGATACGGTCAAGAAGGCCGAGGACTCCGACGCGCTGATCGTGCGGCTCTACGAGTCGCATGGCGGACGCGGGCCGGTTCGCCTGACCAGCACGCTGCCGGTTGCAGGGGCGGCCCGCTGCGATCTGCTGGAGGAGAACGACGTGCCGCTGCCCTGGGACGCCAACGAGGGCCTGCTGCTGGAGGTGGGGCCGTTCGAGATCGTCACGCTCAAGCTGGCGCTGCGCTGACGACGATGTGGGCCGGGGGCGCGCCGCCTCCGCCTTGTCCCTCGCCCCTGCGTGGGAGAGGGGCTACAGGGTGAGGAAGAAAAGGCGGGGCTTCTGCCCCGCCTTTTGATGCGCTGCGTGTTTCCGGCTCAGGCCACCGCAGCCCGCTCCCCGTTCGTGCCGGCGCCCTGCGTCGCTGCGATTTCACCCTGCGGCGATGCCCGGGCCTGCTGCTCCTTGAACGCCCGCAGGGCGCCGATCAGCTCGTAGATCGTGTGATGCGTGCTGATGCCCTGCGGCGTGATGCACCGCCAGCGCCGGTCGCCGTTCTCCCCGGCCACCTCCACGCGCAGCGCCGCCGACCCGCCGTGCTGCACCCGGCAGCCTGCCCGTTCCAGTGCACGCACCGTCCAGGCGGCGGCGATGCCCTCGCCATGCAGCGCCACGACCACATCGCCGCCATCTTCGATGGCGAACGAACCCGTGGCCGGATCGAATATCACGCCGTTGCGCCTGAAAGCCGCCTCGAACGCGCCGCTCAGCACCAGGTCCTCCGGCGCGCCAGCCTGCAGGCCGCCGTCGGCGGGCATCAGCCAGATGCGGTCTGCGCTGCGCAGCGCCAGATCCAGGTCATGTGTTGAGAGCAGCACGGCGCGGCCTTCCTGCCGGGCCTGCGCGCGCAGCGCCCGCATGATCTGCACCCGGTGCGGCAGGTCCAGGAAGGCCGTCGGCTCGTCCAGGATCAGCACACGCGGCTCCTGCGCCAGCGCGCGGGCGATCATCACCTTCTGGCGCTCGCCGTCGCTCAGCTCAGCCACAAAGCGCCCGGCCAGCGCCGCCGCTCCCACCGACTCCAGCGCGGCGCGGATCGCGGCGTCGTCAGCGGCGGTCAGCCGCCCCATCCAGTCGGTGTAGGGATGCCGCCCCAGCGCCACCAGCTCATAGGCCGTCAACATGCCGGGCGAGGCCCTCCCGGTCAGCACCACGCTGAGGTGGCGTGCCAGCTCGCGCGGGCTGAGCCGCCGGATATCGTCACCCAGCAGGCGCACGTCCCCGCTCAGGGCAGGCTGCATCCCGGCCAGCGTGCGCAGCAGTGTCGACTTACCCGCGCCATTGGGGCCGATCAGGCAGACCAGCTCGCCGGGATACAGTGCGGCGCTGATGCCCTGGCTGATCGCCGCGCCGGGCCGGTAGCCCGTCGTCAGATCGTGTGTGGTCAGAACGGGAATGGCTATCATCAGATCATGCCCTCCTTGATGTGGCTGCTGCGCAGCACCACCCAGATGACCACCGGCGCGCCCATCAGTGCCGTGATCGCGTTCAACGGCAGCACAAGCTGGCTGCCCGGTACCGCGGCGATCAGATCCGCTGCCAGCGCCACCACCGCACCCATCAGGATCGTGGCCGGGACCAGGGTGCGGTGATCCGAGGTGCCCAGCAGCGCCCGGCACAGGTGCGGCACCGCGATCCCCAGGAAGCCGATCGGCCCGCAGAAGGCCGTCACCGCTCCCGCCGCCACCGACGAGCTGAGGATGATCCAGAAGCGCGCGCGGGGGATGGCCAGCCCCATCGAGCGGGCGTATTCCTCGCCCAGCAGCAGCGCGTTCAGCGGCTTGGCCAGCGCCCACGCGCCGATCAGCGCCGCCGCCAGCACCGGGGCCAGCACGCGCAGCTCCTGCCAGGTGGTCCCGGCGAAGCTGCCGAACGTCCAGGCGATGTAAATCTGGATGCGCTCGGCGATGCTGAAGTGCAGCAGGATGCTGACCAGCGCGCTGATCGCGTACCCGAACATCAGCCCCAGGATCAGCAGCGTCATCGTCTGGACGCGGCGGGCCACGGCCAGCACCAGCGCCATCACGGCGGCGGCGCCCAGGCTGGCCGCCAGCACCACCCCCACCTCACCGGCCAGCCCCAGCCCCCCCAGCAGCGTCGAGCCGCCCAGCATCCCCGCCGTGCCCAGCACCACCAGCGCCACGCCCAGGCTGGCCCCGCTGCTGATGCCCAGCACAAACGGATCGGCCAGCGGGTTGCGGAACAGCGTCTGCATCAGCAGGCCCGCCGCGCCCAACGCCGCCCCGGCCAGCGCCGCCGTGATCGCCTTGGGCAGCCGGAACATCCACACGATGCTGTGCCAGGTGGCGCGCTCCGCTGTGCCGCCCGTCAGGATCACGCCGATCTGCTGCAGGGGGATGCGCACCGACCCCAGCGAGAGCGTCAGTGCCAGCAGCAGGATCAGCAGGAGGCCGAGCGCGATCAGCGCCGGGGTGTGGCGGGCGGCGCGCTGTGCGGGGGCCGCCGTGAGGGGGACGGGATGATCGGCCATCGCGGCTGCCTACTCCAGGCGGCGGTAGTAATACAGATCGTGATCGGGCAGCAGGTCTGGATGGAAGATGTGCACCAGATCGAGCAGCACCACATGCGGGCGTGCCGAGCTGGTCTCGAAGTACTCCAGCCCGTAGGCGCTGCTGCGCGCGTCGTAGGCGTAGACGTTCCCCTGCTGGAAGGCTTTGAAGTCCGCGTAGCGGGCATCCGCCGCCTCCAGATCGGCCAGCGTGGGGATGAAGGCTACGTCCAGCCAGATATCAGCATCCTTCGCCACGTCGTATACCGTCTCGAAGTCGAGGAACAGGCTGCCGGTCGACTCGTCGTTTGCGTAGACGTAATCCCCGCCCGCGTCGGCGATTAGCCGCGCCACGAAGCTCGCCCCGCCCGGCATGTACCATGTGCCCTGATAGGGCAGGCTGGTGAACACGGTGGGGCGTTCGGCCACGCCTGCAACCAGCGCGGCGGCCTGCTGGTACTGCGCCTCGATGTTGTCGAAGACGGCGTTAGCCTGCGCCTCGGCGTTGAAGAAGGCGGCAATGAACTTGAGCCACTCGGCGCGCGCCAGCGGGGTGCGCTCCAGCCAGTCGGCGTTCATCACCACCGGCAGGCCCGCGTTGAGGAAGGCGGGGTGCACATCATACTCCGGCGCGCCGGAGCTGAAGGCGAAGATCACGTCAGGGTCCAGCTCCAGCGCGACCTCGACGTTTGGCGTGAGGTTGGGGGCCACCTCCACCAGCTCACCGGCGTCGATGCGCTCGCGCACCGTCGGGTTGCTCACATAGGCGAAGCTGTCCAGCCCGGCCAGGCGGTCGAGCACGCCCAGGTCGTCCATCTGCGTGATGTAAGTGGTCGACATCGACACCACGCGCCCGGCAGGTACTTCGATCATCACGGCGTCGTCATAGCCCTCCGGGGCGGGCGTGCCGCACTGCACCAGCACATAGCGGAAGCTCTGATCGCCCCCCGGCCAGGCGCTCGGCACGTCGATCACCTTGTAATGGTCGAAGTACGCGATCGTCAGGCCCTCGGCATAGTCCAGTGTGACCTTATCGGGGAAGTAATCGATGCCCTCGCTGTAGCCCTCCACGCAGCCGGTCAGGTTGGACTCCGGCGGGGCAGGGGGCTGGGCCGAGGGTAGCGGGTCCACCTCGGCGTTCTCGATCGGCGGGGCGGGTGGCTCCCCGGCGGGGTGCGCTGTCGCGCCGGGCGCGGGTGCCCCGCTGCAGGCGCTGACGGCCAGCGCGGCGATCAGCAGGGCGATGATCGCGGTCAGATGATGATGGAACAGGCGCTTGTTCATGGCTTACTCCTCGGTAAGTGTATGGGGATCAGGGTGTGGGTTCCGGGGAGCAGGCGCGCGCCAGGACTCAAAAACCCGCCAGATGGCGGGCGGCTGAGCGGATGATAAACAGCAACTCATGCCTGGCCCCCTTTGTCCACGAAGGTGGTACGCAAGCGCGGCGTTCAGGCGGGCATTCGGGCTTGTGACACGGACGTCACCTACCGCTGCGGGACAGCACCGGACTGAAACCGGTTTCCCCCATTACGCGCCGCACATCCGGGTGCAGGCGCACCTGAACGCTGACTTGTGTGTACGATTATCCAAGTACGCTACCAGCATACACCCGTTTGCCAGAATCGGCAAGCGGCTGATCGCATCCCTGCCGATCCCTTTAGCCCGGCCCTTCAGCGGTGGGGGAGCAGTAGCAGGGGCGACTCCTGTCCTCGATCTAAAAAGCATTTGCAAAGTATGTGCAAAACATATACAATCCATATAAACGTCGATCTGCTGTGTAGCTAACACGAGGGAATGAGATGAAGCTGACGAAGTCAATGGTGCTGATGCTGGCCGCTCTGGCAGCCGTGGTCGTGACCGGGTTCGTGACGCCCGCCGCCCAGGCTGCTCCCCGCCCCGCCACGACGATCGTGGATATCGCCGTGAGCAACCCGGATGTGACCGGTGATGGCGAGGGCGATTTTGACATCCTGGTGGCTGCTGTGCTGGCCGCCGATCCCGCCGTGCTGAGGACGCTGAGCGGCAAGGGGCAGTTCACCGTCTTCGCCCCCACCGATGACGCCTTCGTGGCGCTGCTGGGCGAGCTGGGTGTCACCGCCGATCAGCTTCTGGCTGATCAGGAACTGCTGACCGAGGTCCTGCTCTACCACGTGGCCCGTGGCAACCGCAACTCAAACGCGGTGCTGGGCTCCAGCCGCATCCGCACCATGCAGGGTGGCTTCCTGTTCCAGGATGGTGGCGTGCTGACCGACGCAAACGGCCGCACCTCCAACATCATCCTGACCGACATCAAGGCCAGTAACGGTGTCATCCACGTGATTGACACCGTCGTGCTGCCCTAACCAGTCGGGGACATCCCGGGGGTCGGCCATCAGCGCCGGCCCTTTTTTGTTTCCTCTTTACCCTGTGCCCCTCTATAATGGGAGCCTGACACACACCCCCATCAGGAGGCAGGCTGCATGACCGAACCGATCCACTGGGGCATCATGGGCACCGGCAGCATCGCCGCCGCGTTCGCCGCCGATCTGGCCCTGCTGCCGGATGCCCGGCTGGTCGCGATCGGGTCGCGCACCCGGGCGGGCGCCGACGCCTTCGCGGAGCGCTTCGGCATCCCGAACCGCCACGCCAGCTATGAGGCGCTGGCTGCCGATCCCGCTGTCGATGTGATTTACATCGCTACGCCGCACCCCATGCATCATCCCAACACGCTGCTGTGTCTGGAGGCGGGCAGGGCCGTGCTGTGTGAGAAGCCCTTCGCGCTCAATGCTGCCCGGGCCGCCGAGATGATCGCGCTGGCGCGGGCGCGCGGCCTGTTCCTGATGGATGCCATGTGGACACGCTTCCTGCCGCTGTTCGCCCGGCTGCGCGAGCTGCTGGCCGAGGAGGCGCTGGGCGTGGTGCAGATGCTGGCCGCCGACTTCGGCTTCGCCGCCGGGTTCGACCCCCACAGCCGCCTGTTCGACCCCGCCCTGGGCGGCGGCGCGCTGCTCGATGTCGGCGTCTACCCCGTCGCGCTGGCCTCGCAGGTGCTCGGCCCCCCGGCCCGCATCACTGCGCTGGCCCACATTGGCGAGACCGGCGTCGATGAGGGGGTGGGGATGGTGTTTGGCTACCAGAGCGGCGCGCTGGCCGTGCTCAGCGCCTCGCTGCGTGCCGATGCGGCGCGTGAGGCCTGGATCGCCGGGACGCACGGGCGGGTGCTCATCCGTCCGACATGGTGGATGGGCTCGCACATGACGCTGATCCGTGCGGGGCACACCGACGAAGAGATCGATCTGCCGCCGCTGGGCCGGGGTTACGCGCACGAAGCCGCCGAGGTGATGGCCTGTCTGCGCGCCGGGCGCACCGAATCAGCGATCATGCCGCTCGATGAGACGCTGGCCATCATGCAGACTCTCGACGCTGTGCGCGCGCAGATCGGCCTGCGCTACCCTGCTGAGCCATAGCCCCGCCCCGCAGCCAACCTGGAGGCTGTTGGACTACTCTGACGCTGCGTTGTGCCTGCGTTGTGCCTGACGGATACCTCACCCCATTGAACCAGCGGTTCACCGGACCTGCGGCCCGGCGCCGGGCGCAGCGAGGCGTGGGGGTGCGGGCTCTTCAGGCATGGATTGATTAGCCTGAAGGAAGTTCATAATACGCTCCAGGCCCGGTGGTTCAGCGCCGGGTCAGGGGTCTCCCGCCAAACAGGAGCTCCTCCAGCTCGGCGGCCTCGGCCTCCAGCCCCGGCGACAACGGCACGCCGGCCCGCCGCGCGGCCAGCACCTCGTTCAGCCGCTGATGCACGCCGTGTGACAGCGGGTAGCGCAGCGCGAACAGCAGCCCCAGCCCGGCGAAGACCACCGGCAGCAGCGCGAAGATCAGCCGCAGCGCCAGCACGAACCCCGCCGTCTGCGGCTGCTCCACAAGCTGCGTGCCCCCGTCGATCGTCACCTCCAGCGGCGGGACGTAGCCTGCCAGCCCGATCACCTGGAGCACGGCGAACACCGCCAGCGCCGAGGCCAGCTTGCGCATGAACGTGAACAGCGCCGAGTAGATGCCCTCGCGCCGCTCGCCGGAGCGCAGCTCGTCCACGTCGGGGATGTCCGGGAAGATGGCATAGACCATCACCACCACGCCGCCCGTGCCCACGCCGATCAGCGCGCCCAGCGCGAAGATCACCCAGGCAGGCTGGCCGGGTGCCACCAGCAGGCTGAGCAGCATCACGGCCATCCACATCAGCGCCCCGGTGATATAGCCGACCCGCTTGCTGGTGCGGCGGCTCAGCCACGTGTAGAACGGCAGCGAGATCACCTGCGCGATCAGCAGCACCCCCAGCACGATGTTCGCGTCATCGCCGCGCCCCAGGTAGTTCTTCATGTAGAACACCACCGTGTTCAGCACGGCATCAATGGCGACGAAGGCGAACAGGTACATCCCCAGCACGTAGAGAAACGTCCGCATCCGGAACGGCTCGATGAACGCCTCGCGCCAGTCGAAAGGGCGCGGCGGCTTCTGGAACTCCGGGCGCTCACGCGTGGCGACCACCGTGGCGATGAAAGGCAGCGCGAAGAACGCGCCGAAGGCCAGCGCCATTGCGATATACCCGGTGCGCACATCGGGGAACATCCCCACGATCTCCGGTGGCAGCACCGCGCATACCAGCGAGGAGGCTGTTGAGAAGAAGATGCGGAACGAGCTGAGCCGTGTACGTTCGTCATAGTCGAGCGTCAGCTCGGACTGCAGCGCGTTGTAGTTCAGCGTCACGATGCTGACCACTGTCGAGTAGAACAGGTAGGCCGTCACCACGAACGCGAAGCGCGCACCCTCGCGGCTGAACGTCACCGGATAGAACAGCATGAAGAACGAGAGGAACACCAGCAGGATGCCCGCCAGCAGGTAGGGACGGCGGCGGCCCAGCCGCGTGCGGGTGCGGTCGGCCAGCAGCCCCTCGAACGGGTCGGTGATCGAGTCGTACACCTTGCTGATCAGGATCACCGTCCCGGCCAGCTCCGGGCGGATGCGGATCACGTCGGTGAGGAACACGCCGTAGTAGGTGCTGATCAGCAGCCCGGCGCCGCCGCCGTAGATATCGCCCAGCCCGTAGCCGATCTTCTGCCAGAGCGTCAGACGTTCGTCGGCGGGCAGGGGCAGGGCGGCGGCCTGTTCGTGGACGGTCATGGTGGGCCTCCTGGCTGTGATGAGGTCATGGCCATCTTATGGCCTCAAGATGGCCTTAAGTGTAGTGCGCTTTCCGATCGGCACAACCGCGCACACCAGTTATCTGCAGGGACACGCCGTGGCGTATCCGCCCTCTTTTGTTATCTCTGCCGCCGATCCGTTTAGCCCGGCATCTCGGCGCCGGGTCAAGGTCAGCCCCGGGTCATGGGCGCTTGCCCCTTACAGCGTCTCCGTGACCTTGGTCAGGCCGCGCGGGGCGTCCGGATCGTAGCCGCGCGCGCACGTCAGGTGATAGCAGAACAACTGTGCGGGCACGATGCTCACCAGCGGCGTCACCCACTCCGGGAGATCGTTCGGCAGCCGCAGCGCTACCTGGCCGCGGGCCAGCGCCTCATCTCCATCCGAGATAATCAGCAGCTCGGCGTGGCGCTCCTCTTTCAGCCGGTCGAGCAGCGCCAGCGTGTCGGCATACACCGGCCCGCGCGCGGCGACGGCCATCACCGGGAAGCCGCGCTCCACCAGCGCGATCGGCCCGTGGCGGAAATCCGCCGTCGAGTAGGGCTGCGCCACTGTGTAGGTCAGCTCCTTGAGCTTGAGCGCCCACTCGAACGCCGTGGCGTAGTTGAACCCGCGCCCCAGCACCACGCACTGGGCCATGTAGAGATAGCGCTCGGCGGCCCGTGCGATGGCCTCATCCAGCCGCAGCGCCTCCTCGACGGCGGCGGGGACCCGCGCCAGCGTCGCGAAGCCGTCCCCGTTGTCGTCACGCATCGCGCACGAGAGCATCGCCAGCGCCATCAGCGAGGCGGTGTAGGTCTTGGTGGCGGCCACGGCGCGCTCGGCCCCGGCGGCGATGTCCATCACGTGCGCGGCGGCGCCGGCCAGCGGCGACCCCGTGTCGTTGGTGATGGCGACGGTCAGCGCCCCCTGCCGCCGCCCCTCCTCCAGCACGCCGACGATATCCGGTGAGCGCCCCGACTGCGAGATGCCCAGCACCAGCGCGCGCGCCAGGCGTGGCGGCTGGTTGTAGTATGTGAACAGCGAGGGGGTGGCCAGGGCCACCGGCAGCCGGTTGAACGCCCCCCACAGGTACTTGGCATAGATGCCCGCGTTGTCGGAGGTGCCGCGCGCGGCGATGAACACGTAGTCGACCTCACGCGCGCGGATGGCCCCCGCGATGCGCTCCGCGGCCTCGCGCTGCGTCTCCAGCAGGCCGCGCAGCACGCCCGGCTGCTCGTGTATCTCCGCCTTCAACCCCATAGAACACCCCTTATCCCGCGCTCTTGATACGCCCCGCAGCCTCGCGCAGCGCGGCAGCGTTGGCCTGTATCTTGCGGATCGCGGCCACCGCATCATCGATGCCCCGCCGCCCATCGCGGAACACCGACTCATCCAGCCAGACGGCCTCATGCTCGCAGGCGCGCTCCGCCTCCGGCAGGCTGATCTGGTCGAAACGGAAGTACTCCGGGAAGGCGCTCGGCACGGGCAGTTTTGAGAGGCCTGGCTGGAACAGGTCGTAGTGATGCATGGCCGGGTAACCGTTCCAGCAGGGGATCCCCTCGGCGGCCAGCGCGTAGCACACCTCGTCGTGCTCCGCCCCGAAGACCTGCGGGTCAATGGCGAAGATGTAGCGGTAGAACGATCGGGTGGTGTGGCGCAGGTCGCGTTTGAGCAGCCGCACGCCGGGCACCTCGCTCAGGCTCTCTTCCAGATAGGCCAGCGCCTCCTGGCGCTGCTTCACCTGATCGGGGAAGCGCTGCAGGCCCACCCGGCCCAGCGCCGCCTGGAGCTCGGTCATGCGGTAGTTGGCGCCCATCGTGTAGCCCGTGCCCGCCTCGTCATGGGGCCGTCCGCAGTCGATGATGCTGGCGGCGCGCGCGGCCAGGTCGGGGGTGCAGCACAGCAGCACGCCGCCCTCACCGGTCGTGAGTATCTTGGAGGACTGCAGGCTGAACGATCCGAAGTGCCCGATCGTCCCCGCGCCACGCCCGCGCCAGGTCGCGCCGTGCGCGTGCGCGCAGTCCTCGATCACGATCAGGTTGTGCCGCTCGGCAATCGCCATGATCGCGTCCATGTCGGCCATCTGCGCGCCCAGGTGCACGGCGATGATCGCCTTCGTCCTGGGTGTGATGGCTGCCTCTATCGCGGCAGGGTCGATGCAGTACGTCTCCGGGTCCACATCGACGATCACCGGGATCGCCCCGGCGGCCATCGGCGCGGCGGCGGTGGCCTGGAAAGTGTAGGCGGGCACGATCACCTCGTCGCCCCAGCCGATATCGGCGGCACGCAGCGCCACCTCCATCGTCACCGTGCCGTTGGCCATCGCCACCGCATAACCGCCGCCCTGCATCGCGGCGAACTCCTCACAGAAGGACGCCGTCTGCGGACCGGGATAGGGGTAACCTCCCCAGCGCCCCGACCTCAGCACGGCGGTCACCGCCTCGATATCGCGCTCATCAAACACCGGCCACTGCGGGTAAGGTTCTTTACGCACCGGCTCACCACCGAACAGGGCGAGTTTATCTGTCATACGGGTCTACTCCTTGCTGCTCAGAGGATGGGGTTACCAGGCATAGGCTTCCGGGGCAGCGCCGCCGGGGCCAGGCCAGATCGTGTCAAGCTGCTTGAGCGTCTCCTCGTCCAGCTTGATCTCCAGTGCGCGCAGGCTGCCGTCGAGCTGCGCCATGGTGCGCGGCCCGATGATCGGCGCGGTCACTGCCGGGTTGTGAAGCAGCCAGGCCAGCGCCACATCAGCGGGGTGCTCGCCCATCTCAGCGCACAGGGCCTCGTATTGCTCAAGCTGCGCCCGGTGTTTCTCGATGGCCTGCTGCTGGCTCTCGCGGGCGCGGCGGCCCTCGGCGATCTTCTGCAGCGCGCCGCCCAGGATGCCCCCCGCCAGCGGGCTCCAGGGGATCACGCCCAGCCCGTAGGCCTGGCAGGCGGGCAGCACCTCCAGCTCCACCATGCGGTCCTTCAGGTTGTAGAGGCTCTGCTCCGAGACCAGCCCCATGAAGTGCCGTGCCCTTGCCGCCTCCTGCGCCTGTGCGATGTGCCACCCCGCGAAGTTGCTGCTGCCCACATAGATCACCTTGCCCTCCTGCACAAGCTGCTCCATCGCCTGCCACACCTCCTCCCAGGGGGCGTCGCGGTCGATGTGATGCATCTGGTACAGGTCGATGTGGTCGGTCTGCAGGCGGCGCAGGCTGGCCTCGCACGCCCGCTTGATGTGCAGCGCCGAGAGGCGGCTCTCGTTGGGCCAGTCGCCCATGCGCCCGTAGACTTTGGTGGCCAGCACCACCTTCTCGCGCCTGCCGCCCCCCTGGGCGAACCAGCGCCCGATGATCTGCTCGGTGACGCCCTCACCGGTTTTCCAGCCGTACACATTGGCCGTGTCAAAGAAGTTGATACCCAGCTCCAGCGCCCGATCCATGATGGCGAAGCTGTCGGCCTCCCCGGTATACGGGCCGAAGTTCATCGTCCCCAGGCACAGCGGGCTGACCCGCAGCCCCGTGCGTCCCAGTCTCACATACTCCATCGCTCTGCGTCCTTTCGATCTGGTTTCTTGCGGTCGTCCCATGATATCACACGGCCACCCCCTCTGACGGACCTTTGGTCGGTCCTCTCCCCTTCCAGGGAACGACTGGTGCGTGTTATGAATTTCTTCCGGGCCGATCCATGCCTGAAGAGACCTCACCCCCCGGCCTCGCTGCGCCCGGCCCCGCAGGTCCGGTGAGCCGCTGGTTCAATGGGGTGAGGTCAATTGGCGGCATGTGACTCGCTCAGGGTTCATAACAGCCTTTAGCGCGCATCGGATCCCGTCGCCCCCCCGGCGGAGGGAGACACCGGCGAAGCCGGAGAGGGGGGAGAAACCCGCCCCGCACCGATCCTGTTAGCCCGGCACCTCAGCGCCGGGGCGTGGCGACACCCCGCCGCGCGATCGTCACCGCCAGGATCGCCACCCCGCCCAGGCAGCCCACCAGCCCCAGCGCATACAGCCAGTAGGCCCCCACCGCATCATAGATCGCGCCCGCCAGCGGTGACGCGACCATCAGCACCAGGTTGCTCAGCGTCACCCCGAACAGCGCCATCAGCATCGCCGTCTGGCCCGGCAGCGCATGGCGGTTGACGTAATACACAAACCCCACCGCGAACATGCTGAACCCCACGCCATCCAGCACGCGCGTGGCGATGATCACCGGCACCAGCGGCGCGCTCAGGATGATGATCCTGCTCACCGCCGCCAGCAGCAGCCAGCCGATCAACAGGTAGCTGGGCCGGTAGCGCTGCACCAGCCGGTCGGCCCACAGCATGCCGGGCAGCTCGATCACCGAGGCCACCATCGCGCTCACCCCGATCAGCGTCTCGCCCGCCCCCAGGTCGTCCAGGAACACCATGCTGAACTGGTACATCATGCCGTTCGTCAGCCAGAATACCGTCAGGGCCAGTGCCAGCCCGGCCAGCTCGCGTTTGAGCAGCAGGCCGTGCAGAATCCCCCGCCACCCCCCAAAGGCGCGGCGGCCCCCGCCCGCCGCCGTCCCGGCGGGCACCGGCACCAGCTCCAGCACCAGCGCTGCCGCCAGCACCGTCACCGCGTAGCCGTAGAACATCGCCCGCAGCCCCACCCGGTCGGTCAACCACCCGGCGAACAGCACGATGATCGCCCAGCCCAGCGATCCCCACAGCCGCACGCTGCCGTACCCGGCCTTGCCCGTCATGCGCAGCGACAGCGCATCGGTCAGTGGATAGCATCCCGCCAGCGCCAGCGCCCCGCCCGCGGCCAGCAGCGCCATCGGCAAGAAGCTCGTCTGGCGGCTTAATGCCAGGTAGTAGGCGACGCCGCCCAGCAGCGCGATCTGCAGCACGCGGCGCGGCTGCGCCGAGGAGTCGCTGATGCGGCCCCACAGCGGCGCGGCCAGCAGCCCCACCAGCGCGCTGATGGTCGAGATGATCCCGATCTGCGTGCCGCTCAACCCCTGCCGCACGTAGAACACGCTGACGAAGGGGATCACAAACCCCCCGCCCCCGATGAACAGCAGATTGTACAGGCGCAGCATGAACAGCCCGCCACGCGTCGTTTCCAGCGTCTTCACCGTCAAATCGTATAACCCGTCTCTCTGTTGATATATGTACCAGCTTCTCTGCGGCCCTTTACCCTTGCAAGCCCTGATGGGCAGGGTCTTGTGCCTGCCCTCTGTGGCCCCCTCGCCCTGAGGGAAGGTCAGGGGGTAGGGCGCCTCCACCCATCCCGCGCGCCGTCTCCAGCAGTGCCCGCCGCGGCCCCGCCGTCTCCAGCCCGGCCTGCTGCATTGCCAGCACCACGCCGCCCACCGCCGGCGGCGCAGTCAGCCGCACATAGCGTGCCCCCGGCGCCTCCGCCCCGATCACCGCTTTCATCGGATCATGCAACAGCGGCCCGCCGTCATGCATCGAGCCAACCAGCACCACCTCGAAGGTCTCATCCTGCAGGCCGAGCTGCCGGATCACCCCCACGGCCAGGCTCCCCAGCTCGCGCCCTGACCAGACGATCAGCTCGCGCGCCACCTCATCGCCTGCGTGCGCGCAGGCGAACACCGCCAGCGCCGCTGAGGCGTCCAGTTTGATGCGCTCCAGTGCCAGCCCCTCGATCAGCCCGGCCAGCGTTCGCTCGCCGGTCAAGTCCATGAAGGCCTGGCTCAGGCGGGTGGCCGGCCCGCGCATCGTCCACTCGGCGGTGATGGCCTGCACGGCGCGCATCACCAGCTCTGCTCCGCCCCCGAATTCGCCGAACCACGGGCCGTGCCCCGTCACGCGCCCCTCGCGCCCATTGCGGTCGCGCCCCCGGCAGTTATTGCTCGTCCCGGAGACGATCGCCACCCCCCATCCCTCTGATGCCCCGGCCAGCAGCCCCACGATCGTGTCGTTGGCGATCTCATACGGGGCGCACAGCCCCAGCGTCTCGATGACTGCCGCGTGCTGCTCACGTTCGGAGGGCCAGTCGTATCCAGCCAGCCCGAACCCCGCCGCGGCGATCTGGTCGATCTTCAACCCCGCCGCGTTGAGCGCCTGCGCCGTGATGGCCTGCAGGGTGCGCGCCAGCCCGTCATAGCCTGCCACCTCGTGATTGCCGGGGCCGCCCTCCCCGAAGCCCAGGGCGCGGCCCTCCTCGTCGGCCACCAGCGCATGGCTTTTCGATCCGCCCACGTCCACACCCAGGAAATAACGCGTCATCTCGCCCCCCCCGATCAGGCGAAGAACTGCGGCAGATAGGCGCGGTGAGTCTCCAGCAGATCATCCAGCGCCGCCTCGATGCGGTCGGCGGACGGCCCCAGCGGATGGGCCAGCAGCGCCTGATAGGCCGCGTCTCGATCGCCATGAACCGCCGCCTCGACCGTCAGCAGCTCATACGACTTCACCGCCGCCAGCAGCCCGAACTGCGCCGGGGGCAGCGGGTCGGCGGGCAGCGGCGTGATGCCCGCCCGCCCCACGCGGCACGGCAGCTCCAGCACCCAGTCGGCGGGCCAGCCGGGCACGGCCCCGTTGTGCCGCACATTCACCACATGCTCCTCGCCCAGGTCGTTGTGATGCGCGCTGAGGATCTGCGTTGCCAGCGTCGAATAATACGCCCCGCCGCGCTTCATCAGGTCGGCGGGTGGCTCGCTCAGCGCCGGGTCGGCATACTGGGCCAGCAGGCCCTTCTCGATCACCATCACCTCCTCGGCACGGGAAGGCGGCCAGGTGTCCTGCTCGGCCAGCTTGCGCGGCGTGTGATAGAAGTACTGGAGGTAGTAGCTGGGGATCATGCCCAGCACCTCGATCAGGCGTGGCTCCCACTCGGGCTGTTCCCCGGCTCGCATGGCAGCCTGCAACGCCGCGAGGTACCGTTCCAGCACCATTGGCCACACGTCCACACCATCGAGCGTGAAGCCGTGATGCCACGTCAGGTGGTTGAGACCCAGCGTCTTGAGCCGCACACGCTCCGGGCTGATCGGCTGGCCGAGGGCCTGCTCCAACCCCTCGCGGATGCGCATGGCGGTGGTGATCGGTGTATTGCACACCCCCACCGAGGGCACATCGGGGGCGTAGCGCTGCAAGGCCTCGGTCACCAGGCCGGCAGGGTTAGTGAAGTTCACCAGCAGCGCACCGGGCGCGGCCTCCTCCAGCATCTCGCGCGCAACCGCCAGGATGACGGGGATGGTGCGCAGCGCCTTTGCCATCCCGCCGATCCCGGTCGTCTCCTGCCCGATCAGCCCGTGCCGTCTGCCCAGGTACTCGTCCTCGCGGCGGGCGAGCATCTGCCCGACGCGGAGCTGTGTGATCACGTACGATGCCCCGCGCAGCGCCTCGCGCCGCTCGGTGGTGAGCACCACCCGGAACGGCTCGCCCTTTGCCGCCGTCATGCGCTGCGCGAACCCGCCCACAACTGCCAGCCGCGCCGCGTCGATGTCCATCAGGCACAGCTCGCGCAGGGGCAGCTTTCCGGTGCGTGCCAGGAACCCGTTGACCAGCTCCGGGGTGTAGGTCGATCCGCCCCCGATCACGGCGATCTTCATGGTGTGCGCTCCTTCACGCCGTTCACAGCCCCACGGCCTCTCCGGTTTCAGCGCTGCGGTAGGCTGCATCGACCACCCGCATGTTGATCAGCCCCTCCTGCCCGCCGGGCACGGGAGCCCGCCCCGCCCGGATGCAGTCGATGAAATAGGCCATCTGCCGGTCATACATGCTCTGCGGGCAGTGCTCCGCGCGCGGATGTGCGAAACCGCCCTGCACCTCCTCCACGCGGCCCGCCGCGTCGGTCAGCTTGAGATACGTCGGGAACACCGAGCCGAATCCACGCGTGCCGTACAGCCGCGTGGCTGCCTCCGGGCCGTCCATATGCGGCTGCCACCACCCCGACTCGATGCAGGAGGTGGCCCCATTCTCCCACGTCACTATGATCAGGCCGGTGTCGTCCACGTCATACGCGCCGTAGTGCGTGCCAATGCGGGCGTAGACGCTGACCGGCTGCGGGTCGCCCAGCAGGAAGCGGGCCGTATCCAGCGCGTGGATGCCCATGTCCGCCAGCGCGCCGCCGCCCGCATGCCGCTTCTGCGTGAACCAGCCGCCCGGCCCCCAGCTGGCATGCACACCGTAGCCGGTTGTCCGCACGATGCGCCCCAGCCGCCCGGCGTCGGCCTGGCCTTTCAGCCACAGCACCTCCTCATCGAAGCGCCAGCAGTGCGCCACCATCAGCAGCGCGCCCGACTTTTGCGCGGCGTCCAGCATGGCTTCGGCCTCTGCCGCGTTCATCGCCATTGGCTTTTCGACCAGCACGTGCACCCCCGCCCGCAGCGCGGCGATAGCCTGTGGAGCGTGCAGATAGTTGGGCGTGTTGATGCTCAGTGCGTCCACGCCGCCGTCCTCCAGCAGTGCCTCGACGCTGTCATATTGCCGTCCAATGCCCATTTCGGCGGCGAAGGCGGCCATTGACTCCGGGCGGTGGTTGACCACGGCGGCCAGCTCCACCCCTTCGATGACCCGCGCGGCCTTTGCATGTATTTTCGCGATGTACCCTGTGCCGGTGAAGGCGATCCGGATCGTCATGTCCTCATCTCCCCGGTGTGCTGCGTGCAGGCCGATGGCGCAGGCCGTACCCGCACGACTCGCGGATGACCAGCTCGGTGGGCAGCAGCACCAGCGGCTCGGCGCTGCCCTGCTCGATCAGATGGATGAGCTGCCGCGCGGCCTCACAGCCCACGCGCTCGGTGGGTGCGCGGACAGTCGTGAGCGGCGGCGAGAGATAGCGCACCATCGGCAGGTCGTCGAAGCCCACCACGGCGACCTCCTCAGGCACGCGGATGCCGGCGCTGCGCAGCGCGATCAGCGCCCCCACCGCCGACTCGTCATCGGCAGCGAAGATCGCGTCGATCTCCAGCCCGTCGGTGATCCACTGCTCGACAGCAAGGCGAGCGTGATGCACGCTGAACTCCCCCGCCGCGATCAGCTCTGGTCGGTAGGGCAGCTTGTGGGCCGCCAGCGACTCACGGTAGCCCACCTCGCGCCACGCCGAGTCCTCGCTGCCCTCCGGCCCGTGCAGGAAGGCGATGCGCCGGTGCCCGCACTGTTCGATCAGGTGGTCCGTCATGCGGCGAGCGCCCTGCCTGTTCTCCACTGTCACGCACGGGATCGTCAGGCCGGGCGGCGGCGAGCGATGCAGCAGCACCATCGGGAAGCCCGCCTCGTGCAGCCGCGCCAGCTCTTCGTCACTCAGCGACTCGGTGAACACCAGGATGCCGTCGGTGTTGTGCTCGCCGAATACGCTCACGCCGCGTCCCCCTGTCGAGGCGATCAGCAGCTCGTAACCTGCCTCACGTGCGCAACGTTCAATGCCCCGGATCAGCGGGGAGAAGAACTCGCCGCTGATCTCATCGACCACCAGGCCAAGCATGCCTGTTCTGCGGCTGGCGAGCTGCTGCGCGGCCAGATGCGGCACGTAGTGCAGCGCGGCGATGGCCTCATGCACGCGCCGCGCCGTCTCCTCCGCAACAGGGGCGCTGCGGTTGATCACGCGGCTGACCGTTGCGGTCGACACCCCCGCTCGCTCGGCCACATCGATGATGGTGGCGCGCGGCTGGCCTCTGGTCGGGTTCACGGCGCTGCCCCCTCTTGCATGCGCTGTAAGCGTTTTCACCCTGCACAGCATACGCCACTTTACCCGCGCTGTCAACCCCGCTTTTTCGCGCTGCCCTCACCCCCTGGCCTCTTGACAGGACTCCCGCACTATGCCTATAGTGTAATCACACGCCCGGATGCTGTGACCGGGGAGGAGGGAGAGCTATGTCTGAGGAAGCGCCGCAGCCCATCGGGCAGGTGACGCACTACTTCGACCGCATCGGTGTGGCAGCGATTCATCTGTGGGGCACGCTGCAACTAGGGCAGTGGGTGTGGTTCTGGAGCGACCACACCAACTTTGTGCAGCAGGTGGAGAGCATGCAGATCGACCGCCAGCCGGTCGAAGTGGCCTATGCCGAGCAGAGCGTCGGCGTGAAGGTGATCGAGCCCGTGCGCGTGGGCGACTGGGTGTATCCGTACACGCCGGAGGGCTAAAGCGTGTTAGGAACTTCTTTTAAGCCACTCTACGCCTGAAGAGACCTCACCCCCGTCAAACCCGCGGTTTGCCACTCCCTCAGCTCCACGCGTGGAGAGGGGGAAGAGGCCGAGCGCAGCAAGGATCGGGGGTGAGGTATCGCTTATTGATGGCCCGGCCAGCTACCCGGCGGGCGGGGTGATGACCTCCATGCCGCCCAGGTAGGGGCGCAGCACCTCAGGGATGATCACCGAGCCATCGGCCTGCTGGTAGTTCTCGAGGATGCCGATCATGACCCGCGGCAGCGCCAGCCCGGAACCGTTGAGCGTGTGCACATAGCGCGGTTTGGCCCCCGGCTCCGGGCGGTAGCGGATGTTGGCCCGCCGCGCCTGGAAATCGTGGAAGTTGGAGCAGCTCGACACCTCCAGCCACTCACCGCAGCCCGCCGCCCACACCTCGATATCAAACTTCTTGGCTGCCGTGAAGCTCAGGTCGCCGGTGCACATCTGCACGATACGGTAGGGCAGGCCAAGCAGCCTGCAGATCGCCTCGGCGTTGCCCAGCAGATCGCTCAGGTGCCAGTCGGAGATCGCCGGGTCGCCCTCCACCAGGCGCACCATCTCCACCTTATCGAACTGGTGGCCACGCTTGATGCCGCGCACATCGCGCCCGGCGCTCATCTTCTCGCGGCGGAAGCAGGGCGTGTAAGCCACGTATTTGATGGGGAGCTGGTTGGCGTCCAGGATTTCGTCACGGTGCAGGTTGGTGACGGGCACCTCGGCGGTGGGCACCCACCAGAAATCCTCCTCATGATCGTGGTAGAGCGCATCGCCGAACTTGGGCAGGTTACCGGTGCCCACCAGCATTTCGCTGCGCACCATGAAGGGCGGGTAGACCTCGGTGTGACCGTGCTGCTGCGTGTGCACGTCGATCATCCAGGTGATCAGCGCCCGCTGGAGGCGCGCCCCCGCCCCCTTGAGCACGTAGAAGCGCGACCCGGAGAGCTTGGCCCCGCGCTCAAAGTCGATGATGCCCAGCATCGGCCCCAGGTCCCAGTGGGGCAGCGGGGTGAAGTCAAAAACGGGCTTCTCCCCCTCCTCGCGCACCACGACGTTCTCGTGCTCCCCCGCGCCGACCGGCACGCCCTCAGCGGGCAGGTTGGGGATCCACAGCATCAGATCATTGAGCGAGGCCTCCACCTCGCGCAGCTCGATCTCCTTCTTCTCCAGCCGCGCGTTAAGGCCCTTCATCTGCTCGATCTTGCTCTGACGCTCGGTCTGGTTGCGTGTCTGCCCGATGATCTTGGAGGTCTTGTTGCGCTCCTCGCGCATCCCCTCGACCTCCTGGATCAGCTCGCGGCGCTTCTCGTCAAGCTCCAGGATCAGGTCGATGCGCGACAGGGCCTCCTCGTCGTGCAGGTCGCGCATGGCCTGTCTGACGCGTTCCGGCTGTTCACGGATGAGAGTGATGTCTAGCATGGGGTCCTCCACTGCTCGCTGACTGTGCTGTCCAATACGCCGATACGAAAAACCCCCCGCCTGCAGATCAGGACGAGGGATACTCGTGGTGCCACCTGAGTTCACCGGCCCCGGTGGGCCAGCCTCATTGTGCGCAGTAACGGGCGCGCCCGGCCCCGCATTTCCTCAGGGCTGCCTCTCAGGAGTGCTGTTCGGCGGGTCCGGCGATGCCTTGCAGCATCCGGCATCTCTCTGGCGGCGCGGGCGCCCGCTTACTGGTCTCCATCGCAGTTGGCTGTTGTTCGATTGTAGGCCGAGTGTAACACGGCATGCGACGGGTCGTCAAGGGGGCGGTAGTGCCTGGAGCGATCGCTCGCCCCCCCCGCAGGTTCCACCGTGACGCACGCAGGGGGGCTACGGCAGGCTGATCACCCCGCTGGTGAAGGCGATCACCGCCACAGCGATCACGCCGACCAGCGCCAGGTTGACCAGCACCAGGAAGGCCTGCATCAGCCGCGCCGTGCCGGGGTCCTCCACCTCCACAGGCAGGGGGATCAGCATGAAGCGCAGCCGCCGATCCGGCTCTTTGGTGTCCATGTGGAAATCAAAGGGCATGAAGTAAAACAACTTGGGTGGCATGCTGGCCGTCTCCTCGCGCCTTTTTACCTGGACTCAAATTATCTACTTTGTAATGTATCCTGCCGGGGGCGGGGTGTCAAGGCCCGAACCGGCTGGCGCGCGGGCGCTAAAATGCCCCTTGCCGGAACGGGCCCGGCGTGGTACACTACCGGCAGTTGCGCGCCAGTAGCTCAATGGACAGAGCGTTGGTCTACGAAACCAAAGGCTGCAGGTTCGAGTCCTGCCTGGCGCAACAGCCTCACCCGCCCACGGGTGAGGCTTTTTGTGTCCTCGGCGCGGCCCCTGATCGGCCTCGCGGGGCGCCCGCAGTTCTGGTAGACTATCGGTAGCAGTACCCCGGAGCGTGCATAGCGAATCGAACCATACCGGACAGGACAGTGCAGCATGTCAGATGAGTGGATCGAAGGGCGCAGCCTGCGCGGCCAGCCGCGAACCGCCGCTCGCCAGGCCGGGCGATACATCCCGCCGGCCTCTCGGGCCACCCCGCTGGAAAGGCTCCCCCGCTTCCGCACCGCCACGGGTGAGATGCAGCCAATCACCCCGGAGGTCATCGAGGCGATCGAGGCGATGGTCGAGGCTGCGCGCGGCGGATCGGCCCCTGCCGGCCTCCCCGCCGATTTCGTGCCCGCCTACCGCAGCGCGGCGGGCGAGATCGCCCCGCTGACGCCGGAGAAGCTGGCCGCCCTGCGCGCACTGCTCCGCGTCCACCAGCGGGCCCGCCCCGTGCCGGAAGTGGAGCCGCCTGTCGTGCCCCTGCCGCGTTTTGACGAGGAGACCGGCCAGTATGAACCGGTGCTCATCGAGGAGCCGGATGCGCCGCTGCTCGATGGGCTGGGGCACGAGGGAGACGATCTGCCCACCCCGCCCCAGCCGCCACGTCCGCTTGTGGACGACGACTCGACCGGGGAATACGCCCGTCTGCCCGCCGAGGGCGAGGTGATCGACGCAGAGTGGGTGATCGAGGTGGGGCAGCAGCTTGTGGAGGGTGAGGTGGTGCCGCCGGAGGCGAGCAAGCCCGCCCGGCCCACGCCTGCACCACGTCCCCCCTCACGCGCGCCCGCCCCGCGCCCGGAGCCGCGCGGTTTCATGACCACCTATTTCATGCAGCGGCTTAACGCGCGACGGCTGACCCCGCTTCAGCTCCTGAGTATCTTCGGGGCGATCCTGGCGCTGGGGCTGGTCATCTTCGTGCCGCTGGCGCTCACCTGGAACGGCAGAGGGGATGACGCGCCGCCCACCGCAGATACGGCCGTGCCTGTGGCCGGTGAGGCTGCCGCCGCGCCAACCCCCTGGCCGACTGCCACACTGCTCGCGCCCACTCTCATGCCTTACGTCCAGGGGCGCATCGCTTTCGCCAGTGACCGCGATGGGAACTTTGAGATTTACATGCTCGACATGGTGACGCGTGTCTCAATGCGGCTGACCACGAACGAGGCCGACGACCGCGAACCGGCCTGGTCACCGGATGGGCTGCGGCTGGCCTTCGTCTCCACCCGCGATGGGGAGGCCAGCCTGTATGTGATGAACAACGACGGCTCCGGCGTGATCCGCGTGACGGCGGGCGGCGAGGGGGTGCGCGACCACACCCCGGCCTGGTCGCCGGACGGGCGGCTGATCGTCTTCACGCGCGAGACGGTGGCGGGCAGCGGGCTGTATCTGCTGGACACCGCCTGCCTTGACCAACCGGAGGCTTGCGAGGAGGCGGTCGCGCCGATCACCACCGCCACGTTTGACCGCACCCCGGACTGGTCACCGGACGGGCGGCTGATCGCTTACACGGCGGCGGAGTTCGCCGGGCTGCCCTCGGCCATTGCGCTGATCGACCCTGCCGGGGAGGGCCGTCGGGCGCTGGTGGGCACGGGGACATCTGATTCCGCGCCGCGCTGGTCACCCGATGGGATACGGCTGGCCTTTGTCTCCAACCGCGAGGGCGACCCCGATCTGTGGATCATGGATGCAGTGGGGGCAGGCTCCTCGCCGATCCAGATCACGTTGAGCGGTGCCAACGATGTTGAGCCGGACTGGTCTCCTGACGGGGTGTTCCTGGTCTTCGCGTCTGATCGCGGGGAGCAGGCGGATTTCGAACTGTATCTGGTGCGTGCCGACTGCGCCGCCGCCGAGGATTGCGAGGCGGGCCTGCTGCAGATCACCAGCAACCGGGCGCAGGACATCAACCCGGCCTGGGCGCCGTGAGAGTGGGCGGCCTTCATCGCTGCAGGTGGTGCGTCATGGCGCACCGGTGATATTCCCCTGCAGCCTCCCGGCTCGACAATTGAAATCAACGCGCTGCGCGGGCGGCCCGCCGAAGGGCTCTCGCGGCACCCTTCGCCGCGCTGCGACTCTTGTGGAGCAGAATCCGTATCTGTTCCACGGCAAGGTCTTGGACAATCTGGTGTTCGGCCTGCGGGTCACCGGGGTTCCGAAGCGTCTCTGGCCGTCTCGGCTGGAAAGGCTTGTCGAGGCCCTGGACCTGGAAAGCCTGCTTTTTCGAGGCGCCCACAGTCTGAGCGCGGGCGAGACGCAACGGGTCGCCCTGGCGTGGGCGCTTGCCATCCGGCCCGGAGTGCTCCTTTTGGACGAACCCTCTGCCCATGTGGACAGAGGCCGAGTGCCCCGGATCGAGAAAGTCTTGCTGGAGGCGCATGGGGAGGGCACGTCGATTGTGTTCAGCACCCACGACCCGTGCCAGGCCGAAAGGCTTGGGGATGTGGTCTTGAAACTCTCCGAAGGCCGCCTGTGCGGAGGGAGCGAGAGGCAACGAGCATGAAGGCCATGATGACCCATCTGGATGCGAAAGGGGCGGCCAGGATGGTCGACGTCGGCCGGAAACGTGTCACCCGGAGGATCGCCAAGGCTTCGGCCCTGGTCCGGATGGCTCCTGCGACCCGCGAGGCGGTTCTCCAGGGGAATCTTCCCAAGGGCGAAGTCTTCGGCACGG
>FWWM01000694.1_pt1 | contig 110998 bp, 99 predicted proteins | sample 2228351 | NCBI WGS metagenome assembly FWWM01 (sample SAMEA103939774, study PRJEB20133) | metagenome
GGAGATTTCTCGGTCTGTCGGTCTCTTGCAGCCGATGCACCGCAGTGTCCCTTTGCCCCAGCGCCTCAACCATACAAGCACCGCAGGTTGCCCCGCAGCGAAGCGGAGGGGACGCAGACAGCAGGGTCGCCTTTTCTTTGCTTACTTTCTTTTGGCGAAGCAAAAGAAAGTGAGTTGCCGCCGGGCAACCCCCGGCCAACTGACGCGCACCAACTACCAACCGTAGAAGCAGCCAAAGATGGATCCCGGACCAAGTCCGGGATAACAAAGTTTTGCGGCTTACAAGCCGAGAAAGGTCTTCACCACCGTCACCGTGCGCGCGGGATCTTCCTCGTGCGGCACGTGGCCAAGGTCGTCGAACACCACCAGCCGGCTGCCGGCGATGTCGCGTGCAAAACGCTGGCCGAACTCCAGCGGGATCAGCCGGTCCTGCCCGCCCCAGAGGATCAGCGTGGGCATGGCCAGCGTCTTCAAGCCGGCCACGTCCCCGGTGTAGCCCTGGTCCATGCGCCGGCCCAGCGCCTTGCGGTTGCCCGCGCGCAGGGTCATGTCCACATACAGGTCCACCAGTTCCGGCGTGACCCGGGACGGGTCGCCATACACATTGCGCACGCTTTTTTCCACAACGCTGCGCGGCAGCGTGTACTGCGTCAGCACCCGCAGCCCCGGCGTGCGCGCAATCCGAAAACCCAGCGGCAGCGAAGGCGGCACGCTGGCCGACTCTGGCGGGTAACCGCTGGCATCGACCAGCACCAGTTGCGCCACGCGTTGCGGCAATGCCACCGCCGTGGCCCAGGCCACCTGCCCGCCCAGTGAGTTGCCCGCCAGCACAAAACGCTGCACCCCCAGCTGGTCCATCACGGCGGTGACGAAGCGCACATAGGCTTCGGCCGAATAGTCGTCCTGCCGGTTCGGCCCGGTCAGCGCAAACCCGGGCAGGTCAAAGCGGATCACGCGCCGCTGCCCGCGCAGGGCCGCGGCCCAGCCCTCCCAGGTGTGCAGGCTGGCCGAAGTGCCGTGGATCAGCACGATGGGCAGCGGGTCGCCGCGCGGCCCCTCGTCGCGCAGATGCACCTGCATGCCGGCTATGGCGATGAATTGCGAGGGCGGCTGCGCCCAGCGCGGCTTGAGCGCCTCCACCGGCTGGTCCGGCGCCCAGGTGCTCACCAGCAGCACCCCGGCGAGCAGGACCATGCCCAGCACAAAGAAAAGAAAGGAACGCAGAAACAGTTTCATGAGGAAGAGCCGGCGCTGCCGCTTGCCGGGATGGTTGCAGCCGGCAAGCATAGCCCGGTCCGGGTCACCGCCCTTTTTGCCGCCACGGCGCCCGCCGCCACTTGCGCTGCGTCAAGCGGCCGCAGCGCCGCACGACCTAGCATGGGCGCATGTTGCTTGAAACCCTGGGCGCGGCGCGCGATATCGGAAGACTCCAGGAAATTGCCGGCGTCCTGGTTCGCCACGGCTTCGGCGACGCCGTGCGCCGCCTGGGCCTGGCCGACCGCCTCGAACGCGCCGGCCACGCCTTGAAGTGGGACGGCGCCGCCGATCTGGCGCGCCTGCCGCCGCCGGTGCAGGTGCGCCTGGCCATGGAAGAGCTGGGCCCGGCTTTTGTCAAGCTCGGCCAGATCCTGGCCGGCCGCGCCGACCTGTTCGATCCCGAGTGGATCACCGAATTCCAGCGCCTGCACAACCAGGTGCCGCCGGTGCCGCTGGAAACCCTGCGCGCGCAGTTGCGCGAGGACCTGGGCGGCGAGCCCGAGGCGGTGTTCGCGCGCTTCGACACCACCCCGCTGGCGGCGGCCTCGATCGCGCAGGTACACCGCGCGCAGTTGCACGACGGCAGCGAGGTGGTCGTCAAGATCCGCCGCCCCGGCATCCGCGAGGTGATCGAGGCCGACCTGCGGCTGCTGGCCCGGCTCGCCGCGATTGCCGAGGACGACTGGCCCGCGCTCAAGCCCTACCAGCCGCGCCTGCTGGTGCAGGAGTTCGCGCGCTCCCTGCGGCGCGAGCTGGACCTGGCCGCCGAATGCCACAACGCCGAACGCATCGCCGCCAACTTCGCCACCGTCCCGCATGTGCTGATTCCACGGGTGCACTGGGCCCACACCGGCGAACGTGTCAACACCCAGGACTTCGTCGGCGGCGTGCCCGGCGACCAGCTCGAGCAGCTCACGCCCGACGCCGGCTTCGACCGCCGCCTGCTGGCGCAGCGTGGCGCGCAGGCGGTGCTCAAGATGATTGTGGAGGACGGCTTTTTCCACGCCGACCCGCACCCCGGCAATGTGTTTTACCTGCCGGGCAACGGCATCGCCTTCATCGACTTCGGCATGGTCGGGCGCCTGAGCGAAAAGCGCCGCGAAGAGCTGCTGTTGCTGCTGCTCGGGCTGGTCGAGCGCGACCCGCGCGCGGTCGCCGACGTGCTGCTCGACTGGACCGGCGACGGCCACGGGCTGGCGCCCGAGCTGCTCGAAGCCGGCATCGAAGCCTTCGTCGACCAGTACCACGGCACGCCGCTGGCACAGCTCAAGCTCGGCCAGATGCTGGCCGACGTCACCACCATCCTGCGCGACCACCACCTGGCCTTGCCGGCGGACCTGGCCCTGCTGATCAAGGCCTTCATCTCGCTCGAAGGCATGGGCCGCGGCCTGGACCCGGGCTTTCACATGGCCACCGAAGCGCTGCCGCTGCTGCACCAGCTGGTGCGCGCGCGTTACCAGCCCAGGGCCATGGCCGCGCGCGGCTGGAAAACCCTGAGGCGTGCGCTGGCGCTGGCCGAACAGCTGCCGCACGACCTGTCGCGCCTGCTGCGCAACGCCAGGCGCGGCCGCGTCAACGTGGGCATAGACATCGCCCACCTCAAGCGTGTCGGCAACCAGCTCGACCGCGCCGCCAACCGGCTGGCCATGGCGCTGGTGATCGCCGCGCTGATCATCGGCTCGTCCATCGTGATGACGGTGCAGGGCGGGCCCACCCTGTTCGGCCTGCCGGCCTTCGGCTTCCTCGGCTTTTGCGGCGCCGTCGCCGGCGGCCTGTGGCTGGTGCGCGCGATCTGGCGCAGCAGCCGCGGTCCCGACACCGACGCCTGAGCGCCAGGGCCGGACCACCCTCCCATGAACATGGGATGAACGGGCTTTCCCGCTCGCCAGCGGCACGGACCTCCCCTAAACTCGCAAAAATCTCCACCCCGGCGGCCCGGCCGCCTCCACCAGGAAAGCCTGACCATGCAACGTCGCCTGTTCTCCGCCTGTGCCCTCGCCACCTTCGCCCTGGCCGCCGTTTTCAGCGCCGCCCCTGCCACCGCGCAGGAACGCATCGGCGTGCTGATGCTGCACGGCAAAAACCCGGGCAGCAACCAGGACCCGAACTTCGGTCCGCAAAAAGGCGTCTTCGAGCGCCAGGGCTGGGTGGCGGCCTATCCCGACATGCCGTGGTCCCGCTTCCGCTACCTCGACGGTGGCCTCGACAAGGCGCTGGCCGAAATCGCCGGCCATGTCAAAGCCCTGCGCGATCAGGGGGCTACCAAAATTGTGATTGCGGGCCACAGCATGGGTGTCCCCGCCAGCATGGCCTTCGCGGCGCGCGGCGGCGACGTCGACGCGCTGGTGGGGCTGGCGCCCGGCCATGCGCCCGTGGGTTACTACACCCAGCCCTGGGGCAAGCCGGTGCACGACAGCATCAACGAGGCGCGCGCGCTGGTGGCGGCCGGCAAGGGTGATTCGCGCGAGCGCTTCAGCGACATTAACCAGGGCCGCCAGCAGACCGTGGTCACCACGGCCAAGGACTTTTTGTCCTGGTTCGACCCGACCTCGGACGCCGAAATGTCGGTGACTGCGCCGCGCATCCCGGCGAAAGTCCCGGTCATGACGGTGATCGGCGAGAAAGACCCGCTGTTCAAGACCATCAAGGTGTACTACGTCGACAAGCTGCCCGCCAACCCGAAGAACAAGTTTCTGGAAGTCTCGGGCGGCCACCTCGACACACCGCGCGTCGCCAGCGACGAGATCGTCGCCTGGATCAAGACCGCCGTCGCGCCCTGAACACCGCCGCTGTGGGGCTCCGGCTTACCAGCCCCACAGCAGCCGGCGCGCCACCCAGCCCTTGAGCCCGCCCTGCTGCTGGACCTTGACCCAGCGCTCGCGGCGCTCCAGCGTGCGCAGCACATCGCCCTGCTCGGCCTTGCCGATCACGCGGCTGCCGGTGGTCGGGCCGCTGCGGATATTGGCCACGCGTGACTTCACCACATGGTGCGGCGTCTTGCCGACCAGCGGGCGGTAGACCCAGCCGCTGTCGTTTTCAAAGTCGCGCACCTTCAGCCACTGGCCCTTGCGGGCTGTGACTTCCAGCGGGTAGCCGCGGTTCAGCGCCCACAAGGCATCGTGCTGCGTGCCCGCGCCTTCCCGCATGTTGACCACCGGCCGGTTCACGCTGACCATCTCGCGCGCCTGCGCCGCCTGGAGGGCAAGCAGCGGCAGCAGCAGCAGGTTCAACACGGCAGGCAGGTGGGTCAGGCGGGTCATGGCGCTCCAGTTCGGACAGGAGTTGAACACAGGGCAAAGGCGCATTGTTCGCGCCATGTCCACCGCTGTCAAAGCCGCATGTTTGACGCACCAAAACGCATGGAATTGGCCGCGCCCGGTTTGCAGGCAGCGCCAGCCTGTGTTAGGCCGCTATGACTTCGATAGCTGCCTACGCACGCCGGACAAGGGCCGGGGCCCGATTCGATGCCTGAAAGAAAGGGAGAAAAGGCGCCCGGCTCAATGCCCGGAGCCGGCGCCGCCACGGCGTGACTGCGACTGGTTGCCGCTGCCCACCTGGGATTCGCGGTCGCTGCGGCTTTGCGGCGTGCGCTCGCCCTGGTTCTTCTGGGTGGGGGCCTGTTCGCCGACCTTGTTGTGGTCGTTGGCGACCTTGCCGCTGTTCGGGGCCTGCGCGTCGCGCGGTTTGCTGGTGTTGCTCATGGAAGTCTCCGGTTGAGGGCAATCCTTCATGCTACGCCGTCCCCACCCGGTGTGTGTCGGACAGCGCCGCGTCGGCCGGGTGCCATACCGGAAGCGCTATCAATTCAGGAGCTGCCCACGCTTGTCAGGCAAGGGCTGGAGGCCGATTTGACCTTGAACCATCAGCCGATGGGCCGGATCCCGATCAGCGCGCCGTGCGCCCAGAAGGCAAACAGCGCCCAGCCGGCCACGCCCACCACCACGGTGGCCAGCGTGCCGGCCGTGCTGCCGGCGGCATACACCGTGCCCGCCGCCCGGTCGCGCGCCCGCGCCGCGCGAAAGCTCAGCACCGCCCAGACCAGGAAGCTGCCGAACAGGATCACATGCGCCAGGTTGCCGTTGGCCAGCAGGTGGGCCAGCGCCCAGACCTTGACCGACAGCACCATGGGGTGGTGCAGCCGCGCCTTGATCGCGTTGCGCGGCACATAGGTGGCCGCCAGCAGCACAAAGGCGATCAGCGTCAGCAGCGACGCCAGATGCCGCATGCCGCGCGGCGGCATCCACAGCTGCACCGGCTGCTGCCGCGCCAGGCTGAAGCCCCAGACGATCAGCACGAAGCCGATGATGGACAGCAGCGCGTAAACCGCCTTCCACGGCAGCTCGCCGACCCGCGCGATGGTGGCGCTGCGCCAGCCGTCGGCCACGATGCGCACCGAATGCACCCCCAGAAAAACCAGCAGCCCCAGCAGCAGAATCAGCATGACGCATCCCCTCGATGTAATTAAGCGCAATTATGAGCGTGACATGCTCACCACGGGAAAAGCCCCCGGTGCTAGCAAATCAATAGCTGCTCACGCACGCGGGGCATGGTCTGGAGGCCGGTTTGATGCATGACTTCGGCCGCGCCACAGGACGGCGGCCGGGGCCGCACGCGCGCGCGGGCGACAGGCAGCGATGCACCGCGCGCGTTTTTCGCCACCCCCCTTGTGTATGCTCGGGGCTTCCCCGACGAGTTTTGAAGCCCGACACCCGATGCGCCTGCGAATTTACCTGGTCGAAGACAGCCCCGTCATCCGAGACGCCCTCTCCGAATCCCTCGAAGAACTGGTCGGCGCCCGCATGGTGGGCTGGGCCAGCAGCGAGGCCGAGGCCTGCCAATGGCTGGCCGACAACCCCAACGCCTGGGACCTGGCCGTGGTGGACTTGTTCCTGCTGCAGGGCAGCGGCCTGAACGTCGTCAAAAGCGCCAGCAAGCGCGAGCTGCGCCAGAAAGTCGTCGTCCTCACCGGCTACGCCACCCCCCAAATGCGCCAGCGCTGCCTGGCCGCCGGCGCCGACGCCGTCTTCGACAAAGCCACCGAGATCGACGAGTTCACGACCTACGCGATCGATGAGGTGGAGCGGGTGGCGGGGGAAACGCGGTATTGAGCAGTTGCCGGACGAGCGTCCGGCGCGCTATCACTTTAGTAGCTGCCTACGCACGCACTACAAGGGCTGCAGGCCATTTTTATGGGGAAAGACCGGCTACGGCCGTGCATCCGCCTCGGCCTCAGGCCACAGCCGCGGAAAGTAAAACCGCAGCGCGTGTTGCGGTACCCCAAACCGCAACTTGCCGTGCGGCGAGTCGGTCACCAGGAGCCCGCGCTTGAGCAGCGCCGTCACCTGCGCCGTCGCCAGTCGCTCGCCCAGCCCCAGCATCGCCTTGAATTCGCTGCGCTCCAGTTCTGACTGCGTCAGCAGCAGGTAGTGCAACGCCCGCAAAGACTCACCGCGCACACCTCGCCTGACCACCACTTCTTCGAAAGCCAGGCAGGCCGCGATGCGTTCCTTCATTCCGGCCATGTCGAGCAGATCCGCCATGAAGCGCACCTGGTCGATGCACAGATCCAGCACATAACCCATCCACGCCATCAGCGCGCGCTCCGACAAATTGCCGCGCCCGTCCAGATCACCGGCCCGCGGCTCATCAGCGGCGGCCAGGTGGGCATAGTAGGCCTCGTGGCTGCGGGCAAAGCCGCGCAAGGGCGACCACAAGCCATTGGTCAGCCCGAGGGAGCCGAGAGCCAGATGCGTGTGCAGCCGCGCCACGCGGCCATTGCCGTCACGAAAGGGGTGAATCCACGCCAGCCGGTGGTGCGAGGCGGCCACCGCCAGAATCTGCAGCTCGCCGCGCCGCACCCCGCCATAAAAAGCACCCCAACGGTCCAGCATGGCGCCAAGGGCGGCATGCGCCGGCGCAGCATGCACCCCAACGCTGACCTCGCGGTCACGCAGCGCGCCCGGCAGCAACACATCGCCCTCGGGCAACACCCGGTCGGCCTCCGGCAAGCGCGCAAACAGGTCCTGGTGAATGTCGCGCACCATCTGCGCCGACCACACCTGCGCGCTGGACCAGCCCTTCCAGCCAGCTTCCAGCGCCCGCTCGGTGTCCATGTGCGCCAGCGCCAGCCGCTGGCGCCGCGCCTTGTCCTGGTCCTGCGAGTAATCACTGCGCAGCGCATCCTCGATCTCGAACGGCAGCGTGTGCTGGCCCTCGATCTTGTTGCTGTAATAGGAATTCATCGCCCGCAGCAGTTGCCGCAACTCCGCCGGCGCGCCCACCCCCGCCAGACTGTGCGCCGCACGCTGCAAATCGTGCGCCTGCTCCAGCAGCGGCTGCAGGTGCTGCTCGCCCGGCAGCAGGGGCTCCATCTGCGAGGGATGGTCGTATAGCGCGAATTTTTGCGACTTGGTGGACATGTCTAAGTCTATGTCACACAAGAGATTTTTGCAATTTCTGCGGGAGTTTTTGCGACTTTGGGTGCGACTTCCCCGGCGCTGCCTGGCCGCCGGCGCCGACGCCGTCTTCGACAAATCCACCGAGATCGACGAGTTCACCACCTACGCGATCAACGAGGTGGAACGGGTGGCGGGCGAAACGCGGTATTGAATTGGACGTGTCCTCGGCCCCACAGTGCCGACGGTCAATTCCGCATGGCCCACTTTTGAGCGGGAAACCCGACTAGTTAGTCGGCGATAGGCTGCTAAGCTGCCCCCATGAAGATCAGCAGTGCGGATTGGGCAATGAGAACGGCAGCGTTTGCGCAAGTCCGTCGATTGCAAGAAATCAGAAACCCGCTAACTAGCGCCGATCTCGCCCAAGGGTTTCAGTTCGAAGGGCAGCGCATTCCTCTTGTCAATCCACAACGAGGAATCTTCAAACCGCGTCAGATGGAAACCCTCTTATCCATCAAGACCGTCTTTCCGAAACCCGGCGCAAGGATTTGGTATGACGACCAACGCAGCGTTCATAAGCAGATTTATGACGGCGAAGAGACTGTTGACTATTCGTTCTCAGGTACAGATCCCAACCTTGCCGACAACAGGTGGCTCAAAGAGGCCATGGAACGACGCGTCCCGATCCTGTATTTCTTAGGTGTGTCCCCGGGTCACTATCAGGCCTTTGTTTCTGCGTTCATTGAGAGCTGGCACCCAAACGAGGCGAAAGTGAAAGTGTCATTCGGCGACCTGGATTTGGATGGTGTCCCTAAAGTATCCGAGAACGGCGTAGCGCGTCGATATGCCCTTCGTCAAGTGAAGCAGCGCCTTCATCAAGCCTCTTTTCGGGACGCGGTTATTACAGCTTATGGCACTCGCTGCGCTTTATCAGGAATGCCCGAGCCTATGCTATTGGATGCGGCGCACATCATTTCAGATGGCAATGAAGAGCTTGGCCACGCAATTGTCTCAAATGGCATCCCGCTGACAAAAATTCACCATGCGGCCTTCGATGCTCATCTTATTGGCATTGATCCCAATTTTCGTGTCCACGTCTCCACGCGACTACTTGCCCAGACGGACGGCCCCATATTGCAGGCGATGCAAGGGCTCCATGGACAATTGATCCGACTACCTATTCGACCGGCAGATCTCCCGGATCGAGACCGCCTTGCGCACCGTTTCGAGATGTTTAGAGCTGCCGCACAGCACTGATCATTAGGAAAACAACCGCGATCAGTTACAGCGGCGCTGGCTCCTCAAGATTCCGCCGCGTTATCAGCTGCCTCCTCTGATCTGGGGATGATAAATAAAGGCAATCATGATAGGTTCGGACATACCACCTAGCGAACCCCAACTAGCACTGCCATGTACCTGAGCGCCTTAACAATCGATGACCTACTTCGTCGTGTATATGGAAAGCTACTTGTTAGTAAAAATCGAGTGGCGCCGACTCGAGGCAACACGCTAGAACTTACGGGCGTTTTGCTTTGCCTTCGCAACCCGCGTGCGCGCATCAGTAGGACAGAAATGCGCGGCAAAATTTTCAGTTGCTTGGGCGAACTCTTTTGGTATCTTTCTAAATCGAATGACGTAAAACACATCGCCTACTATTTGCCCCGATACATTGACGACTCGGATGACGGTAAGACAATTTATGGCGGCTATGGCCCAAGGCTTTTTGATTTTGGGGGGATAGATCAAATCGATAGCGTGCTGTCGCTGTTAAAAACTCGACCAGGGTCCAGACGGGCGGTTATCCAATTATTCGGCGCCGCAGATTTGATGGGCACTCATATTGAAATTCCGTGCACGTGCACACTTCAATTCATGGTGCGCAAAGAACGACTCCACATGTTCACCCACATGCGATCGAACGATGCATTCAAAGGCCTCCCGCACGACGTATTCGCGTTCACAATGCTTCAAGAGTTAATCGCGAGATCACTAGGCGTAGAGATGGGCGAATACAAACATTTCATAGGCAGCCTTCACATCTACGAAAACGACATTCCAGCTGCTGACGCTTTCATGGCCGAAGACTGGCAAAGCTCTGTGGAAATGCCCCGTATGCCCGCCGGAGATCCATGGGCTTCTGTTTTAAAGGTCTTGGCTGCTGAGCGCAAACTGAGAAATAACAAGGACCTCATTGAGAGCGACTATGCCATCGATCCATATTGGGCAGATTTAATTCGTCTCCTTCAAATCTTCCGTCATAGCAAAAACAAAAATCAGCCAGCCATTGCCGCGACCAAGCGGAAGATGTCCACCACGGTCTACAACATGTACATAAGTCGAAGACAAAACACGAAAACGACCACCGCGCCGAAACAACTTCTTCTTGTAGATTCGTCTCTGGCTCCGCTATGAAACTATGAAGAAAACATTGCCCGAACTATTGCAGAAATTTGACTGCCCAGAATTTACAGCGGCGGGAGTCATCCCATGGGGATCTCCGATTCCTGTTTTTGGGCGCCTTAATCAAGCTCGGCTCGCCACGCTCGGTATCAATCCGAGCAACCGTGAATTTGTTGACTCCCAAGGGATTGAGCTAACTGGGGGAAAGCGAAGATTTCACACACTTCAATCTCTAAATATAACGAAATGGACTCACGCAAGAAGGTCCGATAGAGATGCAATTTTGACTTCTTGCGAGAGTTACTTCGAGACCAACCCCTATGAAGGTTGGTTCAACCCGCTCGATCGTCTGATATCAGGTACAAAAAAATCCTACTACGACCCAAACAACTCGGCCTGTCATCTCGATCTAATTCCCTTTGCAACAAGTGCCAAATGGACCGCCATCAGTGCTGCTCAGAAAACTTATCTTTTGGAGACCACCGGCGCGGTGCTCGGCCAGCTTCTAAAAAATTCCCCTATTGAAGTTTTAGTAGTCAACGGCCGAACCGTTTTAACGACCTTGGCTCGCATATCAGACATCAATTTCCAAGAGGACATACAGTCTGGCTGGACATTGCAACGTAAGCGCGGTCCGCACGTAGTCGGTCGCTCCTACAAAGGCTTAGTGACAAGCGTGGGCGGGATCACTTTGAACCGTAGTATTCTCGTTCTCGGTTTCAATCACAACATTCAAAGTAGCTTTGGCGTAACTACGGATGCAAAGTCAGCCATCCGAAATTGGCTCTCGAAAGAAGCAAGAAAGGTTGTGAAGTGAGACCAAATGACCTCCTCCTCGCCCAACGGCTCGACTCAACACTTGATGCTTTCAACCGCGACGTCCGTCCGCTCCCCGGTATTGATACTCCTGCACAGCGTGACGCCTTCCTCGAGCAACTGGTAGAAAGTGAACGTCGGGTGCGATATTTCTCCCGTCTAAGAGATCGCCCTAGAAGTGCTGGGTATGCAGACCCAACTAACGACATCTTCGACCCGATCTCAGCATCGCTGGTGAAAAGTAGAGCCGGCGATATCGAAGAGGCATTCTGGCTCGCTTTTTATGCCGTCCACTTCGGAAAAAATCTGCGCGGTGGCTGGCGCTACGCCAGAGAGGTCTATGGGGCGCTAGGGGAGAACCATTGGACCTGGGAGCGCACCAGCGCCGATCCAGCGGCTTTTCGTGATTGGCTATCGGTCAACGAAGCGTACATTCGCCGCGAGACACCGCCCGGCGGATTCAGCAACCATCGGAAATATACGAGTCTGAGCGCAACTAGTGATAGCGGCACCGGTGCTGCGTTCGAGTCTTACATAAATTGGATCGGTCCCCAAGGACATGTCGCAAAAATCAACGCAGTACTCCAAGATGCCCACAATAGCCCCACACAAGCATTTGGAAATCTATACAGATCAATGAATGCAGTTCGCTCATTCGGCAGATTGGGAAGATTCGACTACTTAACAATGATTGGCAAACTGGGCCTTGCGCCGATACAGGCGAACTCCACCTACATGACCATCGCGAAAGGACCCATCACAGGTGCAAGACTATTGTTTGGACAAAACGCTTCGCCAAGAATCCTAGATCAATGGCTGATCGAGTTAGACGGCCCTCTCAATGTAGGGATGCAAGTACTAGAAGATGCCCTATGCAATTGGCAGAAAAGCCCAGGGCGATTTATTCCATTTCGCGGCTAGCCAGGATCGCCAAGCGATGACCAGATATATCTAGTTTTATAGCGGTTGAACTGGGAGTGGCTGACAACTCCTTGATACTGAAGTTGTCCAACTACGATCCCGGCCGAGACCCCAATTCTCTTGGCGAATCGAAGCACAGCAGACGGGTCTTTCAAGTTTAGGTGGGCCATTTCACCCAAGAAATGTTCTGGCACTAGCTTTTTTGCAGCGTATTCATTTGCTTCCAGTTCCTCGTTGGTCGTTTCGCTTTGAGCAACCTCCAAAAAAGCTCTTTGCTCTCCGTGGAGCACTAAATGTCCGGCCTCATGAAAGAAAGTGAACCAAAAGTGATCGTCGCTTAAATATCTGAAACTTAAAAGCATTACCGCTTTATGGGCGTCGAGGAAAAAGGTCGCGCCGCTCGCCCGACACCCAGTTGGTGATTTAGCAACGACTAACGCAACGCCACTAACAGCACAAAGCTGACGTAATCTGGGCAAAAACAAGCTGGGTGACTTTTCCCTACTTAGTTGCCGTATCTCATCTAAAGAAACCTCAAATGCTTGGCGGTCCCAACTTTTGGTATGGATGCGTTTAGCCTCAATTACACCTTTTCGAAGCCAGGCCGCGACTGCCAATTCATCCGCCATGAACGCGCCCGATGACTTGAACCTTGTACTTAGTTGATTAAGACTCTGCGCCCGCCACTCGAATAAGTCGCCCACGCCGAAAAATTCTAAGCAAGCAGCGAACTGTTCGGTTTTGTTACGACTTCGCTTTAGCCACCCGAAGGACGCCATGTCACGCAATGGGAGACTAGATACCCAGCGACTCTCTTCTGTTTGATTTCTCTCACTGTCCAGTCGAAGTAACGCTTGACGATATTGATGCTCACGATTCAGCCAAAAACTAGCTGGCACGGAAAAGAAGGCCTGCAGCTTATTTGCAAGTTCAGATGTCAGTTCCAGCTGACCACGGAGCAGCTCTAAAAATAGACCATGAGGAATTTCTACCGCTTCACGTAGTACATCACGCGGTATTTTTCGTTCCTCAAGTAAGTCCCCTATAGTGACGCCCGGCGGAGAAGCCCAGTCTGGAGAGAAGACGTCGTTGCTAAGCATCATCAACCTCTATCCGAAGAATCTTTACTCTTTGCACGGACGGCCAATCCAAGTTTCCCACCTGGTCTATCGGACTTTGAATATGAGCTGACCCGAAAATTAATCGCGCGGTCTTAGAAAGGTCCACTAAATATTCCCCTTCCAATACAGACGAGGGCCGAGGATTCCCAATTGCAAGCTCGGCCACAGACGCCGCCGCAGAAATGTCGGCAATCCTGGCATGGAGCTTTCTTGCATGATCGAATCCAAGAGTTTCCTTCGCCTTGCCTTCTTTTTCGCAAAGCTGACGCAACGCCTTATCCTTGAACGTTATCTCCACTCGGCTATCTCAATACAACAGCTCGTCAAATCACACGTCAATATTCGCAGCCCGCAGCGCATTCGTCTCAATAAACTCCCGGCGCGGCTCAACGTCGTCGCCCATCAGCATGGTGAACACGTGATCGGCTTCGATCGCGTCGTCGATCTGTACGCGCAGCAGGCGGCGCACGGCCGGGTCCATCGTCGTTTCCCACAACTGGGCCGGGTTCATCTCGCCCAGGCCCTTGTAGCGCTGGCGTGCGGTGGCGCCTTCGGCCTGCACGATCAGCCAAGCCATGGCGTCGCGGAAGGTCTCGACTTTTTCTTCCTTCTGGCGCTCGCCTTCGCCACGGGTGACCTTGGCGCCTTCGCTCATCAGGCCCTTGAAGGTCACGGCAGCCTCGACGAGTGCGGCGTAGTCGGCGCCGTGCACAAAGTCCTGGGTCAGCACACTGCTCTTGACGTTGCCGTGGTGGCGGCGGCTGATGCGCAGAATCGGTTTGTCGTTGCGGGCGTCGAACTCGCCGGCCACTTCGGCGGTCGGCAACTGGGCCTGCAGCGCGACGGCTGAACGCTCGGCGTCTTCCACGGTGTCCAGGTTCAGCGCCACGCCGTCGGCAATCGCCTTCAGCGCTTCAGCGTCCATGTAGCCGCGCAGGCGCGCGATCACCGACTCGGCGAGCTGGTGCTTGCGGGCCAGCTCGGCCAGCGTGTCGCCGGTCAGCAGCGTGCCCTTGCCGGTCGATGGGTCGGCGCCGGTTTGCACCGATGCGTCTTTGAGCGCGATCTTCAGCAAAAAGCTGTCGAGGGCGGCGCTGTCTTTGAGGTACTGCTCTTCCTTGCCCGACTTGACCTTGTACAGCGGCGGCTGCGCAATGTAGATGTGGCCGCGCTCGACCAGCTCGGGCATCTGGCGGTAGAAGAAGGTCAGCAGCAGCGTGCGGATGTGCGCGCCGTCGACGTCGGCGTCGGTCATGATGATGATGCGGTGGTAACGCAGCTTGGCGACGTTGAAGTCGTCGTTGCCGGTGGTGCCGCCGGCCTTGCCGATGCCGGTGCCCAGCGCGGTGATGAGCGTCAAAATTTCGTTGCTGGTCAGCAGCTTTTCATAGCGCGCTTTTTCGACGTTCAGAATCTTGCCGCGCAGCGGCAGGATTGCCTGGAACTTGCGGTCACGGCCCTGCTTGGCAGAGCCGCCGGCGGAGTCTCCCTCGACGATATAGATCTCGCACAGTGCCGGGTCTTTCTCCTGGCAGTCGGCCAGCTTGCCGGGCAGGCCCATGCCGTCGAGCACGCCCTTGCGGCGCGTCATGTCGCGCGCCTTGCGGGCGGCCTCACGCGCACGTGCGGCTTCGATGATCTTGCCGACGATGATCTTGGCGTCGTTGGGCCGCTCCTGCAGGTAGTCGGCCAGCAGCTTGCTCACGATGTCTTCGACCGGGCCGCGCACCTCGGAGCTGACCAGCTTGTCCTTGGTCTGGCTGGAGAATTTCGGCTCGGGCACCTTGACCGACAGCACGCAGGTCAGGCCTTCACGCATGTCGTCGCCGGTGACCTCGACCTTGGCCTTCTTGGCCAGCTCGGTTTCCTCGATGTACTTGTTGATCACACGCGTCATCGCGGCGCGCAGGCCGGTCAGGTGGGTACCGCCGTCACGCTGCGGGATGTTGTTGGTGAAACACAGCACCTGCTCGTTGTAGCCGCTGTTCCACTGCATGGCGACTTCGACACCGATGTTGGTGTTCTGGTCGCTCTGGCGGTCGCCCATGGCGTGGAACACATTGGGATGCAGGACGGTCTTGCCCTTGTTGATGAAGTTGACAAAACCCGTCACGCCACCGGCGCCGGCAAAGTCGTCTTCCTTGCCGCTGCGTTCGTCCTTCAGGCGGATCTTCACGCCGTTGTTCAGAAAGCTCAGCTCGCGCAGGCGCTTGCTCAGGATTTCGTAATGGAAGTCGTTGTTCTGCTGGAAGATGTCGGTATCCGGCAGGAAGTGCACCTCGGTGCCGCGCTTGTCAGTGTCGCCCAGCACTTGCATCGGCGATACATCGACACCGCCGACGTTCTCGATGATGCGGTTCTGCACAAAGCCCTTGGAGAACTCCATCACATGGACCTTGCCTTCACGGCGGATGGTCAGGCGCAGCATCTTGGACAGCGCGTTCACGCAGCTCACGCCCACGCCGTGCAGGCCGCCCGAGACCTTGTAGCTGTTCTGGTTGAACTTGCCGCCGGCATGCAACTCGGTCAGCGCGATCTCGGCCGCCGAACGCTTGGGCTCGTGTTTGTCGTCCATCTTGATGCCGGTCGGGATGCCGCGGCCGTTGTCCACCACGCTGATGGAATTGTCCAGGTGGATGGTGACCATGATGTCGTCGCAATGGCCGGCCAGCGATTCATCGATGGAGTTGTCGACCACCTCGAACACCAGGTGGTGCAGGCCGGTGCCGTCGGAGGTGTCGCCGATGTACATGCCGGGCCGCTTGCGCACGGCCTCCAGGCCTTCCAGGATCTGGATCGAGCCTTCGCCATACCCTTCGGACGCACCGGCCTGGTTGGAATCGATCTTGGGCTGGAAATTGGAGCTTCCTTCAACGCCTTCACCGGAGTGAACACCCTCGTTTGCGCGGCCTGCCTCGTCCGGAGTGGCTGCGTTGGCTTTGTTTTCTTCGGTCATAACTCAGTTTTCTCAATCTCTTGAATGACCAAACCCGCTTTGGCTAGCGGGTTCGGCGGGGTGGCGGTTTTATTTTTGGAGGGCGGTTGGCGCTTAAATCCGCATCGGCATCACGACGTATTTGAAGGCGGCGTTGTCCGGAATCGTCAGCAGCGCGGAGCTGTTGGAATCGGCCAGCTCGATCTTCACCATGTCCTGGTCCATGTTGGCAAGCGCGTCGATCAGGTAGGTCACGTTGAAGCCGATCTCGATGGCGTCACCGCCGTAATCGATGTCGAGCTCGTCGACCGCTTCTTCCTGCTCGGCGTTATTGGACGCCACACGCAAGGTGCCAGGCTCGATGTTCAGGCGCACGCCCTTGAACTTCTCGCTGGTCAGGATGGCGGTGCGCTGCAGGCTGGCCAGCAGCGGCACACGCCCCAGGGTGATGATGTTTTTGTGGTTCTTGGGAATCACGCGGTTGTAGTCGGGGAACTTGCCCTCGACCAGCTTGGTGACGAACTCCATGCCTTCGAAGCTGAACTTGGCCTGGTTGCCGGCGAACTGCATCTCGATCGCGCCTTCCTTGTCGCTGAGCAGGCGCTGCATCTCCAGCACCGTCTTGCGCGGCAGGATCACCTCCTGGCGCGGCACCTCGACGTCCAGAGTGGCCGACGAAAACGCCAGGCGGTGGCCGTCGGTGGCGACCAGGCTGAGCTGCTTGCCTTCGGCGACGAACAGGATGCCGTTCAGGTAATAACGGATGTCATGCACCGCCATCGCGAACGAGACCTGGTTCAGCAGCTCTTTCAGCACCTTTTGCGGCACCGAAAAGCTCGGGCCGAAGTTGGCGGCTTCCTGCACCAGCGGAAAGTCTTCGGCCGGCAAGGTTTGCAGCGTGAAGCGGCTCTTGCCACCCTTGAGGATCAGCTTGTTCTGCGCCGACTCCAGCGACACGGTTTGGTCGCTGGGCATGGAACGCAGGATGTCGATCAGCTTGCGGGCGCCGACGGTGGTCGTGAAGTTGCCGCTGTCGCCGTCGAGCTCGGCCGTGGTGCGGATCTGGATCTCGAGGTCGGACGTTGTGAGCTGCAATTGCGCGCCGGTCTTGCGGATCAGCACATTGGCCAGGATGGGCAGCGTATGCCTGCGCTCCACGATGCCTGCGACCGATTGCAAAACGGACAAAACTTTATCCTGGGTGGCTTTGAGAACAATCACTGTCTTAACCTCTTATTTCTTTAATTCAAATTAGTAGTAGTAGATAAGGGCAGCACGTTTCTGTGGACATCCCTATTTTCTTCTTTTTGATCAACTACTTGGCGCTTGTTTAACCATGTGGCAAGACTCCCCTGAACCCTGCTGCCGAATATGAACAACTTTGCCAGATCCACCTTCCCTGTGGATAAGTGCCCAGTTGTTCAAAAGTTGTCCCCACAGTTGTCAGGCGAGCCTGGCTCCTGGGAAAAGTGGCTGAAAAAGGATTCATTTCAGCCTTTCAGGGTTTGTTCCAGCACATGGAGCTGCTGGTTGAGTTCGGTCATTTGCTGGCGCTCGGCCGACATCTTGCGTACGGCGTGCAACACGGTGGTGTGGTCGCGGCCGCCGAACAGCTCGCCGATCTCCGGCAGGCTCTTCTGGGTGAGTTCCTTGGCCAGGTACATGGCGATCTGGCGCGGCCGGGCGATGCTGGCCGGGCGCTTCTTGGAATACATGTCGGCGACTTTAATCTTGTAATAGTCGGCGACGGTTTTCTGGATGTTTTCGACCGATATTTGGCGGTTCTGGATGGACAACAGGTCCCGCAACGCTTCCCGGGCCAGCTGGATCGAAATTTCCTTGAGGTTGAAGCGCGAATACGCCAGGATCTTGCGCAGCGCGCCTTCGAGCTCGCGCACGTTGGAGCGCACATTCTTGGCGACAAAAAAGGCGACTTCCTCGGGCATGACCGCGCCTTCGGCCTCGGCCTTGCGGATCAGGATGGCCACGCGCATCTCGAGCTCGGGCGGCTCGATCGCGACCGTCAGGCCGGAATCGAAGCGCGACACCAGGCGCTCATGGATGTCGGCCAGGCCCTTGGGATAGGTGTCGCTGGTCAGCACGATGTGCGACTTTTTGGTCAGCAAGGCCTCGAATGCGTTGAAAAACTCTTCCTGCGTGCGGTCCTTGTTGGCGAAGAACTGGACGTCGTCGATCAGCAGCAGGTCCAGCGAGTGGTAACGCTCCTTGAACTCGTCGAAGGTCTTGCGCTGGTAGGCCTTAACCACATCCGAGACGAATTGCTCGGCATGGATGTAGAGAACTTTGGCGGCCGGGTTGTCCGCCAGCAGCTTGTTGCCGATGGCGTGCACCAGGTGGGTCTTGCCCAGACCGACGCCGCCATAGATGAACAGCGGGTTGTAAAGCTGGCCCAGGCTGCTGGAGACATGCATGGCGGCCGCCCGGCCCATGCGGTTTGCCGTGCCTTCGATCAGGGTGTCGAAGGTCAGCGCGGTGTTGAGCCGGCTCTTGAACGGTGCACCGGCGACTTCTTCGGGCACACCCAGGCCGACCGGCTCGGTCACCCCGTTGCCTTCGAAGCTGCGCGTCAAAGGCGTAGAACGGACGGTCGCTTCACGCTGAGCGAGTGCTAACTCCAGGGGAATCGGATGGCCGGAAATTTTTTCCAGCAAGGCAGAAATCCGGCCGGCGTACTGGGCGCGTATCCAGTCCAGCTTGAAACGGTTGCCGACCTGGATGGTGACTTTGGACAGGTCGGCGGCGACTTCAGCGACCAGCGGACGGATCCAGGTGTTGAACTGCTGCTCGGGCAACTCCTGCGCCAGGTGGTCGACACAGCTTTGCCACAAGTCCTGGCTGGAACTGAGAACGGATCCCTCACGCATGGGGTGTTTGGTCTGGACAGACACAGTTGCCAGCAGGCTTGTGCTTGTGGATATTATTAATTTTTGGCACCCGTTATTGTAGTCGCGCGGCCTAGTTATCCACAAAAATTTTCCTGCGGGTTTTAACCTAGGGGGGCTCGCCCGGCGGGAGCGGGCCATCTCAGCCTTTACCGCCACTGCAGGGCCTAACTTGTTGCCAGCGTTGGGAAATCTGCGATAATCATGGGTTTCCCTGACACACCGCGGGTTTGCAAGCCGGTTTTTTGCCGCCGACCATGCATTGCGGATTCTGCAAAGGGAGCTTTGTAGCCTGTAGGACCATCATGAAACGCACATACCAACCTTCCAAAGTCAAACGCGCCCGCACGCACGGCTTCCTGACCCGCATGAAAACCCGCGGCGGCCGCGCAGTGATTGCTGCCCGTCGCGCCAAAGGCCGCAAGCGCCTGGCTGTATAAGCCGCTTTCCGGCTGCCGGTTGCTTCAGCGCGGACGCCAGGCGCCAGTGCAGCGGCTTCAAACCCGACCCCAGTTCCAGGCAGTCCTTGCCGGCGCCATCGTTGCAAGAACAACGCATTTCGCATTGCACCGCAATGCGCTCGATGCCATGAACGCGCAAACCGTCGCCGCCAAAACCCATGCCACACCGGATTTGTTTCCGGTGCAGGACACCTGGGTCGGGGCGATGGTGCCTAAACGCTGGGCCAAACGCGCGGTGACGCGCAACGCCATCAAAAGACAGATCTACACCGTGAGCGCTGATTTTTTGCCCTCTTGTCCCCAGGCTGCCTGGGTGGTGCGCTTGCGGCGTGATTTTTCCCGCAAGGAGTTTGTCAGCGCCAGCTCGGAAGCATTGACACAGGCCGTCCGCGCCGAGGTGCTGGCCCTGATGCAGGCCGGGGCGAGCGCCCCATGAGCGACCTGCGCCGCGCGGCGGCTGCGCTTTACCGCGTACCGCAAAAACTCCTGGTGGGCCTGGTGAAGGGCTACCGCCTCTTGCTCAGCCCCTGGCTGGGTTCGTCCTGCCGTTTCGAGCCGACCTGCTCGGCCTATTCCCTGCAGGCGCTGCAGCAGCACGGCGCCACCAAAGGCAGCTACCTGACGCTGTACCGCCTGGTGCGTTGCCACCCCTGGTGCAACGGCGGCTACGACCCGGTGCCGTCGGCGCAGCCGGGCCCTGGCCGATTTTCCCTTTTCACCCGCCTAGTCACGCCCGTGACTTCGATCCCCTCTAAAAAGAAGCCGTCATGAACGACATACGCCGCACCATCCTGTGGGTGATTTTTGGTTTTTCCATGGTCCTGTTGTGGGACCAGTGGCAGCTTTTCAACGGCAACAAGGCGACGTTTTTTCCCTCGCCGACGCCGGTCGCCAGCAGCAAGGCACCGGCCGCCGCACCGGCTTCGACGGCCAGCGTGCCGGCGGGCCCGGTCGGCAGCGGCGCCGTCCCTGCACCTGCAGCCAGCCCGGCTGCCGCGGTCTCGCCCGGTGCCGTGCCCGCGAGCACACCTTCGGCAGGCAAACAGCGCCTGGTGGTCTCGACCGACCTGCTGACACTGACGTTTGACACCGAGGGCGGCACGCTGGTCGGTTCAGCCTTCCCGCGCCTGAAGGATGTGGACGGCAAGACCGACGGCTTTGTGCTGCTCGACGAAAGCGCAGCGCGTGTGTACGTGGCCCAGTCCGGCCTGATCGCCGGTGCGGGCGGCGGCAGCTTCCCGACCCACAAGACACCGATGACCGCCGTTCCCGGCGAGCGCCAGCTCAAGGACGGGCAGGACAGCCTGGAGGTCAAATTCGAATCGGCTGAAGTCGGCGGCGTCAAGCTGGTCAAGACCTACACGCTCAAACGCGGCGCCTACGACATCGCGGTGCGCCACGATGTGGTCAACAACGGCGCCAGCGCCGTGTCACCGCAGCTGTACGCGCAACTGGTGCGCGACGGCAACAAGCTGCCGGGCGAGTCTGCGTTTTATTCCACCTTCACCGGCCCGGCGATCTACACCGAAGCGCAGAAGTACCAGAAGGTCGAGTTCAGCGACATCGAGAAAAACAAGGTGGATGTCGAGAAGCAGGCGACCAACGGTTTTGTGGCCATGGTCCAGCATTATTTTGCGTCGGCCTGGATCCTGCCGGACGGCCTGCAGCGCGACATCTTCCTGCGCAAGGTCGACACCAACCTGTACGCCGTGGGCATGATCACGCCGCTGCCGGCGATCGCGCCCGGCGCCACCCAGTCCACCACGGCAACGCTGTTTGTCGGTCCGCAGGAAGAAAAGCGGCTCGAAGCGATCGCGCCCGGTCTGGAGCTGGTCAAGGACTATGGCTGGCTGACCATCCTGGCCAAGCCGCTGTACTGGCTGCTCGACAAGCTGTACAGCTTCATCCACAACTGGGGCTGGTCGATTGTGGCGCTGGTGGTGCTGCTGAAGATCGCGTTTTACTGGCTCAATGCCAAGGCCTACGCCAGCATGGCCAAGATGAAGGCGGTCAATCCCAAGATCATGGAAATGCGCGAGCGGCTGAAGGACAAGCCGCAGGAAATGCAGGTCGCCATGATGAAGATCTACAAGGAAGAAAAGGTCAACCCCATGGGTGGCTGCTTCCCCATCATGATCCAGATCCCGGTGTTCATTGCCCTGTACTGGGTGTTGCTGAGCTCGGTGGAGATGCGCAATGCGCCGTGGATCTTGTGGATCAAGGACCTGTCCTCGCCCGATCCCTACTTCATCCTGCCCATCGTGATGACCCTGACCACCATGCTGCAGACGGCCCTGAACCCGACGCCACCCGATCCGATGCAGGCCAAGCTGATGTGGTTCATGCCGCTGATCTTCAGCGTGATGTTCTTCTTCTTCCCGGCCGGCCTGGTGCTGTACTGGATCACCAACAACATCCTGTCGATCGCGCAGCAGTGGGTCATCAACACCCGCATGGGTGTGCCGCCGCAGTTCAACCTGCCGAAGTTTAAGTAAGCTGAAAAAAAGGGCCGCTTCGCGGCCCTTTAACATGGCGCCTGACATGCTGGCCCGACACCACGATCCCATCGCCGCCATTGCGACTGCTCCCGGGCGTGGCGCGGTCGGTATCGTGCGGCTGTCAGGCAAAGGCCTGGCCGATGTGGTTGCGGCCATCTGCGGCAAACCCTTGCAGCCACGTCACGCAACTTACCTGCCCTTCCGGGACGCAGGCGGGCAGGTCATCGACCAGGGCCTGGCCCTTTATTTCCCGGCGCCGCATTCTTACACCGGCGAGGACGTGCTCGAGCTGCAGGCGCATGGCGGGCCGGTCGTGCTGCAACTGCTGCTGGCGCGTTGCCTGGCCCTTGCTGAAAGCCGGGACATAGCTACTGGCCGGCCACGGCTGCCCGGTTTGCGCCTGGCCCAGCCCGGCGAGTTCACCGAGCGCGCCTTTCTGAACGACAAGATCGATCTGGCGCAGGCCGAAGCGATTGCCGACCTGATCGATGCCAGCACCGAAACCGCGGCACGCTCGGCCGCGCGTTCGCTGTCGGGGGAGTTCTCGAACGAGGTGCATGTCCTGCTGGAGCGCCTGGTGCACCTGCGCATGTTGGTCGAGGCGACCCTGGACTTTCCGGAAGAAGACATCGACTTCCTGCAAAAAGCCGACGCCCAGGGCCAACTGGCCGGGCTGCAGCAGACGCTGGCCGGCGTGATGCAGCGCGCGCAGCAGGGCGCCATCCTGCGCGAGGGCATCAAGGTCGTGATTGCCGGTCAGCCGAATGCCGGAAAAAGCTCGCTGCTCAATGCGCTGGCCGGCGCCGAGCTGGCCATCGTCACGCCGGTGGCCGGCACCACGCGCGACAAGGTCACGCAGTTGATCCAGATCGAGGGCGTGCCGCTGCATGTGGTGGACACGGCCGGCTTGCGCGACAGCCTCTTGCCGGAAGTCGACGAGGTTGAAAAAATCGGCATCGAGCGCGCCTGGAGCGAAATCGAGACCGCCGACGCGGTGCTCTTTCTGCATGACCTGACGCGCCAGCACACACCCGCGGACGAACGGATTGCGCTGAACTACCGGGCCGACGACGCCGCGATCGCGCAGGTCCTCGCCGCCAGGCTGCCCGGCCATATCCCGGTGATCGATGTGTGGAACAAATCGGATGCCGCAGACAGGGAAGCGGTCGCTGGCGCCACGACCGGCGTGGTGATCTCGGCCAAAACGGGCGAGGGCCTGCAGCAGCTGCGCCGGCAATTGCTGCAACTGGTGGGCTGGCAGGCCGCGCCCGAGGGTGTGTTCATGGCGCGTGAGCGCCATGTGCGCGCGCTGCGCGAGGTGGATGCGCAGCTCACACGCGCGGCCGCCCAGCTTCGCGCCAGGGCGCCGGCGCTGGACCTGCTGGCAGAGGATCTGCGCCAGGCGCAAAACGCCCTGGGCGGCATCACCGGTGAGTTCACGCCTGACGATCTGCTCGGCGAGATCTTTTCGAAGTTCTGCATCGGCAAATAGGCCGGCAAGGCCCTGGCCGTGTGAGGTCAAAAGGGCTGGGCTATTCACCACCTGGCGAACCGATCCCTGCAAGTTACAGCTTTCCCGCCGATGTATCAGCTGTAAGCTTGCGTTAATGTCCCTTGCCGCGGCAGTCGCCGGCATCGTATCTTCCGTGCATCATGAATGCACCCTTACCCACTACCCTCAGGTTTGATATCCAGGGCCTGGCCAACGCGATTGCGCACAGCCATGCCAGCGATGCCCTGCGCTGCCAGTTCACACCGCAGCAGTGGGACATTCTGGCCGGCTATATGCAGCCTTTTGCCATGCAGCAGGGCCAGGTGCTGATCGAGCAGGGTTCGAACGACCAGACCCTGTACTTCATCGAAAGCGGCACGCTGAGTGTTCATTACGAGGACGACAAGGGCCGTGTGCGGCTTGCGCTGGTGGCGGCCGGAACGGTGGTCGGTGAAGGTGCCTTTTTTTCGCGCATGCCGCGCAACGCCACCGTCCAGGCCTCCAACGCGAGCAAGGTCTGGTGCCTGACGGCACTGCGCTTCAAGGAACTGTCCAACCGGAACAGCCCGATTGCACTCGAACTGACCCTGGCCATGGGCGCTGTGCTTGCCAAACGTTTATACAACCGGCCCAAACGTGTTGCCGTGACCTGAGCCCGCGGCGCGATGCTTTGGTGGTGTGCTAACGGAAAAAGCGTGACTTATTGCAGGCATCTGCTTCGCTCGTGTGCGGCCGGTGCCAACTTGCTTCTTCGACACGAACGACAGGCGGCGAAGGACCAGTAAACTTCATCATCGAGACCTTCGGGTCTCATCACGAGCAACCTTGATCGCCGTCTGGTCGGCCATCGTTCTTCAGGCGGGAGCCCATGTCGATTCTCAATTGGTTTTCCGGCAAATCCGGCGCAGGCCCCCAAACGCCGGGCAAGATCCAGGCGGACAGCGACAGCGCGGGACTGACCCGCGACAAGTCCTCGACACCGGGGTCGTCCAAACCGGCGACGGGTGAACTGCGCGGCGGCGCGCAAAAGTCCCATCGGCATGCCAGGCGCGAACTGCTTTACGCCGCGGTGCGCGAAGCCATGATCCGCGCAGGCGTGCTGTCGGGCAGCTACAAATTCAAGGTGCTGTCGCTCGACCCGCGCGGCGAGCAGTTCATGGTCATGATGGACCTGGCGCAGGAGTTTGGCGCGCAGGCCGAACGTCTGGCCGAGATGGAAATGATGATCGCCCACAGCGCCAAGTCGCGCTATAACATCCGCGTCACGGCCGTCTACTGGCGCCTCAACGAGATGGTGTCGGTGGCGCGCCCTGCGGGCGCGCCGCAGGTCAACAGCCGGCCCGCTCCGCTGTACCACGCTGATGCAGCGCCTGAGCCTGCCGCCCTGCCCGAACCCGTGCCGGCGCGAACCGCCCTGCCTGATCCAGCGCCCGCCGTGGAAAAGCCGGCGCCCAAGCGGTATGAGCCGATCCAGGCCGACGAGGTCGCGGCCTTCAAGCAGGCGCTGGCCGCAGCCTCGGCCCATGGCGTTCCTGCCGAGGCCTTGCCCTTGAGCCGCAGCGCGCCGCGCTCCTACACCCTGCTCACCGGGTTCGAAGACACGGAAATGCCCGACGCGCCAGCCCTGGTCCCGGCGCTGAGTGCGACCCAGTACGGCGAGTTGAATTAGGCGCTAAAGGGCTACCAGCCCTTGCTGTACAAGCGTAAGCTGCTATTGATTTGATAGTCAGCGCCGGTCCTCAGTGTCCGGCGAAATCCAGCAGCGTGAACAGCGACAGGCCGGATTCCCTCAGGCGCGCCGAGCCGCCGAGTTCAGGCAAATCGACAATCGCCGCACCCTCGGTGACCGTGGCGCCCAGCTTTTCCAGCAGCTTCTTGCCCGCCATCATGGTGCCGCCGGTGGCGATCAGGTCGTCGATCAGCAGCACCCGGTCGCCTGGCTTGACCGCATCGGTGTGCAACTCCACCGTGGCGCTGCCGTATTCAAGCTCGTAGGTTTCCTGCACGGTGGTGAAGGGCAGCTTGCCCTTCTTGCGGATAGGCACAAAACCGACGTTGAGCTCATACGCCACCACAGCGCCCAGGATGAAGCCGCGCGCATCGAGACCCGCCACCACATCCGGCCGCAGGTTCTTGTCCATGTAGCGGTGCACGAAGGCGTCGATCAGCACGCGGAACACCTTGGGGTCCTGCAGCAAGGGTGTGATGTCGCGGAACTGCACCCCCGGCGCCGGCCAGTCAGGCACGGTGCGGATGTGATGCTTCAGGTACTGGTTGACCGACTGGTGGCTGAGGTCATCGGACGGCAGGGGCTTCATGGGGAGTCCGGAAAAAGTGCGGGTCCTCATTTTGCCTTGCGGGGCGCGGCCGCTGCCACACCGGAAGGGCCTAGACGCGACCGCTGAGCAGTTTTTCTTCCGCGACCGCCAGCGCCTCGGGCTTGCCGGACAGCACCAGGGCGTCGCCGCCCTCGAGCTCGGTGTCATCGTCATGGCGCATGGGCTTGCCATTGCTGCGGCGCAGGCTGACGACCCGTACGCCCACCGCATGCAAGGCCATGGCGCCCAGCGTCTGACCGGCAACGCGCGAGCCCAGCGGCAGCGTGAGGGTGGCCAGCCGCTCCTGGTCGACCTCGTTGACGCTGTTGTCGTCGGCACCGTGAAAGTAGCCGCGCAGCAGGCTGTAGCGCGCATCGCGTTGCTCCTGCACCACCCGGATCACGCGACGCATGGGCACGCCCACCAGCGCCAGCGCGTGGCTGGCCAGCATCAGGCTGCCTTCAATCGCTTCGGGCACCACCTCGGCGGCGCCTGCGGCCTGGAGTTTCTCCAAGTCGTGGTCGTCCACCGTGCGCACGATCACCGGCACCGTGGGCGCATGCGCCCGGATATTGGCCAGCACCTTCATGGCGCTGGGGGTGTCGAGGTAGGTGACGACCACGGCGCTGGCACGCGCCAGGCCCGCCGCCATGAGGGCCTGCAGCCGCACCGCGTCGCCAAACACCACCGAATCGCCAGCCGCCGCCGCCTGGCGCACCCGGTCCGGGTCCAGATCCAGCGCCATGTAGGGAATGCCTTCGCCGTCGAGCATGCGGCCCAGGTTCTGGCCGCAGCGGCCGTAGCCGCAGATGAGCACGTGTTTGTCGACATTGATGGACTTGCGCGCGATGGAGGTCATCTGCAGCGACTGCTGCAGCCATTCGCTGCTCACCAGGCGCATCACGATGCGGTTGCTGTACATGATGATGAACGGCGTCGCCAGCATCGACAGCACCATGCTGGCCAGGATGGGATTGAGCAGCTCTGGCGGGACCAGGCTGTTGTCCTCGGCCAGCGACAGCAGCACAAAACCGAACTCGCCGGCCTGCGCCAGGTACAGGCCGGTGCGCAGCGACACCCCGGTGGTGGCGCCCAGTCCGCGCGCCAGCGCCGTGATCAGCGCCAGCTTGGCCAGCACCGGCACGGTCAGCAGCAGCAGCACCAGCGGCCAGCGCTCCAGCACCAGGCGCCAGTCCAGCATCATGCCGATACTGATGAAAAACAGGCCCAGCAGCACATCGTGGAAGGGCCGGATGTCGGTTTCCACCTGGTGCTTGAACTCGGTTTCGGAGATCAGCATGCCGGCGATGAAGGCGCCGAGTGCCAGGCTCAGGCCCGCCAGCTCGGTCAGCCAGGCGAGCGCCAGCGTGACCAGCAGCAGGTTCAGCACAAACAGCTCTTCGCTTTTGCGCCTGGCCACCAGCGTCAGCCACCAGCGCATCACCCGCTGTCCGCCGGTCAGCAGCAGGCCGACCAGCACGGCGGCCTTCAGGCCGGCGATGGCCAGCGCCATCAACAGCTTGTCGGGCGAGGCGCCCAGCGCGGGGATCAGCACCAGCAGCGGCACCACGGCCAGATCCTGGAACAGCAACACGCCCATCACGCGTTTGCCGTGTTCGGACTCCATCTCCAGCCGCTCGGACAGCAGCTTGACCACCACCGCGGTGCTGCTCATGGCAATAGCGCCCGACAGCGCCAGCGCCGTCTGCCACGACATGCCCCACAAGGAAGGTGCCAGGGTGGCGAGGAACAGGGAGCCAACGGTGGCCAGCACCATGGTCAGCAGGACCTGCAACAAGCCGAGGCCAAACACGTGGCGGCGCATCGAACGCAGCTTGGGCAGGTTGAACTCCAGCCCGATCACAAACATCAGGAACACCACGCCGAATTCGCCGAGGTGCCGCACACCGTCCGCATCCTCCGACAGGGCCAGGGCGTTCGGGCCGATCACCACGCCGACAGCAAGGTAGCCCAGCATGGGTGGCAACTTGAGCGAGCGGCAGGCAACAACCCCGAGCACGGCAGCCAGCAAATACAGCAGGGTCAGTTCAAGCGCGCTCATGTATTGATGGTAGCTGATGGCCATGGGCCGCGCGGCTCGGCATCCCCTGCCGCGGCGGCATTTGCAGGGCGCTCTATAGAATGCGTGCATGAGCTTTGATCCCGTGAATTTCGACCCCGCGCAGGCGCTGGCACTGGCGCACACCACCTTTGAAATCGAGGCCGCCGCCGTGCTGGGCCTGAAAAGCCGGGTGGGGTCCGAATTTGCCCGTGCCGTGCAACTGGTGCTCAACTGCCGGGGACGGGTGGTGGTGATGGGCATGGGAAAAAGCGGCCACATCGGCCGCAAGATCGCCGCGACCCTGGCGTCCACCGGCACCCCCGCCATGTTTGTGCATCCCGCCGAAGCCAGCCACGGCGACCTCGGCATGATCACCGCCGCCGATGTGTTGCTGGCCGTCTCCAACAGCGGCGAGGTGGAAGAACTCACGGGCATCCTGCCGGTGATCAAGCGCCAGGGCGTGCCGCTGCTGGCCATGACCGGACGCACGCAGTCCACCCTGGCCCGCCACGCTGACGTCGTGCTCGACACCAGCGTTGAAAAGGAAGCCTGCCCGCTGAACCTGGCGCCCACCGCCAGCACCACCGCGCAGCTGGCCATGGGCGACGCGCTGGCGGTAGCCCTGCTGGACGCGCGCGGCTTCAAGGAGGAAGACTTCGCGCGTTCCCACCCCGGTGGCGCCTTGGGGCGCAAGCTGCTGACCCATGTCAGCGATGTGATGCGTACCGGTGAGGCCGTGCCCGCGGTCGGGCGGCGGACCAGCTTCACCGACTTGATGCGTGAAATGAGCAACAAGGGCCTGGGCGCTTCGGCGGTGGTCGACGACAGCCGGCGGGTCATCGGCATTTTCACCGACGGCGATTTGCGCCGCCTGGTGGAGAAGGGGGTGGACCTGCGGGCCCGCACCGCCGAAGAGGTCATGCACCCGGGGCCGCGCACCTTGCGCAACGGTGCACTGGCGGTGGAGGCGGTCACCTTGATGGAGCAATACCGCATCACCAGCGTGCTGGTGGTGGACGACAACGATGTTCTGTGCGGCGCGCTCAACAGCAACGATTTGCTGCGTGCCAAGGTGATCTGATGAGTCCTCATGTTCCAGCCCTGAACTTCGCCCCGGATCTGTTGCTGCGCGCGCAGGGCGTCAAAGTGGCGTTCTTCGATGTCGACGGTGTGCTGACCGACGGGGGCCTGTACTACGGCGAATACCCGGCCGGTGACGAGCGGGCGACCCGGCGCGAGGGCGTGACCACCGGCGGCGAGACCCTCAAGCGTTTCAACACGCTGGACGGCCACGGCCTGAAGCTGCTGCAACGGGCCGGCATCACGCCGGCGGTGATCAGCGGCCGCGACAGCATGGTGCTGCGCTCGCGCCTGCTGGCGCTGGGCGTGACGCATACCCATTTCGGCACGGAAGACAAACTCCCGGCAGCACAGATCACCCTGGAGGCGCTGGGCCTGGACTGGTCCCAGGCGGCCTTTATGGGCGACGACTGGCCCGACCTGCCGGTGATGCGGCGCGTCGCCTTTGCCTGCGCGCCAGCCAATGCGCACACCGAAGTCAGGGCTGCGGCCCACCATGTCACCCAGTCGCGCGGCGGCGACGGTGCGGTGCGTGAGCTGTGTGATCTGCTGATGGTGGCCAGTGGCCGTTATGCCGCCCTGCTGCAGGAGTACACCGGCTGATGGCCGCCACTGGCCGATGGCCCGCGAGCGGCACCGCGCCCGGCTGGCGCCGCACGCTGGATCGCGTGTCGCGCGTCTGGGAACGCACGGCCATTTACATCCCGGTGCTGCTGATGGGCCTGCTCGCGCTGGGCACCTACTGGCTGGTCAGGAACACGCCCGAAGCCTTGCCGGCCGAGGGCCAGCGGGCGGTCAGCAGCGAGCCCGACTACTACATGCGCAAGTTCGGCATCAAGACCTTTGACGAGGCCGGCCAGCTCAAGAGCGATGTCACCGGCATCGAGGTGCGCCACTACCCCGACACCGATACGCTGGAGATCGACAAGGCGCTGATCCGCAGCTACAGCATCGAGGGACGCCTGACGACCTCGACCGGCGACCGCGCCCTGACCAACGGCGACGGCTCCGAAGTCCAGCTGATCGGCAATGCACGCGTGGTGCGTGACGCGTCGGTGGGGCCGGATGGCAAGGAGCTCCAGCGGCTCGAGTTCCGCGGCGAATTCCTGCACGTGTTTGTCAATGAGGAACGCGTCAAGTCGCACCTGCCGGTGGTCATCCGGCGCGGCCGCGACGAATTTGAGGGCGACACCTTCGCCTATGACAACCTGGACCGGGTGGCCGACCTGAAAGGGCGGGTCAAGGGCGTGCTGGTTCCGCGCAACGCCGCCGGCGCGGCGCCCTGAGCCGACACGGGTTGCGCGATGGTGCGCCCCGCAACCGAGGAGCATCCATGTCCCGTCTTGTCTTCATCACCGGTGCATCCAGCGGCATTGGCCAGGCGATGGCCTTGCGCTTTTACCGCGCCGGTTACCGGCTGGCCCTGGTGGCGCGGCGCACGGCCGAAGTTGAAACCTGGGCCCGGACGCATCAGCTGGCCGCGCACAATTATCAAATCTACAGCGCCGATGTGTCACTGCCAGACAGCATTGTGGCCGCGGGCCAGGCCTGTATCGCTGCGCAGGGCGTGCCCGATGTGGTGATCGCCAACGCCGGCATCAGCATCGGCATGGACACCGCCGTGCGTGACGATCTGGGGGTGATGGCGCAAACCTTTGCGACCAACAACATCGGCCTGGCGGCGACCTTCCATCCGTTTGTCGACGCCATGGTGCAGCGTGGCTCTGGCGCACTGGTCGGCATCGGCAGCGTTGCCGGCATCCGCGGCCTGCCCGGGCACGGCGCCTACTGCGCGAGCAAGGCGGCGGTGATCGCCTATTGCGAAAGCCTGCGCGGGGAGTTGCGGCCGTCCGGCGTGAAGGTGGTGACGATCTGCCCCGGCTACATCGACACACCGCTGACGCAGAAGAACCGCTACGCCATGCCTTTCCTGATGCAGCCCGATGTGTTTGCCGACAAGGTCTTCAGTGTGATAGCGGCCGGCGCCAGTTACCGCGTGATCCCGTGGCAAATGGGCGTGGTGGCCAAGCTGCTGCGCCTGCTGCCCAACCCGCTGTTCGACCGGGCGCTGGCAGGGCGGCCGCGCAAGCACCGGCAGGATGCCAGCTAGCGATTCGCTCTAAAAACAATAGCTGCCTGCGTGCGCCGGGCAAGAGCCGGAAAGCAAAAAGGCTTCAAAACCGGAGTCCTGAAGCCTTTGTGTCATCTTCAGCCCGAGGCTGAAGGGTCGGTGTGCACGGGTTTAGTAGCCGCCGCGTCCACCACCGCCGCCGCCACCGCCGGAGCGGCCACCGCCGCCACCGCCGTAAGGACTGCGGAAGCCGCCATCGCCGCCGCCGCCACCTGAACGACCGCCACCACCACCGCCGCCGTATCCACCGCCGCCGCCACCACCGCCGTAGCCGCCGCCACCACCGCCACCGCCGAAGCCACCGCTACGGGGAGGGCGGGCTTCCATCGGACGTGCTTCGTTGACAACAACGCTGCGGCCGCCCAGGGGCTGGCCATTCATGCCGGCAATCGCGGCTTGTGCTTCGGCATCGCTGCCCATTTCGACAAAGCCAAAGCCTTTGGAGCGGCCGGTGTCGCGTTCCATCATGACTTTAGCGCTGGTGACAGCGCCAAACTGGCCAAAAGATTGTTGCAAGTCTTCGTCGCGAACCGAGTACGGCAGATTGCCGACATAAAGTTTGTTGCCCATGAAGGGACTCCTCTAAAACACAATGACAAAAGCGATGGAGTCCCGAAAGCACAACAAATCTTCAAACGTACCGCTGTAGCGCGCGAAACTGACCGATCACCTAACCTGTGCGGATTTTTGTTATCCACACCTTCATTATTATGCGGCTGGCAGGCAGAAGACAAGCCTGCACCAGCGCCGCCTGGTTTTGTCAAACCCGCATCAACAGGGACGCGCGGCAGGTTTTGCCGCTGTAGCCCTTATGCAGTGCGCCATCCGGTACCCGGGGCCCCCGGCATGCCGGCGATGACCGGCAAGAATGTCCCACGTATTCACGGGGCGAAAAGCAAAGTTGGCGCACACTAGCTTGTGTGGGCAAACCGTCTGGAGTGGACGCTCGGACACACGCAGCCCGCGTTGTGCTTTTACGTTTATATACAAAAATCCCGGCGAGCCGCTGCGATCCAGCAGGCGTGGCTGGCGGCAGCCCCCGAACGACTGGCGGCCTCAGGGCTGGCCAGACCCGGCCTGGCCGCCTTTTTCATCGGGCGCCTGGCGCCACTGCGCCATGGCCTGGCGCATGGTCAGGATCTGGTTTTCAAGTCGGGGGCAGGCCTTGCAGGCCATCAAGTGCAGGCGCAGCGCGACGCTGTCGGGCAGGCTCAGGGCCCGGTCTTCGCGCGCCACGAGCAGGGCGGCGGCCTGTTTGCAGGTGCGTCTCAATAGGGTGAATTTCATGCCGGGCATTCAGCGGGTAGGTGTGCCAAACCAGTGGATGGCCAGGCATTCGCGCAAACGCAGGCGCGCACGGTGCAGTTGAACATAGAGGTTGGTCGGCGTCAGGGACAGTTCCTTACAGACTTCTTCGCAGGACAGCTCCAGCCATTCGCGCATCAGGAACAGGCGCCCCAGGGCCGGCGGCAGGCGTTCCACGCAGGCATCGAGCACCTTGAAAAACTGGCTTTGCGCCAGTGTCTGCTGCGGATCACCCCAATCCTGGGGCGGGCTCGCGAAATGCCCGTCGGCCTGGAAAGCCAGCTTGTCGAGTTCGTCGGCCTCGTCGTCGGCGCCGTAGTCGGGCAGCGACACCTCGCGCGCGTTGCTGCGGATCAGGTCGATGACCTTGTGTTTGAGAATGCCGACCAGCCAGGTCTTGAGTTGCGAGCGGTTGCCGAAGGACTGGGGCTTGGACAAGGCCGCCAGCAGCGTTTCCGACACCGCATCTTCTGCCCAAGCGTCGTTGCGCAGCTGCAGCCGCGCAAACCGCATCAGGTAGACGCGGTGTTCAACCAGTTGCTCTTCAAAGGTGGCCATGGATGGCGAGTCTAGCTGCACCCCGGCGCGGGCGTGGCAAAAAAATGCAGAAATACCCGTAAGAAGCCCGGCGCGTGGGCGACCAAGACTGTGCAGCCCAGGTCGGCTGCCATTACCCCCAAGGACACCACCATGCGTTTTGCCCGTCACGTTTCACCAGCCACCGCCCGCCAGCGCGGATCCCGTTCGGGGCTGGCCTCCGCAGGCCTGGGTGCGCTCGCCCTGGTCATGTTCGGGCTGGCGGCTCCCGTGCTGGCGCAAACCCCGGCGCCCTCCCCCAGGGCGGACGCGGCTGTGGCCGCAGCGCAGATCGAAGGCAAGACGGTGGAGGGCAAACCGTTTGTGCTGTCATCGCTCAAGGGCAAGGTGGTGCTGGTGCTGTACTGGTCCACCGGCTGCGCTGTCTGCCGCGACAAGATGCCGGAGCTGCGGACCAACTACGAAGGCTGGGCCGGCAAGCCCTTTGAACTGGTGGCGGTCAACACCGACGCCCGCATGAAAGACATGCTGGACTACGAAAACATCATCTCGCGCACCGTGCCGACCCGCCAGCGTTTTGTGCAGCTCTGGGCCGGCGACGGCAGCTACCGCGACAACCTGGGCAAACACGCGCAACTGCCGGCGGGCTACCTGATCGACAAGTCCGGAAAAATCGTCGAGCGTTATGTCGGCCGCATCCCGCCGGAAGCCTGGGACCGGATCGCCGACCTGCTGTAAACATGTGCTGTTTGACCGGCGCGCGAAAAAATCCTGTAAGAACGGCGGCCCTGGCGGGACCAAGCTTCAACCAGACAGAAAAATCGTTCTGCGCTGGTTGATTTTTTAACCCGTGCAAACCTTTGATTGGAGATTCCCATGAACCAACGCGCCATGATTGCTGCTGCCGCAGCCTCCCTGTTGTCCACCCTGCTGGTTGCCACGCCCGCCGTCGCCCAGGAAAAGGAAAAATGTTATGGCATCGCCAAGGCCGGCCAGAACGATTGCGCCAACCTCGCAGGCACCCATTCCTGCGCCGGCCAGTCCAAGGTCAGTGACGATGCCGGTGAATGGAAATATGTGGCCAAAGGCACCTGCGCCGGCATGAAAGGGATGACGGCGGAGCAGGCCAAAATGAAAATGAAGCCCATGATGGACAAAAAAAGCTGATCGCTGGTTGATGGACCCCATGAGGCGAAGCGGCTGATGCTGACCCTGAACCGCTTCGCCCCACAGCCCCAGGCCGAGCCCGCCACGGTGGGCATCGGCTGGCGCCATCCGCATTACGCGGAGCTGCTGGAAACGCGCCCGGCCCTCGACTTTCTCGAAGTGCATTCCGAAAACTTTTTTGCCGACGGCGGCGCCGCGCTGGCGCTGCTGCAGCAGGCCCGCGCGAGTTATGCGGTGAGCCTGCATAGCGTCGGCCTGGCGCTCGGCTCGGCCGCCGGTGTCGACCCCTGGCACCTGGACCAGCTGGCGCGCCTGGCGGAACGCATCGCGCCGGTGCGCATCAGCGACCATGCGTGTTTTGCACGCGCTGTTGTCAACGGCCAGGACGTGCATGCCGGAGACCTCCTGCCCATCCCCTTCCACCAGGAAGCGCTGGACCTGTTCTGCCGCAATGTGCAGCAGGTGCAGGAGCGGCTCAAGCGCCCGCTGCTGGTCGAGAACCTGTCAGCCTACCTGACGCTGGCCGGCAGCGACCGCAGCGAGACCGACTTCCTCGGCGAACTGGCGCAACGCACCGGCTGCGGTTTGCTGGTCGACGTGAACAACATCTATGTCAACGCACTCAATGCGCGTATCGCCGGTGGTCCGGACGCCCCCGATCCGCTGCGCGCCTGCGAACACTGGCTGGACCAACTGCCCGCCGGCGCGGTCGGCGAGATCCACCTGGCCGGCCACTGCGTGATGGAGGACATCGTGATCGATGACCACGGCAGCCGCGTGGCCGACGAGGTCTGGCAGCTGTATGCCCATGCCATCCAGCGTTTCGGCTCCGTGCCGACACTGATCGAATGGGACACCGCCATCCCGCCGCTGGCGGTGCTGCTCGGCGAGGCCGCATGCGCGCGCAGGCTGGGCGGGCCAACGGAGGTGGCGGCATGAGCGCCGCGACCGGCCTGGCGGCGCAGCAGCAGGCCCTGCTGCAAGCCCTGCTTTTGCCGCGGCATGCGGACGCTATCAAAACAATAGCAGCTCACGCTTGTCCCCAAAGCGCTGGGGGCCAAAAACATGTCGAACGCGGGCTGTTGGCCTACCGCAGCAACGGCCACGCACTGGCGCAGCGGGCGCTGGCCGCCGCTTACCCGGTGGTGGCTGAGCTGATGGGTGCGGAAAGTTTTGATGGCCTGTCGCGCCACTTCTGGCAACACGCGCCGCCGGCGCGCGGCGACATGGCGCAATGGGGCGAAGCTTTTGCGGCCTTCATCGAGTCGCTGGAGGACCTGGCGCGCGAGGAGCCCTACCTGGCCGACGTGGCGCGTGTCGAATGGGCCCTGCATGGGGCCGCCACCGCGGCCGATGGCGAGACAGACCTGGGCTCGCTGGGCCTGCTCCAGACCCTGGCCCCGGCCGAACTGGGCTTGCGACTCAGCCCCGGCGCCTGCACGCTGTCCAGCCGCTTTCCGGTGGTGAGCATCGTGCTGGCGCATACGGGTGACACGCCGTCGCTGCAGGAGGCGGGTGAACGCCTGCGCGACAGGGTCGCGGAAACCGCGCTGGTCTGGCGCCAGGGTCTGAAACCTGCGCTGCGGCTGGCGCTGCCCGGCGAAGCTGCGTTCTTGGCCGCGCTGCAGCAGGGCCACTCGCTCGCCGCGGCCCTGTCGGCCGCGCCCGGATTCGACTTCACCAGCTGGTTGGCGCCAGCCGTGCACACCGGCCTGCTGCTGGGGGCACGCCCCAGCAAACTTCAAGAAAGGGACATGCCATGACCACCACGACCACCTCAGCCCTGCAAAAACTGCTGGGCCTCGGGCAGCGCTTCAGCGCGGCACTCGACCTGCTGCAGCCGGCCGCCGCGCTGGCCGCGCGCATCTATGTGGGCCAGGTGTTTTTCCTGTCGGGCCTGACCAAGCTGCGCGACTGGGACATCACGGTGGCGTTGTTCACCGACGAATACCGGGTGCCGCTGCTGTCGCCGGCGCTGGCCGCCTTCATGGGCACGGCCGGTGAACTGGTGCTGCCGGTGCTGCTGGTGCTGGGCCTGGCCGGGCGTTTCTCGGCGCTGGGGCTGTTTGTGGTGAACGCGGTCGCGGTGATCTCGCTCAGCGAGATCGCGCCGGCGGCGCTGCAGCAGCACATCTTCTGGGGCGCGCTGCTGGCCGGCCTGGCGATCTATGGGCCGGGTCGCTGGTCGCTGGACCGCTGGCTGGCGCCGCGCATCCTCCGCGGCTGACCGGAAAATCCAGGCCAAATCGGCCGCCAGCCCTTGCCCGGTGAGCGCAAGCAGCTATCAATTCAGGAGCACCCTCCAGGTGCTGCGGTTTACCAGTTGACCTCACGGTCCGGCGTCGAGCCGATGCGGTGAATCGACAGGTCGGCGCCTTCGTATTCTTCTTCCTGCGTCATGCGCAGGCCCATGGTCGCCTTGATCAGGCCGTACACCGCAAAACCCGCCAGCAGCGCCCAGGCGATGCCCATGGCCGTGCCGATCAGCTGCGCGCCCAGGCTGACACTGCCCAGCCCGCCCAGCGCCTTGCTGCCGAAGATGCCGCAGGCGATGCCGCCCCAGGCGCCGCACAGGCCGTGCAGCGGCCAGACGCCCAGCACGTCGTCGATTTTCCAGCGGTTCTGCGTCAGGGTGAACATCAGCACAAATACCGCGCCGGCCACGGCGCCGGTGACCAGCGCGCCCAGCGGGTGCATCAGGTCCGAGCCGGCGCACACGGCGACCAGACCGGCCAGCGGGCCGTTGTGCACAAAACCCGGGTCGTTTTTGCCCAGCGCCAGCGCTGCCAGGGTGCCGCCCACCATGGCCATCAGCGAATTGACCGCGACCAGGCCGGAGATCTTGTCAATGGTTTGCGCGCTCATGACATTGAAGCCGAACCAGCCCACGGTCAGGATCCAGGCGCCCAGCGCGAGGAAGGGAATGCTGGACGGCGGGTGCGCCGAAATGCCGCCGTCCTTGCGGTAACGGTTGCTGCGCGCGCCCAGCAGGATCACCGCCGGCAGGGCCAGCCAGCCGCCGATGGCGTGGACCACGATGGAGCCGGCGAAGTCGTGGAACTGCGCGCCCGTCGTGGCTTCAATCCAGGCCTGCACACCGAAGTGCTGGTTCCAGACGATGCCCTCGAAGAAGGGATAGACAAAACCGACGATGACGGCGGTGGCCAGCAATTGCGGGTAAAAACGCGCGCGTTCGGCGATGCCGCCGGAGATGATGGCCGGGATCGCCGCCGCAAAAGTCAGCAGAAAGAAAAACTTGACCAGCTCGTAGCCGTTTTTGGCGGCCAGCTGCTCGGCGCCGACAAAAAAGCTGGTGCCATAGGCCACGCCGTAACCGACGATGAAATACACCACGGTGGAGACCGAAAAGTCGACCAGGATCTTGACCAGCGCGTTGACCTGGTTCTTTTTGCGAACCGTGCCCAGCTCCAGGAAGGCAAATCCGGCATGCATGGCCAGAACCATGATGCCGCCCAACAGGATGAACAAGGCATCCGAGCCCTGTTTTAGTGCGTCCATAAAATCCTCTTGAATGGTTTGTGCTGTTTTAGTGCGAAACAGGATTGAAAAAATCAAAAGCACCAAAAACAAGCAATAAACGCGCCAGATGAGTGCGCACCAATTCCGGGAGGCAAAATCCGGGCTGCCTGGACGCGGGGTTAGAATGAATGCCTGTCATTGGGGAGTAGCCACCCTTTCAATCCTGGAAGGGGCTTGCGTCAACAGACTTGTCCGTCAGGACATGGCGCCAGCAGCCCATCGGGCCCCGCGAGACCTTTGACTGCACAGCTCCTGCTCGAGGCCGGGGATGCCGTGCAGTCAATGGTTTTCGGCCGGAGTCTTGTTCATGGAAGCTTTCCTCGTCTCCACCGGCATCGTCGCCCTCGCCGAAATGGGCGACAAGACGCAATTGCTGGCCCTCGTCCTCGCTGCGCGCTTTCGCAAACCCTGGCCCATCGTGGCCGGCATTTTTGTGGCCACCGTCGCCAACCATGCGCTGGCTGGCGCGCTCGGCGCCTGGCTGACGACCCTGGTCGGGCCCCAAACGCTGCGCTACATCCTCGGCGCCTCCTTCCTGGCCATGGCGGTGTGGATGCTGGTACCCGACAAGCTCGAGGGCGACGAAGATGCAAAGCCGCCGCGCTTTGGCGTCTTCGCGACCACCGTGCTGGTATTTTTCCTGGCCGAGATGGGCGACAAGACGCAAATCGCCACCGTCATGCTGGCGGCACGTTACGACGCCATGGTGGCGGTGGTGGCCGGCACAACGCTGGGCATGATGCTGGCCAACGCGCCTGTGGTCTGGCTCGGCGAACGCGTGACGCGCCTGGTGCCGCTGCGCGTGGTGCACATCGTGTCGGCGCTGATTTTTGCCGGGCTGGGGCTGGCGGCCTTGCTGATCAGGGCCTGACCCGCGCCATCCTTTTCTCAATGCAAGCCGGGGCCGCGGATGCGGCTTTGCCGGCCCGCAGGCGCAGTGAAAAGCGTGGGGGTATACTCACTTCAGCGCCGATTTGCCAGCTTGCGGGCGCTTAAAAAGTACAGCTAAAGACGACATCCACGACCCGGACTCGCTTTTAGCGATGCCGGGTTTTTGTTTTGTGGGGCTTTCCTTGACGCTTGTTGCCACGCCGCAGTCCATGCATTTTGCCGACGCCTTGCCGCTGCAAAGCGGCGCGTCCATCCGCGCTTACGACCTGAGCTACGAAACCTACGGCACGCTCAACGCGGACAAGTCCAACGCCGTGCTGATCTGCCACGCACTGAATGCCTCGCACCATGTGGCGGGCATTTACCTCGACGCCGCGGGTGCGCCGGTGCCGCGCTCCGAGGGCTGGTGGGACACCATGATTGGCCCCGGCAAACCGGTGGACACCGACAAATTTTTTGTCATCGGCGTGAACAACCTCGGATCCTGCTTCGGCTCGACCGGCCCGATGCAGGCCCATCCCGACACCGGCGAAGTGTATGGCGCCGACTTTCCGGTGGTGACGGTGCAGGACTGGGTCGATGCGCAGGCCAGGCTGCTCGACGCGCTGGGCATACAGACGCTGGCTGCCGTCATGGGCGGCAGCCTGGGCGGCATGCAGGCCCTGAGCTGGACGCTGCAGTACCCGGACCGTGTGCGCCACGCGGTGGTGGTCGCCAGCGCGCCCAACCTGACGGCCGAAAACATCGCCTTCAACGAGGTGGCACGGCGCGCCATCGTGACCGACCCGGACTTTCACGGCGGGCACTATGGCCGGCATGGCGTGTTGCCGCAGCGCGGCCTGCGCATCGCGCGCATGATCGGCCACATCACCTACCTCAGTGACGACGTGATGAACGAGAAGTTCGGACGACAGCTGCGCGAGGCCGTCGCGGGCGGTGGTAGCGGCTACCGGTATTCGACGCAAGAGGTCGAGTTCCAGATCGAAAGTTATCTGCGTTACCAGGGCGACAAGTTCAGCGAGTACTTCGACGCCAACACCTATTTGCTGATCACGCGGGCCCTCGATTATTTCGACCCGGCGGCGGCCCACGGCGGCAACCTGACGCGCGCGCTGGCGCAGGCCAGCGCCAGGTTTTTGCTGGTGAGCTTCACCACCGACTGGCGTTTTTCGCCGGCGCGCAGCCGCGAGATCGTCAAGGCCCTGCTCGACAACCAGCGCGACGTGAGTTATGCCGAGATCAACGCGCCGCACGGGCACGATGCCTTTCTGCTCGACGACGCCCGCTACCTGGGCGTGGTGCGCTCCTATTTCGAGAGCAAGGTGGCGCCATGACAAGCACCGACGCACAACTTTCCGCCGACCAGCTGCTGATTGCACGCCTGGTGCCACCGGGTTCGCGGGTGCTGGACCTGGGGTGCGGTGACGGCGCCATGCTGGACCACCTGGTGCGCGAGCGCGGCTGCACCGGCTACGGCGTCGAGATTGCCGACGCCAACATCCAGGCCTGCGTCGCGCGCGGTGTCAATGTGATCCAGCTCAACCTCGACGAAGGCCTGGCCATGTTCGGTGACGCCAGCTTCGACGTGGTGCTGCAGATCGACACCCTGCAGCACCTGCGCAACGCCGAGGTCATGCTGCGCGAGACCGCGCGCGTGGGCCGCACCGGCATCGTCGCCTTTCCCAACTTCGGCCACTGGCCGAACCGCCTGGCGGTGTTGCGCGGCCGCATGCCGGTCACCCGGGTGCTGCCTTACCAGTGGTACGACACGCCCAATATCCGTGTCGGCACCTTGCAGGACTTCGCCGCGCTGGCGCAGAAAAACCGGCTGAAGATCCTCGATTCCTTCGGCCTGCAGGAGGGGCAGGAAATCCGCTTCTGGCCGAACGCGCGCGCCAGCCGCGCGGTGTTCAAGTTCCAGCACGGTTAGGAAAGCGCTGAACAAGCCCCTGGACTTGTTCAGCGCCTCCATGGGCGGCAACCCCGGCGCCAATGCTATTATTTGCGCATCGGGATTTCAGCCTCCCGAATCTTCAAAGATAGACGGTGTCCCGTCCAAGCGCTGGTAACACTCATTGGAGTACTCCGTGGACACCTCTACCCTTTCCGTTCCCCACATCACCCCCGAAGAACTGCTTGCCCGCATGGGCCGCGTCGATGCGCCTTTGCTGCTTGACGTGCGGCGCGAGGGCAAATTTTCAGAAAGCCCGTACCTGATTGCCGGCGCCCGGCGTTGCGCGCCCGAGGCTGTCGCCGCGCTGGCGGCAGCAGGGCCCGCCCGCGAGGTCGTTGTGTATTGCGTGTATGGCCACAACGTCAGCGCCGAGGCGGCGGCCACCCTGCGCGCCGCAGGCTGGGACGCCTGCGCGCTGGCCGGCGGCATCGAAGGCGGTGAAGAGGGCGTTGATACGCCGCAAGACATCGCACGGTGGCGAGCCTGCCGGCCGCCCACCATGCGCAAGCTTCCCGAGTGGGGCGTCACCGGTGAACGGGCTTCGCGCTGGATCACCCGCGAACGGCCCAAGATAGACCGCATCGCCTGCCCCTGGCTGATACGCCGCTTCATCGACCCGCGCGCGGAATTTTTCTACGTTCCGGCGGGGCAGCTGTTCAGCGAAGCGGCCCGCCTCGGCGCGGTGGCTTACGACATTCCCGGTGGGCCGGTCTCCCACGAAGGCGAGTTCTGCAGTTTTGACGCGCTGTTGCGCGCCTTTGACCTGAAGGTGCCGGCACTGGACGCACTCGCCCGTATCGTGCGCGGCGCCGACACTGACCGCCTGGACCTGGCGCCACAGTCGGCGGGGCTGCTGGCTTTTTCGCTGGGCCTGTCACGCCTGCACCCGGACGACACTGTCATGCTGGAGGCCGCGCTGCCGCTTTACGATGCGCTCTACGCCTGGTGCCGGGATGCGCGGCAAGAGCCCCACAGCTGGAAGCCGCAAACCATGACCACAGCAACCGCCGCATGAGCGACCTCACTTCTTCCACCACCGCCCCGGCCAGCGTGCCGTTTGCCGAAGCCTTCCGCTTCTGGCTCAAGCTCGGCTTCATCAGCTTCGGCGGACCGGCCGGGCAGATTGCCATCATGCACCGTGAGCTGGTCGAGCAAAAACGCTGGATCTCGGAGAAGCGTTTCCTGCACGCGCTCAATTACTGCATGTTGCTGCCCGGCCCGGAGGCGCAGCAACTCGCCACCTATATCGGCTGGCTGATGCACCGCAGCTGGGGCGGTGTGGTGGCCGGCGCGCTGTTCGTGCTGCCGTCCCTGTTCATCCTGATCGCGCTGAGCTGGGTCTACGTCGTCTTCGGCGATGTGCCGCTGGTGGCCGGCATCTTTTACGGCATCAAGCCGGCGGTGGCGGCCATCGTGCTGCAGGCGGTGTACCGGATCGGCAGCAAGTCGCTGAGGAATCCACGCAAAGCGCCCGTGCCTTGGGCGGTGGCCGCCATCAGTTTTATCGCGATTGCGGTGCTGCATGTGCCTTTTCCGTGGGTGGTGCTGGGTGCTGCGCTGACCGGCTGGTTGTGTGCGCGCTTTGCGCCGGGGCAGTTTGCCGCCGGCGGCCATGCGTCGGCGGGCGGGCCGCATGCGCCCGCGCTGATCGACGACAACACGCCCACGCCACCGCATGCGCGTTTCAAAAAATCCCGGCTGGCAACGGTGCTGGCAACCGGCGCCGCGCTCTGGCTGCTGCCCATGGGTGCGCTGCTGGCCTGGCAGGGCTGGGACGGCGCGCTGACGCAGATGGGCTGGTTTTTCACCAAGGCGGCGTTGCTGACCTTTGGCGGCGCCTACGCCGTGCTGCCCTATGTCTACCAGGGCGCGGTCGAGCAGTTCGGCTGGCTCACCGGTCCGCAGATGATCGACGGCCTGGCGCTGGGGGAGACCACGCCGGGACCGCTGATCATGGTGGTGGCTTTTGTGGCCTTTGTCGGCGGCTGGACCCAGGAGGTGCTGGGCCCGGACGCGCTGTTCCGGGGCGCGGCGCTGGCGGCGCTGCTGGTGACCTGGTTCACCTTCCTGCCCTCCTTCATCTTCATTCTGGCCGGCGGGCCGCTGGTGGAGTCCACCCACGGCAAGCTCCATTTCACCGCGCCGCTGGCGGCCATCACCGCGGCCGTGGTCGGTGTGATCGCCAGCCTGGCCCTGTTTTTCATCACGCATGTGGCTTTCCCGGCGGGGACTGGAGCCGGTTTGGCTTCCGGTGTGGCATGGCCGGCCGTGGCCCTGATGGTGGCGGCTGGCGTGGCGCTGCTGCGTTACCGCGTGGGCGTGATCCCGGTGATTGCCGCCAGCGGGCTGGCCGGCTTGCTGCTGCGCCTGGCCGGCCTGGCCTGATTCCGGGCCAGGGCGCCCGCGGTATGCTCAGGCCCATGCAAGCTTCCCCGGACACCACGCCCGCCGCGCGGGCGCCCGCAGTGCTGGAGCGCCTGTTCGGCAGCTGGGTCCACACGGTCACGCCAGAGACCTTGCGCCATGACCTGATGGCTGCCCTGCTGGGCGCGGTGCTGGTGCTGCCGCAGGGCATCGCCTTTGCCACCCTGGCCGGCCTGCCGCCCGAATACGGCCTCTACACCGCCATCGTGCCCTGCATCATTGCCGCGCTGTTCGGCTCGAGCTGGCATGTGATGTCGGGGCCGACCAATGCCAACTCACTGGCGCTGTTTGCCATGTTGTCGCCGCTGGCCATGGCCTTCAGCCCGGCTTACATCCAGCTGGCGCTGGCGGTGACGGTGCTGGTGGGCATCATGCAGTGGCTGATAGGCGCGCTGCGGCTGGGCAGCCTGGCCAATTTCATTTCGCCGGCCGCGCTGTTCGGTTTTACCTCGGGCGCTGCGCTGCTGATCGCCGTCTACGCCCTGCCGGATCTGCTGGGCCTGGCGCCCGCCGCGGAACATGGTGCGGCGGCGGTGCTGGTCCATGTGCTGACGCAATTGTCTGCGGTCCAGCCGGCGGCGCTGGCCGTGGCCGGCGTGACCATCGCCGTTGCCCTGCTGGTGCGGCGCCTGCGCCCGGGCTGGCCGGCCATGCTGGCCGGCCTGGTGGCGGCGACGGCGCTGAGCTGGGCCTGGTCCGTGTACCTCAGCGCCACGCCCCTGCCCCTGCGCACCATCGGCCAGATCCAGACGCCCTGGCCCCGCTTTGCCCTGCCGACGGTCAGGTGGGCGGCGCTCCCCGAACTGCTGGGGCTGGCCTTTGCATTGACCATTGTGGCGCTGGGCCAGTCGATCTCGATCGCCAAGGCGGTCGCCGCGCGCTCCGGCCAGCGCATCGACGCCAACCGCGAATTCCGCGGCCAGGGCCTGTCCAACATCGTTGGCGGCTTCTTTTCGTCCTATGTCTCCTGCGGCTCGCTGAACCGCTCCATGCCGAACCTGGAAGCCGGCGCGCGCACGCCGCTGGCCGCGGTGTTCTCGGCCGTCCTGCTGCTGGTGCTGGTGGCGCTCAGCGCCTCGCTGCTGGCGCACATCCCGATGGCCGCGCTGGCCGCGCTGCTGCTGCTGGTGGCGGTGTCGCTGCTGGACCTCGGGCGCTGGAAGCAGCTGCTGGTGCTGAGCCGCACCGAGTTCGGCGTGGCCTTTGCGACCCTGGTGGCCACGGTCAGCATCCGGCTCGAGGTCGCGATTCTGGCCGGCACGCTGCTGTCGCTGATGTCCTTTCTGTACCGCACCTCGAAGCCGGCGATGCGCACCATGGGCTTCGACAGCCGCGCGCCGGACCGGCAGTTTGTGGTGCTGGCCGATGCGGAGAAACCGCTGCCGGAATGCCCACAGCTCAAGCTGCTGCGCATGGAGGGCGAGGTGTATTTCGGCGCGACTCAGCACGTGGCTGACACCCTGCACGCCTTGCGCCACGCGCCGCAGCCGCAGAAACACCTGCTGGTGATGGGCAAAAGCATGAATTTCATCGATCTGGCCGGCGCCAGGCTCTGGGAACAGGAGCTTGCCGCGCGCCGTGCGATGGGCGGTGACCTGTACTTTCACCGGCCGCGCCCGGAAGTGATCCGCATGTGGCAGACCACCGGCTTTACCGGCCTGCTCGGTCCGGACCACCAGTTTCCCGACAAGCGCAGCGCCATCGCGACGATTTTCAGGCGGCTGGACCCGGCCGTCTGCCGGCAGTGCACGGCGCGTATTTTCGAGGAATGCCGCAGCGTGCCAGAACCCGATCCCGCGGCCGGCGCGGCGGTCCCTAGCCCGGTGCCTTGAAGCCCAGCCGCTGCAGCAGGCCCATGGCGGCATGGGGCGCCTTTTCCTTGGCGCCGTTGATGAAAAACACAAACACATTCCTGGCTGCGCCTGTGGCTTTGGCCGTTTCCAGGTGCGGCAGCGCTTCCGGCACGCCGCCCCCGGCCCAGCTTCGGGCCGCCGCCGCCCAGGCATCCAGGGCCTTGGGCGCATAACCGCTTTTGAGCTTTGCGTCGCTGCACATCAGCCGCGCATAGACAAAGTTGGACGTCAGGTCGGCAAAAGACGGGAAGTCCGGCGCATCGGTGAACACCGTGGCGCAGTGGTGCTTGCGCGCCAGCGCCAGGTAGTCCGGCGTCATGAAGCTGGGGTGCCGCACATCGAGCACATGGCGCAGCTTCAGGCCATCAACGGTTGCCGGCAGCAGAGCCAAAAAGGCGCCGAAATCTTCGGGGTCGAACACCTTGGTCGGCGCGAATTGCCAGACGAGGGGGCCCAGCTTGGCACCGAGCTCGCTGATGCCGCTGTCCACGAAGCGGGTGATGGACTCGCCGGCCTCGGCCAGCACCCGGCGATTGGTGCTGAAGCGGCTGGCCTTGAGCGAAAACACAAAGTCGTCGGGCGTTTCGTCGCGCCATTTGGCAAAGGTCGCCGGCTTGAACGTGCTGTAGTAGGTGCCGTTGACTTCGATGGCGCTGAGCTGGCGGCTGGCGTAAGCCAGTTCCTGGCTTTGCGGCAGTTTGGCCGGGTAAAAATTGTCGCGCCAGGGTGCGTAGGTCCAGCCGCCTATGCCGACGCGGATAGCTGGCGCGGGAGAGGCGGATTGTTTCATGGCGGCCTTCATGGAGGGGTGACAGACATATGGTTGCAGAAAAATACCCGGCGTGCCACGCACCCCTCAAAACCGGGCTGGCAGGACTTCCCGGGCACGGGTACAGTAGGTCTTTCGCATCACCTCCCGGAGTTGTCATGAACGCCCCCCTGCACCGCGAAATCCCTGCCGGCCTGCTCGACGATACGCAGGCCCTGTCCGACGTCAGCGACCAGTGGGACCGCGACATCGTCAAGCAGATCACCGACTACATCACCATCCCTGCCAAGTCGCCGTCCTTCGATGCCGACTGGGCCGGCCACGGCCACATCGACACCGTGATGCGCAATGCCGCGGCCTGGGTCGAGGCGCAGAAGGTCGAGGGCCTGAAGCTCGAGATCGTCCGCCTCGAGGGCCGCACGCCGGTGCTGTTTTTCGAGGTGCCGGCCACCAAAGCGGGGTCCACAGAAACAGTTTTGATGTATGGCCATCTCGACAAGCAGCCCGAGTTCACCGGCTGGCGCAATGACCTCGGCCCCTGGACACCCAAGTACGAGGACGGCAAGCTGTTCGGCCGCGGCGGCGCCGACGACGGCTATGCGGTTTACGCCAGCATCGCGGCGATCCAGGCACTGAAAAGCCAGAAGGTGGCGCACCCGCGCATCGTCGGCCTGGTCGAGACCTGCGAGGAAAGCGGCTCCTACGACCTGCTGCCTTATGTCGATGCGCTGCGCACGCGCCTCGGCGAGGTCGGGCTGGTGATCTGCCTGGATTCGGGTGCCGGCAACTATGACCAGCTCTGGCTGACCACCTCGCTGCGCGGCATGGCCAGCGGTGTGCTCAAGGTCGAGATCCTGACCGAAGGTGTGCATTCGGGCGACGCCAGCGGTCTCGTGCCCTCGAGCTTTCGCATCATGCGCCAGGTGCTGGACCGGCTCGAGGACAGCAAGACCGGCCGCCTGTTGCCGCAAAGTTTTCACTGCGAGATTCCGGCCGAGCGGCTGGCGCAGGCCCAGGTCACGGCGCAGATCCTCGGTGACCAGATCTACAAACGCTTCCCCTGGGCGCATCACGATTGCGGCGGCGCCACCACCTTTGCCTTGCCGACCACCACCGACCCGGTGGAAGCGCTGCTGAATCGCACCTGGAAACCGACCTTGAGTGTCACCGGTGCCGACGGTTTTCCCGAGATGGGCAATGCCGGCAATGTGCTGCGGCCCTACACCGCCTTCAAGCTGTCGCTGCGCCTGCCGCCGCTGGTCGATGCCGGCAGCGCGGTGCAGGAGCTCAAGGCCCTGCTCGAGGACAACGCGCCCTACCAGGCCAAAGTCACCTTCGAAAGCGCCGGCGGCGCGACCGGCTGGAATGCGCCTTCGACCTCGCCCTGGTTCCAGAAGGCGCTGGACGATGCTTCGCAGGCCCACTACGGCGCGCCCTGCGGCACCATTGGCCAGGGCGGCACCATCCCGCTGATGAACATGCTGAGCCAGGGTTTCCCCAAGGCGCAGATGATGGTCTGTGGTGTGCTCGGGCCGAAAAGCAATGCGCACGGGCCCAACGAGTTCCTGCATGTGCCCTATGCCAAGAAGATCACTGCCGCCGTGGCGCATGTGATCGCCAGCATGCCCTGATCGACGGGGGCGTATGGACCAACCCATGCTGGCGCCGTTCACCGCGCGTGACGGTGAAAACCTGGCGCTGTACGAATGGCCGATGGAGGCCTGGCAGTCCGACGATGCGCTGCCGCCGCGGGCGGTGGTGCTGATTGTTCATGGCCTGGGTGAACATGCCAACCGTTATGACCACGTGGCGCGGCAATTGCTCGACTGGGGCTTTGCGGTGCGCGCCTATGACCAGCGCGGCCATGGGGAATCCGGCGGCGTGCGTGGCGGCCTGAGCAGCGAGGCCCTGTTGCTGGAAGACCTGGCCGAGGTGGTGGACGACACGCGCCAGCGCGCGCAGCGCCAGCGCGCGCAGCGCCAGCGCGCGCAGCGCCTGCCGCGCACCGGCAAGCCCGACGCGCCCCTGCCCCTGATCCTGCTGGGCCACAGCCTGGGCGGCCTGGTGGTCGGACGTTTTGTGTCGCTGCAGGTGCGGCCGGTCGATGGCCTGGTGATGTCCTCGCCGGCGCTGGATCCCGGGCTCAATGCGCTGCAGAAGGTCTTGCTGGCCACGCTGCCGGCGATCGCGCCGAATCTGCGCATCAACAACGGCCTCAAGCCCGAGTTCATTTCCCACGACAAGCAGGTGGTCAGCCGTTACCTGGCCGATCCGCTGGTGCACGCGAAGATTTCCGCGCGGCTGGCCAAATTCATTGCCACCGCCGGGCCGGCCACCGTGGCCGCTGCCGGCACCTGGGATACGCCGACCTTGCTGATGTACGCCGGCGCCGACAAACTGGTCAACCCGGCCGGCAGCCGCGCCTTTGCCGAGGCCGCCGGGCGCTACGGTACCCGGGCGGTGACCAGCCGGTGTTTTGACGACCTGTACCACGAGCTGTTCAACGAGCTGGACGCGGCGTCGGTGTTCTCCACCCTGAAAGCCTGGCTGGACGCGCGTTTTTAAGAAAAAAAGGCCCGCAGCCCTTGCCTGACGTGCGCAAGCAGCTATGAAATTCGTAGCGCTTTCCGGCTGTCAGGCGGCGGCCTGGCGCCGCCGCTGCAAGGCCAGCCAGGCCAGCGCCGCGCCGGTCAGGCCCAGTGGCAGCAGCGAGCCGAGGTTCAGCAGGGTCCAGCCCTGGGTCGTGACCAGCACGCCGGAGGCCAGCGATGAAAGCGCCAGCACTGCAAACACGCAGAAGTTGAGCGCGCCCTGGGCCTTGTCCTTTTCCTCGGGACGGTAGGCCGTCAGCGCCAGCGTGGTGGCGCCGGTGAACAGGAAATTCCAGCCCACGCCGAGCAGGAACAGCGCCGCCAGGAACTGGTGCAGCTCGACGCCCGACAGCGCGATCAGCACGCAGGCCACATTCAGTGCCAGCCCCACTGCCATGATGGACAGGGTGCCGAAACGCTTGATCAGGTGGCCGGTGAAAAAGCCGGGCGCAAACATGCCGATCACATGCCATTCGAGCACCAGCGCCGCGTCGGAAAACGGCAGGCCGCAGACCTGCATGGCAATCGGCGTGGCCGCCATCAGCAAATTCATCACGCCAAAACCCAGCGCGCCGGCCGCGGCTGCGACGATGAACACCGGCTGGCGCATGATCTCGCGCAGGGGTCTTCCGCCGCTCGCCGCCTGCTGCGGCGGGGTGGGCGGGAAGTGGATGAAGGCCAGCAAGGCCATGGCCAGCAGCGCCACACCGGCCAGCGCGAGGTAAGCGCCGGCAAACGGCACGGCGGTCAGGGTGCGGGTGCCTGCTGCCAGGTTCGGGCCGGCAATCGCGCCTATCAGGCCGCCGGCCATCACCAGCGAGACCGCCTTTTCGCGGAAGGCCGGCAGCGCCAGTTCGGCCGCGGCAAAGCGGTAGAGCTGGGCATTGGCGTTGTAATAACCGGCCACCACCGTGGCGGTGACCAGCAGCCAGAAGTTGCGGCTGTAGGCCGCATAACAGCACAGCAGCGCCGACAACACCGCCACCACCAGCCCGAACTGGAAGGAGGTCTTGCGGCCGAAACGTTTTTGCGTGCGCGCCACCAGGCCGGTCGACAGGGCGCCGCCCACCACATAGCCCATGACCGGCAGGGTCGCCATCCAGCCCAGCGGCGCCAGTGCCAGCCCGACCAGGCCGTTGATGGCGATGAAGGTGACGTTGTTGGTGAGAAACAGGCCCTGGCAGATCGCCAGCAGCCAGAGGTTGCGGTTCATGGTTCAGCCTTGCAAGGTGAGCAGCGCCAGACCCGCCAGCGGCGCAGTTTCGGCACGCAGGGTGCGCGGCCCCAGCGTGACCGGCACAAAACCGGCGGCGATGGCGGCGTCTTCTTCGGCGGGGCTCAGACCGCCTTCCGGGCCGCTGAGCAGCGTCACGCCCGCCGCAGGCGCGCTGCCGGCCAGCGCGTGCAGCAAGGGTTGGGTACCGGCGCGCAGCGACAGCAGCAGCCGGGCTTCGGCTGGGGAGGCGGGCGGCAGGGCCGCCAGCCAGTCGGCGAGCGTGGCGACGTCGTGGATCGCCGGCAGGCGGTTGCGTCCGCACTGTTCACAGGCGGCCATCGCCACGCCTTGCCAGTGCGCGATCTTTTTGCCGGCGCGTTCGCCCTTGAGGCGCAGCACCGAGCGTTCGGCCATCAGTGGCGTGATGCCGGCGGCACCGAGCTCGCTGGCCTTTTCGACCAGCCAGTCCATGCGTTCGTTGGCGGGCATGCCGATGGCCAGATGCACTGCGCGGCGCGTCTCGCGCTCGACCGCCAGGTGGCCGGTGACAAGGACCTGCACGTCGCTGCGGCCCATGCGCGTGATGCGGGCCTCGAACTCGCCGCCCCGGCTGTTGAACAGCGTGATGTTGTCCTCAGGCTGCAGGCGCAAGACCTGCACATGGCGCGCAGCGCGGTCCGGCAGGCCCAGGGCATCGCCGATGGCCAGGGGGAGGTCGGTGTAAAAGCGGGCCGTCATGGCCGCAGGCTTTCGCTGCCAGGCAATTTGCTATCAAATAGATAGCTGCTTGCGCCCGTTGAGAAAGGGCTGGAGCCCGATTTGATGATTGAGACAGAGCTCAAAACGTGTAGCCCACACGGGTCTCGTTGCCTTCGATCTCGTCGAGCAGCACCATCAGTGGCCCAAGTGCGCGATAACGCGCGCAGGTCGAACGTGCATAGGCGATGAAACGCGGCGTGTCGGCCAGGTACTTGGGCTTGCCGTCGCGCAGGGTCAGGCGCGCGAAGATGCCGAGGATTTTCAGGTGGCGCTGCAGGCCCATCCATTCCACCGCGCGGTAAAACTCGCCGAAGTCGTCGCTCACCGGCAGGCCCGCCTTGCGCGCCTGCTCCCAGTAACGCACGGTGATCTCAAGTACAAAGTCTTCCGGCCAGCTGACGAAGGCATCGCGCATCAGGCTGGCGATGTCATAGGTGATGGGGCCGTAGACCGCATCCTGGAAGTCCAGCACGCCCAACCCTTTGTTGCCGGTTGCAGCGGTGAAATTTTCCGACGGGCCGCCCCTAGGAAAATTAGCCCCTATTTGAGGTGCAAGGGGCAGCGTAACGCCGGAGGCACGCGAAGCGAAAAGCGTGGGGGCTATTAGATTTCTTGGCATGAAGTCGCGGTGCACATACACCCGTGCGCCGCCCAGCGCGTTCAGGTTGCTGTCCTTGATCTGCGCAAACAGACCGTCGAGTTTGCCGCGCAGTGTGCTGTCGATGGCGATGCTGCGGTGTTTTTCCACATACCAGTCGGGAAACAGCGCCAACTCGCGCGACAGCAGGGCATCGTCGTAGGCGGGCAACACGTCGGGTTTGGACGCCAGTTGCCAGTTCACCAGCACATCCACGGCCTCGCGGTATAACGCATAAGCGCGCTGTGGCCGCTCGGCTTCATTGTGCTGGTCAATCACTTCAAGCATGGTCAAAGCGCCCAGGTCGCTGAGCAGCATGAAACCCTGCGGTTCGTCCCAGGCCAGCACGCGCGGGGCCTGCAGCCCCGCATCCGCCATCAGTCCGGCGACCTTGACGAAGGGCCGGCAATCTTCCTGCGCGGGTGGCGCGTCCATGATGATGCAGCTTGCGCCATCCGCCGTGAGAATCCTGAAATAGCGCCGAAAGCTGGCGTCGGCCGACGCTGGCCGCACGGTCTCAGGCAATAAGCTGTGGGCGGGCGCCACCGTGTGCAGCCAGGCGCCGAAAGCGCGGGCGCGGACGGGGTCCGTCCAGACAATGGAAGCGTCGGTCATGGATTGTTTGGGCCTGCCTGGCGGGTAAGCCGCAAAAGATGGGAAAAGGGGCGGGTGGGCATAGGATAATCGGGCCTGTTTTTATAAACGGGTTTATCTCATACTTCCGATGCATCGCGCATCCCGCTCGCGTTTTATTCTTTCCCCGGTCGCCCATGCCGCGCTCAGCCTCGTGTCCTGCACGGTGTTGGGCCTGGGGCATGGGGGCATCGCGTATGCGCAGGTGCCGGCTGCTTTGCAGGACCCTGCACAGCCTTCAGTCATCTCGGTGCCCGGCAGCATTCCCCGGCGCGATGCCCTGCCGGGTCAGCTCAAAAGTTCCTCCATGCTGGCCGAGCAGCCACCCGGTGGGCCAGGCATCGAGCTGCCGACCTTTATTTTCGGGGACCGCCTGTCGGGTCGTCCCGAGCTGGAAACCGTCATCGACGGCAATGCCGAATTGCGCCGGGGCGGTTCATCAATACGCGCCGACTGGCTGCAGTACGACCTGCCTAGCGATGTGGTCAAGGCGCGCGGCAATGTGCGCGTCAACAGCGCCGGCAACCTGTATAACGGGCCCGAGCTGGAGATCAAGCTCGATACGTTTGAGGGTTTTTTCTCGCAACCCGACTACCGTTTTTTGCAGAACAACGGCTACGGCGCGGCCCGCCGCGTGGATTTCATCGACGACAAGCGCCTGGTGGCTTTCGACGCGAACTTCACCACTTGCCAACGCGGCGAAGGTCCGAGCTGGATGCCGGCGTGGATCGTCAACGCCAGCAGCATCAAGTTCGACAAGGAATCCGACGTGGGCGAGGTCTCGGGCGGCGTGCTGCGGTTTATGAATGTGCCCATTCTGGCAGCGCCCACCTTCACTTTTCCGCTCAGCGACAAGCGCAAGTCCGGTTTGTTGCCGCCGACCATCGGCTTAAGCAGTGTCAATGGGCTCTCGACCACGGTTCCTTACTATTTCGATATCGCGCCGCAACGCGATGCCACCTTCGCGCCGACCATCATGAGCAAACGCGGGGTGGACCTGGCCGGCGAGTTCCGCTACCTGGAGCGCAATTACAAAGGCGAGCTGCGCGCCAGCGTGTTGCCCAACGACAGCCTGCGCGACAAGACCCGCTGGTCCTACAACTACCTGTCCAACGGCAGCTTCAACACCGGTCTGAGTGCGGTGGGTGGCGTGGGTTTCAACCTGAACCTGAACCGGGTCAGCGACGACAACTACTGGCGTGATTTTCCCTCCAGGGGTCTCGGCGGCAACAGCAACTTGCTGACCCAGCGGCTGCTGACGAGTGACGCGAGCCTGACGTGGGGGAGGAGTTTTTTTTCGACCACACTGCGCACCCTCAAGTATCAGACGCTACAGGATGTAAATTCGCCGATTGTTCCGCCTTATGACCGCTTGCCGCAACTCACGGCAGCGTACACCCGCATCAATGCCCCCTTAGTGGGGGTTGTCGGCCTGGATTATTCGGTCACCACCGACTACACCCGCTTCGAATCGGATCGCCGGCTGACCCGCCAGCCCAACGCCAACCGCGCGTTTGCGTTGGCCCAGATCAGCCGGCCCTGGATACGGCCCGCCGGCTACATCACGCCCAAACTGCTGTTGAACTCGACGACCTACCAGTTCGACGGGCCCCTGGTCAACGGCGCGCGGTCGGCATCGCGGACGGTGCCGACCTTCAGCCTCGACAGCGGCCTGACCTTCGAGCGCAATACCAGCTTCTTCGGCCAGGCGTTCACGCAGACGCTCGAGCCGCGCCTCTTTTATGTGAACACGCCCTATCGCAACCAGAGCGTATTGCCCAACTACGATTCCGGCCTGAATGCGTTCAACTTCGCGACCCTGTTTACCGAAAACGAGTTTGTCGGCAACGACCGGATTTCGGACTCCAACGTCCTGACCACCGGCGTGACCTCGCGCCTGCTGGACCCCGATACCGGCGCCGAAGCCCTGCGGGTAGGCGTCGCGCAGCGGGTGCGGTTCAAGGACCGGCAGGTACGGCTGCCTGGTGAGGTACCCGTATCCGAGCGCCTGAGCGACCTGTTGTTTGGCTCCACGGTCAATTTGACGCCGGCCTGGTCGCTGGAAACGACGGTGCAATACAACCCGAAAACCAACATTTCCGATCGCGCGACAGTTGGCGGACGTTATAGCCCCAGCAATTATCGGGTAATCAGCGCCGCCTACCGCCGCCAGCGCAATGTCAGTGAGCAGTATGAGGTGGGCTGGCAATGGCCGATCAACGACTTGTGGGGCGACAAGGGCCTGGACTTGGGCACTGGGCGCGGTCAGGGCCCGGGACGCTTGTATAGCGTGGGGCGCCTGAATTACAGCGTGCCGGACAAGAAGCTGGTCGATGTGGTTGTTGGCCTGGAATACGACGGCTGCTGCTGGATAGGCCGGGTGGTGCTGGAGCGCACCCAGCTCGGCAAAATCGCGCTGGCCGGCACCGGTTCGACTAACGCTACGCGTATCCTGTTCCAGCTCGAGTTCGTCGGTTTCTCCAGGATTGGCAACAATCCGCTTAAAACACTGAAAGCCAATGTTCCGCGTTACCAGTACCTGCGCGAGCAGGGCACGACACCGAGTCGCTTTACCAACTATGACTAAATACCGCCGCCTCCATTCTCCTGTTCGCCGTCCCGTCGTTGCGGTGGCGCTGGCGCTCGTTATGGGCATGCCGCTGGTGCTCGCACAGGCCCAGACCCTGCGTCTGCCGGGCCAGCAGCCGCGCACGCCAGGCCTGGGTGTCCTGGGTCTGGGTGCCGCTGCCGGCGTGCAGCGCCAGGCCGACTACATCGTGGCCGTGGTCAACTCCGAGCCGATCACCAACAACGAAGTTCGCGCCCGCATGTTGCGCACCGAGCAGCAGATGCGGCAGCAAGGGGCGCAAATTCCGCCGCGCAGTGAACTCGCGCGCCTGTTGATGGAGCGCCTGATTGTCGAGCGCGCCCAGCTGCAGCTGGCGAAGGAAACCGGTGTGCAGGTCAGTGACGCCGTGGTCGACGACGCCGTTGCCACTGTGGCCCGGCAGAACCAGATGTCGCCCGCGGAGCTGCGCCGGCGCCTGGAAGCGGAAGGCCTGCTGTTTTCCCAGTTCCGCAATGACCTGCGCAATGAAATCGTTCTGAATCGCCTGCGTGATCGCGAACTGGAGTCGCGTGCGAAGGTCAGCGACCAGGAGGTCGACCAATTTATCCGCGATCAGGCCGGTGGCGGTTCGGCATCCGCAGCGATGGAACTCAACCTCGCACAAATCCTGGTGGCCGTCCCTGAAAATGCCACGGCTGAACAGCTGGCCGCGCTGCAGGCGCGGGCCCAGCTGGCGGCAGAACGGGCACGCAGCGGCACCGACTTTGCGCAGTTGGTCAAGGAATTCTCCAATGCGCCGGGCGGCACCGGCGACGGGCAGATGGGCCTTCGACCCCCGGACCGTTACCCGGAGCTTTTTGTCAATGCGACGCAGAACCTGCCGGTTGGCGGCGTGGCCGGACCGGTCCGCAGCGGCGCGGGTTTTCACGTGCTCAAGCTGATCGAGAAAAGGCGGGCCGGCATGCCCGGGGCCACGGTGGCTGAAACGCGGGCCCGCCACATTCTTTTGCGCGCCGGTCCCCAGTTGAGCGAGGCGGCGGCGGTGGCGCGTCTGGCGGAATTCAAGACCCGCATTGCCGCCGGGCAGGCCGATTTTGCGGCGTTGGCCCGCGAGTTCAGCCAGGATGCATCGGCCAGGGAGGGGGGCGACCTGGGCTGGGCGGGTGCCGGCATGTTTGTGCCCGAGTTTGAAGAGCGCATGAACAGCCTGGCCCCGGGCCAGGTGAGCGATCCGCTGGTGTCGCGTTTTGGTGTCCATCTGATCCAGGTGCTGGAGCGGCGCACCAGCACGCTGTCTCCGCGTGAGCAGCGCGAGGCGGTGCGTGCCGAACTGCGCGAGAAAAAACTGGAGGAAGCCTACGTCGCCTGGGCCCAGGAAGTGCGTGGCCGCGCCTATGTGGAATACCGCGAACCGCCGCAGTGATGTGGCCCCCACGGTCGTGCACGGCGTGTCGCTCCCTGCGCCTTGCAGGCCGCCGCTCACCGGAGGCTTCGCTTCTGTCGCCTGCGGCCCGGCCAGGCCGGTTCCGCGGCCCCTGCTCGACGGGAACGTTCCCGCGCTCGCCGCGCTGACTTCTTGCTGCGGCACGCTGTGAAACATATCCCGCGCAAGCGTTTCGGCCAGCACTTCCTGACCGATCGCGCCATCATTGATGCCATCGTGGATGCGATTGCACCCGCGGCCGGTCAGGCCATGGTGGAAATTGGGCCCGGTCTGGCAGCCCTGACACAGCCGCTGGCTGAACGCCTGGGCCGGCTGACGGTGATTGAACTGGACCGGGACCTGGCGCAGCAACTGCAGGCGCATCCGCAGCTTAGTGTGATCCAGGCCGATGTGCTCAAGGTTGATTTTGTGCAGCTTGCCTCCGAATACGCCGGGCCCTCCGGGAAAATCCGTGTGGTTGGCAACCTGCCCTACAACATCTCCACGCCCATCCTGTTTCACCTCCTCGACGCGGTCGATGTCATCGCCGATCAGCACTTCATGCTGCAAAAGGAAGTGATTGACCGCATGGTGGCGCGACCCGCGACCAGCGACTATGGCCGGCTCAGCGTGATGCTGCAATGGCGATACGCCATGGACAACGTGCTGTTTGTGCCGCCGCAGAGTTTTGACCCGCCGCCCCGGGTGGACAGCGCCATCGTTCGCATGGTGCCGCACACCACGCCCGCTGCGTTGGACGCGGCGCTGTTGAGCGAGGTGGTCCGTGTGGCTTTCAGCCAGCGCCGCAAGCTGCTGCGCCATTCACTGGGCAAATGGCTGGAGCAAAAGCCGCATGCGCCGGCCTTTGACCTGCAGCGCCGGGCCGAGGAAGTCCCAGTGGCGGAATACGTGGCCCTGACGCAGGCGCTGGGGGCGACAGGCGTTCCCTGAGCGCCCTGAAATGCAAAAAGCCCGTCGAAGACGGGCTTTTTTTAATGCAGCAGCGCCTTACGCCGCTGCCAGCCAGTATCCCGCATTGAACGGGCTGCTCATGCGCAGCGCCAGTGGCGACACGTCGAGCAGTTTGTCAGTCGGCATCGGCTCTTCACCGTCTGCGCTGTTTGCTTGCTGGGCCTCATTCGCCCGATCCCCTTGGCCAATGTCTGGGGAGCGGGCTACAGAAAAGAATAGAAACATCTGAACGGTATCTTTCGATCCGCCCAGTAGTCCGCGGCATCCCGGAAGATGTCCAGCAGCTGCTCGCGCGCTTCCTTGTCGAACTTGGCATGGGCAGGGATCTGCTCAAGCACCACGATAAAACCGGGTTGCGGGCCGGACTTGTGAACCAGGTCCGTCATGCAGTCGTAAAGCGCATCGAAATTTTTCCCAAAATGCGCCGGGAATGTGTACTGTGCCGCGATCATGTCCAGCACGTCTTGCTTGCTCTGGGCATTGCCCAGGTTGGCATACAGGAAATGCTGATTCAATTGCGTGGCGGCGTCCTGCAGGTCCTGTACGCGGAATGCGCGTATGGATTGCACGATGTTGGGTCTAACAGTACGAAGTGGCATGTCCATCTCCGCTTCTCTTTCTTAAGTCAAAAACTCAAAGTTGACGATCACTGCAGAACTTACTGAACGATTCTGCGAAAACTCGCGTAGTGATCATCTGTGTAATAACAAGCATCGGGCATCGTGGGTACAAAACCGCCACATACGATGCGCCGGGCACCCCGACTGCGTTCTCCGGGCGTCTGGACGGTGTATTCGCGGTAATAACTGCGATTGCTGGCAGGAAGAAGTTTTTCCCGGTTGCCAAACACCGAGCCGTCCTTGTCGTATCTGAACGGCCCACCCTGATAAATCAGCTTCACCACCTTGCGGCCCTGGACTGGCAGCTCGTCGAATACGACGGTGCCGGTTCGGGAATCGATGCCGGACCCCTTGGCCTGCACCATAGCGGGGCTAAACCCTGTGCCCAAAACAGTCAGCATGACTGTCAGGGCCAGTCGCCAACCAGCCCAACCTTTTCGCAACATGAAAAAAAGTCTTTCCTGAACGAGGATTAACCGCAGCGACCAAGTAGATCTGCCGGGTTAACCCTTAATTTCAAGAGCTAGAGTTTGACGCATTCAGCCGGAAAATGCAAGGGCCTGCTCAATGATTAGGCAACCGGTCGGAGCATCCCGACCCCGCCTAAGTTAGTACTAGCTGTCTAAAAATGACTTATCGGGAAGCGTTGGCGTCCGCGACCGTCAGCGCTGTCATATTGACGATACGGCGTACCGTGGTGCTGGCAGTGAGGATGTGCATAGGCTGGCTGGCGCCCAGCAGCACCGGGCCAATGGCGATGTTGCCGCCGGCTGCGGTTTTGAGCAGGTTGTAAGCGATATTGGCTGCATCAATATTGGGCAGTACCAGCAAATTGGCTTCCCCTGCCAGTGTGCTGTTGGGCATCACTGCGGCGCGCGCGGCGGCATCCAGTGCCAGATCACCGTGCATTTCGCCGTCCACTTCCAGCCAGGGCGCCTGTTCGCGGAGCAGTTCCAGCGTGCGCCGCATTTTCAGCGCGCTGGGCAGGTTGGATGTGCCGAAGTTGGAGTGTGACAGCAATGCCGCCTTGGGCTTGAGGCCGAAACGCATCATTTCCTCGGCGGCCATCGTGGTGATTTCGGCGAGCTGCTCGGCAGTCGGGTCGTAGTTGACGTGGGTGTCGACCAGGAAGACCTGGCGGTCCGGCAACAGCAGGCCATTCATGCACGCGTAGGTGCATACGCCGGGGCGTTTGCCGATCACCTGGTCCAGGTAGTCCAGGTGATGCGCGGTGGTGCCCCAGGTTCCGCAAATCAGACCGTCTACGTCGCCCTTGTGCAGCAGCATGCCGGCAATCAAGGTCAGGCGGCGGCGCATCTCGATTTTCGCGATCTGTACCGTGACGCCGCGCCGCTCCATCAAACGGTGATAAGTCTGCCAGAAGTCACGATAGCGGTGATCGTGTTCGACGTTGACCACGTCGTAGTCCAGCTCTTCCTTGAGGCGCAGGCCGAATTTCTCGATACGCTGGGCAATGATGGCGGGACGTCCGATGAGCGTGGGTCGTGCCAGGCCTTCGTCGACCACGATCTGACAGGCACGCAACACGCGTTCTTCTTCCCCTTCGGCATACGCCACGCGTTTTTTGCCGGCCTTCTTGGCCGCCGCAAAGATCGGCTTCATGGTGGTCCCGGACGCGTACACGAAGCTCTGCAGCCTCTCCCGGTAGGCATCCATGTCGACAATGGGCCGCAGCGCCACGCCGCTGTCGGCGGCCGCCTGCGCCACCGCCGGTGCTATCTTGATCATCAGGCGCGGATCAAACGGTTTGGGAATCAGGTATTCGGGCCCAAAGGCGAGTTTTTCGCCGGTATAGGCCGCCGCAACCACTTCACTCTGCTCAGCCTGGGCGAGCTCGGCAATCGCGTGTACCGCTGCAATCTCCATCTCGACGGTGATGGTGGAGGCGCCGGCATCGAGTGCACCCCGGAAGATGTAGGGGAAGCACAGGACGTTGTTGACCTGGTTCGGATAGTCGGTACGGCCGGTGGCCATGATGGCGTCGTCACGCACCGTCTTGACGTCTTCGGGCGTGATTTCAGGGTTCGGATTGGCGAGCGCGAAAATGATGGGCTTGGGCGCCATGCGCGCCACCATGTCCTTCTTGAGTACGCCCCCGGCGGACAGGCCCAGGAACAGGTCTGCGCCTTCGATGACCTCCGACAGCGTGCGGGCCGCTGTTTTCTGGGCGAACTGGATCTTGTCCTCGTCCATCAGCTCGGTCCGGCCTTCGTACACCACGCCGGCGAGATCGGTCACATAAACGTTCTCGCGCTTGATGCCCAGTTTGAGCAGCAGGTTCAGGCAGGCCAGCGCAGCCGCACCGGCCCCGGAAGTCACCAGCTTGACCTGGCCGGGCGCCTTGCCGACAACCTTGAGCGCATTGAGAACGGCGGCGCCAACAGTGATCGCCGTGCCATGCTGGTCGTCATGGAAGACCGGGATTTTCATCCGCTTGCGGAGTTCGCGTTCGATGTAGAAGCAGTCAGGCGCCTTGATGTCCTCGAGATTGACCGCGCCGAAGGTGGGCTCCAGCGCGGCGATGATGTCCACCAGCTTGACCGGATCGCTTTCGTCGATCTCGATGTCGAAAACATCGATGCCGGCGAACTTCTTGAACAGGACGCCCTTGCCTTCCATCACCGGCTTGGCTGCCAGCGGGCCGATATTGCCCAGTCCCAGGACGGCGGTACCGTTGGTGATGACGGCGACCAGGTTGCCGCGGCTGGTGTACCTGAACGCGGCGTTGGGGTCCTTGACGATTTCCTCGCAGGGGGCAGCAACACCGGGCGAATAGGCCAGCGCCAGGTCGCGCTGGTTGGTCAACTGCTTGGTGGCCGCGATCGCAATTTTTCCCGGGGTCGGAAATTCGTGGTATTCCAGCGCCGCCCGGCGCAACTCGTCTCGTTTTTCCTGGTTGTTATCGGGGGCTGCGGGCACGACTGCGGACATCAAGTTGTCTCCTGAGCGGCGACCGCCTGGCCGCCATTTTTGTAAGGGTCTGCGATTGTAGGCCGTCCCATGGGGAAACCCTAGTAAGTGGATCTACGCAAACAGGTGCAGCGGCTTTGACTTTTTGACAAAGTTGAAGTCGTGGACCGGCGCCCCGCAACCCCACGTTGCCGGACCGCGTGGTGGATCAGACGGTCGCGGTACGGTTGCTGTCCCAGCGTTGCCAGGCTTTTTCGTGAAAGAAAAACGCAAAAGCCTGAACCGTGGGCTCAAGCAGGCTCAGGGTCAGTGCCAGCAAGAAGCTGCCCGTGACCGCATAAGCAACCAGGGCGGCGACGGTCACGTGCAGCACGTAGTAGCTGGCCGTTTTGCGCAGGGTGGGAAGATTCGAACGGATAACCTGGGTCATGACAGCTCCTTTGCTCGCGGTCAGGTGCTGGCCGGCACATCAATGCGGGGCATGCACCTTCAGAGGGTTTCATAGTCAAAATAAATTAACTGCGTCATAATGATAGTAGTTATCTCAGGCTTGGAACAATTGGTTTTTGCTAAGCCCGTCATTTGAACGATGCCTCGGACGACGCAAATTCCCCACATCCCTTGTGATAAAAGCCCGCGTTTGTCGGAATGAGCCACCCGACGATCAGGTGCTGCTAGGCCCGGAAGGGAACTTCGCCCATACTGGCAAAAGTAACTAGAAACAATTCGTTGCAAATCTGGAGGCCCTCTAAAGGCTAACGTGAACCGCTTGGGCATCTCACTGCAGGCATTGATCTGGCCCCTTTTGTGGGCCATGGGCATCGCCGTGCCCGTGTTTGGCCAGCAGTTGCAGCGACCCGATGCGGGCAGTCTCCAGGAGCCACAGCGACAGATCCCCCTGTTGCCCCGGCCTGGCGCGCCGCTGATCGGGTTGCCCGATCCGAAGCCCGCGCCGCCTGCGCAAAGTACGGCGCGCATCGTGCCCGGAGCTTTCCGCTTTACAGGCAACACCGTTTTTGACGGCGAGACGCTGGCGGCCCTGTTGGCGGAACAGGTGAATCAGCCCACCACCCTCGCCCGGCTGACCGAGGCGGCCGGTCTTGTCAGCCGGTACTACCGCTCGCGCGGCTATCTGCTCACCGAGGCCTACCTGCCCGAGCAGGCCTTTCAGGCCAGCGGTGGCACGGTCACCATTGCCGTGATCGAAGCGCGCATAGGCAAGGTGCTGGTGCAGGTGGAAGGGGATCATGGCTCTTCCTCGTTTGCCCGGCGCGTGGCAAACGCCAACCTGCGGCCGGGCATGTTGATCACCGAATACCTGCTTGACAAGCCGGTGCTGCTTCTGCGCGATCTGGCCGGCGTGGATGCCAGCGCGACCGTGCAGCCGGGTGATGCGCTCGGGCAGGCCGACGTGGTGGTGGCCATCCGTGCCGAAGGGCGGCAGGTCAATGGTTCGGTCGGTTTCGACAATTCTGGCGCACGAGCCGCCGGGAGTCTGCATGCCACGGGCCATCTCAACATCAGCAATCTGCTGGGCCGGGGAGACATCTTCAGCGTGCGTGCCCAACTCAGCGACGCCTCCAGAAGCAGTCTCTACCGGCTCGCCTATGCCGTGCCTGTCAGTGCCGATGGAACGCAGTTGACCCTCAGCGCGGCCCGCACGGACTATGCCCTGGGAAGGCAATTCGCTGCCTTGGGCGCTACCGGCAAAGCCGATATTCTTGGCGCTTCCCTGACACGTCCCCTGATCCGTTCACGCGAAAACAACCTGTACGGCCTGTTCAGCCTGGAGCACAAGAAATTCAGCGACCTGATCACCCGACCCGCCAATGAGAGCGAGCGGCGCATCGCTACCGCGCGATTTGGCCTGCTGGGCAACTTTGTCGATGAGGCCGCCGGTGCCGGCGGCTCCAGCAGTTATGCGGTGACGGCAACCCGGGGCCGGGTCAGGCTGGACGCTGCCAGCCGGGGCTTCGACCAGGGTGTTGGCGGACTGCAAACCGCCGGGTCGTTCAGCAAGCTCAACCTGGAGTTTCAGCGCACACAGTTTTTTGCGAACCCGTCCAGCCTCCACATCAATCTCCAGGCGCAGCTGGCTTCCAAAAACCTGGCGTCGGCCGAGAAAATGTCGCTTGGCGGACCGACTGGCGTGCGGGCCTATCCCGTGGGTGAGGGGATAGGCGATGCCGGACTGCTCGTCAATCTTGAATACCGTTACCAGTTGCCGGCCCCCTTGGCGCTGGCCGGTCAGCCGGTCAGCCTGGCCGCCTTTTATGACTACGGCACGGTCAAATTCAATCAGGATGCGATGACGCTTGTCGGCCCCAATCGCCTGGCGTTGGGCGCGGTGGGTGTGGGGGCACTGGCGGGGCGCGTCAACAATTTCCTGATCACCACCTACCTGGCCTGGCCGACCACCGCCATTGGGCCTTCCACCGGCGATCCGGATCGTTCACCGCGGGCCTGGGTGTCCGCGCAAAAGTGGTTTTGAGCAGATGGACCCGTCCTTGAGAAACACCGCCGGCGAAAAGCGCAATAGCCGTGGCCCCTGGACGGTTCGTACGGTCGTGGTGCGCCTGTCGCGCAAGTTGACGGCGACCTACCGCATCCGCAGCGGGCGTTTGCTCTCACGCCTGCTCGCTGCCATGCTCTCGGGTTTTGCCAGCCTGGCGGTCGCCCTGCCCGCGGGCGTGGATGTCGTGGCCGGACAGGCCAGCGTCAGCACCCCCACAGCCAACAACATGTTGATCCAGCAGGGCAGCGACAAAGCCATCCTGAACTGGCAGAGCTTCAACATCGGCACCGGGCAGTCGGTGCAGTTTGTCCAGCCCGGTGCCGCCGCCGTGGCCTTGAACCGCGTCATCGGGGCAGATCCGTCGGCCATCTACGGCTCACTCAGTGCCAATGGGCAGGTTTTCCTGATCAATCCGGCAGGTGTCCTGTTTGCACCGGGCGCGCAAGTCAACGTGGGCGGTCTGGTCGCATCCAGCCTGGCCATCAGCAACGATGATTTTGTCGCCGGTCGCTACACCTTCAGCGGTCCGGCCGGCGGCAGCGTGGTCAATCACGGCAGCATCCGTGCGGGGCGCGGCGGTTATGTGCTGCTGACAGCGCCTACGGTCAGCAATACCGGATCCATCACCACAGAAGCCGGATCCACGGGGCTGCTGGCCGGGTCCCGCGTTACGCTGGATACCTCGGGCGCGGGGCTGGTCCGCTTTTCCGTTGACGCAGCGGCCGTCAATGCCGCGGCATCCAACAGCGGCGTGATCACCGCCGCCGGCGGTCAGGTGGCGGTACTGGCCAGTGCCCTGGGCAATGCCATGGCCACCGTCGTCAACCAGACTGGCGTGATCCGCGCCACGTCGGCGACCGAGCGCAACGGCATGATTGTTCTCAGTGGTGGGCGCGAGGGCGTGGTGAACGTGACGGGCGAACTCGACGCTTCAGGCGGGGCGCAGGGGCAAACTGGCGGGACGATCAAGGTGCTGGGAGACAAGGTGGGTCTGACCGGATCGGCGCGGATCGACGTTTCCGGGGATTCCGGAGGCGGTACCGTGCTCGTCGGCGGAAACTACCAGGGAAAGGGCGCTGAGCAAAACGCCACCGCCACCTTTGTGGGGGACCAGGTTCGTATCGAAGCGGGCGCCCGCCGTAGCGGCGATGGCGGGAAAGTTATTGTGTGGGCCGACGATACAACGCGCTTCAATGGGCGGATTGCGGCCAGCGGTGGCGCCGAATCTGGTAACGGGGGTTTCGCCGAGGTATCGGGCAAGCGCTATCTGGACTACAACGGGTTTGCCGACCTGAGTGCCGCCAGCGGAACGACCGGCACCCTGCTGCTGGACCCTTCGAACATCACGATATCGACCACAGCGCATTCCGGCGCACTGGGTGCCGGGCCTACCTTCGAAAGCGGCGTGGGCACCGCAAACCTGAACGTCACGACGCTGCTCACCCAGCTTGCGGGCGCCGATGTGGTTGTCAACACCACACCGGGGACGGCAGGTGCAGGCAACATCACGGTTTCCAACAACGTCGCTTACACCGGTGGCACCGCTCGCTCGTTGACCCTGAACGCCGACGGCAACATTGCGATCAATGCCGTCATTTCCTCCTCGGCGGCAGCCCTCTCGACCAACCTGAACGCCGCTGGCACCACGACATTTGGCGCGACAGGGGCACTGTCCACCTTCGGCGGCGACGTGAGCATCGCCGGAACCACCAAAGCCTTGCGTGGCATCACAACGACCGGGGGGACAGGTAGCGGCAATCTGACCATCACGGGAACGGGCGCGATTTCCCAGACTTCCGGCGCGCTGCTCATCAAAGGCGCCACCTCCATCACGGCGGGCGCGGCGAGCAACGTCACCCTGGCCAGCGCGGGCAATGATTTTCAGGGCGGCGTGTCGGTACTTTCAGCCAACAACGTGTCACTGACAGACAGCAATGCCCTGGCGGTGGGCGGCGCGACGGTGACAGGCAACCTGACGCTGCTGGCCGGTGGTGCAATTACGCAAAGCGGAGCGATCAATGCGGCGGCGCTGACAGCGACGACAGCCAATGCCACGGCGGGAACCGGGCTGATCACGCTGACCAACGCGGGCAACACGGCCGCCACGGTCAATCTGCAGGCACGGGCCGGGACAGTGGCTGCGGTGGGCACAGCCAACGTGGCCACGGCCATTCAGTACACCGGCGCCGGCGCTGTGGCGCTCTCCGGCATCAACAGCGGCACGGGAGCCGGGGGCAACGTCACGCTGGTGGCAGGCGGTGCGATCACGCAAAGCGGCGCCATCAAGGCCGCGACGCTGACAGCGACGACGGCCAATGCGGCCGGAGCGGCGATCACGCTGACGAACACGGCAAACGATGCGGCCACGGTGAACCTGCAGGCGCGCGATGGAAGCGCTGCAGCTGTTGGCACGTCCAACGCCAACGCCGTCATCAGCTATACCGATGCCAATGCGGTCGCGGTATCGGGCATCAACAGCGGCACCGGCGCCGGCGGTGACGTCACGCTGCTGGCCGGTGGTGCGATCACGCAAAGCGGAGCGATCAATGCGGCGGCGCTGACAGCGACGACAGCCAATGCCACGGCGGGAACCGGGCTGATCACGCTGACCAACGCGGGCAACACGGCCGCCACGGTCAATCTGCAGGCACGGGCCGGGACAGTGGCTGCGGTGGGTGCGGCCAACGTGGCCTCGACCATTCAATACACGGGCGCTGGTGCGCTAGGGATCTCGGGGATCAACAGTGGCACGGGCGCTGGAGGGAACGTCACCTTGATTGCGGGTGGACCTATCACGCAAAGTGGCGCGATCAAGGCCGGCATCCTGACAGCGACGACGGCCGATGCGGCGGGTTCTGCGATCACGCTGACCGATACGGCCAACGATGCCGTCACGGTGAATCTGCAGGCGCGCACTGGCACGGCGGCAGCACCAAGCCTGGCCAATGCGAACGCGGCAATTCAATATACCGACAGCAACGCCGTAGGGGTGTCGGGCATCAACAACGGCACCGGGACGGGTGGCGATGTCACGCTGATTGCCCGCGGCGCCATCACGCAGAGTGGCGCCGTCAAGGCTGGAACGCTGTCCGCCAGGACGCTGAACGACACGCCGGCAGCCATCACCCTGGCAATCGGCGGCAACGATGCGGCAAGTATCATTTTGCAGACACGCAATAGCGCCGACAGTGATCGCACTGCTGCGGCCATTTCCTACACCGATGCCAACGCGGTAGTCGTTGGCGGCATCAATGCTGGCACCGGCAGCGCCGCGACGGGCAACTTGGCACTCGTGGCTGCCGGCGCCATCACCCAGACCGGCGCGGTGATCGTGGGCGGCACGACGAGTATCACCGCAGGCGCCAGCAACGATGTGACGCTGAGCAATGCCGCAAATGACTTCACGGGCGCTGTCTCTGTCGTCAGCGGACGTCACGTCAACATCAACGACGCAAACGCCCTGGTGCTGGGCACTATCACCACGACGGGAGCTGCAAGTTCAGACGGTGGAAATGTGCAGATCACTGCTGGCGGATCTGTGACGACGGGCACGATCACCACGACGGGCGGCACGGCCGGCGCGAACAGCGTTGGCCGCAACGCGGGCTCGGTGAATATCACCGCCGGCGGAGATCTGAGCGCGGGTGCCATCAGCGCCGGCGGAAGCGCAGGCAACGGAGCCAACCAGGCCGGCGGCACAGGCGGGACGGTCGCGATCACATCGACAGGCGGCAACGTCACGGTAGGAGCGATCACCACCAGCGGCGGCAACGGTGTTGCAGGGGTGGCTTCGGGCGGCAATGCCGGGACCATCACACTGGAGGCAGCCGGCGGCACGCCGACCATCACGCTGGGCGGCAGCCTGAACGCTGGGGGCGGCAATGCCATTGGCGCAGGTGCTGGCTCGGGCAGTGGCGGCAATATCACTGTGCAAGACAACGCGCTGCTCAATGCGGCGGTAACGTTGACCTCGCGCGGTGGCACGACGGGGGTGGTGGGGGCGGGCGGCAACGTGCAGTTTGGCGGGGCCATTGACAGAGGTGCCGTAGCTGGAGCGCTGACAGTGACGGCCGGCACAGGCGATGTGGGTGTGACGGGGGCGATAGGCGCTACGACCGCGCTGGTCAGTCTGGGCGTGACGGGCAACGACATCACGGTGGCTAACATAGGTGCGGCCGGCGCCGGCGTGACAGGTGCAACGGCACTGACCGCCACCACGGCAGGCGCTGATGTGGGTGAGGTCACCTTCACCGGCACCACCTACAACGCCAATGCACAGACCTACGTTGCTGCTGCGGGCAACACGCTCAAGGTCAACGCTGGCGCCACAACAACATTTACCAGCAGCGCAGACACTATCACCTTCGGCAATGCTGGCAACGCCGCGGGCGGCACGCTGCTGCTGGCAGACGGCTCCAACCTGAGCGTGAACACGGCCAATGGCGCCATCAGCGCATTTGCAGGCGTGCGCGCCACTTCTGCAGAGACCGTCAGCCTCAACGCCGGCACCAGCACGCTCAGCGTGGGCCAGATCGGCAATGCCGGCGAAGTGGCCTCAGTGGCCCTGACGGCAGCAACCAGCACGCTGCGCGGGGACATCACCACGGCCGATGTGGCGTCAAACAACGTAACGATCACCGGCGCGGTGGCGCTGGCCAGCGGCGTGACGATTGACACCAACCGCACAACCAACAAGGGCGATATCACCATCACCGGCGCCAGTACGGGCGCAGGCACGGCCCTGAGCCTGACGGGCAAAACCATCTCCACTGGCGCCATCACGACCACGGGGGCAGCAAACGGGGATGGCGGTGCGGTGAGTATTACCGGCACGCAGACAGTAGGGGTGGGCGCGATCACCACCACAGGCGGAACAGCCGCTGCCAACAGCACAGGGCGAAACGCAGGCACGGTGAGTATTACCGGAGCAGGCGTGACGGCGGCGGCCATCACGGCCAGCGGCTCGGCGGGTGTGGGCGCGGGTACCAGCCAGACGGGCGGCGGCGGAGCAGCGATCACCATTACCTCCACCAACGGCGTCACGCAGACCGGCGCGATAACGGCCAGCGGCGGGGCCGGCTCGGCCACGGGTGGGGCGGGCGGCAACGCCGGCAGCATCACGGTGAGCAACACGGCAGCGGGCGCGATCAGCCTGGGCACGCTGGCCGCGCAGACAGGTGCTGCAGTGGGCTCGGGCGCAGGCGGCACGGCAGGCAGTATCAGCGTGAGCAACTCGGCAGGCAACCTGACGACGGGGACCCTCACCACAACGGGAGGCGCCAACGCAGACGGCGGCAATATCACACTGGCAGCGGCCAGCGGCACGGTGGTGGCTGGAAACATTGCAGCCAGCGGCGGTGGAGCGCTCGGCAGCACCAGCGGGCGTAGCGGGGGCAGCATCAACATCAGCGGCGCAGCCCTGACACTGGGCGCCAGCACGGTCACCGCCAACGGCATCGTGGGCAGCACACTGGGGACGGGTGGCAACGGTGGGGCAATCACCTTGAGTTCGACAGGGGCCATCACCGGCACTGGCGCCATCAGTGCTATTGGCGGCAACGGGGTGGGCGCCAACCAGGCCGGCGGCAACGGTGGGGCGGTGAGTGTCAGCTCTACCGGAGGCAATGTGGCGGTGGGGTCTATCACCACGACGGGCGGCAACGGCGTTGCAGGGGTGGCTTCGGGCGGCAATGCCGGGACTATCACACTCGAAGCAGCAGGAGGCACGCCCACCATCACGCTGGGCGGCAGCCTGAACGCTGGGGGCGGCAATGCCATTGGCGCAGGTGCTGGCTCGGGCAGTGGCGGCAATATCACTGTGCAAGACAACGCGCTGCTCAATGCGGCGGTAACGTTGACCTCGCGCGGTGGCACGACGGGGGTGGTGGGGGCGGGCGGCAACGTGCAGTTTGGCGGGGCCATTGACAGAGGTGCCGTAGCTGGAGCGCTGACAGTGACGGCCGGCACAGGCGATGTGGGTGTGACGGGGGCGATAGGCGCTACGACCGCGCTGGTCAGTCTGGGCGTGACGGGCAACGACATCACGGTGGCTAACATAGGTGCGGCCGGCGCCGGCGTGACAGGTGCAACGGCACTGACCGCCACCACGGCAGGCGCTGATGTGGGTGAGGTCACCTTCACCGGCACCACCTACAACGCCAATGCACAGACCTACGTTGCTGCTGCGGGCAACACGCTCAAGGTCAACGCTGGCGCCACAACAACATTTACCAGCAGCGCAGACACTATCACCTTCGGCAATGCTGGCAACGCCGCGGGCGGCACGCTGCTGCTGGCAGACGGCTCCAACCTGAGCGTGAACACGGCCAATGGCGCCATCAGCGCATTTGCAGGCGTGCGCGCCACTTCTGCAGAGACCGTCAGCCTCAACGCCGGCACCAGCACGCTCAGCGTGGGCCAGATCGGCAATGCCGGCGAAGTGGCCTCAGTGGCCCTGACGGCAGCAACCAGCACGCTGCGCGGGGACATCACCACGGCCGATGTGGCGTCAAACAACGTAACGATCACCGGCGCGGTGGCGCTGGCCAGCGGCGTGACGATTGACACCAACCGCACAACCAACAAGGGCGATATCACCATCACCGGCGCCAGTACGGGCGCAGGCACGGCCCTGAGCCTGACGGGCAAAACCATCTCCACTGGCGCCATCACGACCACGGGGGCAGCAAACGGGGATGGCGGTGCGGTGAGTATTACCGGCACGCAGACAGTAGGGGTGGGCGCGATCACCACCACAGGCGGAACAGCCGCTGCCAACAGCACAGGGCGAAACGCAGGCACGGTGAGTATTACCGGAGCAGGCGTGACGGCGGCGGCCATCACGGCCAGCGGCTCGGCGGGTGTGGGCGCGGGTACCAGCCAGACGGGCGGCGGCGGAGCAGCGATCACCATTACCTCCACCAACGGCGTCACGCAGACCGGCGCGATAACGGCCAGCGGCGGGGCCGGCTCGGCCACGGGTGGGGCGGGCGGCAACGCCGGCAGCATCACGGTGAGCAACACGGCAGCGGGCGCGATCAGCCTGGGCACGCTGGCCGCGCAGACAGGTGCTGCAGTGGGCTCGGGCGCAGGCGGCACGGCAGGCAGTATCAGCGTGAGCAACTCGGCAGGCAACCTGACGACGGGGACCCTCACCACAACGGGAGGCGCCAACGCAGACGGCGGCAATATCACACTGGCAGCGGCCAGCGGCACGGTGGTGGCTGGAAACATTGCAGCCAGCGGCGGTGGAGCGCTCGGCAGCACCAGCGGGCGTAGCGGGGGCAGCATCAACATCAGCGGCGCAGCCCTGACACTGGGCGCCAGCACGGTCACCGCCAACGGCATCGTGGGCAGCACACTGGGGACGGGTGGCAACGGTGGGGCAATCACCTTGAGTTCGACAGGGGCCATCACCGGCACTGGCGCCATCAGTGCTATTGGCGGCAACGGGGTGGGCGCCAACCAGGCCGGCGGCAACGGTGGGGCGGTGAGTGTCAGCTCTACCGGAGGCAATGTGGCGGTGGGGTCTATCACCACGACGGGCGGCAACGGCGTTGCAGGGGTGGCTTCGGGCGGCAATGCCGGGACTATCACACTCGAAGCAGCAGGAGGCACGCCCACCATCACGCTGGCCGGCAACCTCAGCGCAGTGGGTGGTACCGCAGCAGGCGGCGCTGCGGTGGGAAGTGGCGGGGCGATTCTTGTGGACGCCGGAACCGGCACCTACACGCAAAATACCAACGTCGATGTCAGCGCCGGAACAGGCGCCATCACAGTAGTGGCCGACAGCCTTGCGATTAGCACCGCCGCAAATACAGGCAACAACGCGTTCAGCACGTCGGGCGTCCTCACACTGAAACCGAAAACTGCAGGGCGTGCCATGTCGATTGCGGGGAGTTCGGCTTTTGACCTGTCTACGCTGGTGATGGCCCGCTTTCTGGGTGCAACCGGGGTGACCGGGCCGATCGTTGTCGGCGATACAGCCAGCACCGGCGTCATGACGATAGGCGCTGCGGTTAATCTGGCGGGCAAGACGCTGACGCTCAACGCGGGCTCAATCGCCGACACCGGCCCGCAACTCATTACCGCCACCAATGTCACCCTCCATGCCAACGGCAACATTGGCAACAGCGGCGACCGCATTAACGTGGCGGCGACCAATCTGCGCGTCAACACCACGGAGGGTGGCAGTGCCTTCGTCGCTACTGGCGCGATCAACATGGGTGTGGGTAGTGCAGCATCAAACGTTGCAGGCACGCTCGACCTCCTGGCCGGCGGCGCTGTCACCCAGACGGCCTCTACCGGCAACATCACGGCGGGTACGCTGAAAGTGGAGAACTCGGCGGCAAACTCGCCCATCACATTGACCAACAGCGGCAACAACGCCGGGACGATCAATCTTCAGGCGACCTCGGCCGGGGCGATTCAATACACCGACGTCAATGGTTTCGATGTGGCGGCAGTGCTGACCACCGGCAATGCCACGCTCTCGGCCGGCGGTGTGGTGACCCAATCGGGGGCGATCAGCGCATCAGGGCTGGCGCTGACGGGCGCCGGTGGCGACCACACCCTGCGCCACGCGGGCAATGCGGTGACCACGCTGGCGGCCAACACCGGCAGCATCGATTACAGCCAGGCCGGCGCGCTGACCGTGGGTACCGTGGCCGGCGTGGCGGGTGTCACCACTGCCGTTGCCGCCAAAATTGAAACCACCGGCGCCGCGTCGGATCTCACACTGGCCAATGCGGTGACTTCAAACGGAACTGGCGACGCCATTGTGCTCAAGGCGGGCAGCATCAACGCGGCTGGAACCAGCACGGGTGGCAAGCTGGTCAACAGCGTGGGCGCCAGCGGCATCGTGGCTTCCGCCGGACGTTATCTGGTGTACAGCGGCGACCCGGCCGCCACGACGGAAGGCGTGACAGGCTACAACAAGCGCTACAACACGTCCTCCAGTTTCACCCCGGGTGGCAGCGGCAGCATGTTCTTGTACCGTGTGGCCCCCACCCTGACCATCACCAGCGACAACGCCAGCAAGATTTATGGACAGGACAACCCGGTGTTCACCGGCAGCTCCAGCGGCTACATCGACGGCGACACCGCCGCGAGTGTGGGCGTGACCCGCACGAGCGCGGCCGTGTTCAACACACCGGTGGCCCAAAGCGGCATCGCCATCACCTCCGGCGCCACCAACAACGAGAACTACACCCTGGTGCTGAGCCACGGTGCCTTGCAGATCGACAAGGCCTCCATCAGCAGTGTGAGCGGCATCACTGCCAACAACAAGGTGGTGGACGGAAACACCAGCGCCGTCCTGAACACGGGCGGCGCCACGTTTGCCGGCATGGTTGCGGGTGATGTGCTGACAGCCTCGGGCATCGGTAACTTCGACACCCCCTCGGTAGGTGGCAATAAGCTGGTGCTTATTACAGACATCGCGTTGGGTGGCGATGCGGCCGCTAATTACATTTTGACCGACAACACTGCCACCACGCGGGCTGGTATCAGCGACCTTTTCGGTTTTACCGGTGCCTTGCTCCCTGCCGCGCCGCTGCCCCAGGTGGCCCGCGTCATCCCTGCCGGCCTGACCGTGGCCGATGCCAATGCCCTGCTCGAACAGTCCCCGACGGCCTCGGGCGGGTGCGTGGAAGGCGCGGGATCGGGGTGCCTCTCGGTGACCACTGTGCGCGAAGCGACGGACCAGGCGCCCGGCCTGGTGTCGGTGACGGTCGCCAGCGCGGCGACCGGCTTCCAGTTCGCCTTGCCCCCAGGCTCGGCAGCCATGGTCAAGGCCTCGCTCGCACCGGCTGAGGTGCTGACCATCGGTGGCCGGCCTCTGCCGGACTGGCTGCGTTACGACGCAGCGACGCAGGCCTTTGTCGCGCGAACCCTGCCGCCCGGCGCCCTTCCGATGCAAATCCGGGTAAGGGCAGGCGGCCGGTCGGTCATTCTCACCATCGCCCGCGCACCGGACAGCACGCCTTCTTCGGGTGGCGTGGTGGTTCAGCGCCTGCCGGCCTCGCCGCTGGAAAATCCGAGCTAAGGGAGCACCCCAAGCCGGGCCCTAAGCGCACTGCGACAAATACTGCGGTGCGACGCAGAGGAATTCGGGGAAACAAATGGCATTACGCTGTTGCTGTGGTTTGCTACAGGCAGCAGGTCTGACTCCCCGCTCCCACCCCCAACCCCTCCCTCGCCCCGCTGGGCGATGGAGGTGGACTCCGGATTTCGACCCCGGTATTCGGATGTTTGTCTTCTTCTCCACCACCCGTCGGGCTGGGCCGAGGAGCACAGCCAAAAACGGATCAGGGCGAGCGATTCTGAGCGAAGCGAGTCGAGCTCGACCCCGTTTTTGGCGAGCACCGCAGGTTGCCCGTAGCGAAGCGGAGGGACCCGGACCATCGGGTCGCCTTCTCTTTGCTTACTTTCTCTTGGCGAAGCAAGAGAAAGTGAGTCGCCCGCCGGGGCGAGACCCGGCTTGCAGGCAGACTACCGACTCGCGATCAACGGTGCGGCAGTTTTGACTGCTGCGGGTTTTACCCCGCCATCAGCGCCTCAATCTCATCCGCATCGACCGGCACGCCGCGTGTAAGGAGTTCGCAACCCTTCGCGGTGACGAGCGCGTCATCCTCGATTCGGATGCCGATGTTCCAGAACTCCCTGGGCACACCTTTGGCGGGCCGCACGTAGATGCCGGGCTCGATGGTCGTCACCATGCCGGGCCGCAGGATGCGCGAGGGTTTGCGCATGACGGTTTGTCCCAGCGCGTCTTTTTCCTCGCGCGGCTTGCTGCCCGGTTCGGTGTAATCCCCGCAGTCATGGACATCCATGCCCATCCAGTGCCCGGTACGGTGCATGTAGAACTGCCGGTAGGCGCCGGACTCCAGCACGTCGTCCACCTTGCCGTGTTTCTTTTTGTCGAGCAGGCCGGTGTCCAGCATGCCCTGGGCCAGAACGCGGGTGGCCGCGTCGTGCGGGTCCATGAAACGTTTGCCGGGTCTGGTTACCTTGACCGCGGCATCCTGGGCCGCGAGCACGATGTCGTAGAGCCTGCGCTGGGCGGGTGTGAACTTGCCGTTGGCCGGGAAGGTGCGCGTGATGTCGCTGGCGTAACCATCGAGTTCGCAGCCGGCATCGATCAGGCACAGGTCGCCGCTTTTCAGTTCGGCATTGCCGGCGCGGTAGTGCAGCACACAGGCATTGGCGCCAGCGGCGACGATGCTGGTGTAGGCCGGCCACTGCGAGCCGTTGCGGCGGAACTCATGCAGCAACTCGGCTTCCAGGTGGTACTCACGCAGGCCGCCGGGGACGGGTTGGCGCAGCATGGCGGCTGAGGTCTGCATCGCGCGCACGTGGGCGCCGGCCGAGATTTTTCCGGCGCGCCGCAAAATCGCAACCTCGTGGGCGTCTTTGACCAGGCGCATTTCATCGAGCAGCTTGCACAGGTCGTGCTGGCTTTGCGGGCATTCGGCGCCGAAGCGGATGCGCGCGCGCACCTTGCCCAGCCAGCCGTCGACCTGCGTTTCCAGGCCGGCATGGGTGGCAAACGGGAACCAGACCGCCTTCTGGTTCTGCAGCAACAGCGGCATTTTCTCGTCCAGCGTGTCGGCGCTGAAGGCGGCGTCCACCCCCAGCGCGCCCGGCGCGGCCTTGGGGCCGAGCCGGATGCCGTCCCAGATCTCGCGCTCCAGGTCCTTGGGCCTGCAAAACAGCGTGCTGCGGCCGTCGGCAGTGATGACCAGCCAGGCCCCGGGTTCGCTGAAACCGGTCAGGTAATAGAAATAACTGTCGTGCCGGTAGGCATAGTCGCTGTCGCGGTTGCGCGCGAGTTCGGGGGCGGTGGGCAGCACGGCGATGCCGCCACCGGCGGCTTTGAGTGCACGGGCCACGGCGGCGCGGCGTTTTTCGTAAATGGTCATGGAAGGGTGCTCAGCGGTTTGCGTTCAGTTCGGCCAGGCGTTCGGGCGTGCCCACGTCGGTCCATGGACCTGAATATAGCGCCGCCGTGACCTGGCCGTCCTGCATGGCCCGGCGCAGTAACGGCGCCAGTGCGGCTTTCTGGCCGGCCGGCGTGTCACGGAACAGGGCCGGGCGGTACAGGCCCACCGTGCTGTAGGTGAATGGTTCGGCAGCGCGTGACAGTGCCAGGCCGTCGAGGCTGATACCGAAGTCGCCCTGGGGGTTGTGCGGCGGATTCGGCACCAAATAAATGTGGGCGAGCGCGCCGGAGGCGGCAAAACGCTGCGCGTCCGCCGCCGGAAAGCCGAAATCCGGCATGAAGACGTCGCCTGCAAGCAGCCAGAAGGGTGCGTCCCGCAGCAGCGGCAGCGCGGTGGCGATGCCGCCGGCAGTTTCCAGCGCGCCGCCAAATTGGGCGCCTTCCTGCGAGTAGCGAATACGCAGGCCAAACGCGCTGCCATCGCCCAGCGCTGCCGGAAATTGCTGTTCCAGCCAGGCGGTGTTGATCACCACCTCCGTCACGCCGGCGCTGGCGAGCTTTTCGAGGTGCCAGGCGATCAATGGCTTGCCCCGTACCTGCAGCAGCGGTTTGGGAGTGGCGTCGGTCAGCGGGCGCATGCGTTCGCCGCGTCCGGCGGCCAGAATCAGGGCTTGGGTGCTCATGGTGCAGTGGATTATCACCTTTGTGAACCAAATCAGCCCCCGGACCAGGTAACACGGGCGTAGCCAGCTATTGAATTCATAGCGGACCGGGGGCGCCCTGCGTGCAGCGGCGGGCCGGCGGTTCCGGTGGGGTACATCCCGTAAAATCTGGGGTTTTCCCGTGTTTGCCGGCGTTCTCCCACGCCTGACGGACGCGGGAGCTGCCCCACGCCTCCTCACCCACCTGGACTCCACGCAAATGGCTGACACCTCCTCCTCCCTCATGGCCAACGCCATCCGCGCCCTGGCCATGGACGCCGTGCAACAGGCCAACTCCGGCCACCCCGGCGCGCCCATGGGCATGGCCGACATGGCGGTCGCGCTGTGGGGCCGGCACCTCAAGCACAGCCCGCACAATCCCGGCTGGTTCGACCGCGACCGCTTCGTGCTGTCCAACGGCCACGGCTCCATGCTGATCTATGCGCTGCTGCACCTGACTGGCTACGACCTGCCGATCAAGGAACTGAAAAACTTCCGCCAGCTGCACAGCAAAACCCCGGGCCACCCCGAGTTCGGCTACACCCCCGGCATTGAAACCACCACCGGTCCGCTGGGCCAGGGCATCAGCAACGCGGTCGGCATGGCGCTGGCGGAAAAACTGATGGCCGCGGAGTTCAACCAGGCCGGGCACAGCATCGTCGACCACCACACCTACGTCTTCATGGGCGACGGCTGCCTGATGGAAGGCATCAGCCACGAAGCCTGCGCGCTGGCCGGTGCCTGGAAGCTCAACAAGCTGATCGCGCTGTACGACGACAACGGCATCTCCATCGACGGTCAGGTCAGCCCCTGGTTCATCGACAACACGCCGGTGCGTTTTGCCGCCTATGGCTGGAACGTGATCGGCCCGATCGACGGCCACGATACCGACGCAGTGGACCGCGCGATTGCCGACGCCAAAAACAGCGCCGACAAACCGACGCTGATCGTCTGCAAGACCCACATCGGCAAGGGCTCGCCGAACCGCGCCAACACCGCCAAGGCCCATGGCGAGCCGCTGGGCGCCGAGGAGATCAAGCTCACGCGCGAGGCGCTGGGCTGGAGCCATGCGCCTTTCGAGCTGCCCAAGGAAGCCCATGAAGCCTGGGACGCCAAGGCCAAGGGCCTGGCGCTGGAAGCCGCCTGGGACGCCAAATTTACCGCCTACAAGGTGGCGCATCCTGAACTGGCCGCGGAATTTACCCGCCGCATGAAGGGCGAGTTGCCGCGCGCGTTTTCGCAGACCGCGGTCGACACCGTGGTCGGCGCGCACACCAGGGCCGAGACCGTGGCGTCGCGCAAGGCCTCGCAGCTCGCGCTGGAATCCTTCACCGCCGGCCTGCCTGAAATGCTGGGCGGCTCAGCCGACCTGACCGGTTCCAACCTGACCAATACCAAAAGCACGCCGGCGCTGCGCTTCGACCTGGCCGGCGACGTGGTGAAAAGCGACGGCGCTGACGGTGCCAAAGTGATCGGCCGCCACATCAACTACGGCGTGCGCGAGTTCGGCATGGCCGCCATCATGAACGGCATCGCGCTGCATGGCGGCTACATCCCCTACGGCGGCACCTTCCTGACCTTCAGCGACTACAGCCGCAACGCCATCCGCATGGCCGCACTGATGAAGATCCGCGTGGTGCACGTGTTCACCCATGACTCCATCGGCCTCGGCGAAGACGGCCCGACGCACCAGTCGATCGAACATGCCGCCAGCCTGCGCCTGATCCCCAACCTGGACGTCTGGCGTCCGGGCGATACGGCTGAAACCGCCGTGGCCTGGGCCGTGGCCCTGCAGAACAAAAACAAGCCGACCGCCCTGCTGCTGAGCCGCCAGAACCTGCCTTACGCGCCCAAGAACGACCTCGGCGAGATCAGCCGCGGCGCCTACGTGCTGTCCGAGCCGGCCGAAGTCGGCCTGAATAAAAAGGCCCAGGCGGTGATCATCGCCACCGGCTCCGAGGTGCAGCTTGCACTGAAGGCGCAGGAACTGTTGGCCACTTACAAAATCGCCGTGCGGGTGGTGTCCATGCCCAGCACCACCACCTTTGACAAACAGTCCAGCGCCTACAAGACGCAGGTGCTGCCCGAAGGCCTGCCGCGCATCGCGGTCGAGATGGGTGTCACCGACGGCTGGTGGAAATACGGCTGCGCCGCCGTGGTCGGCATCGACAGCTACGGCGAGTCGGCCCCGGCGCCGGTACTGTTCAAACATTTCGGCTTCACGCCCGAAAATGTGGCCGACACCGTGCGCAAGGTGCTGAAGAAATAAGACGATCCCTTGCCCGTTCGGGCTGAGCTTGTCGAAGCCTGTTGCCCGCAGACAGACCCTTCGACAGACCCGGGGCGAACGGAATCAAACGAGTTAACTTCCAGGAGCAAAGCAGATGACGATCAAACTAGGTATCAACGGTTTCGGCCGTATCGGGCGCAATGTCTTGCGCGCAGCCGTGCAGAATTTCAGCGACATCGAGATCGTCGGCATCAACGACCTGCTCGAGCCGGACTACCTCAAGTACATGCTGCAGTACGACTCGGTGCATGGCCGCTTCAAGGGCGAGGTTTCGGTCGAGGGCAACACCCTGATCGTCAACGGCAAGAAAATCCGCCTGACGCAGGAGCGCGACCCGGCGGCGCTCAAGTGGAACGAGATCGGCGCCGACATCGTACTCGAGGCCACCGGCCTCTTCCTCGACAAGGCCTCGGGTGAAAAACACCTGGCCGCCGGCGCCAAAAAAGTCATTTTCTCGGCACCGTCCAAAGACGACACGCCGATGTTCGTCTATGGCGTCAACGACAAGACCTATGCTGGCCAGGCCATTATTTCCAACGCCAGTTGCACCACCAACTGCCTGGCACCGGTTGCCAAGGTGCTGCACGACAAGTGGGGCATCAAGCGCGGCCTGATGACCACCGTGCACGCAGCGACTGCCACGCAGAAAACCGTGGACGGCCCGAGCAACAAGGACTGGCGCGGCGGCCGCGGCATCCTGGAAAACATCATTCCGTCGAGCACCGGTGCGGCCAAGGCCGTCGGCGTGGTGATTCCCGAGCTCAACAAGAAGCTCACCGGCATGTCCTTCCGCGTGCCGACCTCCGACGTGTCGGTGGTGGACCTGACCTGCGAGCTCAACAAGGAAGCCACGCTCAAGGAAATCTGCGCCGAGATGAAGGCGCAAAGCGAAGGCGCGCTCAAGGGCATCCTCGGCTACACCGAAGACAAGGTGGTGGCCACCGATTTCCGTGGCGAGACCTGCACCAGCGTGTTTGACGCCGACGCCAGCATCGCGCTGGACGGCACCTTCATCAAGGTGGTGGCCTGGTACGACAACGAGTGGGGTTACTCGAACAAGTGCCTGGAGATGGTCCGCGTCGTCAGCAAATAAGGCACCGGCCCTGCTGGCACAGCAAAAGAAAGCGCCTTCGGGCGCTTTCTTTTTGCGCCCGGCCTGCCGCTGGGGCGGGCGACTCCCGCGCACAACAGGCAAACCATCGCTGTATTGACGGACGCAGGCGGCCCACGTATGGTTGCCCGATGCCACGCCCATGGAGCGTGGCGCAGGGGAGCGTCATGCAGGATGCGGCGTTTCGGGAGTGGCTGGTCAGCAAGAGCTGGGCGCTGGGTGTGCGTTACAGCAAGGTCGTGGCCTGCCTGCTGCCGCTGGGCGCGCTGGCCGTCCATGCACGTTTTCTTGCCAGCGACTGGCATACGCCGCCGCCCGGTTTTGCCGCACTGCTGAGCTGGCAAGTCAGTGCCGAACTTTTTTTCATCGCCGTGGTGCTGGCTGATCGCTGGTGGCCGCAGTTGCGCACGCGCGAAGGGGCATTGAATGCCGCCTGCGCAGGCGCCGTGGCGCTGGCCACCTGGCTGTGTATCGTCGACGGCCGCATGCGCAGTGACCTGTCGATTTATGCGGCCGGCTTGACCTTCGTGGCGGCCGTGATGTGTACGCCGCGGCCGGTGCGCCTGCCCATGTACATCCTGAGTTTTCTTGCGCTCAGCATCACCGCCGGGCTGAACGCATCCGACAGCGCCGCCGTGCTGGTCGCGCTGGCCAACCCCTTTTGCATCGTGGTGCTGTGCGTCGAGCTCGACAAGTTCACCTATGCGCGCAATGTCGAGCTGTACACCGAGACCCAGCGCGCCGAAGCCGAGCGGGCGCGCGCCGACAAGGTGCTCTACAACGTGCTGCCCGCCGTGATCGCTGACGAGCTCAAGCGCGACGGCCGGGTCAAGGCGCTCAAGTTCGAAAACATGGGCGTGCTGTTCGCCGACATCGCCGGCTTCACACGCTTCTCCCGCGCCTTGCCGCCCGATGCGCTGGTGCTGGTGCTCAACGACATCTTTTCCGCCTTTGATGAACTCGTGGAGCGGCATGCGCTCGAAAAAATAAAGACCATAGGCGACGCCTACATGGTGGTGTCGGACCAGCGGCTGGACCGCCTGGCGCAGCTGGCGCTGGACATGCGCGAGGCGCTGCGCCGCTACAACCGCGTCAACGGCACGGAGCTCGGCATGCGTATCGGCATCCACGCCGGCCCGGCGGTGGCCGGCGTGATCGGCGTCAAGCGCTTTCTCTACGATGTCTGGGGTGACACGGTCAATATCGCCAGCCGCATGGAAAGCACGGGCGCCCCGGGCGAGATCCAGGTGACCGAGGCGGTGTACCGGCAGATTCGCGGCCAGTTCGACTTCCGTGCGCGTGAAGCGCAGGATATCAAGGGCGGCGGCACCCTGTCGACCTGGTGGCTGCTGGGTGCGGTGGTCCCGCCGGAGGACACGCAGAGCGGCACGATTGCACCGCTGCTTGCGGCCCCGGCCGCTGCGTCATGACACCCTCGAGGACGGTGATGCGCGCCGGCTGTCCGCCCTCAGCGCAGCCGCGCCTGCAGCCTGGCCTTGACCGCCGGCCATTCGCTGTCGAGGATCGCAAAGTAGACCATGTCGCGCCTGCGCCCCGAGGCCGCCACCAAGTGCTGGCGGAAGATGCCTTCCTCGATGGCGCCGATGCGGGCCAGTGCCTGGCGTGACTGCGCATTGAGCAGCTCGGTTTTGAAGACCACCCGGATCAACTGCAGGGTTTCGAACGCATGGGTGAGCAGCAGCAGCTTGGCTTCGGTATTGGCCCCGCTGCGCTGGCAGGCCGGCGACAGCCAGGTCGCGCCTATTTCCAGCCGGCGGTGCGGCAGCGCGATGTCCATGTAACGCGTGCTGCCGATCACTTCGCCGTCGCTTTGTCGCACGATGGCGAAGGGCAGGCTCAAGCCGCGCTGCTGCTCGTCCAGCGCGGCGCTGACGTAGGCCTGCATTTCGGCTTCGGTGCCAATGGGCGCCGGCTGCAGGCGCCAGAGTTCCGGAAACAGGCCGGCGCGTGCCAGCGCCGGCACATGGGCCAGCGCCAGTGGCTCCAGCCGGACCTGGCTGCCGCGCAGCGTGACGGGTGTCAGCCTCAAGACCCGCCCCGCTAGCGCGCCAGCACCAGGGCAATCACTGCAATGACCGCCACCACGGCCGTAACGCCGGCCAGCAGCAGCAAGCGGACGCGGTTGACCTCGGCGCGGCGTATCAGCTGGGTGTTTTGGTCGGCCAGCGCCTTGATCAGCTCGGACGATGCGAGCATCTGCTCGTGCAGGTCCTGGACGGCGCTTTCGAGTGCGAGCACATGGGCCTGCAAGGCGCCGATCGCCTGGCCTTCCGGCGACAGCTGCACGCTGGTGCCGGCGTCCGCGGGTCGAGTGGGCGGCGGCTTCTTGCCGACAGTGCTCCAGAGTTTTTTGGCGCCGTCGGCAACCTTGGGCGCGTTCTTGATCACGTCCGACCAGGGGACCATCTGCAATACCGTCAGCCAGCCGATTGCCATACGCACCTCTTGTCACATGTGGCGACGGTGATTGTCATCCGCGCCCGCCCGCAGGGGCTCAGCCAGTTTACTTGCACCCGAATCTTCAAGTCCGCCGTGCGGTCTTGCCCGAGGGGCCTGGCTGGCTACCAGATGTTTCAGCCGGGTGGAGCCAGCTGCACTTCTTCGGCGGCTTCGCGCAAGCCCTGCAGGTCGGCCTCGAACAAATCCGCATGCACGGCGCGCGCTATCGCGTAGCGCGAGAGCCGCTGCGCGGCCGCATCAAACCCGGGATTTTGAAACCGGCGGATGGCGGCGAGTGAACGCTGCAGCTGCAGGCCCACCTCCGCTGCACCGGCGCCATACCGGGCGATCGGCAGAAACACATCGTCCAGCATGCCCGCTTCGTCGAGCGGGGTAGCGCTCACGCGGTCAAACGTGGGCTCGGCCCGACCGGCGCCCGACTGCAGAGGGTGCACCCAGTGCGCCAGGGTCCGGACGGCCGTGGCCATCACATCCAGCGCCGTGCCCGGATCATTGACCCCCGGCGACAGGGCCCGCGTGGCGATTTCCCCGAGCACCACCAGGCCGAAACGCGGATCGTGGTCAAAGGTCCGCGAGGCGCCGATCAGCACCGCGTCGTGCATGGCTTTGCCCCTGGCTTCGTCGATCACCTTGTCGCTGCTGACGATCAGCGTGGACGGCTCGACAAAGGCGCCGGGCAAGACGTGGACCTTCAGGCTGTCGTCGTCCTTCTCCGCAAGCTTCCGGAGAATGTCCATGGACACATGCTGCACAAAGCCGGTTTCCGATGAGAACAGGGTGTAACGGCCCTGGCTGCCACTGCGCAGTGGTTTGCCGCCCAGGCAGGGCCGGGACAGGCGCTGGTCCATGGCCTTGGTGGTGGCCGTCTCGACCCGTTGCAGGGTCTCGCCCATTCTGCCGAGTACCGACAGGTAGTCGATCCATCTGAGCAGCACGATCACCACGATCAGCAGGATCGCGACGGTGAAGCCAAACAGCACCAGCCGGCCGCCGCCGCCGTAGATCTGCGCGTTCAGGCCAATCAGCGCGATGACACTGTAAAGAAAAGCGCCGATGAAGGTGGCCAGTGTGTTCTGGATCGTGGTGTCTTCGATCATCAGCTGCGATGCGCGGGGGGTGGCACTGCCGGCCACCGCGGTGAACGAGGACACCATGGTGCTGGCCGAGAAAATGGCCACCGTCAGCATGCTGGTCGCGATGATGTTGAGTATGCTGCCGATGGCGTCAGAGCCCAGCTTGACCGCCACGTCTTCGGGGATGGCCGGGCCCAGCACCATGGCCAGCCCGACCGCAAGAACGCCCACCAGCGAAAACAGAACGCAGCGCACCCAGGTCTGGCGCATCACGCGCTGCAGCAGATAAAGCAGTTTTTCGGTCATGCTGCCAGTATCGCCAATTGGACCTGTCGCCGCTTCCGCCGGCCGCGCCGGCTCAGGAGGCCGGGGACTGCCCCGCCGGCCTTTCCTCGCGCCCGCCCGGATGCACTGCAAAACGCGCCGGGTCGCGCCCGTGTACCGGCGTGTCGCTGTTGAACGACCAGCCGCCGAATTGCGTGCGCCGGTACTCGGCCATGGTCTGGGCAATCTCGGCCTGCGTGTTCATCACGAAGGGGCCGTACTGCGCCACCGGCTCGGCAATCGGTTTGCCCTGCAGCAGCAAAAACTCGCCTTCGACCTCGCCGTTGACCAGTTCGACCGCCGCATCGGCGCGCAGTTCGACGGCCGACGAGCTGCTGATCGCCCGGTCGCCGATCTGGACTTGGGCCCCCTTGAAAAAGTAGAGCTGGCGCCGCGTGCCGGCACCAGCGGCAGCCGGCAGGGTCCAGCGCGCGCCCGGCGCCATGCGGACGGTCCAGATCGCCACGTCGGCATCCGCCTGAGCGGCCCAGGAATCTGGCGGTGGCGGCAGCGGGGCACCGGCATCCTGCAGCCTTCCGGCAATCACCGCCACCTCGGTGTTGCGGCCGGCCTCGTCCGTCGCGGTCAGGCGCGGAATGTCCTGCGACCAGAACATGGTGAAGTGCGGGTCGCTCATCTTGCTGCGCGCGGGCAGGTTCAGCCAGATCTGGAACAGCTCCAGCGGGTTGTCTTGCTGCTGGTCGAGCAGCGGAAACATTTCGGCATGCACGATGCCCTTGCCGGCGGTCAGCCACTGCACGTCGCCGCCGCCAAAACGCGCGGTCGCGCCCAGCGAGTCGGAGTGGTCGATCAGCCCCTTGCGCACGATGGTCACGGTCTCGAAACCGCGATGCGGGTGCGGCGGGAAACCCGGCACCTTTTCACCGTGGTACATGCTCCAGCCGTCCTTGCGGCTGAAATCCTGCCCGATGGCGCGGCCGGCCAGCGAGGCGGCCGGTCCCATCTCGGCATTGCCCTTGGGATAGGCGTCGTCGTGGTAGGCGCAAAACAGGAAGGGATCCATGGTTTCCCACGGGAAACCGAGGGGTTTGACCTGAAGGACGGGGGTGCTGGACTGGCTGGCGGGCATGAGGGTGGCTTTCGGGCGTGAGTACTCGATCTTCACAGATGCGTTGGCCTGGGCCGGTTTCAAGGGGCGAGGCGGCCTGCATGCTGCCGATTGGGGACAGACAACGGCGTGCCCGTCCTACAGCGCGCAGCCGGCAAGCCACCTATCTTCAATGTTCGTCCTTTGTCTACCCAGAAATCCTTTTAGGCAGTTCATGGCCGAGGCAGTAAAAACTGCCGGCGCACACCTTCGCGCACTTGTTTGCTCACATCCCCAAAGGATTTCCCCATGAAATATTCCATCCTCCTCGCTGCCATGATCGCCACCCTGGGCCTGACCGCCTGCGAACGCACTGTTGTCACACCTGCCCCGGCCGTCGTGACCACCCCCGGCCCTGCCGGCCCGACAGGTGCTACCGGCTCCACTGGTTCTACCGGCTCCACCGGTTCGACGGGTTCGACGGGTTACACCGGCGCCACCGGCGCAACTGGCGCCACCGGCTCCAGCGGCGGTGCGACCGGTGCTACCGGCGCCACTGGCGCGACCGGCGCAACCGGCTCCACCGGTGCGACTGGCGCGACCGGCGACACCGTGATTGTTGTGCCAGCCAAGTAAGGTCTGCACCAGCCCTGGCGCCGTCTCCCGACGGCGCCAGGTGCAAAAAGGGCGCCCTCACGCAAGTGACGGGCGCCCTTTTTTTGCTTGCCTGATCCGGAGTCAGGCCTTGAGCTTCCAGCCGGTGCGGAAGATCCACCAGATCGCCGTCAGGCACAGTGCCAGGAAGCCCAGGATGGCGGCTACACTGATGCCGACGTTGACATCGGCCACGCCGTAAAAGCTCCAGCGGAAGCCGCTGATCAGGTACACCACCGGGTTGAACAGCGCAATCTTCTGCCACAGCGGCGGCAGCATGTTGATCGAGTAAAACGCGCCGCCCAGGAAGGTCAGCGGCGTCACCACCATCAGCGGCACGATCTGCAGCTTCTGGAAGTTGTCGGCCCAGAGACCGATGATGAACCCGAACAGGCTGAAGGTCACCGCGGTCAGCAGCAAAAAGCACAACATCCAGAACGGGTGCGCGATGCTGTAGGGCACGAAGATGCGCGCCGTGGCCAGGATCAGCAGGCCCAGCAGCACCGACTTGCTGGCCGCCGCGCCCACATAACCCATCACCACCTCCATGGACGATACCGGCGCCGACAGCAGCTCGTAAATCGTCCCCGACCATTTCGGCATGTAGATGCCGAAGGCCGAGTTGGAGATGCTTTCATTGAGCAGCGACAGCATGATCAGGCCGGGGATGATGAAGGCGCCGTAGCTGATGCCGTCGATGTCGCCCATGCGCGAGCCGATGGCTGCGCCGAACACCACGAAGTACAGCGAGGTCGAAATGACCGGCGAGGCGATCGACTGCGTCAGCGTGCGGAAGGTGCGCGCCATTTCAAAGCGGTAAATCGCGCGGATGGCGTGCCAGTTCATGCGGCCTCCTTCTGCAGGCCGGTCGCCGGCGTGTGGACCAGGCTGACGAAGATGTCCTCCAGTGAACTCTCGCTCGAATGCAGGTCCTTGAAGTCGATGCCCAGCGCGGCCAGCCGCTTGAGCAGCTCGCCGATGCCGGTTTCCTCCTGCTGGGTGTCGAAGGTGTAGACCAGCGTATGGCCGCCCTCGGCCAGCTCCAGCGGCAATCCGGCCAGCGCATCCGGCACGGCCGCCAGCGGTGCGCGCAGTTGCAGCGTGAGCTGCTTTTTGCCGAGCTTGCGCATCAGCACGTCCTTGTCTTCCACCACGATGAGCTGGCCCTTGCTGATCACGCCGATGCGGTCGGCCATTTCCTCGGCTTCCTCGATGTAGTGCGTGGTCAGGATGATGGTGACGCCGCTGTCCTGCAGCTTGCGCACCATCTGCCACATGCCCTGGCGCAGCTCCACATCGACACCGGCGGTCGGTTCGTCGAGGAACAGGATTTGCGGCTCGTGCGACAGCGCCTTGGCGATCAGCACCCGGCGTTTCATGCCGCCCGACAGCGTCATGATCTTGCTGTCCTTCTTGTCCCACAGCGACAGGTCGCGCAGCACTTTTTCGATGTGGGCCGGGTTGGCCGGCTTGCCGAACAGGCCGCGGCTGAAGCTCACGGTGGACCAGACGGTTTCAAACGCGTCGGTCGAGAGTTCCTGCGGCACCAGCCCGATCTTGGCGCGTGCCGCGCGGTAGTCGTGCACGATGTCATGCCCGTCGGCCAGCACACGGCCCGAACTGGGCTTGACGATGCCGCAGACGATGTTGATCAGCGTGGTCTTGCCCGCGCCGTTGGGCCCGAGCAGCGCGAAGATCTCGCCGCGCCGGATGGTGAGGTCGACCGACTTGAGGGCTTCGAAGCCCGAGGCGTAGACCTTGCTGAGCTTTTCTATGGAAATGATGTCTGGCAATTCGGGGTTCCGGTTGAGGCTGGCGCGATGAAGCCGTGCCAGCCTGCGCCACTGTAACTGGATCGGGTGAAAGCTGCTGGCGCGGGGGCCGGCCTAGAGATAACTGGTGATGGCAGGTGCCTCAGACCACTTGTCGTGTTTGCCGTCCACATAGGTGATGGGCGCCGCGGCCAGCTCTTCCGGCGTGGCATTTTCCAGGCAACCGATGTTCACAGCATAAAAGGCCTGGCCGTCGGGCATGCTGCCCACGCCGAAGGGGCGCACGCCGCAGTGTCTGCAAAACAGATGCTGGTTTTTCCCGGTGTTGAAGCGGTAGGACGTGAGTTCCGGCTGGCCCGCGAGCATCCGGAAGTCCTGCGGCGCTACGGTGGCCAGCCAGAAGCGGTGGCGCGTGCAGATCGAGCAGTTGCAGCGGTAGGTGCTGGCGCCGAGGTCGATGTCGGCTTCAAAACGGACGGCGCTGCAGTGGCAGCTGCCTTGAAAGGTCTTTTTCATGCGTGTGTTCAAAGTCAGGGGTGGGGATAACGGAGTTCCGGGTACCAGTCCTTGCCGCGGCCTTCCGGCGTGCTGTCCAGGATGGTCCACAGCGGCATCAGGTCGGGCGCGCCGCGCGGGTCCTGGCCCGGGTCGGCGGTGGCCATGCCCATCTCGCCGCTCCAGAAATGCCGCAGGCTGCCGTCCTGCCGCGTGAACACGTTGAAGGCCGGCACATCGGCGTCGTCCGCACTCACGTAATCGCGCGTGTAGTCGCCGCTCACATCCGAGTACAGCAACAGGCGCCGCCAACCGCGCTCTTTCTTGAAGGCCAGCAGGCGCTCTATCGGCGAACGCGCCACCACCGCCAGGGCCACGCGCTGCATCACGTCTTCGGCCTCGCCGTCCCAAGCCGACAGCAGCGAGGTGCACATCGGACAGGGCTGCTTGCGCTGCGGCCCGAACATATAGCTGTAAACCGCCAGCGAGGCGTGCCTGCCGAAGAGCTGAGAAAACTTCACCGGCCCGTCCTCGCCGACCAGCTCGTAATCTTTCGGCAACACGCCGCCCCGGCGGCAGTTCGCGGCGCTGCTGCGCCACGCGTTCGATATGGCGGCGCAGCTCGATTTCTTCGGCCAGCAGCGCGTCGCGTGCACGCCGGTAGCCCGCGCTTTCATTCGGGAAGCGCACGCCGTTGGCGGCGGCCAGCTCTTTGGCCGGTTTCAGTGCCTGTGTTGTGCTCATGGCAGCCTGGAGTTGCTTATTTCACGCGCCGGTAGGTCGCCGTCATGAAACGTTTCCAGCTGCCGTCCGGCTGCAGGGTCTGCGAATGCAGGCTGCGTTCGTCCTTGCTGATGATGGTGATCACGTCCTGGTACTTCGCCGTGCTGCCGTCGCCGGTAAAACTCGGGCCTTCGGTGTCCAGGGTCAGCACTTTTTTGGCGGCGTCGAGCTGGCCGTCGTAGAAAAACATGCCGGGCATCATGGATCCGGCCCAGCTGCCGACAAACTTCTTTTTGGCGATGTCATAACCGAGCGTCATCAACATATAGCCGGTGTCTTGACTGCCGGGCATCTCGCCCTCGCCTTCGCAGACCACAAAAAAGCCGCCCAGCGCGCGCACATGTTCCTTGCCCGTGGTCCGGCTCACGGGCTGGTCCGGGCCCATGTCACATTCACCGACCATGGTCCAGTCGCCCAGCATCTGCTGCAGCCATGCGTGTTCCTGTTGGGGTTTGGCGTCCATCATTTTTCTATCTCCTTGGGTTGTTGGTACGGGGGTTCCGGCGGTTCACAGGTAGCCGGTGATGGGGGGCGGGTTGGCCCAGTCGTCATGCGCGCCGTCTTCATACCGTATCGGTGCGGCCGCCAGCTCCTGGGGCGTGGCATCGTTTAGGCACGCCACGTTGACGCAGAAAAAGTCGCCGCCCATGACGGGTTCGCTGGCGCTGACGAAAGCGTAAACACCGCAGGTCCTGCAAAAGGTGTGGTCAATCGAGCCTTCACCGAAGCGGTAGTGCGTCAGGTTTTCCGCGCCTTCAAGCAGCCGGAAAGCTTCGGACGGGACCTGGTTCTTCCACATCCGGGTCTTGCCGCAGAACGAGCAGTTGCAGCGCAGTGTGGATGCGAACCACGGGCCAGGCCGGATTTGAGGTGAGCGCCGGCCTGGCGGCGCGAGGTCGATGTCGCACGAAAACTTCACCGCGCCGCAGTGGCAACTTCCTTGTCGGGTCTGAATCACCGCGCTGCTCCCGGCATCAAGTCGACGCGGTCATGACCATCCACGGCACGCCAAACCGGTCGCGCAGCATGCCGAAAGAGGAAGTCCAGAAGGTTTTGGTCAGGGGCATCTGCACGCTGCCTCCTTCGGACAGCGCGTCGAACAAGCGTTTTGTTTCTGCGTCGCTGCTGGCACTCAGCGCCAGCGTGACGCCCTTGAATTCGGCGCTTCCCGGCCCCATGCCGTCATCGGCCATGAGCTCGGTCTCGCCAATCCTGAAAGCGGCATGCATGATTTTTTTCTCGTAGCCCGGTGGCGCCTTCATTGCCGGGTCGGGGCTGTCGCTCCAGCGCATCAAGGTGGTCACTTCGGCGCCTGCGCTCTTTTTGTAGAACTCCAGCGCCTCTTCACAGCGGCCTTCAAACGACAGATAGGATTGGACTTGCATGACATTCTCCTGGGGGTGGTTTGGGTTGGAAAAGTGAAAGTGGCGCTGCAGGCCGGCATACAGCCGCAAGGTCTCCGTCACCATGGGCTCATGCGGCCTCTGCCAGTGCGGCCGGTTCGGCCCGTTCAGGGAAGGGCTCGCGCCAGGCCGGCAGCGCATTCATCTGCGCATGCCAGCGCCGGATCTCGGGAAAGTCCTGCAGCGGCAGCTGCGCCTGCTGCGCATAAGGCAGGCTGATGGCCACGGCAAAGTCGGCAACGCTCAGGGCATCGCCGACCAGGTAGCGGCGCCCGCGCAAATGCGCATCCAGCACCGCGGCAAAACGCAGGAAGCCCTGGGTGGCCTGTTGCACTTCTGCGGGGTCGGGCCCGCCGATGCCGAAACGCGACTTGATGATGTGTTCGAAATACAGCGTGCCGGCCTGCGGCGCAAACTCGGTGGCATCCCACATCAGCCAGCGCAGCACCTCGAACTGGCGCGCGTCGGTTGGCCACAGGTCCGAGCCGGCCTTGCGCGCCAGGTAACACAGGATGGCATTGGACTCCCACAGCGTGGTGTTGCCGTCCACCAGCACCGGCACCTTGGCATTCGGGTTCATGGCCAGGAAGGCCGGGGTCTTGTGCTCACCCTTGCCCAGGTCCACATGGACAAATTCCACCGGCAGGTTCAGGTAGCGTGCCAGCGCGCAGACCTTGCGCGGGTTCAGCACGTCGAAGTAATACAGCTTCATGCCGACCCTCCGGCCTCTTCATAGGCCTGTTGCAGCCTGGGTCCGTCCAGCTTGATCATCTGCATCATCACTTTCATGACATGTTCGACCTTGCGCGGGTCCTTGTCGGCCAGCACCGTGCGCATCACGCTGGGCACGATTTGCCAGGACACGCCGAATTTGTCGGTCAGCCAGCCGCAGGCCTGCACGCTGCCGCCTGCGGACAGCCTGTCCCAGAGTTCGTCGACCTCGTCCTGTGTCGGGCAGTCGACCATCAGCGACATGCCGGGCGCAAAGCCGAAGTCCTGACCGGCATTGAGCACAAAAAAGGTCTGGCCAGAGATCTCGAAACTGCCGCTCATGAAGCTGCCCTTGGGGACCGGGGCGCCCTCGCCGTAACGCTGGGTCTCGCCGGCTTTGGCGTTGCGGAACACCGAGGTGTAGAACTTGAGCGCCTCTTCGGCCTGGTCCTTGAAGGTCAGGAAGGTGGTGATTTTCTGCATGTGTTTTCTCCTGGTGGGTGCCGCTCAGGTGCGCCGGATTTTTTCGTCCGTCCTTGTCCTGGCTCAAGAACGAGGTTATTGTGTACACCGTCCACAAAAGAATAACAAAGATAATGGACACTGTCCACATAAAAACGTAACAAGCCATGACCAGCCCGTCCGAGTCCCCGGCAGCGCCTGCCGTCCGCAGCACCTACCGCCATGGTGACCTGCGGCGCGCGCTGCTGGAAGCCGGGATCGAGCTGGCGCGCGCCGGTGGCCCCGACGCCGTGGTGCTGCGCGAAGCCACGCGCCGGGCCGGGGTCGCGCCGAATGCCGCGTATCGCCACTTTGCCGGCCGCGACGCCCTGCTGCAGGCGGTGCGCGCCGCCGCCCTGTCGGCGGTGGCCGCGGCGATGGAAGCCGAGCTGGCCACCCTGCCTGCCGACCTGCCGCCGGCCGACTTCGCGCGCGCCAGCGTGCGCGCCGTCGGCACCGGCTACCTGCGTTTCGCGCTGGCCGAACCGGGCCTGTTCCGCACCGCCTTTGCCCGCTCCGATGTGCTGATCCAGGCCACCCCCGAGGCGCCGACGGCCGGCCCCGGCGGGCTCAACCCCTTCGAACTGCTGGGCGCGGCGCTGGACAAACTGGTGGCCGCCGGCGTGATGCCGCCGGAGCGCCGGCCCGGCGCCGAGTACCTGGCCTGGTCGGCGGTACACGGGCTGGCCATGCTGGTGGTGGACGGCCCGCTGGCGCCGGTGATCGGCCCGCAGCTGGCGCAGATCGGCCAGCGCCTGATCGACATGGTGGAAAAGGGGCTCTAGGCGCCTGGCCGCTGTCTCACGCCAAATCGGCACTCACCCCACATGCAGCAAGCGTGGGCAGCTATCAAAAACAGAGCAGACGACCTGCTTGAGGACGGCGGCGGCGCGCTTCAAACGCCCCGGCCGGATTCAGCGCAGGTAGGGCGCCATCTTTTTCTCCAGCAGCGCCACCAGTTCCGGTTGCATGAAGCTGTAGTTGTCCGCAATGTCCAGGCACACCAGCTTTTTCCCTTTCAGCTGCGGGCCAAAGCGTTGCACCAGCTTGCTGCGGTGCGCGCGTTCCATGACGACGATCACGTCGGCGCAGCGGATCTGCTCGGCGTCCAGGGGTGTGTCCGCGTCCGGCGCCAAACCGGCCGAATCGGTGCTGATGCCCGGCCGGCCGGCGAACATCTGCTCCGCCGTCGGGCTGCGAAGGCGGTTTCTGCTGCATAAAAAAAGGAATTGCTGCATGCGGGCACAGCATAAACAAAACGGCCGGCCTGGATATGAAAGTGCATCGGAAGGAAGTCGCAGCCCATGCGGCAACATTTTCGAACCGTCGGCGTAACAGCTGTCAAATCAGCAGCCATGTAGCGCCGTTTCAGCGGTGCGCGGTTGCCAGCGCCTTGCCCATGCGCGCATTGCGCAGCACCACGCCCTGCCGCTCGACCTGCTGGCGCTGCTCGACGGTAAACCCCGACACGCTGAAGAAGGGTTCGGCCGTCAGGCTGACATCGGCGAACAGCGCCGTGATGCCGCGGCGAGCTGCTGACGCCTCGATGTGCGCCATCAGCGCTTTCGCCACGCCGCGGCCGGCACAGGCCGGCGCCACAAAAAACTGGTCGATGTAACCCGAATCCTGCAGGTCGGCAAAACCCGCGACCGCGCCGTCCAGCTCCGCCACAAAAGGCTGGTTGGCCTGCAAACGTGCCGCCCATTGCGCAGCGTCGTGGTCCAGCGGCGCCCAGGCCTCGCGCTGTTCCGGCGTGTAGTTGCGCGCGGCGAGCTGGTGCACCGATGCATAAAAAACCGTGCGCAGCAGCGGCGCGTCATCGGGGCGGAAGTTGCGGATCAGCATGGGTGTCGGAAGCAAGGGAGCGCGGATTGTAGCCACGATGTCCTGGGCCGGTTGGCGGCCCGGGGCTACGCATCAAGGGAAGGGTGCCCTTCGGTGCAGAGTACATTTCCCGGGATCGCCCGGTTTGCAAGTAAAGGTCGAGGATGAACACCGGATTTGACAACTCACTCGCGTGGAGCGGCACACCTGCACCAGTTCTTGAAGATGGGCCAGCCGATAGCTGCTGTCCATGACAACGCTGCTCCGTGCCCTGCAAGGCAACATCACGACACTGGCCGTGGATGCCATCGTTAATGCCGCAAACTCCTCCTTGCTGGGTGGCGGGGGTGTTGACGGCGCCATTCATCGCGCAGCAGGGCCGGAGCTGGTGCATGAGTGCCGCCTCCTGGGAGGCTGCAAGACAGGGCAAGCCAAACTGACGAAGGGTTATCGACTGGCCGCCAGGCACATCATTCATACAGTGGGTCCGGTCTGGCGCGGCGGTGTCCATGGCGAAGCGGAGCTACTGGCTGCGTGTTATCGGAATTCCCTGCAACTTGCTGCCGGGAATGGCATCGCCACCCTGGCGTTCCCGAGCATCAGCACAGGCATTTACGGCTACCCCATCGAACTGGCCGCCCGGGTGGCTGTCAACACCGTTCGCTCAACATTGAAAACGGTCGGCGGTTTCACCGAGGTCATCTTCTGCTGCTTCTCTCCGGGCGACCTTCAGGTCTATGAGGAGGTTTTGAATGAAACGGTGGGTTGACATGCGGCCTGCGGTGTCGCCGCGTGTCGAGTTCCAGTCGGCGTGGAAGTTATGCTTGAAAAACAATGGGAGGAGTATTTGATGAGCGATCGGCGTTTATTCTGGCTTTTATACGCAGTGCTTCTGGTTGGGGCACTTAATCTGGCGGTCACGCTGTATTTTCACTCCGGGAAAAAGCCATCTGAAGCTTCGTTGGCTGGCGGTGCAAGCGATGTGAGCCACCAGGTCACGGACAAAGAGGCTACAGAACTCGCCCAAGGTGTCGTAGACCTGTATAACGACAACAAAATTCACGAGCTGTATCTGAAATTCGATGATCTGGCCAAACTCCAGTTCTCCGAGCAGAAGCTCTCTGATGAATTGACCAAGCTTCGTGCGGTGGTCGGGCGTGTCGATCAATTCGCGTACGCCAACACCGAGCTTGCCGGCAAAGACGCTGGAAGAACTTACCTCACACTCCACTTCAAGGCCCGTGTTTCGGGTGCTGCGTTTACCTCGGGAACCGTCAAGCTCACGGTTTCAAGAAAAGACGGCCGCCTGGCTTTGTACGGATTTTTTCTCGGCGGACAGTCCAGCTGACCCTGTTTTTACAAGGAACATCTTCCTTCAGTGGACTTGATGTCCAGGCCGCTGGACCCCGGCGTTTCGCCCCACCGAGCCAGCCGCTCAACGCAGCGGCTTCGCCACAAATCCAATCACCAGCCCCCTGGCCGTCACTGTGATCGCGCCGGGCTCCAGGCCCAGGCCGTCGGCCAACGCCAGGTCTTTCGGCTGCAGCTTGTGCAGCACCACCTCGAGCAGCGACTGCTCGGCCAGCGACGGGCCGTAGGCCTGCAGCAGTGCGGCCGGGCCCGGCGGCATGCCGGACAGGCTCAGGGTGTTGACCTTCAGTTTGTGCGCGCGTATCGACTGGTCACTCGCCTCGTAACGCAGCGCGAAGTCCACATCGAAATTGCCGGTGGTGGAGCGTGACAGCGCCGGGCCGCCGGCATCGACCACCATTTGCGTGCCGAGGCGGTTCTGCTCCGGCAGCAGGCGCAGGCGCGGCGGCTGCAGCGTCAGCTCCAGCAAGCCGCCCACCGGGTAGCGCATCGGGAATTTTTCAGCCACGGCCTGCTGCAGTTGCGCCGTCGTGACGGTGTAACTCGGCTGCGCCCGCGCCGACACCGCGGCCAGCGCCAGCGCCATCGGGAATGTGGTGAGCCACTGTCTGCGTTTCATCGTGTTCCTTCAAAAGTGCACCCGGGTCAGACGATGACAGTGCGCCTTCGTTCCCCGCGCGCCTGTGCTGTTTCTTCCCGTGCGCGTGCCAGCCCACATCTGGTAACCACCAGACACCTGCGGCTCACAAGACAACACATGCGGCTTACCCGCGCATCGCCCAATGGCTGCATGCGGCCAGTCCGGCCGCGTCCATGCAGGAGACTCCCCCATGATCAAGACAGCACTTCTGGTTCTGGCCGCCGCGGGCCTGACGGGTTGCGCGGTATACCCCGCGGCGCCCTACGGCACGATGTACGAGCCTGCACCTGTGTATGCGACGCCGGCGCCGGTGTTCATCGGCGGCTCGGTGTTCTACGGCCACCGCCCTGGCTACAGCCGCCCGCCGGTGCACTCGCACGGCCACCGTCCGCACCCGCGTCCTCACCTGCACAGGCCGGGCCGGCATCACCGCTGAAGCGGGCGGGCTTGTGTAAAGCTGGTGTATAGATCCGGAAACAGGGGTCTACCCGGTCAACAAGCCGGCGGGCAATGCCGTTGAACAGTCGGCCACGTGACATCAGCCTGATGTCACGAACCGCATTCAAAGGACTTCCATGAACAAATTACTCGCCGCCCTGATGACCACCCTGATCGCCGGCGCCGCTTTTGCGCAGGCTGCTGCCCCCGCAGTGCCTGCCGTCCCGGCAACGCCTGCTGTGGTCAAGGCCGAAGCCAAAGCCGAGAAGTCTGTCGCTGCCGCCGTGAAAAGCGAAGCCAAGGTCGACGCCAAGGCCGACGCCAAGGTGAGCAAGGCCGAAGCCGCCGCTGCTGAAAAGAAAACCAAGGCGCTGACCAAGTCCGCCAACACCAAGGCCAAGGCCGACGCCAAAGCCGCCAAGGCCGATCCTGAAGACAAGGCCAAAGCCATGGCCAAGGCCGACAAGACCGATGCCAAGGCTGACCTGAAAGCCGACAAGGCCGTGATCAAGGCCGACACCAAGGTAGACACCGTGCGCATCAAGGCCGCCGGCGACAAGGCCGCCGCCAGCGCAGAAACCACGGGCGCCAAGGCAGCCGCCGCCGCCGACGTGAAAGCCGCCGGCAGCAAGTAATTGCTCCAAGGGGGTTGCGGGTTTTTCCCGTGACGCCTTTTTTGAAAGACAGGCTCCGGCCTGTCTTTTTTTGGACGCTCGACAGCGGAGGCGGCGCCAAGAGCATCGGTGCATGTCGCATGGATCCCGGATTTTGTCCCCGCATTCGTGTCTTCCCGCCCTTCTATATGCGCCGAGGAGCGGAGGCAAAAGCGGATCAGGGCTTGCGATTGTCTGAGCGAAGCGAGTTCGAGCAAGACCCCGCTTTTGACGAGCGCCGCAGGTTGCCCTCCGCAGCGCCAGCGAAGGAGGGTCGCAGACAGCAGGGTCGCCTTTTCTTTGGTGACTTTCTTTTGGCGAAGCAAAAGAAAGTTACTTGCCGCCGGGCAACCCCCGGCCAGCTGGTGCAGGCACACCACACGGCACGATCACATCAACATGGATCCCGGCTCAAGTCCAGGATGACAACGCAGGCCGGACCACAGGTCATTGGGCCGGACAACCATGCCACCCGCCCATCTGCGGTATGGTGCACCCATGCGCCGTCTCCTTCCCCTGCTGCTGCTCACCACCGCCACGCTGGCGGGCGCCCAGGCGCCCGCGCTGAAGAACCCGCAGGAGGCGTTGGACCTGGCCGTCGCCTCGCGCAAAGTCCTCAATGAATACGCCATGGGGGCGATGGAGCCCGAGGCCATGAAGTACGCGCAGCGGCTGCGCCTGACGCAGGCCGCGCTCGACGCGCAGGCGCGGCGCTGGCCCGCGTCGGCCACGGGCACTGACGCGTGGACGCCCTGGCGCATCTGCCAGGGCGCCTTGCAGCAGGCCTCGGCGCTGGCCGCGCTGTCTGCGCGCAAGGCCGTCAGCGGCGTCAGCGAGGCCGACTTCCAGGCCGCCAGGGCCAGGCTGCAGCAACTGCGCGCCGGCTGCGACACGCAGATCCAGCGCAGCGGCAAGCCGGCCTGAGCCGCTGCCGCAGTTGCGGCGCCGCCACTGCTGCGGCAACAGCGACGACTTCCGGATGACAGCAGCGCCCCGCCATGCTGGCGCGAAGCCGCGGGATGGCGCATCATCGGCTGCAAGAAAGGCAAGCCATGGTTTTCAGTCATTCCCCTGACATCTGGACCCAGTGTCCCGAGCTGGTGCCCGGCGTGCTGTTCGCGCGCGGCATCAGCACCCGGGCCTCGGTCGGCGCGCAGGTCGCGCGTTTCAGCGCCACCGCGGCGGCGCGCCTGAACGGCGGCAGCGAAAGCGCGCTGCCCGAGATCCAGGCCTGGCGCCGGGTGTTTGCCAAGATGGGGCTGCAGCCGACCAAGTACCGCTGTGCCTCGGAAGCGCTGCTGCGCCGCTTGAGGAAAGAAAACGCCCTGCCGCGCCTGCACCCGCTGGTCGATTTGTGCAATGCCATCTCGGCTGCGTTCGCCATCCCCGTGGCGGTGTTCGACCTGTCCAAAGTGGTGGGCGACATGGAAGTGCGCCACGCCACCGGCAGCGAGTCCTACCAGACCTTCTCGGGTCAGCTCGAGCACCCCGAGCCGCAGGAGGTGATTTACGCCGACCAGGGCGGCAACGCGCATGCGCGGCGCTGGACCAACCGGCAAAGCAGTTTGTCGGCGGTCAGCGCCGGCACCCACACCGTGATGATCGTGGCCGAGGCCCTGCACGAGTCGGCCTATGAAGACATGCGCACGCTGCTGGCCGCCCTGATGGAAGAGATCGCCGTCGCCTGGCCGGGCGCCGGATCGAAGGCGCGTCTGCTCACGCGGGCCTCGCCGCGCTTCGACTACACGCCGGAAAAATAAATAGGCGCGCCGCGCTGCGCTGTCAGTTGCGCGCGCGCCCGACCACCGACCAGCCGGACTTGAGGTTGGCCTTGTCGTTTTCGTATTCCCAGGCCGTGCCGCAGCGGTCGCACTGGTAGCTGGTCACGGTGACCAGCGCGCCGCCGCGCCGTTCCTGCCGGTTGCCGCCCTGCACCAGTTCCGGGTGGCCCGGTGCCTTGCGCCAGTTGCGCTGGATGCCGGCGCACGAATCGCACAGCGTCATCTTCTTGAGTTCGTTCTGGCGGTTGATGTCATCGGTCATGGCAGGTCTCGGGCTGGTGGGTCGGGGCGTCGGAAGTGTTGATTGTCGCCGGGCTGGGCCTGCCCCCCGGTTTTGCGCAAGCAGCCCCAGGCTGGGCCGGTTTTTTCTTTGTGAGGAAGTTCACATCGCCCAAGCTGCACGGCGCGGGGGCGCCTGGTTTCTCCTCTGAACACCCTGCCGGGCGCTGCGATGGACGCCGTGCCCGGCCATTGAGCTTGCCTGCGCGTTTGGCTATTGTCTGCGTCCCAGTTACAAATTTTCACGGGAGTGGCCATGTTGATATTTACCAATCGCAAGCTCAATCCGGCATCGTCCAATGCCTCGGCCTTCAGCAATGTCTTCACGCCTTTTTATGACACGCTCAACTGTGCGGAGGTGCAGCCCGCCGGCAACGGCTGGAAGGTGAGCCAGCACGGTGTCGACCTGAGCAATGACGTGGCGCTCAAGAAAATCGAGGCGGTCCTCGCCGGCAACAAGCCGGTGTTGCTCTACCTGCACGGTAACAACACACCACCAGCCAGCTGTTTCCTGCGTGCCGGGCAACTGGAAGCGCAGTACGGCGTGGCCGTGATCGCCTACTCGTGGACCTCCGAGGGCCTGCTTCCCAACGGCCAGGACCAGGCCGGCATGGACACCGCCAGGCCGGCCACCGATGAGGACGAAGATGCACTGGCCAAAGTCGAGTCCAGAGACAAGTTGAAGGAAGGCTGGATTGCACGCAAGGCGCGGCGCTACAACCAGGCCAAGGTCAACGCCCAGTACAGCAAGGACTCGCTGGCGCGCCTGCTGCGGCTGGTGGCTGCCGCGCGGCTGGGCAAGCTGCAGCAAAAAGTCTCGTTTGCGGCGCACAGCCTGGGCTGCCACTTCCTGCACTACACGATCAACGAACAGGATGCGGAAGCTTCCCTGTCGGCGATGCACAACGTGATCCTGATGGCCGGCTGCACCGGCGCCGCCAAACACGCCGCCTGGGTGGGCCAGATCCATCCGCTGCTGAAGGTGTACATCACCTGCGCCCGGCCCGACGCGGTGCTGGCCGCGGCCACCGTGGTCGATGGTGACCTGAAGCTGGGCACGGCCTGGGGCGATGAGCGCCTGAGCGGCCCGAAGTACCGCTACATCGATTTTGAAAACGCCAAAAAAATGAAGTCCAACGCGCACCGCTACTTCGTTGCCGATCCCGGCAAGACGCTGTCGAAACCGGCCACGGCGCTGTTCACGCGCATCTTCACCTCGGAGGCGGATTTCGACCCCGCCACCGAAGCGCCCAAGGTGGTGTACCCGGTCGGCTGTCTGGCAGATGGCTCCGTCTGCTACATGGGCAACGCGGTCTCGGGCGACGACAATCGCGCTTAGCAGGGCCAGGGCGAGCTGCCAGGCTTCATGCCAAATCGGCCGTCATCCCATGTCGGATAAGGGCTGTCAGCTATCAAAACAGGAGCATCAGAGGTCTTCTTGAAGATGTCATTGCGGGCCTGAGCCGCCATCCATGCGGCGCAGACCGGCGGTGGCAGGGGACGCAAGATGGATCCCGGATCAAGTCCGGGATGACAAGCAAAATGCGTGGCGCCCGTTCCCCCACGCGTCGGGCTGGGCCGCAGTGGCGAATGAGCAAGCAACGGCGCGCTGAAATGGGGAACGGTGATGGATCCCGGATCAGGGCCGGGATCACAAGCCCGTCCGTGCCTCTGCCTTGCGCTCGAAGTACACATCCACCACGGCGCCCCGGTTCGGGGCCGAGGACATGGCGAGCGACCAGTGGAAGCGCTCGCAGATGCGCTTCGTCAGGAACAGCCCCAGGCCTCGTCCGCCACCCGGCTTCATGGAGCTTTGCAGCGCCGCGCTGTAGCTGCGCGCGGCCTCCACCGCGTCGAAGCGCGCGCCGGAATCGGCCACGCGCAGCCTGCCCGATGTGAGGCTGACCGTCACCTCGCCTTCCTGCGTGTTTTCGGCAGCATTCCTGAGAAGGTTGGCGATGACGATCCTGACCATGGCTTCCGGCGCCCCGACAGAAAGGTTTGTGCATTCCACCAGAACGAAGCGCGCGGGCTTGAAGGCCAGAAGATGCTCATGGTCCTGCATCAGCTCCTGCAGGAGCAGGTCGACGCGGGTGCTTTCCGCCCTGGCGTTGCCGTCTGGCTCGCGCGACAGGTACAGCAGGGCCGCCATGGTTTCCGTGAGGTTGTCGACGGTGCCGCGAATCCGCTCCAGCGGGCCCTTCGCCGGGGCCGGCAGGGCTTGTTTTGCCAGCACGTCCACAGCCCCGCTGATCACGGCAACCGGGGTGCGGAACTCGTGGCTGGCCTGGTCCAGCAAGCTGCGTTCACGTTCGATGAAACGCTCCACCCTGTCCAGGTGGCGATTGGCCTGCACCGCAATCGCGTGCAGCTCGGCCTGCGGGTAATCGACCGACAGCCGCTGCGACGGCTGCTCCGGGTCGAGGGCCTGCATTTTCTGCGCCAGGTCCCGCGCGGGCTTGCGCAGGCTGCCATAGAGCCACAACAGCGTGGCACCCACCAGCAACAGGTTGACCAGAACAAACACAGCGCTCGCAACGCCCATGCGGTTCTGCATATTCTCGATGTCGGTCATGTCGATCATCGTGATCACGCGGCCGTCCGCGACCTGGGTGATCAGTGCCGCATAGTGCGACAGCGGGTCATGTTCCTCCAGATCCTCTTCGCTGTAAAAGCCGGCGGGCAAGGGCGCCAGGTAGGCCGGCATGTCGGCCGGCAAAGGCATGCCGGCCTTGAGATGCCAGCCCCTGTAGGCGCCTTCTGTCGGCAAGGGCACGGGGTGCTTGCCCGTGTTGCCGGCAATGTAGTGCTTGGTGGTCGATTGAAGTATCTGCTCCCACACGGGGTGAAGAATCATCACCTGGCCAAAGCCGGCCACGGCAATGACGCCCGTCGCCAGCAGCGCCCCGAAGGCGACAAACAAGGCGCTGATGCGCCAATGCAGGTCAAACACGCGACGTTTTTTACTCTGCATCCTGCACCCGCATGTTGTAGCCCGCCCCGAACACCGTGTGCAGCAGTTTTTGCGGCCCATCACCATCGACCTCCTTGCGCAGCAGGTGCATGTGCGAGCGCAGGATGTCATTGTCCAGCGTCCGGTCGCCCCAGATGTGCGACTCCAGGTGTTCGCGACTCACCGTATGCGGCGACCGGCGCATCAGTATCTCGAGGATTTGCCGCCGGATCGGTGACAGCGACAACTCCCGGTCGCCCCGGGTGATCACCAGCGAGTCGAGGTTGAAACGCAGGTCGCCGACTTCCAGCACCTGCCCCGGCGCCTGCGCCGCGCGGCTGCGCGTCACCAGAACGCGCAGCCGCATTTCCAGCTCTGGCAGGGCGACGGGTTTGACCAGGTAGTCGTCGGCGCCGGCCTCGAAGCCCTGCAGCTTGTTGTCGAGCTGGTCCTTCGCCGTCAGCATGATCACCGGGATCCTGGACTTGAGTTCGCCCCTCAACTGCGTGAGCAGGGTCACGCCATCCATGCGCGGCATCATCCAGTCCAGAACGATCGCGTCGTAATGGTTGAGCTGCGCCAGGCCCAGACCTGATTTGCCGTCGGGCGCAGCGTCGGGCTTGTGGCCGCAGGCCTCCAGATAGTCGTAGATATTGGCCGCCATGGGCGCGTTGTCTTCGACGATCAGGATGCTCAGCGGGCTTTCAATCATGTCCATCCGGGTCCTTCCCGCGTGTGTGTGCGGCGCCGCTGCCTGCAGCGCCAGGGGGGTTCCTAAAATTTGCGCGAAACGCCGACAAACACAGAAGTTACCCCATTTGTGTCCCTGTCGACCAGCGGGCTGTCGGTGATCTTGCTGGGCAGCGCGCTGTAAGACAGGCCGCCCATCAGCATCCATTTTTCTGCAAAGGGTCGCATCAGGTCCAGGCCGACGCGGGGAATCACGACACTGCCCGGCTTGTAGTTCACCACGCCGCGTGCGACTTCCTTGTCGAGCGTGCCGTAGTAGTAGTTGGCGAGCTTTTTGGAGTAATGGCTGATGCCGATGTGGGGCGTGAGCATGGTCGAACCCCAGTGCAGCGGATAGCCGTATTTGGCCGTGGTCTCGAAGCCCTTGCTGGCGCCCGACACATCGGCCTTGAAGCCCAGTTCCAGCACGCCCATGCGGCCTTTCCAGGCGCCGGCCAAGCCCAGGTCCAGGCCATCGTCCCGGTTTTCCAGCAGATTGCGGTTGATACCCCGCGCCGCCAGCGCTGCCACGCCGAAGTCATCACGCTTGATGCCGTCGAAACGGGCGCCGAGCGTGGCGTCGAGTTTGAGGCCATCCCGATCGAGCAGGTGGTAGCCGCCGCTGATGCCACGCCAGAAAAACTTTTCACCCTGGTAGCTGATCAGCGGCGCCAGTGTGGTGTTGGAGCTTTCGCCCGCGTAGATGCTGGTCCGCGCGACCACACCAACGCCCAGCCCCCAGGGCGAGGCGCCCGGTTCGGGCCTGGGCTGCGCGAACGCGCTGATGGACGTCGACAGCAACAACACACCGGCGGGAACAACAAATTTGCGCTTCATGGAGAGGTTTCCTCTTTGACGTTATTGGGAAGATCGCCGGCGGGCTGCCGGGCCGGACGGACTGTGCCGCGCGCCTGTCGCGGAGATGTCGCGGTTTTGCGTCATGCGTCGCGACATTCCGGCGACAAGTGGCGGTCAGCATTCGTGCCTTGCCGTGTTCACCCAACCGTCCTCAACTTTTTCTGGAGGTATCGCCATGCCTGACGTCAAGGAATCTTTTCTTGCCCGCGCATTCGTCCTGCTGCTGGGCAGCGCCATGCTGCTGCTGGCCGGCTGCGCCACAGTGCACAACCCGGACCCGCTGGAGTCGCTGAACCGCAAGACCTTCGCGCTGAACGAACACGTGGACCGCGCCGTGCTGGCGCCGGTGGCGCGGACCTACGCGCGTGTGGTGCCCGCCCCGGTACGCACCGGCGTCGGCAATGTTTTTTCGAATACGAAAGATTTGTGGTCAGCCGTCAACCTGGGGCTGCAAGGGCGGCCGGTCGAGGGCGCGTCGGATGTGCTGCGTTTCGGCACCAACACCGTGTTGGGGGTTCTCGGCATTTTTGACGTGGCCAGCAAGTTCGGCCTGGAAAAACACGGCGAAGACTTCGGCCAGACCCTGGGTGTCTGGGGCGTGGGATCGGGCGCCTACCTGGTGCTGCCGCTGCTCGGGCCGTCCAGCCTGCGCGAGGCGGCCAGCTTTCCGATCGATTCGCTGGGCACGGTGTCCTTGAGTGGCAGCGATGTCGCCCTCGGCAACACCCTGACCGCGCTCAAGCTGACCGATGGCCGCGCCACCCTGCTGCCGGTCACCGACATGGTGGATCAGGTTGCGCTGGACAAATATTCGTTTGTGCGCGACGCCTGGCTGCAGCGCCGCCAGAACCTGGTCGAGAACAACTTGCCGCCCGCGCGCAAGGCCGCGCCCTGATTGATTCAGCCCGGGTCAACCCAGGTCTTTCATTTACCCACTCATTGAAGAAACCCAAGATGGCCAAACCTCCAGCCCGTCCTGCTGCTGCAAAACATTCACCCGCCACGCGCGCCGCCCAGCGCCGCGCGGCAAAACACGACCCCGCCGTGATCGCCCCGCTGCCGCTGTACTCGGTGTTCCTGCTGGGCACCTTTGCCATGCGACCCGGGCCGTCGCGGGGTGGCAAGTGAGGTTCTGGATTTGAAGCCAGATCGGGCGCCAGCCCATGTCGGACAAGGGCTGTCAGCTATCAAAACAGGAGCGTCAAGGCGCTTCTTGAAGATGCTGCGGCGGCCTGGGCCGCCATCCATGCGGCGCTGGCCCGAGCGGATGTCGTTCAATGAGACATGGATCCCGGATCAAGTCCGGGATGACAGTCAATTTGTCATTGCGGGCCTGAGCCGCCATCCATGACCCCGCCCTCCAGCCGCCGGCCTCAGCGCTGGCGCAGCGCCCGCAGCCGCTGGTGCGCCGCGTCGTCGCTGTCCACCGGTTGCTGCTGCCTGGCTTTCAGGTAGTGGTCGGTGAACACATCGAGGTAGGCCTCCAGCGTTTCGGCGGCATGCGCTTCGCCCGCCAGCGCCAGGCACAGCGCCGCCACTTCCGAGGTGCAGAAATGTTCGTCACGCTGCGAGCGGCGCAGCTTGTACTGGGAGAGCTGCTCGCTCTGCAAACTCAGCACCGGCAGTGAGTCGAGGTAGGGGCTTTTGCGGAACATCTTGCGCGCCTCGGGCCAGGTCGCGTCCAGCAATACAAACAGCGGGCGTCGGGTTGCAACATCGGCAGCGGCAGCGACAGGCTCCACCTCCGTCACCACGCGCGCGCTGTCGACAAACTCACCGGGAAAAACCAAATAAGGCTGCCACTGCGGGTCCGCAAGCAGGGCCAGCAGCGCCGGGTCTACCTCGGTGCGCGCCCAGCCAAAGGCAAAGGTGTCGGCCACCACATCAGCAATTAGCCAGCCGGTATTGCTGGGCTTGAGGGGCTCAATGTCGGCCATGAGCAGGCAGAAACCGGCGTGTACGGGCAAGGAAGGGCGCAATGCACACATGCAATGGCTGGGCAGCAGCCGGCAGCCCGCGCAACGCTCCCCGCGCGGGCCGCCGCGTGCCAGAAAGGGCTTGGAGCTGCGTGCCAGGCGCGCGGCGCGAAGGCGGGAGACCGCATGTGGTGGGGTTGTCGGGAGCATTGGTTTTTGAGTGCCCGTCCAAAGCCGGAGCGGGAGCATAGGCAGCTTACTGCGGGCTAACACCCGCTGTGGCGCAGGAAACGGAGTCATTTTTTGGCCACAAAACATGCAACTCTGTACTGCTTTACACGGGATTAAGTCCAGAACCCCACAAACATGGGATGGTTAGCATACATTTTGAAACATATAGTAAATCTTGATGAAGTGCGCCTATTCAGGGGCATTGAATTAGTACTTTTTTCTGACATTCCGCGAGGCACTGTCCGTTCGTACGAAAGAGCAAATGTTGTTGCGCCCCTCCAAAATCCGTCCCCAAAACAGCTCCAGAACACTGCTTGTTCTTGTTTCCACCCTCTGTGCACTGCCCGTAGTTGCACAGCAGGTCCGGCCCGACGCCGGGACTTTGCTGGAACCGAACAGACAGATTCCCGTATTGCCCGCCACCGGGGGCGCACCTCCGGTGGCCGTGCCGCAGGCGCCGCCTGTCGCGGGTTTTGACAAGAGCGTTCGGCTCACCCCTGCCGCTTTCCGCTTTCAGGGCAACACGGTTTTCGATGAGCCCACCCTGGCCGCAGTGGTGGCCCCGTTTGTGGGCAAGCAGGCGGGCATGGACGGGCTGTTTGAAGCTGCCGCCGCCGTCAAGCGGCACTACCGCGACCGCGGCTACCTGCTGACAGAGGCCTACCTGCCGGCGCAGAAATTTGCAGAGACTGGCGGCACGGTGCTGATCCAGGTGCTGGAAGCCCGCCTGGGCAAGACGCGCGTCGTGGTGGAAGGCGCAGGCGTCTCGGAGTCACTGGCCACACAAATTGTGCAAAGCCAGCTTGTGCCGGGCAGCCTGATCACCGCCGACCAGCTCGAAAAGCCTGTTCTGCTGCTGCGCGACCTTGCCGGCGTTGAAGCCAGCGCCACCGTGGAGCCGGGCGGCGCAGAGGGCGAGGCCGATGTGATCGTGACGGTCAAACCCACGGGTTCGAAGTTCGCGGCGGTCATTGGCCTCGACAACATGGGGCCGCGCAGCGCCGGGCGCGTACGGACGTACATCGACGCCAGCCTGAGCAACCTCACCGGCCGTGGCGACGTGTTGTCCGCACGTGCGCAGGTGTCCGAAAGCTCTGCCTCCGAGCTTTACCGCGTCGGCTACAGCACCACGGTAGGCGGCTACGCCACCCGGCTGGGTATCAATGTGGCCCGCGCTGACTACGTGCTGGGCAAAGAGTTTGCCGCCCTGGGTGCCACCGGCAAGGTGGATGTTCTGGCGGCATCCGTCACGCAGCCGATCATCCGTTCCCGCACCGCCAACCTGTACGCCGAGCTCACCGCCGAGCGCAAGGACTTTGACGACCGCACCACCACGCCCGTATCGGCCAGCGACAGGCGCATCAACCTGCTGCGGTTGGGCGTGGTGGGCAATTTCATCGACAGCGTGGGCACCGACTCCTTCTCAAGCTACGCCTTGAGCCTGACTCGCGGCACCCTGCACCTCGACGCTGCCAGCCAGGCGCTGGACCAGAGCATTTTTGGTCTGCGCACGGCCGGCTCTTTCAGCAAGGTCAATGTCGAGCTGCAGCGCACCATGTTTCTTTCTGCCGCCGGGCGTGTCAATGTCTCGATGCAGGGGCAATACGCCTCTAAAAATCTCACCTCGGCAGAAAAGCTCTCTTTGGGCGGCCCCACCGGTGTACGCGGCTACCCGATTGGCGAGGCACTCGGCGACAGCGGCGCGATAGTCAGCGTCGAATACCGCCACCAGTTGCCCGAGCTGGCTACAAGAATCCCGCTCTCGGCCTCTGTGTTTTATGACTGGGGCAAGGTCAGGTTCAACCGTTCGGGTTCGCCCTTCGCGGGGCCTGCAACAGAAACGCTCAGCTCCGCAGGCATTGGCCTTTCGGCAGGCACGGTGGGTGACTACCTGCTCACCACCCAGCTTGCCTGGCGAACCGACCGCAGCGTGCCGACGATTGAACCCGACAAAAGGCCAAGACTCTGGTTGTCCTTCCAGAAGTGGCTTTAGTCGCGCAAAGTTTTTCTTCCCTTCCCTGTCCCTTCCCCATGTTGTGAGATGCCCATGACCTCCTGTTCAACTCCACGAGTTCGCCGCCACCGCTTCTCTGTCCGTACAGTGGTCGTGCGCCTGTCGCGAAAGCTCAGGGCTACTTACCGCATCCGCACGGGCCCATGGCTGTCGCAGCTTTTGCTGGCGGTGCTGGCCGCAACCCTGCCCTCACTGGCCAAGGCGCTGCCCCAGGGCGGGGTTGTCGAGGCGGGCGCGGCCACCATCAGCGCGCCCAACGGTTCGTCGCTGGTGATCAACCAGATGACAGACAAGGCCGTGCTGGGCTGGCAGTCTTTCAGCATCGGCCAGGGGCAGTCGGTTCAGTTCATTCAGCCCAACGCGGCGTCAGTGGCGCTGAACAGGGTGTTGGGGGGCGACGTGTCCTCCATCTTCGGAACCCTGTCGGCCAACGGACAGGTGTTTTTGCTCAACCCGGCAGGCGTGATGTTTGCACCCGGCTCGCAAGTGAATGTGGGCGGGCTCGTGGCCTCCACGTTGAACCTGAGCAACGCCGACTTCATGGCCGGCAAATACACGTTCAGCGGAAGCGGCAGCGGCAGTGTGGTGAACTACGGCAACATCCAGGGCGGCTACGTGGTGCTGGCCGCTCCCAATGTTGCCAACCACGGCACCATTTCTGCGCCCGGCGGTTCAGTGGGGCTGCTCGCCGGCTCGCGTGTCACGGTTGACCCTACCGGTGGTGGTCTGGTGAAATTTTCGGTCGACGGCGCCGCCGTTGATGCAGTAGCGTCCAACACCGGAACCATCACGGTAGACGGCGGCAAGGCCGCCATCCTGGTTTCGTCTTTGGGCGACACCTTCTCAACCGTCATCAACCAGAGCGGTGTGATTCGCGCCAACTCGATTGCCAACCAGAACGGCATGATCGTGCTGGACGGCGGTGCTTCCGGCATCGTCAAGGTCAGCGGCACGCTGGAGGCCAAAGGCGCGGCGGCGGGCGAAACGGGCGGCACCGTCAAGGTGCTGGGTGAGCGCGTGGGCCTGGTGGCCGGCACAAGAATCGACGCCAGCGGAGACGCAGGCGGTGGCACGGTGCTGGTGGGCGGCAACTTCCAGGGCAGCGGTTCCGAACGCAATGCCAAAGTCACGCTGGTCACGGGCGACGCACGGATCGACGCGAGCGCCAAAACTACTGGTAACGGCGGCACGGTCATTGTGTGGGCTGATGACACCACGCGTTATGCGGGCTCGATTAAGGCGACCGGCGGCGCGGTGAGTGGCGATGGCGGATTTGCCGAAGTGTCAGGCAAGCAGAATCTGGCATTCAACGGTACGGCGGACGCCACCGCTCCGAACGGTGCAATTGGCACGCTGCTGCTTGATCCGGCCAACATCAACATCGTCGCGGCGGGAGCGAACGATGCCGCGCTTGCGGATAACCAGGTCCTGTTCGCTGAAGGGGCTGGCAATTTCACGATCAGTGCTGGGACGATCAATGCCATAGCAGCCGCGGTCACGCTGCAGGCGACCGCTGACATTAATGTCGAGTTCGAGGGTGCGATCAACAAGCCAACCGGCAACCTCACGATGCAGGCCGGCAACAACGTGTCTGTCAATGGCTCAATCACAATGGCGAGTGGAAACCTGACCTTATCTGCTAATCACCCGGGAGCGCCTGCTTCTGGCAATGGCCGCGTCGTTGTTGCAAACAACATCTCCACCGGAACCGGATCAATCACGCTGACCAACAACGGCTCGGGTACAGCCAACACGTTGGCGGCCAATCTCACCGGTAACGGGATCAGCGTGGCGGGTGCTTCGCTAGTGTCGGGCAACGTCTCGCTAAACGCCGGCGCAGGCAACATCTCAGTCGGCGCGGTTGCCGGTTTTGACGGGACGCAATCGCTTACAACAAACAACACTGGGTCCCTCACGCTCGGCGGCGCGATCACCAACCTTAACAACCTAACCATCGCCGGGGGGCCAACCGCCGTGGTGCTGCCGACCACGACATTGAACGGCACACTCAATGTAACCACGTCTGGAGGCCTGACTCAGGCCGGCGCGGTAACGGCCTCTGTGGTGCGTGGCGCGGCGACCGGTCAGTTCAACCTGGGCGTTACAAGCAACGCCATCACCTCACTGGGGCCTATTTCGGGCTCGAGTGTGATCGTGAACGACGGAACGGCAGGGCTTTCATTGAGTGGGGCCATCACGTCTACCGCTGGCGACATCTACATCGCAACTTCAGCGGCAGGCAGTGACATCACGTCTTCCGCCGGTGCCACGTTGACCGCTACTGGGGGCAACGTTGTTTTAAACGCCCACAGGAACATTTCCCTGGGAGCGGCAGTGACTGCGAGCAACGTTGCCGAATTCATTTTTGGCCAACTCGCAGGGTCGTTCTCAACAACTGCAACCATTACGTCCGGCGGCATAGCGACTTTCATCACTGGGCAAAACGGCAACAACACCTTCGACTTCAGCAACGCGCCTGCCTTCAGCGCAACGGTGGAAGGGGCCGGTGGCACAAACACCTTGATAGGCCGTAATAGCGGTGTTTCATACACCCTGACCGGTGCAACGGCCGGTAACGGCGGCGGGCTCACGTTCTCCAATATCAGCGCATTGACGGGTGGTACCGGCAACGACACCTTCACGGTGCCAGCGGGCATCTTCACCGGAACCATTGCCGGTGGCGGGGGCACGGACACGCTGGCGGCGTCCAATACTCCAAACAGCTGGACCGCCTCCGGTGCCAACGCGGGCACACTCAATGGCAGAACTTTCTCCGGCATCACCAACCTGACCGGGGGAACTGGTACCGACACCCTGACCGGGCGCAACGTTGACACCGCATTTAGCCTGACCGGTCTCAACGCCGTCTCTGTGGAAGGCATGAACGCCACCAGCATGAATTCTTTGGTAGGCGGCACGGCCGCAGACACCTTCACCCTCGCATCTGCAGTGCCCACCTTCAACGGCACCATCGCCGGCGGTGGCGGCACTGACACCCTGGCCACCACGGACGGCACCAACGCATGGGCCGTCACCGGGGCCAATTCGGGCACGCTCAATACAAGCACCACCTTCAGTGCCATCACCAATCTGACGGGCGGCACAGGCGCGGACACCTTCACCTTTGCTGACGCGGGTTCGGTGGCGGGCACAGTTGCAGGCGGCGGAACGGCTTCAACAGACACGGTGGATCTGAGCGCCAAGACGGGCGTTGTGGCCATCAACACCCAAACCGGCGTGGCCACGGGCTCGGCAGGCACCAGCGGCATTGAAGCATTCATAGGCAACGGCGCCAACACCACCCTCACCAGCGCGGCCTTCAGCCTGACCGGCGCCAACAGCGGCACGGCAGATGCAGTGGCCTACAGCGGCGTGGCCAACCTGCAGGGGGTAGCTGGTGCCAACACCATCGCCGGCAACGGCGGCAGTGTCAGCGGCACCATCACCAGTGGGGCGGCGGGCGCAACCCTTTCAGGAACCATCACCAGCACCAGTGCGCAAACCTACAACGGCCCCGTCACTTTGGGTGCGGCCACCACGCTGGCCGGCAGCAGTGTCAACCTCACAGGCACGGTGGGCGGCGCGCAGGCCTTGACCATCAACAGCAGCGGCGCTGCCACGCTGGGCGGCGCCGTCAATGTGGCGTCGTTGACGACAGATGCAGCGGGCTCCACATCAATCGGCGGCAACGTGACCACCACCGGCGCGCAGAGCTTTGGTGACCCGGTCACCCTGACGTCAGCCGCTGTGCTGGAAAGCTCTGGCGGGGGTGCCATCGGCTTCGGTGGCACCGTCAACGGCGCACAGGCGTTGACGGTCAACACAACCGGCGCCACCAGCTTTGGCGGGGTCGTCGGCGGGACAACTGCGCTGACGTCACTGACCACCAACGCAGGCGGCACCACCAGCTTGGGCGGTAACGTCACCACCACCGGCGCGCAAACCTACGGTGATCAGATCACGCTGACGGGTGCCAGTACTCTCCAAGGCTCCGGCATCACGCTGGGCGCAGGCGCCACGGGTGCATTTGCCCTGACTGCCAACACGACCGGCGCGGGCAACACCTCGATCACCGGTCCGGTGAATGTCGCGTCCTTGGCGACCAACGCCGACGGCACCACCACCCTGAACGGCAACGTCACCACCACCGGAGCGCAAACCTACGGTGACCAGATCACGCTGACGGGTGCAAGCACCCTGCAAGGCTCCGGCATCACGCTGGGCGCGGGTGCCACTGGTGCGTTCGCGCTGACCGCCAACACCACCGGCGCGGGCACCACTTCGATCACCGGTCCGGTGACGATCGCCTCCCTGGCGACCAATGCCGATGGCGCTACCACGCTGAACGGCGGCGTCACCACAACCGGTACGCAAACCTACGGAGACCCGGTCACACTGGCGGGCGCGACCACCCTGCAAGGCTCGGGCATCACGCTGGGGGCCGTCACAGGCGGCACCAACAGCCTGACGCTCAACGCCGGTACGGCTGGGACAGTGGCTACCGGCGTGGTCACTGACGTCGGCGCCTACAACATCACTGCGGGTTCGACCAACCTGAACGCCGTCAATGCGGGCACCATCGTCGTTACTGCGCAGAACGACGTTACGGTCAACGGCAATACCAATGCCACCGGCACCATCACCATCCTTGCCAACCAGGACGGCGCGGGTACCGAGGGCTTCACGCAAAACGCCAACCTGACAACTACAAACACAGGCGCAGCAGTGTCTATCGCCGTCAACACCGGGGTAGGCGGCACGGGAGCCCTGAGTTTTCGCAATATCCAGACTGGTGCAGGCGCCTCCATGACGCTGAACAGCAATGGCGGAAATATTGTCGAAAGCGCGCCGGGGGTCGGACGACTGGATACGGGATCGACCGGCCGAGTGTCCCTCAGTGCCAGCAACGCAGGCTCCATTGGCCTGGTTTCAACGACGAATCCGGTTGTCACCAACACAGGCACAGTGACTCTTGCCGGGGTAGGCTCGGGCGGTGCGTCAGTGGTGGACCTTAACGGTGCGACATTTGAGACGACGGGTACGGTTTCTGGCCCTCTGATCCTGCAAACTGCCGGTGGCAACCTGTCGCTTGGTACCATCAACGCCGGTACCCACAGCGTCACGGCGCGGGCTATCGCCGGGTCGATCTTTGACGCGACAAGCAATGTCACAGCGGGCCAGCTTACCCTGGTCGCCGGCGGTGGCGCAGGTACTGTCGGCACTAGCGGCACCCGCATTGCGACGAACGTTTCAACACTTGCGGCGTCGGCCGGAACGGGCGGAGTTTTTATCAGTGAAGCGGACACAGTGACCCTGGCGACGAGTACATCGGAGGTGGTTCCTGTCGCCACTTTCGGCTCTGCGACGACTGTGTTGAACACGAGCAACACGACTAGTGGACTGTAACGTTTAAAAGAGAAGTATGATTGCAACCATTCCACCGGAGGTTGCGATGAAACTCACCAAGAGCGAGCGCATGGAACTTCAACAGCAAGTAGCCACGCGGAATGGCCGAGCCGATGCGGCGCGACACGCGCGGTTGATCTTGCTGCTGGCCGACGGGCTTACCTGGTCGGAGATCCGCTCCAAGCTCGACTGCAGCGACAGCTACATCGATCGGTGGAGCAAGCGGTTTGAAACGGACCGCCTTGCTGGCTTGTTCTCTCGCCACGCTGGGCGCGAGCGCTACAAGGTGACTGATCGGCTGGAAGCTCGGGTGCTGGCACGCACCACCAAACACAAGCCGGCTGACGGCTCCACTCACTGGTCTACGCGAAAGCTGGCCGCTGAGCTGGGCGGGGACATCTCGCACATGACCGTGGCCCGTATCTGGTCGTCCCTGAGAAACTCACATTTCAGACGGTCCGCAGTTTGAGTGCAGCGGTTTGTTCACGTGTCGCACTTAAGAGTTGCCCGATCATGATGCC